>Ga0207650_10000163_pt1 | contig 80952 bp, 72 predicted proteins | sample KBSS63metaG_FD_184325 | JGI IMG/M metagenome (GOLD analysis project Ga0207650, IMG submission 184325) | Switchgrass rhizosphere microbial communities from Kellogg Biological Station, Michigan, USA - KBS S6-3 metaG (SPAdes) (version 2) | ecosystem: Host-associated > Plants > Roots > Rhizosphere...
TCGATCAGGGGTTCAATGCGTTTAGGAGTCTTCATCAGCTTTTATTGTGGGTCCTTTATTACCAAATACGCGTATGGCACTCGTTATACGGCAATCGGCCCGCCGGTGGGAGAGGCGACCGACCTTTGACCACTCAAGAATGCATCCTATATGCCAGTTTCCATGGCAATCAACGCTCAATAATCGCCGTGACGCCTTGCCCACCCGCGGCGCAGATCGAAATCAACCCGCGCCCCTTGCCCGCCGTGCCCAGCAATTTGGCCAGGTTGGCGACGATACGGCCACCCGTGGCGGCAAACGGGTGGCCGGCCGCCAGCGAGCTGCCCTTCACATTCAACCGGCTGCGGTCGATGGAACCCAGTGGCGCGTCCAGGCCCAGGCGGGTCTTGCAGTAGTCGGCGTCTTCCCAGGCCTTGAGGGTGCATAACACCTGGGCCGCGAAAGCTTCGTGGATCTCGTAGTAATCGAAGTCTTGCAGCGTCAGACCATTCCTCGCCAACAACCGTGGCACGGCATACACCGGCGCCATCAGCAGGCCTTCGGCGCCGTTGACGAAATCCACGGCTGCCGCTTCGCCATCGCGCCAATAGGCCAGGATCGGCAAGCCACGTTCCTGGGCCCAGGCTTCGCTGCCCAGCAGCACCAGGGATGCACCATCGGTGAGCGGCGTGGAGTTGCCGGCGGTGAGCGTGCCCTTTTCGCTGCGTTCGAACGCGGGTTTGAGCGCCGCCAGTTTTTCCAGGCTCAGGTCGGGGCGCAGGTTGTTATCGCGGGTCAGCCCCAGGAACGGAGTGAGCAAATCGTTGTGCCAGCCTTCGGCGTAGGACGCGGCCATTTTCTGGTGGCTTTCAAGGGCGAGCTGGTCCTGCTCGGCACGGGGAATCTGCCAAGTCTGCGCCATCAACTCACAGTGCCGGCCCATGGACAACCCGGTACGCGGCTCGCCATTGCGCGGCAGCTCGGGCTTGAGGTGATGGGGACGAAGTTGTAACAGAAGTTTTAATTTATCGGCCATGGATTTGCTGCGGTTGGCCTGCAGCAGGATTTTGCGCAGCCCTTCATTCACGCCGATCGGCGCGTCGGAGGTGGTGTCCACCCCGCCCGCGATGCCGCATTCGATCTGGCCCAACGCAATTTTGTTGGCCACCAGCAGCGCCGCCTCCAGCCCGGTGCCGCAGGCCTGCTGGATGTCGTAGGCCGGGGTTTGCGGCGACAGGCGCGAGCCCAGCACGCATTCGCGGGTGAGGTTGAAATCACGCGAATGCTTGAGCACCGCGCCGGCGGCCACTTCACCCATGCGCAGGCCGTGCAGGTTGTAGCGTTCGATCAGGCCTTCGAGCGCCGCTGTCAGCATCGCCTGGTTGCTTGCCGTGGCGTAGGGGCCATTGGAACGGGCGAACGGAATGCGGTTACCGCCAATGATCGCTACACGGCGCAATTGAGTCATGGAAAGCTCCCTCTGTGGGGTGGGCGGCTGCGGTGGGCCAGATAGCTGAGCCTAGTCGAACGACTGCTACCCTGGGATGGTCAACCCTTTGAACCCCAGCCTTCGGAGAGCGTTCCATGTCTGACCGTTATATCGACTTCGCCAACTCAAGCCTCGGCCATCGCCTGGTCGCCGCCCTTGGCCTGCCGTCACCGGTACGCCTGGAACGCTGGCAAGCCGGGCGCCTGCGCCCGGTGGACGGTGCCCTGCTGTTGGGCGGTGGCGCACTGGCGAGCGGGGTGCAGGCGTTTGCCCATAAACTCACCGAGGCCATCTACAGCTACGGCACCGAGACCTCGACGTGGATTCCAGGGCACGGCCCAAAACTCAAGGCCGTGGTGTTCGATGCCAGCCACTTGCAGCACACCGATCAACTCAAGCAGCTTCGCGAATTCTTCCAACCGCTGCTCAAAAACCTGGATAACAGCGCGCACCTGGTGATCCTCGGCCGTGCCCCGGAAAGCCTGCGCGACCCGTTCGCCGCCAGCGCCCAGCGCGCCCTGGAAGGGTTCAGCCGCTCCCTGGCCAAAGAGCTGCGCAACGGCGGCGTGCTGCAATTGCTCTACGTCGGCGAAGGTGCCGAACACCAGTTGGAAGGCGCGCTGCGCTTCTTCCTCTCGCCAAAAAGCGCGTACATCTCTGGCCAAGTGATTCGCCTGCAGGCCTGCGCCACGCCCGTTGAAGACTGGACTCGCCCGTTGGCCGGGCGCAAGGCGCTGGTCACTGGCGCGGCCCGAGGCATCGGCGCATCCATCGCCGAAACCCTGGCCCGCGATGGCGCCGACGTCATCCTGCTGGATGTGCCCCAAGCCAAGGCCGATCTCGAAGCGTTGGCCGCGCGCCTGCGCGCGCGCCCAGTGGTGCTGGATATCTGCGCCGAAGACGCCGCCGGCCAGTTGATCGAACAGTTGCCCGATGGCCTGGACATCCTGGTGCACAACGCAGGGATCACCCGCGACAAGACCCTGGCCAACATGACCCCGGAATATTGGGACGCAGTGCTGGCGGTCAACCTCAGTGCCCCGCAAGTACTGACCCAGGCACTGCTCGACAGCCACACGCTGCACGACAACGCACGCGTGGTGCTGCTGGCGTCCATCAGCGGTATCGCCGGTAACCGTGGGCAAACCAACTATGCCGCGAGCAAGGCAGGCTTGATTGGCCTGGCCCAGGCATGGGCGCCGCTGCTGGCGGAACGCGGGGTCAGCATCAACGCCGTGGCCCCTGGGTTTATCGAAACCCAGATGACCGCGCACATTCCGTTTGCCCTGCGCGAAGCCGGGCGACGCATGAGTTCGCTGGGCCAGGGCGGTGTGCCGCAGGACGTCGCCGAGGCCGTGGCGTGGCTGGCCCAGCCGGGCTCCGGTGCGGTTAGTGGGCAAGCCGTGCGGGTGTGTGGGCAAAGCCTATTAGGAGCGTGATGCATGCAATGGCAGACCTTGAGCAGCCCCCCGTTTTTACCGCCGTTGTATTGGCGCGCCGCCCTCAAACGCAAGATCACCGGCACGGCCCTGCCTGAACAGGGCGTGCGCTGCCGGGTCAGCGTCAATTCCTGGCAGGTGGCGGCCTATCGCAAAGTCTGCGGGTTTGCCGACAGCCCGGTGCTGCCGGCCACCTACCCGCATATCCTGGCGTTCGGCTTGCAGATGCAGCTGCTCACCGATCACGCCTTTCCTTTCCCGCTGTTGGGCTTGATCCACCTGAGCAACCGCATACGCATCCACCGGCCTTTGGGCGGTGTGAGTGAACTGTCCATCGCCGTGCACGCGCAAAACCTGCAGCCACACCCCAAGGGTGCGACGTTTGACGTGGTGACCCGCGTCGAAGATTCCCTCGGCCTGTTGTGGGAAGCCGAAAGTCGCATGCTGTGCCGAGGCGTGAAACTCGACGGCGAAACGGCGCAGGCCGTGCAAGCCGCCCCCACTCAAACCGGCGAAATCACCCGTTGGAAAGCCCCCGCCGATATCGGTCGCCGCTATGCCCGTGTGTCGGGCGACTACAACCCGATCCACCTCAGTGCCTTCACTGCAAAACTGTTCGGCTTCCCCCAGGCCATCGCCCACGGCCTGTGGAACAAGGCGCGCACACTCGCCGCACTGGCTGAGCATCTGCCCGCGGCCAATATTGAACTAACGGTCGAGTTCCAGAAGCCCGTGCGCCTGCCCAGTGAAGTGGTATTGCTTGCCAGTGCTGCCGGTGCCCGTGGCGAATTGATGTTGAAAGGTGCGGGCGACATTGAACATATGCGGGGTAAATGGCAGCCGATCACGGAACGGCATTGATTAATTGTATATATACGCAAAAAGTTATAGCGGGCCTGATCAGGCCCGCTTCTGTTAATTAAGCTTCTGATTTAAAACACCTATACATTTGGAAAACCAGTACCGCATTGGCCCTGGCAGTCGCAATGACGCTCGGCGGCTGCAGCAGCGGCGCCGGCACCGACACACGCTGGGCACCACCCTGGGCAGCTTGCCGATCTTAGGCGTAACCGCCCGCGACCTGACCATCACCACCGGTACGACAGCCTCTGGGGCCGGTGCGGCGTTTTTCAGTGCGGCGGATAGCTGGAGAGCACGCGGCTGACCGTGGTGCGGATGGCTTTGTCGCGATCCTGCGGGTTGGGCGTGCTGCTCATCATCTGTTCATCGCTGCCGCGCCACACCAGTTTGCCGTCCTTGCCGTCGAGCAGGTCGATCTGGATGGTCGCGACTTTGTAGGTGATGTTGCGCGTTTCGTCGTACATCGGCGCGCCCCAATAGCCATTCCACGGGCCACCCCAGGCGCCACCGTAGCGGGTGGTGACTTGTTGCTGGCGGTCTTCGACGATCAGGTACGCCTGCACGTTCAGGTCAGCCCTGGTACCGGCCGCCGCAGGGCGCAGGCCGCGTTGGTCGAGTTGGTCGCCCACGGCTTGGCGGATGCGCTGCTCGGTAAGGTCGCTCTTGATACGCGGATCATCCGGGCGGTATTGCAGCGCCGGGTCTTTCCAGGCCCAACTGCGGTAGGCGGCGAAATCTCGGCTGGCGTCGAAATCGTGGTTGACCTGGCTGGTCTGGCAACCGCCCAGCAGCACGACAACAGCAAGCGTAGCGATGCGACGAAACATGGTGATCTCCAAAAACGAGCAAGGCGTCAGATGAGAATAGCTGTTAACTCGGAGGATACGCCGTCAGCGCCTTTTGCACCGCCTGGCGCAACGCATCCGCGCGCTCGCTGAGGCTGCCCTGGCTGCTGGTTTCCGCGCTGGCGCTCCACACCGGCTGGCCACTGCGCGCGTCGAACAGATTGACGCGCACCACCACCACTTGCACTTCATAAGTGCGCACGATGGGCGCCGAGTTGTACATGCCGTAGCCATTGCCGTAACGGTTATAGCCACCGTAGCCGTAGCCATAGTCGTCCTGGACCTGTTTGAGGCGCTTCTCCAGGCGCACATCGGCGCTTACCCACAGGTCCGGGGCACGCTTGTCATGCAGCGGGCGCAAGCCGCGCTGGTCAAGGGCACCGCTGACCGCTTCGGCCACTTGCGCCGAATCAGCCCACGCCGTGCCCGCCGGCAGCTGGCCGTTGCGCCAGGCCCAATTGCGGTAGGCGCCGTAATCGCGCACCGGCGCCGGGTAGGCGCTGGTATCAAAGGTGGTGGCCGCCTGGGCCGGTGCCGGCGGCATCGGGGCCGAGGCTGCGACGTAGGGGTTGGGGCTTGAGCAAGCGCTCAGGCCGAGGGATAACAGGATCAAACAGAGACGACGCATTTCGACCTCCGCAGACTGGGCCGCTTAAACCGGACGGCAGATCCAGTGCAAATAACGCCCAAGTCCGGCAAAGCTTGGGTGACGACGGTGAGCGAGTTCCATCTCTACAAGGTCCTGAAGATGGGCGCGGGCCTGGAACTCCACCGGCATGTAGTCGTGGAACACCCGCACCCCACTTTGGCTTTCGACCTGCCACAACCCCTGGAGTTGCGCCGCCAATTCGCGTGGGTCGAGGGGCTGCTGCGGGGTAAGGCTCTGCTTCTCGCCGGCCATGTCGTTCTTGCGCATTTTGCGAAAGTGGCCTTTGAGCAGGTTGCGGTAAATCAGCGCATCACGGTTGTAGAACGCCAGGGACAGCCAGCCGCCGGGCACCGTCAACTGATGCAGCACCGGCAGGATCGCATGGGGTTCGGCCAGCCATTCCAGCACGGCGTGGCACAGCACCAGGTCGTAGGGTTCGGTGAGTTGGCCGAGCAGGTCTTGCCAGGGCGCATGGATAAAGATCGCGGCCTGCCCTGCTTCGGCAAACCGTTGGCGCGCGCCGTCGAGCATCGGCTCGGCGGGTTCGGCCAGGGTTACCTGATGCCCGCGCTCGGCCAGCCACAGCGACATATGCCCCAGGCCTGCGCCAATATCCAGCACGCGCAAGGGCCGATCCGGCAGCGCTTCGGCCAGGTCGGCCTGCAACACCGCCAGACGGATCGCACCTTTGGCGCCACCGTAGATCTTCTCGGCAAAGCGCGTGGCCAACTGGTCGAAATGGCGATCACTCATGGCTAAACCGCCGTTCGCTGTCGGCCAGTTTGGCGCGTACCACTTCGTTCATGTCCAGGCCCAACTCGCTGCACAACAACAGCAGGTACAGCACGATATCGCCGACTTCCTGCCCGGCGTGGGCAAGTTTATCGGCAGGCAACTGGCGCGATTGGTCTTCGGTGAGCCATTGGAAAATCTCCACCAGTTCGGACATTTCCACACTGGCGGCCATGGCCAGGTTTTTCGGGCTGTGGAACCGCTTCCAGTGGTTGGTATCGCGGATGCGGTGCAGGCGTTCGGTGAGGTGTTCGAGGTTCATGCTGGGCTCCTGAAGGTGTGTAGCTTCGGGGGGATCAGGGATGAAGGCAAGTGAATAGGTGCGTTGTGCTCAAGGCCGCCATCGGGGCTTGCTCCCGATGGCAATTTAATCAACAACGCTGAATTCAAGGCGTGCCGTTTGGCCAGCCTCATCAAGGACACTGAGCTGATAACGCCCCAACCGCTCGAAACTGGCATTGATGAAGTCCTGATTGGCACTGTCGCCCAGCGGCTCGCCGTTGAGGAACCACCAGCGTCGGCCACTGCCGCCCAGGGCGGAAAGTTTCAGGCGCAAGGTTTGTTGGCTGCCGGCGGGCAGGCGCAGTTGGTCGCCTTCGCGCACGCCGACGATTGACAGCGGCGAGGACGCCGCCAGTGCCGGTGGCGGGCACTCCGGGTCGGCCGCCGGGATGCGCGCTTCACGGCGTTCCGCCCTCGGCAGCCACGGTTCCAGCGGCGCGGGCCACAGGGCGATACGCCTGGCGACCGCGCCCGGGCAATGGGCATCCACCCGCAGCCCCCTGGCGTTGACCCAGATACTTTCCATCAAGCCCACACTCAGCGGTTGGTCCAAGGCCTGCAAGGTCGGCGGCGTGGTGTTGTCCAGTGTCCAGGCGAAGCGCTGGCGCCGGCAATTGGGGTCGCCGCGGCTCATGGGCTGGCCGAGCGGCCAACAGATCGCCGCCACACCCACGTTCGCCGGCACCGGTTTAACCGGGGCGCTGATGCCGCGCTGGCTGTCGCGGTTGGTCAGCACGTCGTGTACTTGCAGCATCAACGGCGCAGCCGAAGCCAGGCCGAACTGCCCCGGCACCGGCGTGCCGTCCGGTCGGCCGATCCACACGCCGATCAAATAGCGCGGCCCCACGCCGATCGCCCAGGCGTCGCGAAAACCGTAGCTGGTGCCGGTTTTCCAGGCCAGCACCGGGCGCTGGACCAGTTCGGCGCGCGGGTCGCGGTCCGGCCGTGCCTGGCCGCTGAGGATGCGCCGCACAATCCAGGCAGCCCCTGGCGACAGCAACGGCCGTTCTCTAAGCGTGTCGTCCGGCTGCAATCGCAAGGTGGCGCTCTTGCCGTCGCGGGCGAAGGCGCTGTAGCCGCTCACCAGGTCTTCCAGTCGGCTACCCGCGCCGCCCAGGATCAGCGCCAGGTTGGGCTCGGCCAACGCCGGCAATGCCAGGGGCACGCCGCCGATACGCATCTGGGCGGCAAAGCGCTTGGGCCCGTACGCTTCCAGCAACTGCACCGCCGGCAGGTTGAGCGAACTGGACAGCGCCGTGCTCGCCGGCACCGCGCCGGTAAACCCCATGGAGAAGTTGCCCGGCCGGTAATCGCCGTAGCGCCGGGGCACGTCTTGCAACAGCGATTCGGAGTGGATCAAGCCTTCATCCAACGCCATGCCGTACAAAAAGGGTTTGAGGGTGGAGCCGGGCGAACGCAACGCGCTGATCATGTCCACATGACCGAAACGCTTGGCGTCGTTGATGTCCACCGAGCCCAGGTAGGCGCGCACCGCCATGCTTTCTGCCTCGACCACCAGGATCGCGGCCGAGGTGTGCTCCGGCAACCGCGCACGCCATCCCAGCAGCAGGTCTTCGAGGCGGCGTTGCAGGTTGGCGTCCACGGTGGTGCGAATAAGCGGCGGGCTGTCGGGGCGGTTCAGACGCCGGGCGAGCAACGGGGCAAGGCTTGGCTCCAGGCGCGGGGCGAGCAACAGCGGCTCTTGCAGGGCTTCATCGACGGCTGATTGCGGCCATACCTTGAACTCGCCCAGGCGGCGCAGCACCTTGTCGCGGGCAGCCTGGGCGCGTTGCGCGTGACGGTCCGGGCGCAAACGGCTCGGCGCCTGGGGCAACACCGCGAGCAGCGCCGCTTCGGCATGGGTCAACTGTGACGGGGACTTGCCCAGGTAGGCCCAACTGGCCGCCGCCACGCCTTGCAAGGTGCCGCCAAACGGCGCGCGGTTGAGGTAAAGGGTGAGAATTTCATCCTTGGACAAGTGCCATTCCAGCTGCGCCGTACGCCACAGTTGACGCAACTTTCCCTGGAAGGTGCGCGAATGCGGATCGAGCAAGCGCGCCACCTGCATCGACAAGGTGCTGCCGCCGGACACCACCCGCGCACCGGTCAGGTTCTGCCAGGTCGCCCGCGCCAGTGCCAGCGGGTTTACGCCCGGGTGCTGGAAGAACCAGCGGTCTTCGTAGGTGAGCAACGCATCCAGGTAATACGGCGACACTTCGTTGGTCTGCACCGGGTAGCGCCACACGCCATTGGCATCGGCGAACCGCCACAACGGAGTGCCATCCTCGGCCAGAACCACCCGTGCCAGGTCATCCTGGGGCAGGGGCAAGGGCCAGATGCGGTCGGCCAGCCATAACAGGGCAATCACCAGCAGCACAGACCCAAGAGCCCAGCGCAGTAAACCCTGTGGGCCCCGTGTACGCCCTTGAAGGATTAATCGAAACCTCAAACCGGCAAACCTCTATGCTTGTAGGGAACTAGCCTGTCGCAATAACAACCAATGCACAGATACGCCCACCTTCTCATCAGGACACACACATGCAGGTAGAAAGCTTCTTCGAATGGTTGGGCCAGGCGCTCGGTTCCGTCATCCGGTTTATCGTCGATGGCCTCAGTGGGCTGTTCGGTGCGCTGACCCATGCCGGCGGCAACTTTATCGAAGGCCTGTCGCGCACGTTGGGCATGGACACCTCGATCATCAGCATTCTCACGCTGATCATCGGCCTGATGTTGTTGTATTCGGCGGTACGCGCATTCATGCGGGCATCGATCATCATGGGGGTTATCTGGTTGATGCTGGGCCTGTGGCTGCTCAGTTGGGTCGTGCACTGACCCTGAAACTGCCACAGCCCCCTGTGGGAGGGAGCCAGTCGAATCGTCGCACCGCCCCTCCCACATTCATCTTCATTCCAAGCTGAAGTATCAGCGGCCCTTGATCACCAGATCCGCCGGGGTCTCTCCCACCGCCTGCCAGTTCGGCCGGTACATCGACTCCACCTGCGGCGGCGGCACGCGGTAAGTGCCCGGTGTCACCGCACGCGCCAGGTACAGCAGGTGCGTGGTGCCATCGCTGTCCAGGTTGATCGCCGCCACGTAGCGATCATCACGGAATTCCTGATGCTTGAGCGCCGCGTTCTGCATCGACTCACGCCACTCCTTCACTTGGCTGCTGGCGTTTTCCAGGCTGGCGGCGCTTTGCGCCAGGTTCTGGTTTTCCAGCTCCAGGCCGGCGGGCAGCAGGTCGACCACCAAGGCATCCGGCACACGCTGCTTGGCGCTGACCGCCAAATGCACCAGTACCAGGTCGCCGCTATTGAGGTTGCGCAGGTTCAGCGGCTGGCCATTCATGCCCAGGTATTCGCGGCGGATGCTCAGGTTCTCGCCACCCGGCGCCGGTGGCACCTGGGGGTAACCCGAAATGGTCAGTTGCTGATACACCGGCGTGTCACTCTGATTGCTCAGGCTCAGGTCGTCGGAGAGCAATTTGTCGTCCAGTTGCAGCGTCGATTGTTGGTTATTCAACTCGCGTACGCCGCCACTGCCGGTCAGGGATACTTGCCAGTTTGCCTCAGGCCGGGCGAACCCAAGCCGCCCGGCCAGGAACAGCGAATTACGCTCCTGGGTCGACAAATACGGGCTGGCCGCCAATTGGTCCGACAGCGTAAACAGGCGCTCTTCACGCTTGCCCTTGGCCAGATCGTTTTCTTCAAGCAAGGCCAGGATCATCGCTTGGTCACGCAGCGGGCTGCCATAGTCGGCCAGCCACTCCTTGGCGCTGCGCTGCGCCGCCAAGCCGGCCTGCAAGGCCTGGTCCGCACGCGGCTGATCGCCCATTTTTTGCAGGGCGACGGCCAACTGCACCAGCGGCAACCCGGAACGCGCATCGCTGCGGCGCTCGAAAATACTGCGCAACGCCCCCAGCGGCGCCTGCTGACTGCGCGCCAACACCATGCCTGCATACGCTTGCACGGCAAAGCGCGTGTGTTCGGCATTGTCGCTGTAATCGACCTCGATCAGGTTGCGCTCCTGCACATACCGCAACAGGCGCTCGCTGGCCTTTTTCAGCGCGTCGCCCGGCACGGCAAAACCCTGGTCGCGGGCACGCAGCAAGAAGTCGGTGACGTAGGCGGTCAGCCAATATTCTTCCTCGCCATCGGCGCCCCACAAGCCAAAGCTGCCGTTGTAGCGCTGCATGCCCAGCAGGCGTTCGATGCCCAGTTCGATCTTGCGTTTGCGCTCGGCATCCGGCTCGCCCTTGATGCTCAGGCGCTTGAGCAACGCATCGTCGGCATACAGCGACGGGTACAGGCCGCTGGCGGTTTGCTCCAGGCAACCGTATGGGTAGGCCTTGAGCGCCTTGATCTGCGCCCCGAGATTCAACGGCGGCCGGCTCGACAGGCTCAGCAGCGCTTCGCGCCCCGAGGTATCGAATTGCTCAAGGGTGGCGGCAGGCAAGCTCCAGGGTTCGCTTTTCAGCACCGCGCGATACTGCTTGAGCAACGCGGGGTACGCAGGACGCACACCCAGGGCCCACTCCCGGCTGAACGGCGGCAGGCTTTCACCCGGCAGGTCCAGCCCGTTGACCGTCACTTTCACCTTGCCCTGGCCCAAACCGCCCCAGGCTTTGACCGGAATACGCAGCGTCGTGCGCTGGCCCTGCTTGAGTTCGACGGTTTGCGCGCCACCGTTGACGAGCTCCAACTGGCCGTCTGCGCTCAGTTGCACGTCGAGTTTCTGCGCCTTGCCCGACAGGTTGGACAGGTCCAGCGCCAGGCTGGTCTGGTCTCCACCCGCGAGGAAGCGCGGCGCCGACAGCTCGGCGATCAGCGGCGCGGCAATCACCGTCCTGGCTTCAGCCATGCCGTAGCGATCTTCGCTCCAGGCCTGGGCCATCAGGCGCAGTTCGCCGTTGAAGTCGGGGATATTGACGCTGACTTCGCCCTCGCCCTTGTCATTCAGGGCTACCGGCGCGCTTTGCAGGGCGACGATGGTCACGCTGGTGTCCGGGCGCTTGCCGCCCTTGGCCAGCGCGGCATCACCGCCAAAGGCCAGGCTGGCCAGACGGCCCTGGCCGGCTTCGATCAGTTGGCCGTAGATGTCGAACTGGTCCACGCCATAGGCCTTGCGGCCGAACAGGCTGGCGTAGGGATCGGGCGTCGGGTATTGGGTGATATTGAGGATGCCCACGTCCACTGCCGCTACCAGCACATGCACCTGTTTGGGGACGCTGCCATCGGCATTCTTGGCCGCGACTTTCACCGTCAACGGCTGCTTGGGACGCATTTTTTCCGGCGCGGTGAGGGTAACGCCCAGTTTGCGCTGGGTGCGATCCAACGGCAGGTGCAGCAAGCCAACCGCCCGTTTGGGGGTGATATTGGCTTTGCGCTCGCCGGGACGAATCACCAACGCACTCACGTACAGGTCATGGCGCGACCATTTCGGGTCGAGCTTCACCGCGAAGCTTTTGCCTTCGGCCGGCACCTCGATTTCCTGCCACCACAATGGCCCTTCGGCGGACTCCACCAACAGGTAGCCTTTACCGGCGGCCGGCGGCGTAACGGTGACGTTGGCGGTATCGCCGTCGCCATACGCCGGTTTATCCAGCGCCAGCTTGACCTGGTCGGGGCGCACGGCGCCGCCTTCGGTGTTGTCCTGGGCCTGGTAACCGGCCCAGAAGCGCAGGCTGCTGACCAGGCCGGTCTGCGGGTCTTCGACCTCGACGCGGTACGGCCCCCACTCCACCTGGAAGCTGACCTTGGCGGTGTCGCCGGCCTTGATGTTCAGGCTCTGTTCGTCGAGGTTGAGGAATTTCTCGTTGTAGTGGTAGCTCCAGCCGTCGTTGTCCGAGTAGTTCCAGTAGTAGTCGCGGCGCTCGCGCACCAGGCGCACCTTAAGGTTCTGCGCGGCGAGTTTCTGCCCGTCCGGGTTGGCCAGCAGCACTTCGAATTCCGCCGGGCCATCGCCATTGGTTTCGGTGCCGTCAAACAGCCCACGCAGGCCCGGCATCTGCTCCGCCGGCCAGATCGGTTGCACCAGGCGTCGGGTAATCGGGCGTCCGCCCGACTCCTGCAGGCTGGCCTGCACGATCAGTTGCAGCGGCGACTTGGCCTCGGCCCATTTGCTTTCCAGGATGATTTTTTCCTGGCCCTTGGCATCCAGCACGCCCTCGTCCAGTTCGAAATCCTGGCTCAGTTCTTCTTCGGTGACGGAGCCGAATTGATAGCCCGGCAGCGCCTTGACCGCTTCACGCAAGGGCCGCACATACACTTGCCCGCTGACCCGATTGCCGGCGGCCGGCGCGCCGTAGAGGTAGCGCCCGTCGAGCTGAATCACTGCGGTCTGCGCTGGGTTCAGCGGCGTGTCGCTGCCCTTGAGTTCGAGCGCCAGGCGCTCGGGCAGGAAGTCTTCGACGAGGAATTCATACAATTGCGGTTTGCCATCGCCCAGGTCGAACACCAACTGCCAGCGCCCGGTCGGTGCTTCGCCGGCCAGTTGCAATTGATATTGATAGAGGCCGGAAGCGTCGGCGTCCCACACAAACTTGCGGCTGACCTGTTCGTCGGGGCGGCGCACCTCGACACTCACCGGTTGCGGCTTGACTGCATTGCCGTCCTTGTCGCGCAGCAGCGCATTGAGCAGCACGGTTTCGCCGGGGCGGTACAGGTCGCGCGGGCCGAACACAAAAAACTGCAGTGGGTGCGACGGTTGGCCGCCAATATCGAACTCCGCCAGGTCCAGCGCCGCGCTGTCCAGGCGCAACAGGCTGGTTTGCTCGCCCTGCTTGGCCAGCAGCACCTGGGCTTTTTTCGGCAACGGCAGCTGCGCGTGGCCGCCCTTTTCGGTCTTGCCCTGGCCGACCACTCGGCCGTCGGCGTCGAGCACTTCCAGGGCCACGTCGTCCAGCGCCTTGCCGCCGTCCAGAGCCTGGGTGAACACATCCAGGCGATTGGCGTAGCGATGCACCGACAGGCCGATGTCACTCAAGGTAAATAGCGTGGCCGGCTGCGAATAGTTGTAGGTGCCCGACGCGCGCATCACCGCCAGGTACACCCCCGGCTGCTGCAATTGTTTGAGGCCGGCGATCGGCAGCAACAGCGTTTCGCGGGTGTTGCGTGCAGGTTTCAGGTCGAAGCGGCCGCCATAGACCAGGTCGGCCAGCGGCAGCAATTCGCGGGACTCATAACTTTGCAGGCTGGTATTGCGCCCCCACTGCGCCAGGAACGAGGGCAGCGATTCGGGCTTGATACGGAAGAATTCGACGTCGATCTTGTCGACGTTCAACGCGATCACCGGCAGGCCCTCGGCCAGGCGCGTCGGCAACAGCGTGCCACGGCTGGCGAAGCCGACAGTGGCTTGCAGGTCGCGGGTTTCCAGGCGGGCGGTGTATTCGGCGGCGAGCTTGTTTTGATTGACTGCCTCGACCCCGGCATCCACCGTCAACACCAATTTGCGCTGGGGTTCCAGATGGCGCAGGCGCAGCTCCATCAGGTTGTCGGACAGCTCCCAGGCGCCGTCGACCTTGCCGGACTTGCTGTCCACCAGATGGAGTTTGTCGGCGAACTTCTGATCGGGGTCCAGCGGGATCGAGAAACTCACCGACAGCGTGCTGGCCCCGTCCAACTGCACCTCGGACACGTCCACCACGCTCAACTCACGCCCGGCATAACGCTGCTTCAACGCCGCCACATCCACCGCGGCCTTGACCGGTTTCGGCGCGGTGGTCGCCGCCGCCGCAGGAGCGGTGGGAGCGGCGGGTTTGTCGGAGGAATCGCAGGCGCTCAGCAGGGCCAGCGCGCAAGCGAGAAACAGTCCTTTGTTAAGCATGGGGCACTCATCGTCAGAGGGAACCGGGGGGTGAACTATATATCAGCCGGGGTAAGGCCGATGTGGCGCTGGTCACATTGACCGACGGAGGGTGGGTTTGTTCTGGAGGAGCCTGAAGCCAAGCCAAATCCCACAGCCTGCGAAGATCAAAATGTGGGAGGCCCCCTCCCACATTCGCCCTGCTGCGCGGCTGATGGCCGGGTACAATGCCGCTCCCCCAAGGAGCCCGCATGCCCACCTTACTGACTGACTGGCGCGACCGCCCTACGCATCACCGTGTATGGGCTTTGGCCGCGCCGATGATTCTGTCGAATATCTCCGTGCCGCTGGTGGCGCTGGTGGACAGCATGGTCATCGGCCACTTGCCCCACGCCCATCAACTGGGCGCGGTGGCCGTCGGGGCCAGCCTGTATACCTTCCTTGCCTGGGCCATGGGCTTTTTGCGCATGAGCTCTACCGGGTTCGCCGCCCAGGCCGCCGGGCGCAATGATGGCGCGGCACTGCGGCAGATCCTGTTGCAAGGTTTGCTGCTGGCGCTGGGCCTGGCGATGCTGCTCGGCACCGTGGGCATTCCGCTGAGCCACCTGGCCCTGGAATGGATGCAGCCCTCGCCCGAATTGAACCAACTGACCCGCGACTTCTTCCACACGCGTCTGTTCGGCCTGCCCGCCGCGCTGGCCAGCTATGCCTTGGTCGGCTGGTTCCTCGGCACGCAGAACGCCCGCGCACCGCTGGCGATCCTGCTGACCACCAACCTGGTGAATATTGCGCTGAACCTGTGGTTTGTCCTCGGCCTGGACTGGGGCGTGGTCGGCTCCGCCCGCGCCTCGGTGATCGCCGAATGGACCGGCGCCCTGCTCGGCCTGGCGCTCACGCAAAAAGCCCTGCGCGCCTACCCCGGCCATATCGCCTGGGCCGCGTTGAAGCGGTGGCACAGCTGGCGCCCACTGCTGGCGGTAAACCGCGACATCTTTATCCGCAGCCTGGCGCTGCAGTCGGTGTTCTTTATGATCACCGTACAAGGCGCACGCCTGGGGGATGCCACGGTGGCCGCCAATGCCTTGCTGCTCAATGGGCTGTTGCTGACCGCGCATGCCCTGGACGGCCTGGCTCACGCCGTCGAAGCCCTGTGCGGGCACGCCATCGGCGCCCGAGACCGCCAAGCCCTGCGCCGCTCGCTGGTAGTGGCCGGCGGTTGGTCGCTGATCGCCAGCGTTGGCTTTGCGCTGTTGTTTACCTTGGCCGGGCACGTGTTTATCGCCATGCAAACCGATATCCCCAGCGTGCGCGAAACGGCTGACCTCTACCTGCCTTACCTGGCGGTACTGCCGTTGATTGCGGTGTGGAGTTATTTGCTCGATGGCTTGTTTATCGGCGCAACGCGCGCGCGCGAAATGCGCAATGGGATGGTGCTGACGGTGTTGTTGGTGCTGCCGATTGCCTGGGCGTTGCAGGGGCTGGGCAACCACGGGCTGTGGATAACTTTCCTGCTGTTCATGGCGGTGCGCAGTTTGACGCTGTGGGCGATTGCCTGGCGGCTGAATCGCCAAGGGCTTTGGCTGGGAGCTAACTGAAGAAATACAATCCAAATGTGGGAGGGGGCTTGCTCCCGATAGCAGAGTGTCAGGCAACTAAATTGTTGCTGATATACCGTTATCGGGAGCAAGCCCCCTCCCACATTTTTAAATCTGTATCAGTTGATGTTACGAGGACAGGTAGGAGGAGCGGGTCAAGCCAAGACGCAGCGCATCCAGGAACTGGGTGCGCTCAGACGCCGAGATCTTCGCACTCGCACACTTGTCACGGTAATGCGTCATCAATTCCTCCGGCGACAAGTGCACGTAGCGCAGCATGTCTTCGATGGTGTCGTGGGTCTCGATCCCGGCGCTGTACACCGAACCGTCTTCACGCTGGTAGATGTTCACCGAGTCGGTGTCACCGAACAGGTTATGCATGTCGCCCAGAATCTCCTGGTAGGCACCCACCAGGAAGATGCCCAGCAGGTAGTCCTCGCCTTCATTCAAGGCATGTACCGGCAGGCTGGTCTCGATGCTCTGCTCGTCGACGTATTGCTTGATCTTGCCGTCGGAGTCGCAGGTCAGGTCTTGCAGCACGGCACGGCGCAGTGGTTCTTCGTCGAGGCGATGCAGCGGCAGGATCGGCAGCACCTGGCCGATCGCCCAGGTGTCCGGCAGGCTCTGGAACACCGAGAAGTTACAGATGTACTTGTCGGCCAGCTTGTCGTTGAGTTCGTCCAGCACTTGGCGGTGCGAGCGCTGGCGAGCCTTGAGCGAGTTGTGCAGGCGGCGGCACACGGCGAAGTAGCATTGCTCGGCCAGGGCTTTCTCGGCCAGGGTCAGCTTGCCGTCGGCGTACTGGGTGGCCACGTCGCTCATGTAGTGGGTAGCGCGCCAGTAGGTTTCGGTGACCATCTCGATATCGGTGGGGCCGAGCAGGTCCACCAGCCATTGCACGGTTTCCGGCAGGCTTTCCTTGTTCTCGATCTTTGGGATTTCGTCGTTGTGTTTCTCCACGTCGGTGACCTGCACCACCAGCATGGCGTGGTGCGCGGTCAGGGAGCGGCCGCTTTCGGAGAAAATGTGCGGGTGCGGCAGGCTCTGCGCGTCGCAGAATTCCTTGAGCATGCCCACGACCACACCGGCGTAGTCGTCCATGTCGTAGTTGATCGAGCTGGCATTGCGCGAGTGGGTGCCGTCGTAATCCACGCCCAGGCCACCGCCGACGTCGATGTGATCCACCGGCAGGCCGAGGTTGCGCAGTTCGCCGTAGTAACGAATGGCTTCCTTGAAGCCGTGCTGGTAGTCGGCCAGGTTGGCGATCTGCGAGCCCATGTGGAAGTGCAACAGGCGGATGCCCTGGTCCAGGCCGGCCGCGCGGAAACGCTCGACCACCGACAGCAATTGCGCCGCCGACAGGCCGAACTTGGACTTCTCGCCACCGGTGTCCGCCCACTTGCTCGACGCCAGCGACGACAAGCGCACACGCAGGCCGACCTGCGGCTTGACCTTGAGGCTGGCGGCCTCTTCGATCACCAGGCCGACTTCGGATTCTTTTTCGATCACGATGAATACGTTGTGGCCAAGCTTCTGGCCCATCAGCGCGAGGCGGATGAACTCACGGTCCTTGTAACCGTTGCAGACGATGGTGCCGCCCTTCGGCGCCAGGGCCAGCACGGCCAGCAACTCGGGCTTGGAACCGGCTTCCAGGCCGATGGACACGTTCTGGGTGGCGATGATGTTTTCGATCACCGCTTCCTGCTGGTTCACCTTGATCGGGTACAGCGCGGTGTACTTGCTCTGGTATTCCAGGCGCTCGATGTTGGCATCGAAGGCGCCGGTCAGTTGGCGCACGCGGTCTTGCAGGATATCGGGAAAGCGCACCAGCAATGGCAACGACAGGCCGCTTTTGCGCAACTGGTCGACTTGCTCGTACAGGTCGACGGGCGTGCTGTTCGGGCCGTTCGGACGGACTTCAACGCGACCGGCGTCATTGATCGCGAAATATCCGGCCCCCCAATGGCGAATCCCGTAAACACTGCGGCTGTCCGCAACTGTCCATTGGCTGCCATCGTCTTTGCGTGTGCGTCGTACGGACATCGAAGTCCCCTATAAATGAAGGCGAAGGCGCCACCCCTCGTGGAGGCTGGCGCAGTCTAAAGAATGAAAATGACGATTTGCCTGTAAGAAGGTCAGACCCCACTCGCAGGACAGAGTTTAGACACAGGTTGGGAAGCGGCTGTCAGCCGCCGGACTTCTTGGCCTTGTAACCCAGCTTGATCAGCTCGGCCAACAGCAGTTCGACGTGATCGCCCTGGATCTCGATGACCCCGTCTTTCAACGCGCCACCGGTGCCGCAACGCTTTTTCAGCGCGGTGGCCAGTTCCTTCAGCGCCTCTTCAGCCAGCGGCACGCCGGTGATGGTGGTCACCGTCTTGCCGCCACGGCCCTTGCTCTCGCGTCGCACGCGGGCAATACCGTCGCCTTCAGGGATCAGGGTCTGTTTGCAGGTGCACGAACCCACGGGCTGACGACAGTCCGGGCAGTGTCGACCTGCATCGGTGGAAAATACCAGGCCACCAAGGGCGGCGAAGGATGCGGCTTTTTTGGCCACCGGCAATCCTCTTGGGAGGATGAACACTGATCGGCGCGCCAAGCGTCACCGACCGCGAAGCCCCACTCAGGCAGGGGCAGCGCTACCGAGTCGCCAAGGCGGCTCGGGTGAAAAGTCGCGCAGTGTAACGGCAAAAAGCGAAGTTGCTAAGAGCCAAATGGCGCCAATTCATGCAAGTTTAGCGACGCAAGGCCAGATAGCGCCGCAAGCCCTCTTGAGCATCCGGGCAGTAAGGCTTTTGCGCAGCCTCTTGCAGCACCGTTTCGATGGGTAAAAAGCGCGCCTCCATGACTTCTTCAGGCTGCAAGTGCAGGGGGCCATCCCACACGGCGGAGTAGGACATGCACCACAGGCGGCTATCGCCATCCTCAAAATAAAAGTGGTCGTGCTCGACCAGCTCCACCCCGCTCACGCCGAGTTCTTCAGCCAATTCCCGCTGCGCCGACTGGGCATAACTCTCCCCCGCCGCCACCATGCCACCGGCCGCCGTGTCCCAGAAACCTGGGTACAGCGCCTTGCTCAAGGTGCGCCGATGCACACACAGCTCACCTCGGGTGTTGAACAGGAAGATAAAGGTGCAGCGGCCGATCAGGCCGCGCTGGCGAAGGTCAGACCGGACAAGGTGACCGAGCAGGTTGTCCTGCTCGTCGACCCAGCAGATCAGTTCGGCATCGGAGGCCGCGCGGTGGGCGGCCTCCTTCTGAGCGGCGTCCATCATCAACCCTGGTTGAGGAGCTGACGCAAATCGATCACTGCAGCGTTGGCCCTGGAAATGTAGTTGGCCATCACCAGCGAGTGGTTCGCCAGCACACCGAAGCCGCTGCCATTCAGAATCATGGGGCTCCACACCGGTTCCTGCGAGGCCTCCAGTTCACGAATGATCTGGCGCACGCTGACGGTGGCGTTTTTCTTGGCGAGTACGTCGGCAAAGTCGACTTCGATGGCGCGCAGCAGGTGAGACAACGCCCACGCCTGGCCACGGGCTTCGTAGAACACGTTGTCGATCTGCATCCATGGCGTCTCCACCACTTCTTCATCGACCTGCGGCACTTCACCCGGCGCCAGGGCTTCGGTTTTCAGTGCGGTGTTCAACTTGACCCGACCGACGCTGGCCGACAGGCGTTGCGACAATGAGCCCAGACGGGTGGCGACATCGCCCAGCCAGTTGTTCAGGTTGTCGGCACGCGCATAAAACAGCGCGCCGCGCTGGTTCGGGTCGGACAGGCGCGCTTCATAACGGTTCAGGGAGTTGATGCCTTCCTGGTATTCGGACTCGCTGGACGGCAGCACCCAACTCTTGTTGTCAAAGTTGAAACGCGGCTCGGCCTTGGCCAGGTCGGCGTCTTCAGCCGATTGCGACTGGGAGCGGGCAAAGTCCTTGCGCAGGGCGCGGGTCAGGTCACGCACCTGCACCAGCACGCCGTATTCCCAGCTGGGCATGTTGTCCATCCACAGGCCTGGCGGGAAACGGTCGTTGGAAATATAGCCGCCAGGCTTGTTCAGCAAGGTGCCGACCACGGTCTTGAGGGTTTCAACGGTGGTGTAGCCCACCACCATCTGCTTGCCTTCCTTCTCGGCGGCAAGCTGGGCGTTTTGCTGGACCGGGAACAGCGCCGGCTCTTCGCTCCAGTACCAGCCCAGGGCGCCGGTGACCAACAGGTACAGGCCGAGCACGCTGAGCACCGCTCTGCTCATCAGCAGAGTACGAAAATAGCTGCGGTTGGCCGACTTGGGCTCAGGGGCGGGGCCTTTGGCACTGCCTGCACGGTTTTTCCAGTCCAGCATGGCGATATCCTTTCAATCACTTGAGTTCATGCACTTTAAAAGGCGGCGTGCGTTCACACACTCCGACAGCAACCCTACCCCATCGTGCCAGCCAATGCGGGGCTTTTCGTCAAACTGGCGCGCCTGGGGAGTTGGACTATAAAGGATGCACGCTTTTTACGCTGCGCGACCGGCCGGTCATCAACTGAATGTCGGGATATGCGCAGTTAATTGATGTATGACACTGATGCGATTCGAAAGAGGTGCTAGCATAGAGCCATCATTTTCGATCTCAGCATGCACCCTTACTAGCAGTCAGGATATGACCGAGTCAGAAGACCCCAGCCGTGAGCGTCTCAAGCAGCACTTTGCCCAGCGGGTAATTCATCAGGCACGTCAAATTCTTGAGATCTGGCAGCGCCTGCAACGCAGCGAATGGTCGAACGCCGACTTCAGCGAACTCAGCGAAGCCAACCTGCGCCTGCTGCGCTTTGCCGAGCGCTTTGAACAACCGGAGCACGGCCAGCTGGCGCGCCATATTGGCGAGTCGCTGAAGGCCGTGGACGAAAACCGCGGGCGCCTGAGCAGCCAACTGATCACCGAACTCAACCGCCTGATGCAGCGCCTGTCCCGCACCGGCCTGCGTCAAGGCGACCAGTTGGAACAGACGCTCCTGCCGCCGATGCGCAAGCCGATCTACGTGATGCTGGCCGATCACGACCGCGCCGAGCGCCTGGCCAAGCAGCTGGAATTTTTTGGCCTGAGCGCGCAGTCGCTGGACAGCGTGGCGGCATTTCGTGCATCGATGGCCGAGCGCTTGCCGTCGGCGATTGTGATGGACGTGGATTTCTGCGGCGCAGGCCTGGGCCTCAAGCTCGCCGCCGAAGCCCAGGAAGGCCTGGAGCACAAGCTGCCGCTGCTGTTTTTCAGCCTGCACGAAACCGACACCCCAACCCGACTGGCGGCCGTGCGCGCCGGTGGCCAGGAGTTCCTCACCGGCACCCTGGAAGCCTCCAGCCTGCTGGAAAAGATCGAAGTGCTGACCTGCGTCGCTCAGTACGAACCCTACAAAGTGCTAATCATCGACGACTCACGGGCCCAGGCGCTGCACACCGAGCGTCTGCTCAACAGCGCCGGCATCGTCACCCGCACCCTGATCGAGCCGATCCAGGCCATGGCCGAGCTGGCGGATTTCCAGCCCGACCTGATAATCCTCGACATGTATATGCCCGCGTGCACCGGTACCGAGCTGGCCAAGGTGATCCGCCACAACGACCGCTATGTGAGCGTGCCGATCATCTACCTGTCGGCCGAAGATGACCTGGATAAACAGCTGGATGCCATGAGTGAAGGCGGCGACGACTTCCTCACCAAGCCGATCAAGCCACGCCACCTGATCACCACCGTGCGTAACCGCGCGGCCCGCGCACGCCACCTCAAGGCGCGGATGGTGCGCGACAGCCTGACCGGCCTGTACAACCACACCCATATCCTGCAACTGCTCGAAGACTGCAGCTTCCGCGCACGCCGCGAGAACAAGCCGCTGAGCTTTGCCATGCTCGATATCGACCACTTCAAGCGCGTCAATGACAGCCATGGCCACCCCATGGGCGACCGCGTGATCAAGAGCCTGGCGCTGTTTCTCAAGCAGCGGTTGCGCAAGACCGACTATATCGGGCGCTACGGCGGTGAAGAATTTGCCATTGTGATGCCCGACACCGACCTGGAGTCGGCCTGCAAAGTGCTGGACGAGATCCGTGGGCGCTTTGCCGAAATCCATTATCCGGCCCAGCCCCAGGACTTATGGTGCACCTTCAGCGCCGGGCTGGTGGAGCTGTGCGATGACTCCGACAGCTTGATGATGGCCGCTCAGGCGGACGAAGCGCTGTACCGCGCCAAGGGCGCAGGACGCAATCGTGTACAGGCCGCGCGCACATCAAAGCAAAGTGCCACCTTTTCACCGGAATCCACTGATTCCGTCATAACTTTGTAATGTAAATGCAATAACTTCAGGCACTTACCTTTTGCTGTCGGTTGAAACCCCGCATGCGCCTGAAGCTGCTGACCAATCTCAATACCCTTCTTCTGGTGGCCGTGTGCCTGGCACTCGGGGCGACGCTGTGGTGGTCGCAACGCGCGCTGGAACGCCCGTATCTATTGATGGAACGCTACCTGGGGCTGTCGCAGAGCTTTCAGAACCAGGCCGCGCGCAATATCGACGACTACCTGGCCAGCGGCGACGCCCTGCGCTTGAGCAGCGCCAGCCAGAGCCTGGAAAACCTGCTGCGGGACCTGAATGAATTGCCCGCCGAGCTGGCGCAAAATCTGCGCCCCAGCCTGGTAGAGCTGGACGCCTTCAGCAAAACCGACCTGCTCGCCGCCGGCAAGTTGGCCGGCGACCCGCAAGCCCTGTTGCTGCAAGCCGAACGCGAACTGGGCGCGAACCTGGAGCAATTGGGCCAGTACGCCATGGGCGTGAACGCCCCCGAAGCAGCGCGTTATCTGCCGCCGCTGCTGGCCGCATCCCAGCATCTGGGCAAACTGTCCCTGGCGCGCGACAAACTGGTGAGCAGCGGACGCGCGGAACTGGCCGCTGACGTGGAGCGCGAAGTCGGCAGTATCCGCAGCCAGGCTGACCTGCTGGAGCAACTGCCCTTGCTCGGCGTCAAAACCAGTACCGAATCCAACACCGACGATTTTTCCGCCCTGATGGGCCTGCAAAACAGCGAAAAAACCGAAGCCCAGGACACCGGCGTCGACCTCAAGCGCGAACTCAACAGCTTGCTGACCCGCTACCCCGCCGAACTCCAGCGCACCCGCGAGCAGATCCAGAAACGCGCCGACCTGGCCGCCGCCACCCATCTGAAAATCAGCGCGGTGCAACAGGCCATCGCCGGTCTTGAGCCGGTGGTGCGCGCACAACACGCCATTATCCAGGGCGAAGTGCGCGTGATGCAGGGCGTGATGATCGGCTTGATCCTGCTGATTGCGCTGCTGATCGACACCTTGCAACGGCGCCTGGCGCGCGTGCTGACCAACCTGGCGCCGGCCCTGTCGACCTGGGGCGAAGGCGACTTCAGCCAGCCGATCGCCCTGGGCAAGACCAATCGCGAACTGCACGATATCGAAGCCTCACTGAACCGCTTGCGCGCCTACCTGGCGGACCTGGTGGGCACTATTCGCGGCAATGCCCAGGAAGTGGCCGGCAGCAGTCGCGCCCTCGCCGAACTGAGCAGCGGCTTGCACGACGGCGCCGAGCGCCAGGCCGGGGACACCGCGCAGATTCGTGACTCGCTGGGCGAACTGGAGGCCACCATCCAGCAAGTGGCCGGCGATGCCAGCCAGGCCGCCGGCGCCAGCCGCAGTGCGGGCCAGGCCGTAGAGCAAGGCCAACGGGTGATAGGCCTGAGCCTCACCGGCCTGCACGCGCTGGTGGGAGAAGTGCAGCAAAACGCGCAGATGATCGAAAAACTCGCCGCCGAGTCCGCCACCATCGGCGGCGTGCTCACCGTGATTCGCTCGATTGCCGACCAGACCAACCTGCTGGCACTCAATGCCGCGATCGAGGCCGCCCGCGCCGGGGAAGCAGGCCGTGGGTTTGCGGTAGTCGCCGATGAAGTGCGCACACTGGCCCAACGCACGGCGGGCGCCACCGCTGAAATCCAGGGTTTGATCAGCGGCCTGCAAACCGCCGCCCACCAGTCGGTGGAAGGCATGCGCGCGCAGGTCGAACATGCCGAAGCCACCGCCCAGCAGGCCCAGGCGGCCGACGGCGCGCTGGATGAAATCGTCGGGGCGATCCAGACAATTTCCGACACGGCGGTACGCATTGCCGATGTGACCGCGCAGCAGAGCGGCGCCGTGAGCGAAATTCGCGACAACAGCGAAAGAATTCACCAGTTGGGTGAGGATAATTTGCTGCGTATCGGCCAGGGCCGCCGCCAGGGCGAGCACCTGTTGGTGCTGGGTGGGCAGCTCAATACGGCGGTGCAGGCCTTCCGCGTTTGAACCGACCTCATGCCAAATACAGTTCAACATGTGGGAGGGGGCTTGCTCTCGATAGCGGTGGATCAGTTACAGATAGTGAGACTGACACACTGCAATCGGGGGCAAGCCCCCTCCCACATTTGATCTCCTGGGGGTTCAAAACCGTGTTGGCAATGACCAGACTGGAGAACTGGGTCACATATTTTTCGCAATCCTCGCTAATCGTGCGGCCTACTGCATAGAACTGGACAGTCACAAAGGCTTTGCGGCATAGTCGCCGGGTTCTGCCGTACTCCCCTCAATAACAAGGAACAGCCGATGGCGACCTTACTGGTTCTTCACGGACCCAACCTGAACCTGCTCGGCACCCGTGAACCGGGCGTCTACGGGGCAGTGACCCTGGATCAGATCAACCTCGATCTGGAACGACGGGCCCGTGAAGCCGGCCACCATCTGCTCTACCTGCAAAGCAATGCCGAGTACGAATTGATTGATCGCATCCATGCCGCGCGCGGCGAAGGCGTGGACTTTATCCTGATCAATCCCGCCGCTTTTACGCATACAAGCGTTGCATTACGTGACGCGCTGCTGGCGGTGAGCATCCCATTCATCGAAGTGCATTTATCGAACGTGCACAAACGCGAACCTTTCCGCCATCACTCTTACTTCTCCGACGTAGCAGTAGGAGTGATCTGCGGCCTTGGCGCCAGCGGTTACCGACTGGCCCTGGAGGCCGCCCTGGAACAGCTTGAAGAACAGGCTAAACGCCCCTGACCGACCCTTGGGAGTTGATGATTCATGGATATCCGTAAAGTTAAGAAATTGATCGAACTGCTGGAAGAATCCGGTATCGACGAGCTGGAAATCAAGGAAGGCGAAGAGTCCGTACGGATCAGCCGCCACAGCAAAACCCCGGCCCAACAGTTCTACGCACCGCAGATGCAAGCACCGGCTCCCGCCGCTGCTGCTCCGGCTGCCGCGCCTGCCGCCGCTGCACCTGCCGCCCCAGCCGCGCCTGTGCTGAACGGTTTCGTGGCCAAGTCGCCAATGGTCGGTACCTTCTACCGCACCCCCGCGCCGGGCTCGCCAGCCTTCGTTGAAGTCGGCAAAACCGTGAAAGTGGGCGACACCCTCTGCATCGTTGAAGCGATGAAGATGATGAACCACATCACGGCCGAAAAAGCCGGCGTCATCGAATCCATCCTGGTAGAAAACGGTCAGCCGGTTGAGTACGACCAGCCGCTGTTCACCATCGTTTGAACCGCGGAGCGCCTTCGATGTTGAAACCTGCGAAGAAACTGCAAAAAGTCCTGATCGCCAACCGCGGCGAGATCGCGCTGCGGATCCTGCGCGCCTGTAAGGAAGAGGGCATCAAGACCGTCGCTGTTTACTCGACGGCCGATACCGAATTGATGCACGTGAAACTGGCGGACGAAAGCCTCTGCATCGGCCCGCCACTGGCCTCGAACTCGTACCTGAACATCCCGAACATCATCGCCGCGGCAGAAGTGACCGGCGCTGATGGCATCCACCCTGGTTACGGCTTCCTCGCGGAAAACGCCGATTTCGCCGAACAGGTGGAAAAATCCGGGTTCGCGTTCATCGGCCCTAAAGCCGAAACCATTCGCCTGATGGGCGACAAGGTCTCGGCCAAGGACGCCATGATCGCAGCCGGCGTGCCAACCGTTCCAGGCTCCGACGGCCCACTGCCTGAAGACGAGGAAACCGCCCTGCGCATTGGTCGCGAAGTCGGTTACCCGGTGATCATCAAGGCCGCCGGTGGCGGTGGTGGTCGCGGCATGCGTGTGGTGCACAAGGAAGAAGACCTGATCGAAGCCGCCAAGCAGACCCGTGCGGAAGCCGGCGCCTGGTTCGGCAACCCGATGGTCTACCTGGAAAAGTACCTGACCAACCCACGTCACGTGGAAGTCCAGGTACTGTCCGACGGCCAGGGCCATGCCATCCACCTGGGCGACCGTGATTGCTCGCTGCAACGCCGTCACCAGAAGGTGTTGGAAGAAGCGCCGGCACCGGGCCTGGACGAGAAAGCCCGCCAGGAAGTGCTGGCTCGCTGCGTCAAGGCGTGCATCGACATCAACTACCGTGGCGCCGGCACCTTCGAGTTCCTCTACGAGAACGGTCGTTTCTACTTCATCGAGATGAACACTCGCGTGCAGGTAGAGCACCCGGTGTCGGAGATGGTCACCGGTATCGACATCGTCAAGGAGATGCTGAGCATCGCCGCCGGTAACGTGCTGTCCTTCACCCAGGCTGACGTGAAGATTCACGGCCACTCCCTGGAATGCCGGATCAACGCCGAAGACCCGAAAACCTTTATGCCGAGCCCAGGCCTGGTCAAGCATTTCCACGCGCCCGGCGGCAACGGCGTACGTGTGGATTCGCACCTGTACAGCGGCTACAAGGTTCCGTCCAACTACGACTCGTTGATCGGCAAGCTGATCACCTGGGGCGCCACCCGCGACGAGGCCATGGCCCGCATGCGTAACGCCCTGGACGAAATCGTGGTCGACGGCATCAAGACCAACGTCCCGCTGCACCGGGACCTGGTCCGCGATGAAGGCTTCTGCGAAGGTGGTGTGAACATTCACTACCTGGAACACAAACTGGCCAACCAGTAAGTGCTCCACCCAACAAAACCGCCTTCGGGCGGTTTTGTTGTTTCTGCGCGCTCGATCTTGAAGATGTACACCCTGCAAATGTGTTCAGTCAGTACAGTCGTCTTCTGCCGTGAGCTCGCGTAAACTTGCGCGCTTTCGCGACTCTGCGGTCGCACACTCATTTTTTCAAAGGTGCCCGCCATGCCTTGGCTGCAAGTCCGTCTCGCCATCAGCCCAGAACAAGCCGAAACCTACGAAGACGCTTTCCTCGAAGTGGGCGCTGTGTCGGTGACTTTCATGGACGCCGAAGACCAGCCGATCTTCGAACCCGAGCTGAACACGACCCCACTGTGGTCCCACACCCACTTGCTGGCCCTGTTCGAAGACGGCACCGATGCCGCCGCCGTGCTGGCCCATATGGAGCTGCTTACCGGCAGCCCGTTGCCGGAGCACCACAGCGAAGTGATCGAAGACCAGGACTGGGAACGCAGCTGGATGGACAACTTCCAGCCGATGCGTTTCGGCCAACGCCTGTGGATCGTGCCAAGCTGGCACGCCGCACCGGAACCCGAGGCGGTCAACCTGCTGCTGGACCCGGGCCTGGCCTTCGGCACCGGCACCCACCCCACCACCGCGCTGTGCCTGGAATGGCTGGACGGCCAGGACCTGACCGACAGCCACGTGCTGGACTTCGGCTGCGGCTCGGGGATCCTGGCGATTGCCGCCCTGCTGTTGGGCGCCAAGGATGCCGTGGGTACCGATATCGACGTGCAGGCGCTGGAAGCCTCCCGCGATAACGCCGGGCGCAACAATATCCCTGAAGGCAAATTCCCACTCTACCTGCCTGAAGATCTGCCCCAGGTGCAGGCCGATGTGCTGGTGGCGAACATCCTCGCCGGGCCGCTGGTTTCCCTGGCGCCGCAGCTGTCGAGCCTGGTCAAGTCCGGCGGGCGCCTGGCGTTGTCGGGCATCCTCGCAGAACAGGGCGAAGATGTAGCCGCCGCGTATGCCAAGGATTTCGAGTTGGACCCGATCGCCAACCGTGACGGCTGGGTACGCATCAGCGGGCGTCGGCGCTAGAATGAGCGCTTGCCTGAATCGGATGGCCGCATGACCGACAGTTTCGTCACCCAGTGCCCGCATTGCCAAGCCCGTTTCCGCGTCAACCACGCCCAGTTGAGCGTGGCCCGTGGCGTGGTACGTTGCGGCTCGTGCCTGCAAGTGTTCAACGCCGCTCGCCAGTTGCTCGAGCAGCGCGCCCATGCGCCGGCGCCGGGGCAGCCGACCGCGGCCGAGCCAACGCCCGAAGCGGTGCCCGAGCCACAGCGGGCAATCAGCCAGAAACAGTGGACCGCCGAAGAGCTGGACCTGGACAACCTGGACCTGGATAAAGAACTGGCCAAGCTGGAACGCCGCGAGATTCAGCACACCCTGCCCGTGGGCGCGGAACGCCGTCAGCCCGGCGCCGAGCGTCGGCAAAAAGACGACGCCCTCAGCGCCACTCGCGAAACCGTCAAGGCCGATGAAGAAAAATGGGCCGCCAGCCTGTTCAGCGAACCGCCTGAAGAACGCGCCACTCACGCTGAAGACGAGCCCGAGCCGATTAAAGGCCCTGCGACAAAACAGCGCACCGAACCGTCCATGTCGCCGCACACTGACGAGATCGACGACGAACCACCGCTGCACTCAACCCCAGACGATGACGAGCGCGACCCGCCGTTCACTCCCCTGACAGCCGCGGCACAGGAACCGGAGCCCGAAGAGCGCCCGCAACCCCGCCGCAAGCGTCCGCGCCCCGAAGCCGGAATCCACGACGAGCTGCTTCAGGACCTGGAAGACGACCCGCTGCACCTGTATGCGCAAAAACGCCCGCAGGGCTGGGGCCGTCGCCTGATCTGGATACTGCTGGTGCTGATCGCCGCCGCCGGCCTGGCCGTCCAATACATTGCTTACCAATTCGACGACCTGGCCCGCCAGGACGCCTACCGCCCATGGTTCCAGCAACTGTGCCCCACACTGGGCTGCACGGTGCCATCACGGGTTGATATCGCCCATATCAAGAGCAGCAACCTGGTGGTGCGCAGCCATCCGGAGTTCGCCGGCGCGCTGGTGGTGGATGCGATCATCTACAACCGCGCGACATTCTCCCAGCCCTTCCCCCTGCTGGAGCTGCGGTTTGCCGACCTCAATGGCAACCTGATCGCCAGTCGTCGCTTCAAACCCGCCGAATACCTGAGCGGCGAACTGGCCGGTGTGAGCGAAATGCCATCGCAAACCCCGATTCATATCTCCCTGGATATCCTCGACCCAGGCAATAAAGCCGTGAATTACAGCTTGAGCTTCCATTCTCCAGAGTGAATCGGCGGATGCACCGAAGCTTGACGGTGGAATATTGACTTCACGCCGCGCAACCAAACCGGTAGCGATAAAGAATTAACTGTTCAGATTTTATCCAATTCAGCCTTTATCCAGTCATCGAGAGCGGGTATCATGCCAACCCTTTTTCGAACTCTAATGATCCGGCCCCACAACAGGGAAGTCCTATGTCGGCGGTACGCATCGGCCCATATACATTGCAGAACGGCTTGATTCTCGCCCCGATGGCGGGCGTCACCGACCAGCCCTTTCGTCAGCTCTGCAAACGTTTGGGCGCGGGTCTTGTAGTCTCGGAAATGGTCACCAGTGACATGAGTTTGTGGAACACCCGCAAATCGCGGATGCGCATGATCCACGAAGGTGATCCCGAGCCCCGCTCGGTACAGATCGCCGGTGGTGACGCGCAGATGCTGGCGGATGCGGCCCGAGCCAACGTGGAGCTGGGCGCACAGATCATCGATATCAACATGGGCTGCCCGGCCAAGAAGGTCTGTAACAAGGCTGCCGGTTCCGCCCTGTTGAAAGATGAGCAGTTGGTTGCCGAGATCCTGCAGGCCGTTGTCGCCGCCGTGGATGTGCCGGTGACCCTGAAGATTCGTACCGGCTGGGACCGGGACAACAAGAATGGCCTGACGGTGGCGAAGATCGCCGAACAGGCGGGCATTACAGCGCTGGCGGTGCATGGCCGCACCCGCGCCGACCTTTATACCGGTGAAGCCGAGTACGACACCATCGCCGCGATCAAGCAGGCGGTGTCGATGCCGGTATTTGCCAATGGCGATATCGACTCAGCCGAGAAAGCCCGGCGCGTGCTGCACGCAACCGGTGCCGATGGTTTGTTGATAGGCCGGGCCGCCCAGGGGCGCCCGTGGATTTTTCGTGAGATCGAACACTTTCTGCGTACCGGCGAAGTCCTGCCGGCACCGGAGTTGGTCGAGGTGGAACGTATTCTGCTAGAGCATCTGGCTGCCCTTCACACTTTCTATGGGGATGTGATGGGCGTACGCATTGCTCGCAAGCATGTGGGTTGGTATCTCGCAACCCTGCCGGGCGCCAGGGAGTTTCGCGCCGGGTTCAATCGTTTGGATGAAACGCAAGCACAGGTCACCGCCGTTCGTGAGTTTTTTGCCGAACGAGACAAGAGCCTGAGAGCAGGGGACGGAGAGGGGGTGGCCGCATGACGATCATGACCGAGACTTTAGTGAGTGGAACAACACCCGTGAGCGACAACGTCAATTTGAAACAGCACCTCAACACGCCGAGCGAAGAAGGCCAGACCCTTCGCGGGAGCGTTGAAAAGGCGCTGCACAATTATTTCGCCCACCTTGAGGGCGCTTCAGTCACGGACGTGTACAACCTGGTGCTCTCCGAAGTCGAGGCGCCCTTGCTCGAAAGCGTGATGAACTACGTCAAGGGCAACCAGACCAAAGCCAGTGAGCTGCTGGGCCTCAACCGTGGCACCTTGCGCAAAAAGCTCAAGCAATACGATTTGCTGTAAGCATTCAATCAAACCAGAAAGGCGCCCGCGTAAAACCGGTCGCCTTTTTTGCTGACTCCTTTGCTTTTGATGGAAATTGAAATGACCGACCAGACTACCCGCCTGCCGATCCGCCGCGCCTTGATCAGCGTTTCCGACAAGACCGGCATCCTCGAATTTGCCCGGGAGCTGGAAGCCCTGGGCGTGGAAATCCTCTCCACGGGCGGGACCTTCAAACTGCTGCAGGACAACGGCGTGGCCGCAGTAGAAGTCGCGGACTACACCGGTTTCGCGGAAATGATGGACGGTCGGGTCAAGACCCTGCACCCGAAAATCCACGGCGGCATCCTCGGCCGTCGCGGTATCGACGACGCCATCATGAACGAGCACGGCATCAAGCCGATCGACCTGGTGGCCGTCAACCTCTACCCCTTCGAAGCCACCATCAACAAGCCCGGCTGCGACCTGCCGACCGCCATCGAAAACATCGATATCGGCGGCCCGACCATGGTGCGCTCGGCAGCCAAGAACCACAAAGACGTGGCCATCGTGGTCAATGCCGGCGACTACAGCCAGGTGCTCGAAAGCCTGAAAGCCGGCGGCCTGACCTACGCCCAGCGTTTTGACCTGATGCTCAAGGCGTTCGAACACACCGCGGCCTACGACGGCATGATCGCCAACTACATGGGCACCGTGAACCAGGCCGCCGACACCCTGAGCACAGAAGGCCGCAGCCAGTTCCCGCGCACCTTCAACAGCCAGTTCATCAAGGCCCAGGAAATGCGCTACGGCGAGAACCCGCACCAGAGCGCGGCGTTCTACGTGGAGGCAAAACCGGCCGAAGTCGGCATTGCCACCGCGACCCAACTGCAAGGCAAAGAACTGTCCTACAACAACGTGGCCGACACCGATGCCGCGCTCGAATGCGTGAAAAGCTTCGTCAAGCCGGCCTGCGTGATCGTCAAGCACGCCAACCCGTGTGGCGTGGCCGTGAGCCCGGACGCCGAAGGCGGTATTCGCCAGGCCTACGAACTGGCCTACGCCACCGACACCGAGTCGGCCTTCGGCGGCATCATTGCCTTCAACCGTGAGCTGGACGCCGAGACCGCCAAGGCCATCGTCGAGCGTCAGTTCGTTGAAGTGATCATCGCGCCAAGCGTCAGCGAAGAAGCGCGCGCCATCGTTGCAGCGAAAGCCAACGTGCGCCTGCTGGCCTGCGGCGAATGGTCGGCTGACCGCGCCGCTGCCTGGGACTACAAGCGCGTCAATGGCGGCTTGCTGGTACAGAGCCGCGACATCGGCATGATCGGCAGCGCCGACCTGAAAGTGGTAACCCAGCGTGCTCCCACCGAGCAAGAGATCAACGACCTGATCTTCGCCTGGAAAGTGGCCAAGTACGTTAAATCCAACGCCATCGTCTACGCCAAGAACCGCCAGACCATCGGTGTCGGCGCCGGCCAGATGAGCCGCGTGAACTCGGCGCGTATCGCCGCGATCAAGGCTGAACACGCCGGTTTGCAGGTGGTGGGCTCGGTGATGGCGTCCGACGCTTTCTTCCCGTTCCGTGACGGCCTGGACAACGCCGCGAAAGCGGGCGTGACCGCCGTGATCCAACCGGGCGGTTCGATGCGCGATGCTGAAGTTATCGCCGCCGCTGATGAAGCTGGCATCGCGATGGTCTTCACCGGCATGCGCCACTTCCGCCACTGATCCAACCCGATTGAAATGTAGGAGCGGGCTTGTGTGGGAGGGGGCAAGCCCCCTCCCACATTTAAAAGCGCTCCTCTGGCGCCTACAGAATTTGAGGTTTTGAAATGAATGTTTTGATCATTGGCAGCGGTGGCCGTGAACACGCCCTGGCCTGGAAAGTTGCCCAGGACCCCCGCGTCCAGAAAGTTTTCGTCGCGCCCGGCAACGCCGGCACCGCCATTGAAGCCAAGTGCGAAAACGTCGCTATCGACGTGCTGGCGCTTGAGCAACTCGCCGATTTCGCCGAGCAAAACGTCTCCCTGACCATCGTCGGTCCGGAAGTACCGTTGGTGGCCGGCGTGGTCGACCTGTTCCGCAGCCGCGGCCTGGATTGCTTCGGCCCAACCGCCGGCGCCGCGCAGCTGGAAGGTTCCAAGGCGTTCACCAAGGACTTCCTGGCGCGCCACAAGATCCCGACCGCCGACTACCAGAACTTCACCGAGATCGAGCCGGCCCTGGCTTACCTGCGTGAGAAAGGCGCACCGATCGTGATCAAGGCCGATGGCCTGGCCGCCGGTAAAGGCGTGATCGTGGCGATGACCTTGCAGGAAGCCGAAGACGCCGTGCGTGACATGCTCGCCGGCAATGCCTTTGGCGACGCAGGCTCGCGCGTGGTGATCGAGGAGTTCCTCGACGGCGAAGAAGCCAGCTTCATCGTGATGGTCGACGGCAAGAACGTATTGCCGATGGCCACCAGCCAGGACCACAAGCGCGTCGGCAACGGCGACAGCGGCCCCAACACCGGCGGCATGGGTGCCTACTCCCCTGCCCCGGTGGTCACCCGCGAAGTGCACCAGCGCGTCATGGACCTGGTGATCTGGCCAACCGTGCGCGGCATGGCCGACGAAGGCAATGTGTACACCGGTTTCCTCTATGCCGGCCTGATGATCGACAAGGCCGGCAACCCGAAGGTCATCGAGTTCAACTGCCGCTTCGGCGACCCGGAAACCCAACCGGTGATGCTGCGCCTGCAATCGAGCCTGGTATTACTGGTGGAAGCCGCCCTGGCCCAGGCCCTGGACAAGGTCGAAGCCCAGTGGGACCCACGCCCGAGTGTCGGCATCGTACTGGCGGCCGGCGGTTACCCTGCCGACTACGCCAAGGGCGATGTGATTGAAGGCCTGGATGCGGCGGCTACGCTGGAAGGCAAAGTGTTCCATGCGGGCACCGCGCTCAAGGATGGCAAGGTGGTAACCGCCGGTGGCCGTGTGCTGTGCGCTACCGCCATGGGCGCCAGTGTCGACGCCGCGCAACAACAGGCGTACAAACTGGCCGCAAAAATCGATTGGAAAGGCTGCTTCTACCGCACCGACATCGGTTACCGCGCCATTGCCCGTGAACGTGGCGAAACGCACTAAGGCGCAGACGTCGCAAGCCTCGTCACTAGCTATCCGTTCGGTCAGGCAAGGGCCTCTGGCCCTTGCCGTACACCGGCCACCCCGCGCATAGTTAACCCGTGCATCAACCTACGAAGGGATTTCGCCGTGCGCTGGCTCAGGATCGCCATAGGTTTCACTGTCAGTCTGCTGACGCTGCTCTGCTTGTTCCCGGCCCAGGCCGCCGCGCAAGGCAGTGGCTGGGCAGTATTGCTTGATGAACAGGCCGACCTGCAACTGAGCGACATTCGTTCCTCGCGCTACACCAACCAATTCAGCCCCATCGAACTGGACCGCATTACCGCCGCGCAACCGGACGGTGCGTTGTGGGTACGTTTCAAGCTGCAACCCGGCAAGCACGAGCAAGTGCTGCGGGTATTCGCCCCGGACCTGTCCTACCTGAGCCTCTACGTGCTGGACGGCGACACCCTGATCGAGCAACAGAACACCGGCACCCGCCAGCCCCAGACGGAACGCCCGTTACCCAGCAGCGACTTCATGCTACCGATGCCCCAGAGCCAGAAGCCGCTTGAGGTCTACCTGCGCCTGGTCTCGGAACATGAGCTGCGCCCCTATATCACCCTGGAGCCGGCCGTACTGGCCGCCGCCGACCAGACCCAGACGCTGGTCTACGGCCTGCTCTTCGGTTGCCTGTTGATGCTGATCCTGCACAACCTTTCACGCTTTGCTTACCACCGCTCGCGCAGCAGCCTGTGGCTGGCGGCGTGCGAAATACTGTTGATGCTCAGCCTGGCGCTGCTGCTCAACCTAACGGGCCCATGGCTGCCGAACTGGCACGCTATCCAGACCCCAGGCGCGTACCTGGCGCTGCTGCTGACCGCGCCGTGCGGGCTGATGTTCGCCTACCGCTTCTTCATGCCCCTGGGCCCGCACCCGCTGAACAAGCTGTTGATGGCCGATATCCTGTTTATCGTGCTGTGCGGCCTGCTGCTGTTGTTTGTCAGCACCCTGCCGCTGAACATCATCACCTATGCGCTGGTGGCCCTGGCAGGCCTGAGCATGCTGTTTGTCTCGGCGTATCACTGGCAGAGAGGCTATGGCCCGGCGCGTTTGTTCGTGGCGGGCATGGTGGTGTTCAACATCGGCACGCTGATCATCCTCCCGGCGTTGCTGGGCCTTACGATGGTGTCGCCACAGGGGCTGATCGTCACGCTCCTCGCGTTTATCTGCCTCAGCGGCCTGTTGATGAGCCTGGCCCTGGGTGAACGCCAGCGCGCCCTCGTGGAAGCGCGCTTCAGCCTCAGCCGCGACCTCGCCGCGAGCAACGCCGAAATCGCCGCAAAGGCCGAGTTCCTGGCCAAGATCAGCCACGAAATCCGCACCCCCATGAACGGCGTGCTGGGCATGACCGAACTGCTGCTGGGCACCCCGCTGTCGGTAAAGCAGCGCGACTACGTGCAGACCATCCACAGCGCCGGCAACGAACTCCTTACCCTGATCAACGAAATCCTCGACATCTCCAAACTCGAATCCGGGCAGATCGAGCTGGACGACGTGCAGTTCGACCTCAACGCGCTGATCGACGACTGCCTGAGCATCTTCCGCGCCAAGGCCGAACAACAGAACGTCGAGTTGATCAGCTTTATCCAGCCCCAGGTGCCGCGCGTCATCAGCGGCGACCCGACCCGCCTGCGCCAGGCGCTGTTGAGCCTGCTGGAAAACGCCCTGCAAAAAACCGATGAAGGCGAAGTCCTCATCGTCGTCGCCCTGGACGACCGCAGCACCAAGCCGCGCCTGCGCATTGCCGTGCAAGACAGCGGCCTGCCGATGGAACCCGCCGAGCGCGAGGCACTGCTGCACAGCGAACTGCACAGCAAGAACTTCCTCTCGGCCACCCGCTTGAGCGGGCACCTGGGCCTGGTCATCGCGCGTCAACTGATCCTGTTGATGAACGGTGAGTTCGGCATCAAGAGCGGCAGCCATCAGGGCAGCACCCTGTGGCTGACCCTGCCGCTTGACCCGGAACGCCTGGAGCACCCGACCTCCGACCTCGACGGCCCGCTCAGGGATGCGCGCGTACTGGTGGTGGACGACAACGACACCTGCCGCAAAGTGCTGGTGCAGCAATGCACGGCCTGGGGCCTGAACGTCAGCGCGGTACCTTCGGGCAAAGAAGCCCTGGCCTTGCTGCGCACCAAGGCGCACCTGCGTGACTACTTCGACGTGGTGCTGCTGGACCAGAACATGCCCGGCATGACCGGCATGCAACTGGCGGCAAAAATCAAGGAAGACCCAAGCCTGAACCACGACATCCTGCTGATCATGCTCACGGGCATCAGCAATGCGCCGAGTAAGATCATCGCGCGTAACAGCGGGATCAAGCGCATCCTCGCCAAGCCGGTGGCCGGTTACACCCTCAAGACGACCCTGGCCGATGAACTGACCCAACGCAGCAAAGGCGGCGTGCCGCCCCGCGCGGTCCTCAGCCCGCCGGCGGAGGTGGCCGTGCCCAGCGATTTCAAGATCCTGGTGGCCGAGGACAACAGCATCTCCACCAAAGTGATTCGCGGCATGCTCGGCAAGCTCAACCTCAACCCGGACACCGCCAGCAACGGCGAAGAAGCATTGGAGGCAATGAAAGCCCAGCGCTATGACCTGGTGTTGATGGACTGTGAAATGCCAATCCTCGATGGCTTCTCGGCCACCCAGCAATTGCGCGCCTGGGAAGTCAGCCATCAACGCATTCGCACGCCGGTGGTGGCGCTCACGGCGCATATCCTTTCGGAACATAAGGAACGCGCGCGCCAGGCCGGCATGGACGGGCACATGGCCAAGCCGGTGGAGTTGTCGCAATTGCGCGAACTGGTGGCGTTCTGGGTGGCGCAGCGCCAACAACGCCCCGAGCACGAACCCTCCTGACCGCAAATACAGTGGGAGGGAGCTTGCCCCGATGGCAGTCTGTCAGCCGACCACTTAGGGATTGATATACCGCTATCGGGAGCAAGCCCCCTCCCACATTTGATCTGTGTCGCCTGATAGACTCCCAACACTTCTCCTGCCGCGAGCCGCCCTTATGCTCCACGTGTTATTCAGCGTTTACCTGAAGATGCTGGTGCTCTACAGCCCGTTCTTCGTGCTGTCCTGCTTTATCAGCCTGACCCGTGGCTATTCCAGCAAAGAACGGCGGCGCCTGGCCTGGAAAGTGGCGCTGGCGACCCTGGTGTCGAGCGTGCTGCTCTACCTGTTCGGCCGCGTCATTTTCAGTGTGTTCGGCATCACCGTGGATGCCTTCCGCATCGGCGCCGGCAGTGTGTTGTTCATCTCTGCCCTGGGCATGGCCCAGGGCAAGTCGGCGGTGCAGACCGACAACGTGCAGCAAGACGTGACCATCGTGCCGCTCACCATCCCCCTCACCGTCGGCCCCGGTACCATCGGCGCCTTGCTGGTGATGGGCGTCAGCCAGCCGCACTGGGATGACAAACTCACCGCCATCCTCAGCATCGCCCTGGCCAGCCTCACGGTCGGCGTGGTGCTGTATCTGTCCAACCGTATCGAACGCATCCTCGGTGACCAGGGTTTACAGATTGTCAGCCGGCTGATGGGCCTGTTCGTGTGCGCCCTCGCCGCGCAAATCATCTTCACCGGCGTGCGCGGTTATCTGGTGCCTTAGATGCGGTACTTGGCGATCGCCAATTGCACCTTGTCGCCCGCGCTCTCGCGCATCAGCCGGATGGTTTTTTCGTTGACCACCGAGGTATTGAGCACCAGGCAGGTCTGCCCGCTGAAGGCCTCGAACGAGGAACTGTCCCACTCAAGGAACGGCAGCCCCACCTGTTTGCTCACTCCCTGGGTGCTGTAGGTCACCAGCACCATCATCAATTCCCCGTCTGTTTCGGCACAGGACGCCAAGCCAAAATCACCGCCCTGGTGCACCGTGCTGTTGCGTTTGAACAGTTCGAAAGACGCCGGCTGGCGCTTCAAGGCCTCCAACGCATCAGCGGCCAGCTTCGGCAGCGCGGCCAGCAGCGGCCCGGCCAGCGATGTCGAGGCCCATAACGTGGCGATGATGTTCAGCGCCGCCAGTTGCACCGTCAGGCCTTTGCTGGTGCTTGAGACGCGCTCGAACCGGCTGCGCACCGGCAGCCAGCCCAGGCTGATCATCACCTTGATAAATTCGTCATACCAGGCTTGGCCGCCGCGCTGGATGTTCAACACATCGCTGACGTAGCTGCTGGCCAGCAGGTAGCTTTTGCGAATGTACTCGCGGTTAATCCCCGACAGCCCCTCGGCAAATGAAATCACGCCGTTGTTGACCACCGCTGCATTGCTGTCGTCGTCGACCGGCTCAGCAACGACCTGCTGGCCTCGCGCGCCGGGCAGCGTGTAGGCGGCAATCAACTTGCGCCGCTTTGTACTGTTGATCCTTTTGTGATGTCGCTCCATTTTCGTTCTCCACAAGCGCCCCACATGGGGCTTGCTCGCACACTAGTCCAGCGCCCGGTGGACTTTCCAGGCCACAAACATCGCTTGCGCGAGCGCGCCGGAAAACGCCGCCCAGCAATCGTAGGGGGCAGCCGTCGCCCTTGCGGTTTTCCTCGATAAAAAAAGAAAAAGCTCCGAATAACGGCAGGTGGTTACCCAGCGTCAATCGGAGCTTTCGTGCAGCGTCAGGCGACGGGTTTTTCGCCGTACCAACGCGGCGTATAGACCCATTCACCACCACCGGCCCTGGGGAATGTGCAGGTGGTGGACGAGCCGATCAGCACCATGGTGCGCATGTCCACCTGCTCCGGCGTCAGTTGCCCCAGCGTGGTGACACGCAAGGTCTGGCCTGGGCGCCCGACATCACGGCCCAGCACCACCGGCGTTTGCGGGGTGCGGTGCAGCGCGACGATTTCCAGGGCGCGCCCCAACTGCCAGGGCCGCGACCGCGAGATCGGGTTGTAGAACGCCAGGGCCAGGTCGGCCTGGGAGGCAAGGTCCAAGCGTTTTTCGATGATCGACCAGGGCTTGAGGTTGTCCGACAGCGACATCACACAGAAGTCATGCCCCAGCGGCGCACCTGCCTGGGCGGCGGTGGCCAGCGAAGCCGAGACGCCCGGCAGGATCTCCAGGTCGACCTGATGCCAGGCCGGGTCGCCGGACTCGTGCAACGCTTCGATCACGGCAGCGGCCATGGCGAATACGCCAGGGTCACCGGACGACACCACCACCACCGAACGGCCTTGGGCGGCCAGTTCGAAGGCGTGGCGCGCACGCTGCATTTCTTCACGGTTATCGGTGCAGTGCTGCACCTGGTTGTCACGGAACGGCCCCGCCATGCGCACGTAGGTTTCATAGCCCAGCACGTCGGTGCAACGGGCCAGTTCAGCCTTGACCGCCGGCACCATCAACTCGGCCGCGCCAGGGCCCAGGCCGATCACGGCAAGACGGCCACGCGCACGCCCTACCTGGAACAGGTCCAGGGGTTGCTCGGCAACGTGAATCACGATGTCGGCGTCTTGGCTGACGCTGGCGAAACGCAGCGGCACAGCCAATGCCGAGGCCGCTTCATGCAGCGTCGCCTCGGCCATCTGCGTATCGCTGGCGAGCAGGCACGCCAGCGATTGCACGGCAATGCCCGCGTCATGCAACGCAGCACGCACACGCTCGGCCAATCGCGCGCCCGGTTTGCAGGTCACGCTTACATTCTTGGGGTAGATCAACAATTCGTTGGCGACGGGCACGCGCTCGGCGCTGCTCACATGGATCGCCAAACGCGCTTGCGGGTCCTGGGGCAGGTGCGCTTGATCCAACCACGGCGCGGCGCCCTCGATACGTACGCTTTCGCCGCCCAGCAAGTCGCTGACGAAGCGCTTGCCCAGTTCCAGGTCCGCCAGCTCATAACCCGCGGGCGGGTTGAGCAGGCAGGTGCCGAAACGCAACTCGCCACTGGTGGTGATCGCCGCGGCGACATTCAGCGCGGCGCCGATGTGCCGCGCCATCACGTTAACCCCGCCCAGGCCACCGAGCAGCGGCACCACGGCGCTGCCGTCTTCGGCCACGGCGAGCACGGCGGGCTCGTCACCTTTTTCCAGCAGCAGCGGCGCCAGGGTGCGGATCACGATGCCGGCGGCGCACAGCGCAATCAGCGGCGTGCCGTGTTGATACAGCCGGCGCAGGGTGGCGCCGAATTCGTCGTAGGCCTGGTCGGCGCCCTCAACCCGCCCCGCCAGCCCATGGATCAAGGCGCCGGGGTACAGCTGCTGGATCCTGCGCGCCGTGGCCAGGCTGCCCTGGCCCAGTATGACAATCGCTGGCGTCATCACCCTTGCCACCGCTCACCGGGCACGATGATCAGCGAGAAATACGGCGACGACATCGGCTCCACCTGATCCAGCGGCACGATCTTTTGGTTAGCCATGGTGGCGCGCTCCACATACAACGCGCGCTCGGCCAGGCCGAGTTCTTCCAGTACCTGGCGCACCTTGGGGAAGTTGCGACCCAGTTTCATGATCACGGCGGCATCGGCATCCGCCAGGCGGCGCTTGAGGTCGTCATGGGGCAGCACGCCCGACAGCACCGACAGGCTCTGGTTGCGATACACCAGCGGCGCGCCCAGCACAGAGGCGCCACCGAGCATCGAACACACGCCGGGGATGACCTGCGCGTCGTAACGTTCGGCCAAGCGGTCGTGCAGGTACATGTAGGAGCCGTAGAAGAATGGATCGCCTTCGCAGATCACCGCCACATCGCGCCCGGCATCCAGGTGCGCAGCCACATTGACGCTGGCGGTATCGTAGAAATCGCTGATCACTTGCTCGTACGACAGCGGCGCCGGCAATGCCTCGGTCGTCACCGGGTACACCAGCGGCATCAGGGTCTGTTGCGGCACCAGGTGATCCTCGATGATGCCGAATGCATTGCCCTTCTTGCCCTTGGCCACGAAGTACGCCACCACCGGCGATTCACGCAGCAGGCGCAGGGCCTTGAGGGTGATCAGTTCCGGGTCGCCGGGGCCTACGCCCAGGCCGATCAAACGTCCGCGCACGGGCATTATTCGACCTCCGTGGCGAGTGCATTGACCGCCGCGGCGGCCATGGCGCTGCCGCCCAGCCGGCCCTGCATGATCACGAACGGCACGCCACGGCTATCAGCCGCCAGCATCGCCTTGGATTCGGCAGCACCGACGAAACCCACCGGGAAGCCAAGGATCAACGCCGGTTTCGGCGCGCCGGCGTCGAGCATTTCCAGCAAGTAGAACAAGGCGGTCGGCGCATTGCCGATCACCACCACGCTGCCGGCCAAATGCGGGCGCCACAGCTCCAGGGCGGCAGCGGAACGGGTGTTGCCCAACTCCCGCGCCAACTCAGGCACGCTGTCGTCGCGCAGGGTGCAGATCACCGGGTTATTGGCCGGCAGGCGCGCACGGGTCACGCCCTCGGAAACCATCCGCGCATCACACAAGATCGGCGCGCCGGCGGCCAGCGCGTCGCGCCCGGCCTTGCCGGCACCTGCGGAGAATTGCAGGCCGTCGATGGCATCCACCATGCCGCACGCATGAATCACCCGCACCGCGAGTTTTTCCAGGTCGGCCGGGATACGCTCCAACCTGGCTTCCGCGCGAATAATGGCGAAGGAGTTGCGATAGATCTCCTGACCGTCGCGGATGTAATCAATCATCGGTGTTGCTCCGTGGACGAGCGCGTAACAGGGCGCCCGCCGCTTCAATGGAAAGAGTGCGCGCGTGCAGCCGGCCAAAACCTGGCTGGGCTGCATCGCGAAAATAGAGGTCGTAGTGGCCAGGGCTCACTGCCAGCAAGGTGACCGGCGCGGTGTGCGCGGCGGCGCAGGAACGTGGGCAGCCGGACAGATGCGCCTCGGCGCCGGGTGCCTGCGCGGCCAGTTGCATGGCATCGGCCTTGGTGTCGGCCAAGGCTTTGCCGCAACCGCTGGAGCCGGTGCAGGCGACCAGGCGCGCCAGGGGCTGGTCGGCCGAGCAAAGGAAGCCCAGCTGTGCCAGGCGCTCGGTCACGGCGTAAGGTTTTTCGACATTGGGCAGCAGCACGCCCTGCCAAGGGGTGAAGCGCAAAGTGCCGTCCCCGTAATCGCCGGCAAGCTGTGCGGCGCCCTTGAGCATCGTTGAATCGAGGCGGCCCAAGGGCGCGACGGCGGCGACATAAAACTGATTCTGTTGAGGCTGTGGATAAGTCCCAAGGTGTAACAAAGCGCCACTGGCCGGGCGATTGAAACCGCTTGCCGGCAGCAGAGGCAGGCTCAGGTGGCTCAGTACGTTATCCACAGGCAAATGGCGCATGCGGGTTTGCTCTGGGGCCGCGAGGGCAAGGAACGCTTCGAGGACGGCCACCACCAGTGCGTGCCCCTGGTCCAATCGCACGGCGGCCAGCGGCGCATCCAGGCCCGGGCAACCCGCCAGGCCAAACGCGAGCAACGTCTGGCCATCGCGCACGAATGCCGACAACCACAGGTCATGATGATGTTCGAGCATCGCCAGGGCCTCGCCGCCATCCAGTTGCACGGCGAACTTGGCCGACAACCCGTGAAAACGCGGATTATTTTCCAGCGTGGCAAGGATCTGCCCAGCCAGGGGGCGGGTGTCGAACAGCATCTGCGGGTCGATACCGGCGCTGGGGCTGAGCATCAGGTTGCGTACATCGTCACCAGCGGCGTTGTTCGGGCCAAGGCCAGCGGCGAGCAGCCTCGCGATCAAGGCATCCTGCTCGGCGCCGATCCCGCGGATCTGCAGGTTGGCGCGGTTGGTTGCCTCGATCACCCCACCGGCATAGGCCTGGGCCGCGTCCGCCACGGCGTTGGCCTGGGCGGCGCTGATCGAACCACCGGCCAACTTGATCCGGCAAATGCCGCCGTCCAAGGCCTGGACGATACGCAGCAACCCCGGACAAGCCGAGGGGCGCAAGGTATTCAGAGCGGGCGTTGGGTTCACGGAGCTACCGGTTCACGGGTAAAGGCGCGGTATTATGCCTGCTTTGTCCGGCGGCATGAAAAGCCTGCCCGTCGGATGTCGCTCAAGGAATGGATATGTCGCCCTGGCTGACGGTTGTAGGCATCGGTGAAGACGGCTTCAAGGGGCTGGGCAGGAATGCCCGGCATGCCCTGTTGCGCGCCACGCGGATTATAGGTGCTCAGCGCCAGTTGGACCTGTTGCCCGTGTGCATTCGTGGCGAGCGCCAGCTGTGGCCGAGCCCGTTTTCCCTGGAACCGGTGCTGGCAAAACGTGGCGAACCGGTGTGCGTGCTGGCCAGCGGAGATCCGATGTTCTATGGCGTGGGGGCCAGTCTGGCGCGGCAGATCGCGGCTGAAGAGTTGCTGATTTTACCGGCACCGTCGTCGGTTTCCCTGGCAGCCGCGCGTTTGGGCTGGCCGTTGCAGGACGTGGTGACGTTATCCGTGGTGGCCCGGCCCTTTGCGGCAATCAATGCGCACCTGGCCAGCGGCGTGCGCTTGTTAGTGCTGAGCAATGACGGTGGCAGCCCTGCGTTGATGGCGGCGTTATTGACCGAGGCAGGGTTCGGGCCCAGCCGATTGACGGTGTTTGAACAGGTGGGCGGCGCGCACGAGCGGCGCCTCGATGGACTGGCCGCAAGCTGGCAACACCTCAGCACTGCCGATCTGAACCTGGTCGCCATCGAGTGCATCGCCTCTGCCGACACACCACCGTTGTCACGCCTGGCGGGCCTGCCGGACGCGGCCTTCAAACACGACGGCCAACTGACCAAGCGCGATGTGCGCGCCATGACCCTCGCCCGCCTCGCGCCGATGCCCGGCGAACTGCTGTGGGACGTGGGCGCGGGCAGCGGCTCCATCGGTATCGAGTGGATGCGCACGCACCCCAGTTGCCGAGCGCTGGCGATTGAAGCCGACGAAGGTCGCCAAGGCCTGATCGAACACAACCGTGACGCCCTCGGTGTGCCCGGCCTGCATCTGGTGCGCGGTAAAGCCCCGGACGCATTGCAGGGCCTGCCGGTACCCGACGCGATCTTCATCGGTGGCGGTGTCACCCGCGACGGCGTACTCGACACCTGCTGGCACCACCTGCGCCCCGGCGGGCGGTTGGTCGCCAACGCCGTGACCCTGCAAAGCGAAATGACCTTGATGAACTGGCGCGCGGAGCACGGCGGCGAACTGACCCGCATCCACGTGGCCCAGGCGCAGCCGTTGGGGGAGTTTGATACCTGGCGCCAGGCGCTGCCGATCACCCTGCTGGACGTGGTCAAGCCGCTATGAAACGGATTCTGCTGCTGGGCGGCGTGACTGAAGCGCTGGCCATTGCCCGCACGCTGGGCCCGGAACATCTCTACAGCCTGGCCGGTGTCGGTCGCGTGCCGACCGACCTTACCTGCCAGGTGCGTGTCGGCGGTTATGGCGGCGCCGAGGGGTTGGCGCAGTTCGTTCGTGATGAGGGCATTAGCCTGATCCTCGACGCGACCCATCCGTATGCAGCGCAGATCAGCCGCAATGCCGCCGAGGCTGCACAGTTGAGTGGCGTGCCCTGCTGGGCACTGCGGCGCCCAGCGTGGCAACCGCAGGTGGGCGATGATTGGCGTGAGGTCAGTGACTGGGCCGGGCTGATCCAGGCCTTGAAACCGTTCAACCGGCCGCTGTTCACCTTGGGGCGCGAGCCGTTGCAGCACCTCGACGAAATTCCTCCCGGGCAGTTCTGGACGTTACGGGCGCTGGGGGTATACCCGGGAAATGAGCGCTGTGAAGTGATAGGCGCACGTGGACCGTTTCTGATCGAGGACGAGCGCGAGTTATTCGAGCGACGCGCAATTGATGTGCTGATCAGCAAGAACAGCGGCAGCACCGCCACCGAGCCCAAGCTGGAAGTGGCGCGGGAACGTGGGGTGCCGGTGCTGGTGCTGAAGCGGCCGGTGTTGGCGACCGTGGACCGGGAGTTCCCAACGGTCGCGTCGGCCTTACAGGCAATCACCCTTCTTTAAACACCACCGATCCATTGTGGGAGGGGGCTTGCTCCCGATGGCGGCGTGTCAGCCACTGATTGACTGACTTCACACCGCTATCGGGAGCAAGCCCCCACATTCAAAACTGCGTCATCCAGCTACTGCTGCCGTCTGCGCAACGCCGAGCAATTCCTCTCGTAACCAACCGAACAGCCAACTCTCGGGCCTCACCACCCAAAGTCGAATCCCCCTACAAACACTTCTGAACAAGCTGGCTGGCTCAGCCAAAAGCCCTCGCCCTAACCTCCCCGCTCGCGGTTTCGCCTCAGCCATCCGCGATGGGGATGCCTGCTTTTGCAGCGCGTCGCAACTTGCCATTCTGTATCCCAAGGAATACGATCCGAGATGATTGTTTTCAATGAAACCATTGAGTTTGTCAAATGGCTGGAGGCCGTTCGGGATCCGTTCGCAAAAGTGCGTGTTGTGAAGAGAATACGAATGGCTGAAGCCGGAAACTTCGGTGACTGTGAGCCCGTAGGTGATGGCGTATCCGAGATGCGAATCCATTACGGTCCTGGGTATCGCGTTTACTTCACCCGTAGATATAAGGTGGTTTATCTGTTGCTGATCGGTGGTGACAAATCAACACAAAGTAGGGACATCAAGCGTGCAAAACAAATGGCATTAAATCTCGGCAATAAGGAATGACTTATGAGCGAATCTTTTACCCGCTTTGACGCGGCAAAATATTTGAAAACCCCTTTGGAAATGGCTGCATACCTGGAGACCTGCTTTGAAGACGACGCAGGCGATGGTCTTTTGATTCGTACCGCTCTCAACGATATCGCCCGCGCCCAAGGCATGACCCAAATCGCCCGCGACGCAGGCCTCGGACGGGAAAGTCTATACAAAGCCCTCTCCAGCACTGGCAATCCTGAGTTCGCGACTATCATGAAGGTCATGAAGGCGTTAGGCCTGAGACTTCGCGCCACCGCTATCTGATGGCACTGCGACACCAAACCACACCGCCCCTTTTTACTTCTCCCCACCGATCAGGCTAAATACCCGCCTGCTCCTTTAACCCTACGGATTGTCCGCCATGGCCCGTCAACGCTTTGCAATTGCCTGGATCGCCTGCCTTGCAGTGCTGTTCAATGCGTTTGCCATGCCGATGGCCAGTGCGATGCAGCAGACGGATGACCCGGTCAAGCGGCTGATGTGGGGCGGGTTCTGTTCTTCCAATGGCGCCAGCCTGAAGACGATTGCCCTGGGCAAGCTGCAAATCCCGGCGCCGCAGCAGGACGATCATTCCACCATGCAGCATTGCTGGTGTTGCTCCGGCGGGGCGCCCTTGGTGGCGTTGCCGGGGCATGCGTCGCAGTTGTACGTCACGCGGTTCGACGCGGTACAGAGCCTGCCACCCCCCTCGTTGCAAACCCCAACCCCGCGCCAGCAATGGCCGAGCCTCAACCCCCGCGCCTCTCCAACGGTCTGAGCTTCTTCGCAAGTGAACTGCGTTTAGAACCGTTCTGGAGAACTGCCATGCTTAAATCTTCCCTGCTTCTGGCCGCGTTGCTGCTGCCGGTGTTCAGTGCCGCCAACGCCGAAGACTACAAGGCCGGCGACCTGCTGGTCAGCGACCCCTGGTCCCAGGAATTGCCGCCGAACGCGCCGACGGTTGCGGCGTACTTTGTCATTCATAACACCGGCGCCACCCCGGATCGCCTGCTCAGTGCTCAGACGCCCTTGGCGCAGAAAGCCGAATTGCATGAGCATGTGATGCAGGGCGATTTAATGAAGATGCAGCAAGTGCCCAGCGTGGCCGTGCCGGCCAAGGGCGAGCTGACCTTCGCGCCCATGGCTTATCACGTGATGCTGCTGGGCCTCAAAGACCGCAGCCTGTTGGCCGATGGCAAGCAATTTCCGTTGACCCTGACCTTCGAAAAAGCCGGCAAGGTCGAGGTGCAAGTCTCGGTACAAAAAGTGCCGCCGATGGCCAACCACGGGCATAAGCACGCTCAATAGGCCAACACTCGATGGGCGCCCCTCGCGCCAGGCTCTCTCCACACCGCGTGAAGCGCGGCAGTTGGGTCTGCCTGTTTGCCATGTTGATGATCTTTATCGGCCCGCTGATTTCCCAAGCGATGCCGATGGACCATCACGCCGGTATGTCTATGGCAATGCCCATGGAGATGCCGGGCGACCACGGCGAATCCCATCATCCCAAAGCCCCCAGCGAACACCACGCACTCTGGGCCAAGTGCGGTTATTGCGACCTGCTGTTCAGTTGCCCCGCCCTGCCCGGCAGCGTGTCATGCGTGGCCCTCGGTCCCCCGCCGCCGGCCAATGCCCTCACCCCCGCCACGCGCCTGGGCCATGCCCGGCAGAGCATCTTCCCCGGCGCCCGCAGCCGTGCGCCGCCCGTCGTTTCGTAAACGTCTGACACCGTTACTTCACCCCGGCCGACTTTAGACAGACAGCCGCAGGCTGCTGGCCGTGTTGTTTACGAATGATTGATGGAATTTGTCATGTCCAGGTTTTCTGCTGACACCCGATTGGGAAGTACCACTGCGCTCGCCATTTTATGCGGCGCATTCCTGGCGCCACAGGTTCAGGCCGACGAGCATGAGCTGAGCCCCACCGTGATCACCGCGATCGCACCCAGCTCGCCGCTGACCGTGGTCACCGACCCGAAAGACCCGCGCCAACCGGTGCCCGCCAGCGATGGCGGCGACTACCTCAAGACCATCCCCGGCTTCGCCCTGGTGCGCAACGGCGGCACCAATGGCGACCCGGTGCTGCGCGGCATGTTCGGCTCGCGCCTGAACATCCTCACCAACGGCAGCATGATGCTCGGCGCCTGCCCCGGCCGCATGGATGCGCCCACCTCGTACATTTCGCCGGAAACCTACGACACCCTCACCGTGATCAAGGGCCCGCAAACCGTGCTCTGGGGCCCAGGCGCTTCGGCCGGCACCATTTTGTTCGAGCGCGAGCCGGAACACTTCGGCGAGCTGGGCACGCGGCTCAATGCCAGTGTGCTGGCCGGTTCCAACGGGCGTTTCGACAAGGTCATCGACGCCGCCGCCGGCGGGCCGCGGGGCTACGTACGGGTGATCGGCAACCAGGCACACGCCGACGATTACAAGGACGGCAACCACGACACCGTCGCCTCACGCTACGACAAATGGAACGGCGACGTGGCCGTGGGTTTTACCCCCGACGCCGACACCCTGCTGGAACTCACCGCCGGCCGTGGCGATGGCGAAGCACGCTACGCCGGGCGCGGCATGGACGGCTCGCAGTTCCTGCGCGAAAGCCTGGGCCTGCGCTTCGAAAAATCGAATATCGGCGAGGTGCTGGACAAGGTCGAGGCCCAGGTCTACTACAACTACGCCGACCACGTGATGGACAACTACAGCCTGCGCACGCCCTCGGGCACCGGGATGATGGCCGGGCCCATGGCCTCCAACGTTGACCGTCGCACCCTCGGCGCGCGGGTCAAAGCCACCTGGCGCTGGGCCGATCTGCAGTTGATCAGCGGCCTGGATGCACAGACCAATGAACACCGCGCACGCAGCAGCATGGGCATCGACACCTACAAAGACCTGCCGCGCACCAAGGACGCCAACTTCCACAACTACGGCGTGTTCGGTGAACTGACCTGGTACGCCGCCGACCGCGACCGCCTGATCAGCGGCGCGCGCCTGGACCGCGCCTCGGCCAAGGATTTTCGCCAAACCCTCGGCTCCGGCATGAGCACCCGCCCAAACCCGACCGCCGACAATAGCCGCGCAGACACCCTGCCCTCGGGCTTCATGCGTTACGAGCACGACCTGGCCGACACCCCCACCACGCTCTACGCCGGCCTGGGCCACGCCGAACGGTTCCCGGACTACTGGGAACTGTTCTCCCCCAACACCGGCGCGGCAGGCTCAGTGAATGCCTTCGACGGGGTGAAACCGGAGAAAACCACCCAACTCGACTTCGGCGCGCAATACAAAGCCGCCGACCTCGAAGCCTGGGCCTCGGGCTATGTGGGCCAGGTGCGTGACTTCATCCTGTTCGACTACCGGGCCGGCAGGATGGGCACCACCTCCCAGGCGCGCAATGTCGACGCGCGCATCATGGGCGGCGAACTGGGTGCGGCATACAAGCTGACGCGCCACTGGAAAGCCGACGCCAGCCTCGCCTACGCCTGGGGCAAGAACAGCAGCGACGGCAAGCCCCTGCCGCAAATGCCGCCGCTGGACACACGCCTGGGCCTCACCTACAGCGAAGACGACTGGAGCGCCGGCGCCCTCTGGCGGGTGGTCGCCGCGCAACACCGCATCGACCCGAACAAGGGCAATGTGGTCGGCAAGGACTACGACAAGAGCGGCGGCTTTGGCGTGTTTTCGCTGAACGCCGCGTACCGCCTCAATAAACACTTCAAGGTCAGCACCGGCGTCGACAACCTGTTCGGCAAAGCCTATGCCGAGCACCTGAACCTGGCGGGCAACGCCGGGTTCGGCTACCCGGCCAGCGATCCGCAGGCCATCAAGGAGCCCGGCCGAACCCTTTGGACCAAGGTGGACATGAGCTTCTAAACGCATCGCCGGCAAGCCAGCTCCCACATTGGAATACCTCCCAAATGCGGGAGGGGGCTTGCCCCCGATGACGGTGTACCTGACACAAAAAACTCAAAGCCTTGCGGAGCCCGATGATGAACAAGCAAAAAATCTCCTTCTACAACCTGGCCTGGCGCTGGCACTTCTACGCCGGGCTCTTCGTCGCCCCCTTCATGGTGCTGCTGGCAATCACCGGCATCATCTACCTGTTCAAACCCCAACTCGACCCGTTGATGTACGGCCACCTGCTGACCGTCCCCGCCGCCGAACACACATTGAGCGCCGACGAACAACTGCAACGCGCCAAGGCCGCCTACCCTCAGGGCGCAATCAGCAAGTACCTGCCCCCGGTGGACGCCACCCGCAGCGCGCAGTTCGTGATGCACAACGGCGGCCGGGAAATCACCGTATTCGTCGACCCCTATCGCGGCACGGTGCTCGGCGAACAGGACGCAAAATACAACCTGCAAGCCATCGCCCGAGCCCTGCACGGCGAGCTGATGATCGGCACCACCGGCGACCGCCTGGTGGAACTCGCCGCCGGCTGGGGCGTGATGCTCGTCGTGTCCGGCCTGTACCTGTGGTGGCCGCGCGGCAAGTCGTCGGCCGGGGTATTGTGGCCGCGCATTAACAGTCGTGGCCGAGTGTTCTGGCGCGATATGCATGCGGTCGCGGGCTTCTGGGGCGCTGCGTTTTTGCTGGTGATGCTGCTCAGCGGCATGACCTGGACCGGCTTGTGGGGCAAGCAATACGCCGACCTGTGGAACCGCTTTCCAGCCGCCATGTGGAACAACGTGCCGCAGTCCGACCAGCAAGCGCGGGTGCTCAACACCGCGACGCAACAGACCGTGCCCTGGGCCATGGAAAACACGCCGATGCCGATGTCCGGCGACCACGCCGAGCACATGAACCACGGCGCCATGCATTCCGCTCCCGCCGCCCCCACCCTGCGACTGCAACAAGTAGTGGACCTGGCCACCGCGCACAAAGTCGAGCCCGGCTACAGCATCACCTTCCCCACCACCGCCGAAGGCGTGTTCACCATCGCCGTGTTCGCCGACGACCCGCGCTTTGATGCCACCCTGCATGTGGACCAGTACACCGGCAAGGTCCTGGCCGATGTGCGTTGGGCGCACTACAACCTTGTCGCCCGCGCCACTGAAACCGGCGTGATGCTGCACGAGGGCAAGATGTTCGGCTGGGTCAACCAACTGATCGTGCTGTTGATCTGCCTGATGATTCTGCTCAGCGCCGTCAGCGGCGTGGTGATCTGGTGGAAGCGCAGGCCCCAGGGCGGCCTGGGCGTTCCGCCGTTGCGCCATGACCTGCCCAAGTGGAAAACCGCGATGCTGATCATGCTCGGCCTGGCGATTGTTTTCCCGCTGGTGGGCGCCTCGCTGATCGCGGTGTGGGCATTGGATCGCCTGGTGTTGGCGCGCTTTTTCGGCCAGCGCGCGCCCTCCACCGATCAGGCATAAGCCAGGCAACGCCAATCGCTCGCTAACGCACCAGCGCGGTGCCCGCTGCGCACCATCGCCGGATCCAGGCGCCGAATCGGTGCAGGGTCTGGCGCTCATCGCGGTGCGCAGCACCGGATTCAAGGGCTGGCCCGAGCGGGCACAGCCTTTGCAATCACTCCAGTATCTGACCCACAACAACACTCAGGCACTCGGAGATCGCACCATGAAGCGTCGCAGCTTGATCAAGGCTTTCACTTTGTCGGCATCCATTGCCGCCATGGGCATGACCTGGACTATCCAGGCCGCCGAGACCATCAAGGTCGGCATCCTGCACTCGCTGTCCGGCACCATGGCCATCTCCGAAACGTCGCTTAAAGACATGGCGTTGATGACCATCGATGAAATCAACGCCAAGGGTGGCGTGAACGGAAAAATGCTCGAGCCCGTAGTCGTCGACCCTGCGTCCAACTGGCCGCTGTTCGCCGAAAAAGGCCGGCAGTTGCTGACCCAGGATAAAGTCGCCGTGGTGTTCGGCTGCTGGACCTCGGTGTCGCGCAAATCCGTGTTGCCGGTGTTCGAAGAACTCAACGGCCTGTTGTTCTACCCGGTGCAATACGAAGGCGAAGAGATGTCGCCGAACGTGTTCTACACCGGCGCGGCGCCGAACCAGCAGGCGATCCCGGCGGTGGAATACCTGATGAGCGAAGAAGGCGGCGGCGCCAAGCGTTTCTTCCTGTTGGGCACCGACTACGTGTACCCGCGCACCACCAACAAGATCCTGCGTTCGTTCCTGCATTCCAAAGGCGTGGCGGATAAAGACATCGAAGAGGTATACACCCCGTTCGGCCACGCCGATTACCAGACCATCGTCGCCAACATCAAAAAATTCTCCGCCGGCGGCAAGACCGCGGTGATTTCCACCGTGAACGGCGACTCCAACGTGCCGTTCTACAAAGAACTGGCCAACCAAGGCTTGAAGGCCACCGACGTGCCGGTGGTGGCCTTCTCCGTCGGCGAAGAAGAACTGCGCGGCATCGACACCAAGCCGCTGGTAGGCAACCTCGCCGCCTGGAACTACTTCCAGTCGGTGGAGAACCCGGTGAACAAAAAGTTCGTCGCCGACTGGAAGGCCTACGCCAAGAAACACAACCTGCCGGGCGCCGACAAAGCCGTGACCAACGACCCGATGGAAGCCACCTACGTGGGCATCCACATGTGGGCGCAGGCGGCCGAGAAAGCCAAGTCCACCGACGTCGACAAAGTGCGTGAAGCGCTGGCCGGCCAGACCTTCGCCGCACCGTCGGGCTTCACCCTGACCATGGACAAGACCAACCACCACCTGCACAAGCCGGTGATGATCGGCGAGATCCAGGCCGACGGGCAGTTCTCGGTGGTGTGGCAGACCCAGGAGCCGATCCGCGCGCAGCCGTGGAGCCCGTACATCCCTGGCAATGACAAAAAGCCGGACTATGCGGTGAAGAGCAACTAAAGCCCCCCAGGCCAAATGTGGGAGGGGGCGATCCTCTTCCCACACTGTCCGGCACGACTAGGACATTTGTTTATGCCCGCTGCCCTCCATCGCTATTTCCTGGCACTGCTGCTGTTACTGCCTTTGGCGGTACACGCAAGCGACGCCGAAGACTTCCTCGCCGCCAACCCGGCGCAGCAAGCCAAACTCCTCCAGGATTGGGCCGCCAACCCCGACCCGGCGCGCATCGAGCTGGTGGACGCCCTGCAGCAAGGCCAGCTCACGCTCAACGGCGAAACCAAAACCGTGCGCCTGAACAACCGCCTGCGCGGCCTGGTCGATAACGTACAAGCCAGCCAGCAACTGCTCGCCGTCGATCCCAAGGTCCGTTTGACCGCCGCGCAAACCCTGCAAAAAAGCGCACAACCGGCGCAGCTCAAATTCCTCGACCAGCGCGTCGCCGCCGAAACCGATGAAGGCGTGCACACCGCGCTGAGCCTGGCCCTGGCCAACCTGCAACTGGTCGACCCCGACCCGGTGGTGCGCCTGGCCGCCGTGCGTTTGCTTGGCAGCACCGGCGACCCGCTGGCCCGCACGCGCCTGGAAGCCTTGCTCGCGCCCGGCGTCGAAACCGATGCCGGCGTGCACACCGCCGCCGAAACCAGCCTGGCCCAGGTCAAACGCAAACTGATGATGGGCGAGATCCTCGGCCAGGCGTTCAGCGGCATGTCCCTGGGGTCGATCCTGCTGCTGGCCGCGCTGGGCCTGGCGATCACCTTCGGCCTGCTCGGCGTGATCAACATGGCCCACGGCGAGATGCTGATGCTCGGCGCCTACTCCACGTACGTGGTGCAGTTACTGATGCAGCGCTACGTACCCGCGGCCATCGAGTTCTACCCGTTGATCGCGCTGCCGGTGGCGTTCTTTGTCACCGCCGCCATCGGTATGGCGCTGGAACGCACGGTGATCCGCCATTTGTACGGCCGCCCCCTGGAAACCCTGCTGGCCACCTGGGGCATCAGCCTGATGCTGATCCAACTGGTGCGCCTGGTGTTCGGCGCGCAGAACGTCGAGGTGGCCAACCCGCAATGGTTGTCCGGTGGCATCCAGGTGCTGCCCAACCTGGTGCTGCCGTACAACCGCATCGTGATCATCGCCTTTGCGTTGTTTGTGGTGGTACTCACGTGGCTGCTGCTGAATAAGACTCGCCTGGGCCTGAACGTGCGCGCGGTCACCCAGAACCGCAACATGGCCGCCTGCTGCGGCGTGCCCACCGGGCGCGTGGACATGCTCGCCTTTGGCCTCGGCTCCGGCATCGCCGGCCTGGGCGGCGTGGCGCTGAGCCAGATCGGCAACGTCGGGCCGGACCTTGGCCAGAGCTACATCATCGACTCGTTCCTGGTGGTGGTGCTCGGCGGTGTCGGCCAACTGGCCGGCAGTGTCATGGCGGCCTTCGGGTTGGGCATCGCCAACAAAATTCTTGAGCCGCAGATCGGAGCCGTGCTCGGCAAGATCCTGATCCTCGCGCTGATCATTCTGTTTATCCAGAAACGCCCGCAGGGACTCTTCGCACTGAAAGGACGGGTGATCGACTGATGAACCAGCCATTGATGCTTACGGCCGCACAAAAGGCCGGCCCCAAGGCGACGATTGCCGTCGGTGTGATCGTGCTGATCCTGCTGCTGGCGTTGCCGTTGTGCTCGCTGCTGTCGCCGCAAAACCCGCTGCACGTGTCGGCGTACACCCTGACGCTGGTGGGCAAGATCCTCTGCTACGCCATCGTCGCGCTGGCCCTGGACCTGGTGTGGGGTTATGCCGGGATGCTGTCCCTGGGCCACGGGCTGTTTTTTGCCCTGGGCGGTTATGCGATGGGCATGTACCTGATGCGCCAGGCCGCCGGCAGTGAGTTACCGGCGTTCATGACGTTTTTATCGTGGACCGAACTGCCCTGGTATTGGGCCGGCACCGACCACTTCCTGTGGGCCCTGTGCCTGGTGGTATTGGCGCCGGGGTTGCTGGCGTTGGTGTTCGGCTTCTTCGCCTTCCGCTCGCGGATCAAGGGCGTGTATTTCTCGATCATGACCCAGGCCCTGACCTTTGCCGGGATGCTGCTGTTCTTTCGCAACGAGACCGGGTTTGGCGGCAATAACGGCTTTACCAACTTTCGCAGCATTCTGGGCTTTGGCATCACCGAGCCGGGTACGCGCGCCGTGCTGTTTACCGCCACGGTGCTGCTGCTGGTGGCGAGCCTGTACATCGGCTGGCGCCTGGCGCAAAGCAAGTTCGGCCGCGTGCTGACTGCCCTGCGCGATGCCGAGAACCGCCTGATGTTCTGCGGCTACGACCCGCGTGGTTTCAAGCTGTTCGTGTGGGTGTTGAGCGCCGTGTTGTGCGGCTTGGCCGGGGCTTTGTATGTGCCGCAGGTGGGCATCATCAACCCCAGCGAAATGTCGCCGACCAACTCCATCGAAGCCGCCGTGTGGGTGGCCCTGGGCGGGCGCGGCACGCTGATCGGCCCCTTGCTCGGCGCCGGGGTGGTCAATGGCATGAAGAGCTGGTTCACCGTGGCCTTCCCGGAATACTGGCTGTTCTTCCTCGGGGCGTTGTTCATCATCGTCACCCTGTACCTGCCCAAGGGCGTTATCGGCCTGCTGAAGAAATGAGGAACGTCATGCTTGAACCTATTTTCGATGCAGGCAGCGGCCGTGATGCGATCGGCATCGGCCAGGCTGCAGGCAAGGGCCTCAACACGCGCCATGGCACGATCCTGACCCTGGAAGACATCAGCGTCAGCTTCGATGGTTTCAAGGCGCTCAACGACCTCAACCTGTACATCGGCGTCGGCGAACTGCGCTGCATCATCGGCCCCAACGGCGCGGGCAAGACCACGCTGATGGACGTGATCACCGGCAAGACCCGACCCAGCCACGGCAACGCCTGGTTCGGCGAAACCCTGGACCTCACCGGCATGAGTGAAGTGCAGATCGCCCAGGCCGGCATCGGCCGCAAGTTCCAGAAGCCCACGGTGTTCGAAGCCCTCAGCGTGTTCGAAAACCTGGAGCTGGCGCAGAACACCGACAAGTCGGTGTGGGCCAGCCTGCGCGCGCGCCTGAGCGGCGAACAGAAAGACCGTATCGAAGAAGTGCTCGACACCATTCGCCTCACCGCATCGGTACAGCGCCCTGCCGGCCTGCTGTCCCACGGCCAGAAGCAGTTTTTGGAAATCGGCATGCTGTTGATGCAGGACCCGCAGCTGTTGCTGCTGGATGAACCGGTGGCGGGCATGACCGACGCCGAAACCGAGTTCACCGCCGAGCTGTTCAAACGCCTGGCGGGCAAGCATTCGCTGATGGTGGTGGAACACGACATGGGCTTTGTCGGCTCGATTGCCGACCACGTGACGGTGTTGCACCAGGGCAGCGTGCTGGCCGAGGGGTCGCTGGAACAGGTGCAGGAAAACGAGCGGGTGATCGAGGTGTACCTCGGCCGCTGACTTGCTGGAAGGGGGCTTGCCAGCCCCCTCCCACAAAGGATTTGAGGAGAATTTGGGTATGCTGCAAGTCGAAAAATTGCACCAGTACTACGGCGGTAGCCACATCCTGCGCGGGCTGTCGTTTGACGTGAAGATCGGCGAAGTGACCTGCCTGCTCGGCCGTAACGGCGTGGGCAAGACCACCCTGCTCAAGTGCCTGATGGGGTTGCTGCCGGCCAAAGAGGGCGCGGTGAATTGGGAAGGTCGCGCCATTACCGGTTTCAAGCCACACCAGCGCGTGCATGCAGGGATCGCCTACGTGCCCCAGGGTCGCGAGATTTTCGGGCGCCTGACGGTAGAAGAAAACCTGCTGATGGGCCTGTCGCGCTTCCCTGGCTCGGAGGCCAAAGAGGTGCCGGCGTTTATCTACGAGCTGTTCCCGGTGCTGCTGCAGATGAAGCATCGGCGCGGCGGTGACTTGTCCGGCGGGCAACAACAGCAGCTGGCCATCGGCCGTGCCCTGGCCAGCCGCCCGCGCCTGTTGATCCTCGACGAACCCACCGAAGGCATCCAGCCGTCGGTGATCAAGGAGATCGGCGCAGTGATCAAACAGCTCGCGGCACGCGGCGACATGGCGATTCTGTTGGTGGAGCAGTTCTATGACTTCGCCGCCGAACTGGCCGACCAGTACCTGGTGATGTCGCGGGGTGAAATCGTGCAGCAGGGCCGTGGCGAAAATATGCAAAGCGACGGTGTGCGCGGCCTGGTAACGATCTAATCTGTAGCGTCCTGACGATAAGCACCCAACCATGAACCTGCCCGTTTCCTCTGCCTTGTTCACCCCCAGCTGGCACGCCGAGCTGGAACTCGGCTACGCGCGTTTCGGCGACACCACGCGCCCGGTGATGCGCCGCCACCTCGGCCCGCTGCGCGTGCAAAAGCACCTGTATGCCGAAGGCCCCGAGGTGTGCCAGCACATCATCGTGCACCCGCCCGGCGGCATTGCCGGCGGGGATCGCCTGGCTATCAGCGCCCATGTCGCCGAAGGTGCCTGGGCCCAATTGACCAGCCCCGGCGCAGCCAAGTGGTATCGCGCCAAGGGCCCTGCGTATCAGCACCTCGACCTGCGCGTCGCAGCGGGCGCCACGCTGGAATGGCTGCCCCAGGAAACCATCGTATTCAGCGCCGCCCAGGCCGAACTCACCACGCGCATTGACCTGCAAGGCGACGCCCGCCTGTTCTACTGGGATGTGGTCGCCCTGGGTCGCCCAGCCAGTGGCGAGCGCTTCGACCTGGGCCATTTTCAAGCCCATTTGGATATCCGCCGCGACGGTCGGTTGCTCTGGCATGAACGCCAGCGCATCGTCGGCGGCGATGGCTTGCTCGACTCACCGATCGGACTGGATGGGCAACCGGTGTTCGCCACATTGCTGGTCACCGGCGACATCCCTGCTCAGTTGCTTGAACAATGTCGCGCGCTGCCGAACGCCGTACGCGGCGACCTGACCCAACTGCCCGGCTTGCTGGTGGCGCGTTGCCTGGCCGGTGAAGCGCTGCTGGCGCGGGGATGGTTGATTGATTTATGGCGGCTGTTGCGTCCGGCGGCACTTGGGCGCGAAGCCGTCGCACCACGAATCTGGAGCACATGAAGATCAAAATGTGGGAGGGGCGGTGCGACGATTCGACGTGCTCCCGATAGCTGAGTGTCATGCAATAAATCTGTCACTGATCCATCGCCATCGGGAGCAAGTCGAATCGTCGCACCGCCCCTCCCACATTTGATCTCCACTGTATTTAAGAATGCATTTAAAGGACCTTGAACCATGGACCTCACCCCACGGGAAAAAGACAAGCTGTTGATCTTCACCGCAGGCCTGGTGGCCGAGCGTCGCCTGGCGCGCGGTGTGAAGCTCAACTACCCGGAAACCATCGCCTACATCAGCGCCGCGCTGATGGAAGGTGCCCGCGATGGCCGCACTGTGGCCGACCTGATGCACTACGGCACCACCCTGCTCAGCCGCGAACAGGTGATGGAAGGCATCCCGGAAATGATCCCGGATATCCAGGTGGAAGCCACCTTCCCGGACGGCACCAAGCTGGTCACCGTCCACCAACCGATTGCCTGAGGCCCGGCCATGATTCGTGATGCAACCGAAAAGGACCTTCCCGCCATTCGCGACATCTACAACGACGCGGTGTGCAACACCACGGCGATCTGGAACGAGCAACCGGTGGACCTGGCCAACCGCCAGGCCTGGTTCAGCGCGCGCCAGGCCCAGGGCTACCCGATTCTGGTGGCGGTGGAAAACGATGAGGTCACCGGCTACGCCTCGTTCGGCGATTGGCGGCCCTTCGAAGGCTTCCGCTACAGCGTCGAGCACTCGGTGTACGTGCGTAACGACCAGCGCCGCAAAGGCCTGGGCCCGCGCCTGATGCAAGTCTTGATCGAACGCGCGCGCGCCGCCGGCAAATACGTGATGGTCGCCGCCATCGAAAGCGGCAACCAGGCCTCGATCCGCCTGCATGAGCGCCTGGGGTTCGTCACCACCGGGCAGATGCCGCGAGTGGGCATCAAGTTTGGCCGCTGGCTCGACCTGACCTTTATGCAACTGGCCTTGAACCCGGGCGCCGAACCGCCCAAGGAGTGAGATCGATGAGCGCTGCACAACTGCGTCGAGTCCATGCTGAAAGCTTTGCCCATTACCGCCAGGGCTTGATCGAACTGTTGCTGGACGCGGTGAAGCATGGCGCCTCGGTGGGTTTCATGGCTGACTTCGATGACGCCCAGGCCCGCGCTTATTTGAGCGGCGTGCAAGCCGGTATCGAAGACGCCGGCTTGCTGTTGTGGGTGGTGGTGCGCGATGAACAGGTGCAGGCCAGCGTGCAATTGGCGCTGTGCCAGAAAGCCAATGGCCTGAACCGTGCCGAGGTGCAAAAACTGCTGGTGCACAGCAGCGCCCGGCGCCATGGCCTGGGCCAGCAATTGATGCACGCGCTGGAACTCGCCGCGCGCCAACACAAACGCGGCCTGCTGTACCTGGACACCGAAGCCGGCTCTACGGCGGAAGCCTTCTACCAGGCGCTGCGCTACACCAAGATCGGTGAACTGCCCGATTACTGCCAAAGCCCGGACGGGCGCTACAGCCCGACCGCCATCTACTTCAAGACCCTGGGGCAACCTGCATGATTCCTGGCCAATACCGCATCCAGCCCGGCGAGATCGAACTCAACGTCGGCCGCCGCACCATCATCCTGAGCGTGGCCAACAGCGGCGACCGGCCGATCCAGGTGGGTTCGCATTACCATTTTTTTGAAACCAATGACGCGCTGACGTTTGACCGTGCCGCCAGCCGGGGCATGCGCTTGAACATTCCGGCGGGGACTGCGGTGCGGTTTGAGCCGGGGCAGAGCCGCGAGGTGGAGTTGGTGGATTTGAGTGGTGGGCGGCGGGTGTTTGGGTTTGCCGGTCGGATCATGGGCGACCTTTAGGGCCTCATCGGGAGCAAGCCCCCGATAGCGGCCTCATATTCAACACACATTTTTCAGGACAACCCTATGAAAATCAGCCGCCAAGCCTACGCCGACATGTACGGCCCCACCGTCGGTGACAAGGTGCGCCTGGCCGACACCGAATTGTTCGTCGAAGTGGAACAGGACTTCACCGTCTACGGCGAAGAAGTCAAATTCGGTGGCGGCAAGGTGATCCGCGACGGCCAGGGCCAAAGCCAGTTGCTTGCCCATGAAGTGGTCGACACCCTGATCACCAACGCGCTGATCATCGACCACTGGGGCATCGTCAAGGCCGACGTCGGCTTGAAAAACGGGCGTATTCACGCGATCGGCAAAGCCGGTAACCCGGACATCCAGCCAGGCGTGACCATGGCTATCGGCGCCAGCACCGAAGTGATTGCCGGCGAAGGCATGATCCTCACCGCCGGCGGCATCGACAGCCACGTGCATTTCATCTGCCCGCAGCAGATTGAAGAAGCACTGACCAGCGGCGTGACCACCATGATCGGCGGCGGCACGGGGCCGGCTACCGGTACCAACGCCACCACCTGCACCTCGGGCCCCTGGCACCTGGCGCGCATGCTGCAGGCCAGCGATTCGTTCCCGATGAACATCGGCTTTACCGGCAAGGGCAACGCCAGCCTGCCGGAGCCGTTGGTCGAGCAGGTCAAGGCCGGCGCCATCGGCTTGAAGCTGCATGAAGACTGGGGCACCACGCCCGCCAGCATCGACAACTGCCTGAGCGTCGCCGACAGGTACGACGTGCAGGTGGCGATCCACAGCGACACGCTCAACGAATCCGGCTTCGTCGAAACCACCCTCGCCGCGCTCAAGGGGCGCACCATCCACACCTATCACACCGAGGGCGCCGGCGGCGGCCACGCGCCAGACATCATCAAGGCCTGCGGCTTCCCCAACGTGTTGCCCAGCTCAACCAACCCAACGCGACCGTTTACGCGCAACACCATCGACGAGCACCTGGACATGTTGATGGTCTGCCATCACCTGGACCCAAGCATCGCCGAGGACGTGGCCTTCGCCGAAAGCCGCATCCGCCGCGAGACCATCGCCGCCGAAGATATCCTGCATGACCTCGGCGCGTTCTCGATGATCAGCTCCGACAGCCAGGCCATGGGCCGCGTCGGCGAGGTGATCACGCGTACCTGGCAGACCGCCGACAAGATGAAAAAGCAACGCGGCGCCTTGCCCGGCGACGGCGCGGGTAACGACAACTTCCGCGCCAAGCGCTACATCGCCAAATACACCATCAACCCGGCGATCACCCACGGCATCAGCCACATCGTCGGCTCCATCGAGGTGGGCAAGTGGGCCGACCTGGTGCTGTGGCGCCCGGCGTTTTTCGGCATCAAGCCGACCCTGATCCTCAAGGGCGGCGCGATTGCCTCAAGCCTGATGGGCGACGCCAATGCCTCGATCCCAACGCCGCAACCGGTGCACTACCGCCCGATGTTCGCCAGCTTCGGCAGCTCGCTGCACGCCACCAGCCTGACGTTCATCAGCCAGGCCGCACTGGAGGCCGGCTTGCCGGAAGCCTTGGGTTTGAAGAAACAGATCGCGGTGGTGAAGGGGTGTCGCGACGTGCAGAAAAGCGACCTGATCCACAACGATTACCTGCCGGATATCGAGGTCGACCCACAGACGTATCAGGTCAAGGCGGATGGGGTGTTGCTGTGGTGTGAACCGGCTGACGTACTGCCGATGGCGCAGCGTTACTTCCTGTTCTGACTTACCCCGGTGGCGAGGGAGCGTGCTCCCTCGCCACCGGGGCTTAGAAGTTTTCGCGCGGGTTGAAGTTGGCCTTTTTCGCCAGTGCCTGCCACAGCGCGATGGTCTCGTCGTCGGCCTGTTTGGGCATGACCGCCTTGAGTTGCACAAACAGGTAGCCGCGCTGCCCGGCCTTGTTCAGCAAACCGTGGCCCTTGGCACGCATGCGCTGGCCGTTCTGGCTGCCGGCCGGCACCTTGAGGTTGATCTTGCCGGTGAGGGTGGGCACGGTGACTTCGGTGCCCAACGCCAATTCCCACGGCGCCAATGGCAGGTCGATGATCAGGTTTTCACCGTCCACTTCGAACTTGGGGTGCGGCGCGAACTTGATGATCAGGTACAGATCGCCATTGGCCCCGCCACCGATACCCGGCGCGCCCTGCGCTTTGAGGCGGATGCGCTCACCGTCGGTCACGCCGGCGGGGATCTTCACGTTCAGGCTCTTGGTGGTGTTGCTGACGTGCCGGCCCGAGGCGTCGTATTGCGGCACCTGGAAGGTGACCTGCTTGGACTCGGTGGACAGCGTCTCCTCCAGGAACACCGACAGCTGCATTTCCACGTCCTGGCCTTTACGCCCGGTGGGCCGGCGCTGGCCGCCACCAAAGGCATCGCCGCGCGAGCCGAAGATCGAACTGAAAAAGTCCGAGAAATCGCCCGCGTCCTGGCCGCCGCCAAAGCCGCCACGGCTCTGCCAGCCCGGTGGCCCCTGGAACGGCTGGCCATGCTGGCCGTACTTGCGCAGTTCGTCGTACTCGGCGCGTTTGTCGGCGCTTTTAAGCGCCTCATAGGCTTCGGACGCGTCCTTGAACTTGGCTTCGGCGTCTTTTTCCTTGCTGACATCCGGGTGATATTTGCGCGCGAGCTTGCGATAGGCGGCCTTGATTTCCTTGTCATCGGCGCTCGGCTCGACACCCAATATCTTGTAGTAGTCTTTGAAATCCATCGGCGGTTCACCATCCTTAATCGAGATCGCACAGCCCGGGGCACAACGTGCGTTGTTTTGCACCTGTTGAGTGATGTGGCCTGGGGGTGCGTCGCAGTGTTAATCGGCACGTGCCGTATGCACCACATGTGGGGGCGAATCGCGCACTTTCAAGCACGATTTAACGGATGGTCGGCCTACGCATCCGCCTTCGACTGGCATACACTGCGCGGCCGTTTTTCGACCGGAACCCGATAGACATGAAAAACCCATCCCCAGCCCGTGCCTGCGGCATCGACTTTGGCACGTCCAACTCCACCGTCGGCTGGATCCGCCCCGGCCAGGAGACGCTTATCGCGCTGGAGGACGACAAGATCACCTTGCCGTCGGTGGTGTTCTTCAACTTCGAGGAGCGTCGCCCGGTGTACGGTCGCCTGGCACTGCACGAGTACCTGGAAAACTACGAAGGCCGCTTGATGCGCTCGCTCAAGAGCCTGTTGGGCTCCAAGCTGATCAAACACGACACCAGCCTATTGGGCACGGCGATGCCGTTCACCGACCTGCTGGCGCTGTTTATCGGCCAACTCAAGAGCCGCGCCGAAGCCAACGCCGGCCGAGAGTTCGAAGAAGTGGTACTGGGCCGCCCGGTATTTTTCGTCGATGACGACCCGATGGCCGACCAGGAAGCGGAAAACACCCTGGTCGACGTGGCGCGCAAGATCGGCTTCAAGGACATCTCGTTCCAGTACGAGCCGATTGCAGCGGCGTTCGACTACGAGTCCACCATCGAAAAAGAAGAGCTGGTGCTGATCGTCGATATCGGCGGCGGTACCTCCGACTTCTCGCTGGTGCGCCTGTCGCCGGAGCGTCGTCACAACGACAACCGCCAGAGCGACATCCTCGCCACCGGCGGCGTACACATCGGCGGTACCGACTTCGACAAACAGCTCTCGCTGGCCGGCATGATGCCGCTGTTCGGTTACGGCAGCCGCATGAAAAGCGGCGCCTACATGCCCACCAGCCACCACATGAACCTGGCCACGTGGCACACGATCAACTCGGTGTACTCGCAAAAGTCCCAGTTGGCCCTGGGCAGCATGCGCTACGACATCGAAGACACCGGCGGCATCGACCGCCTGTTCAAGCTGATCGAACAGCGCGCCGGGCACTGGTTGGCGATGGAGGTTGAAGAAACCAAGATCCAGTTGACCCACGAAGAACGCCGCCACGTGCCGCTGGACCGTATCGAAGCGGGCCTGAGCGTCGACCTGAGCCGGGCGCTGTTCGAATCGTCCATCGACGCCTTGCTCGAACGCGTGCGCGCCAGCGTGACGCAATTGCTCAACGATGCTTCGGTGAGCGTGGCGCAGGTGGACACGGTGTTCTTTACCGGCGGCTCCAGCGGCATCCCGGCGCTGCGTCACAGCATCGCGGCGATGCTGCCGAATGCGCGGCATGTGGAAGGCAATATTTTTGGCAGTATTGGCAGCGGCCTGGCGATTGAGGCGAGCAAGCGCTACGGGAACTGAGTTTCACCTGTGTGACGCCATCGGGGGCAAGCACCCTCCCACATTTTGATTTGTGAACACATTCAAAGGTGGGAGGGGCTTGCCCCCGATGAGGCGCGCCCAGGCAGCACAAGGCTTAAACCATACCGCCGAGCTTCAGCTCACTCTTCAGATACGCGTAATAAATCGGCCCCGCCACCACCCCCGGCAGGCCGAATGCCGCTTCAAACACCAGCATCGCCAACAACAATTCCCACGACTTGGCACTGATCTGCCCGCCGACAATGCGCGCGTTGAGGAAGTACTCGACCTTGTGGATCACGATCAGATACCCCAACGCCGCCACCGCCACCCAGATCGACAGCGACAGCGCGACGATGGTGATGAGGGTGTTGGACATCAGGTTGCCGATCACCGGCAGCAGGCCGAGCAGGAAGGTCAGCACGATCAGGGTTTTGGTCAGCGGCAGGTGGATGCCGCACAGCGGCAGCACCACGGCGAGGAACACCGCCGTGAACGCGGTGTTGAGCGCGGCGATCTTGATTTGCGCGAACACAATGTTGCGAAACGCCTGGACCAGCAGGTGCAGGCGGTCGAACAGCGCGGCGGCCAGGGGCTTGCGTTTGGTCAGGTCGGGGATGCGTTGCAAGGCGATGATCGCGCCGAGCACCATGCCGATCAGCAGGGTGACGAACATGTGCGCCGCGTCTTTACCAACCAGTTGCAGTTCACTCAGGTGCTTGCTCAGCCATTCGCCGATGGCCACGCGGAATTCGGCGGCGCTGGCGGGCAGGTAGGCATCGAGGAACGGCGGCAATTGGCCGCGCGCGCGGTCGACCACACCCATGAATTTGTCGAGGGAAGCCCCAGGGTTTTCGGCTTCGTGGAGCAGGAAGCTGATGGCGCCGGCAAAGATCAACGTCAGTACGCTGACGATCAGGGTGCCGAGCAAGGCCACCGCCAGCCAGCGCGCGCGGCGGCCTTCGATCAGCCGTTGCAGTTGGGGGGTGAGCATGTTGACCAGTTCATAGACCAACAGGCCGGCCAGCAGGCTAGGCAGTAGTTTGAGCGGCAGGACCAGCAGCAACCCGCCAAAAATGATGATGTAGCTGGCCAGCAACAACATAGGACGCTGAGAAAACGTTGGCATACAGCCTCAAAACGAACGGCGTTAAAGGATGGGCAGTCTGCCAGCGTTCAAGAAATCAAGCGAGAGCTGAAGGCGCGAATGCCGATCAAGTGTGGGAGGGAGCAAGCCCCCTTCCACAGTTGTTTTCCAGCGTTGGCGAAATAGGGGGTCAGCCTTTGAGGCAGGTGCTCATGAACGTCTTGCGCGCATCGCCGGTCAGCGCCTTGGTTTTCGCCGAGGCATTGCAATCCTTCATTTTCTGCTGCTGCGGGGTCAGGGTCTTGGCGTCATTGGCCGCCGGGGCCGACAGGCAGGTTTTCATGAAGGCCTTGCGCTCGTCGCCTTTGAGCGTCTTGGTGGTGGCTTCGGCATTGCAGGTGGTCATTTTGTTTTGCTGCGCGGTGGCGGCAAAGCCTTGGGAACAGAGCAGCAGGCCTATCATCATCAACGGAACACGCAACATCTTCATGGAGTTTTCTCCCGGTTACCGCGCCGAGGGGCGCAGCCTTCGCAGAGTGTAGCCAAATCCTGTTACACATTCCCACGAAGAGAGGATAATCCCCGTTCATTCCTCTGTACGGCGATGTCATGCAATACGCGTATCCCTTGCTGGCCATCTTCATCTGGGCCGGCAATACCGTGGTCAACAAACTGGCCGTCGGCTCGATCTTCCCCTCGGAGATCGGTTTTTACCGCTGGCTGTTCGCGGCGCTGCTGTTCACACCGTTCATGCTCAAACCGGTAGTCGCCCACTGGGCCCGCATTCGCCCGAACCTGGGCAAGATCGTGATCCTCGGCGTGCTGGGCATGGCCGTGTACCAAAGCCTGGCCTATTACGCCGCAGCGCTGACCAGCGCCACCAACATGGGCATCATCCTGTCGCTGATGCCGTTGATGGCCCTGACGGCGGCCATCATCAGCCTCGGCCAGCGCCTGACCTTCGGCGCGCTCACCGGTGCCGTGCTGTCGTTTGCCGGCGTGGCCGTGGTGGTCTCGGCCGGCAGCCTGGGGACGCTGCTGCAACATGGGGTCAACCTGGGCGACGGCATGATGCTGGTTGCGACCCTGGCGTATGCGGTCTACAGCACCCTGCTGAAAAAATGGCAACTGCGCCTGCCGCCGTTGGTGTTGCTGTACTTGCAGATACTCGTCGCGGTGGCGGTACTGTTGCCGTTGTTTGTGTTCTCGCCCAAGGCAGGCCTGGGTTGGGCGAATGTTCCGCTGGTGCTGTACGCCTGCATGCTGGCATCGATGCTCGCGCCACTGGCCTGGATGCACTCGGTCAAGACCCTGGGCCCCAGCCGCACCACGTTATTTTTCAACTTGCTGCCGTTGATTACGGCGTTGATCGCGGCCGTGGTGCTGAAGGAGCAATTGGCGCTGTACCACTTGATAGGTGGCTTGCTCACGCTGGGCGGGGTGATTTTGTCGGAGCGTTGGACAACTCCGGTTCGACTCGCTACACCCCGGCGGCCTTGAGCCGCTGCGCATGCTCCACAAACAGGCGGATCGGCTCGGCGCCCTTGCCCACCAGCCCCAAGGACTGGTTGACGATATCGAAATGGTCCAGCGCATAGTCGTCACCGATCACCCGCCCCAAGTGCGAGCTGTAGCGCCCGACCATGCCGTCGCACTGGCCTTTTTCGCGCACAAAACTGCGGGCAAACAAGCGGCAGCTGCGGTTAGTACCGTCGAACAGGTTGCGGCCACGGTCAGTGGTGCCTGGCTGCAACGTGCCCGACCACGAGTAATAGCGCACGCCATTGACCAGCTCCGCGCCCTGCCCGCCCCACGTGTCGGGCAGCCCCTGGGGGTACTGGCGATTGAACAGCGCTACGCCCGCGCTGGTCAGCGACAGGTGCGATGCGTGCAAGTCTGCCTTGAAGCGCGGCCCGCGATAGCCGGTTTCCAGCACGCCCATCAGCCAGGCAACCAGATGAAACAGCGCACTCATGAGGCGGCCTTTGGCGCCCTCGACGGGGTAGTGGGCATGGATATGGTCGGCCAACTCTGAACCGTGGTTGGGGCCGGCCACCGACGTCACCGACGCCACCCACTCCGGCCGCTTGGCTGCGGCATAACGCGCGGTCAGTGAGCCTTGGCTATGGCCGATGAGGTTGACCTTATCCAAGCCGGTGTCGCGGCGGATCTGCGCGATGTGCACCAGCAACTGCTCGCCACGCACTTCGTTGGAGTCCAGCGGCGCCACCTGCACCGGGAATACCTGGGCTCCACCGGCGCGCAGTGCCGGGACGATGCCATACCAATAGGGGAAGAACCCCAGGCGCACAAACCCGAGCATGCCGGGCACCAGCACCAGCGGATAACGCGTGGCTAACGACTGCGACATGAAGCGAACGTCCCTGATCAAGGAGGAGTCAGTGCAGCGTAGCCGTCTGCGGCTACGTACTCATGACACCTGTAGACAAATCCGATAAAACTTTTTGCGTTGCCTGGGACTCACAACTTGCAGTGATCACGCCGCCAGAGCGTGGCACCCAACCGGATTAGCCCCAGGAGATCGAGATGACTGAAGCACATTTGACCGACGTTGCCACCCTGCGCAGCCGCGCCCGCCAGAACGTCGAAAACGGCGCCGTGACCGAAGGCTACGACGCCGACCGCCAGGAAATCATCCGCCTGCTCAACGAGTCGCTGGCCACCGAGCTGGTGTGCGTGTTGCGCTACAAGCGTCACTACTTCATGGCCAACGGCCTGAAAGCCAGCGTTGCCGCCAATGAATTCCTCGAACACGCGACTCAGGAAGCCGAACACGCCGACAAACTGGCCGAGCGCATCGTGCAGTTGGGCGGCGAACCGGAGTTCAACCCCGACCTGCTGTCCCAGAACTCCCATGCTCAATACGTTGCGGGCAATACCTTGAAGGAAATGGTCTTCGAAGACCTGGTGGCCGAGCGCATCGCGGTGGACAGCTATCGCGAAATCATCCAGTACATCGGTGATAAAGACCCGACCACGCGCCGGATCTTCGAAGACATCCTGGCCCAGGAAGAAGAGCACGCCGATGACATGGCGGACATCCTGCAGGACCTGTAAACCCGTACGGGAGGAGGCTTGCATCCGATAGCGGTGGGTCAGTCAGTACACCCGGCACTGACCCACCGCTATCGGGAGCAAGCCCCCTTCCACATTTAAAGCTGCGTTTGGTCAGTCAGCCCTTCACGGTTTTCGGCGCCTTGCCTTCCTTCATCTGTTGCAGCAACGGCGCGCATTGGTTCGGCACATCCCCACTCGGTGCTACCAGCGCCAGCAACCCCGCCGCCGGCCCCGCGATCACTCCCAGCGCTACCATGCCGGCGCCACGCAGCATCAACGGTACGGCTTTGACCCCGGCATTGGGCTTGATGAACGGCCCGTTCACGTACAGCGGCGAGCGTAGCGAAAACAGGCGAAAGCCCTTGGATTCGGGGGTAATGGTCAGGTCCAGTTGCTCGCTGGCCATGTTCGCGGTGCCGTCGATGTAGATGATGGCGTTCTCGGTATCGAACACAAACAGCCGTGTGGTTGCCAGGCCGGTCTTGATGCCGAAGTCCGCCGCCGCGCAGTTGATCTTCACTTCCTTGTCGCCGAACAGGCGGCCAACCACGTAGTTACCCACGTTGAGCCCGGCGATTTCCATCAGGCCACGGCTGATGGCGCCATCGTTGATCAGCATCTTCAGGTCACCGTTGGCGCTGCCCAGCAGCGCCGCCACCGAGTTACCGCGCCCGGTTATATCAGCGTCGCCGTTGAGTTCACCGAAGCTGGTCTTCATCGGTTCGAACGTCGGGAACAGTTGTTTGAGCTTGAAGTTGCGCGCGGTGAGCCTGGCGCGGCCTTCCATCGGCGTGAGGCGGCCATTCAAGCGGATCTGCGCATCGAGCTTGCCGCCGGCCACGCCGAAGCGCAGCGGTTCCAGGCTCAGTTCGCCATCGTTGAGCACCAGGTGCGTGTAGAGGTCCGTGAAGGGCAAGTCGGCGCTGTGCACGATGCGTTTACCGGTGAACTCCACATCGGCATCCATGTCGCGCCAGCGCTCGGTGCGGAACGCTTCTACCGGCAGCACTTTGGTCGCGGGCTGTTTGCTTTCACCGCCACGGGCTTTTTGCTTGGCGTTGGAATCGGCGCCGATCAAGGGCGCAAGGTCGGTCATCAGCAGTTGGTTGGACACCAAGGCGCCGCTGAGCTTGGGCCGCGGCTGGCTGGCCAGGTAGGCGAGGTTGCCGTGAATGTCGCTGTTGCCGATTTTGCCGTTGAAGTTTTCATAGCGAAATGACGCGCCACCGGCCTCGTGCAGCTTGGCGATCAGGTGGCCGTCGGTGGAATACGCCGGGGAATCCGGCAGGGTCACGCCAGTGAGTGGGTACAGGTTGCCCAGGCTGGCGCCCGCCAATTTCAGGCGCAAGTCGAGGGCGCCGAGGTTGAGCGGATCGGTCAGGGTGCCGGCCAGGGCGATGCTGGTGTCGGCGATTTTCACTTGGGCTTGCAGGGGGAACGGCTTGGCCGCGTCCTGCAGGGCCAGCAGGCCGCCGATCTTGCCGGCGCCATCGAGTTTCTGGCCGTGGTATTGGCCTTTGACCTTGAGGCCGAAGGCATAGTCCTGGGGCGCGGCGCCTTTTTCCAGGGCTTTTTTGGCATCGGCATCGCCGACGATTTCGCCGAACGGGATGGGTTTGCCCAGCGGGTCGATGATCACATCGAGTTGGGTCTTGAGGGTTTGGTCGTCGAGGGTCACATGGCCCTTGTCAAAACCGATGGCGCCGATGTCCACCAACCAGTTGGAGGGTTCGGCGTTCGGGTCCTTGGGGTCGAACGTGAAGGTCCAATTGGCGCGGCCATCGGCCAGGCGCTGCAGTTCGGCACTCGGTTCGGTGAGGTCGATACGCGGGATCACCACGCGCTGCACCAGCAGGGCCAGGGGCGAGATGCGCAGTTCGACTTTTTTCAGCGTGACCATGTGCGGTTTTTTCGACCAGTCGGGGTTGCCCAGGGTCAGGTCTTCGGCAATCACGTGGGGCCACGGCACCCAGGCACGCCAGCCGCCTTCATCGGGCTCGCGCTGCCACACCACGGCCAGGTTGCCATTGATGGCGAACGGGCGGTGCAGCTCTTCGGAAACTTTGGCATTGAGGGGCGGTTTGATGCGGTTCCAGTCGAAGAACATCAGAACCAGCACGACCACAGCGATTAACAGAACGAAGCTGGCGCAGCTCCAAGCGACGATTTTACGAGTGCGCGTCATTGCACAGGACTCCTGAATACGACTGGCTGGGTCACAGCCATTGGGACAGCTTTATAAAGCTACGACTGGCAAACCGCCAGGGGGTTTAACGCAGCGGCGAATTTAACTGAAAACACGCATTTTTCTGATCAACCGGACAAATTCGCGCATCAACGGCGCACCATTGTTACCCAGCGTTGTGTCGAAAATACCCACCCCGGTGCAAAACCGCGTGCTTGAGAGCCGCGTCCTAGAGCCCTCGCCGAGAACAATCAATTCTGTTGATTATTACCATTGTGTTTATGAACTTTTATATCGACTTATCGAGAGTAGCATTAGCCCCGTACCCACTTTATCGCCCTCCCAAGGAGCAACCCATCATGAAACGCCAAGTACTCGCTACCGTCCTGTTGTCCATCCTGGCTTCCAGTGCCTTTGCCCTGCCGGCCGCCGAACAGGTCACTCCACAAGTCAAAGCCGACGCCGCGCACTTCAACCAGACCCTGGCTCGCAGCGGCTCCCAAGAAGACGAGAACCGTGACTACGCTAAAGGCGCTGTCGCTGAAAACGGTTCGGACAACGCCAACAAACGCGCTTACACCGAAGGCCTGACCGAAAACGGCCGCAACCGCCTGGAAGAGAAAGGTCTGGTTGAAGGTGGCGCTGATCGCCTGCAAGAACGCAACGCTGTCGCCGAAGGCGGCGCTGAACAAGCCAACGACCGTGCCTACACCCAAGGTATCGCCGAAGGTGGTGCCGACCGCCTGCAAGACCTGCATCAAGCACAGAGCTAACCCGGTGGTGGCCCAGAAAAAAGCCCGATCAGTCGATCGGGCTTTTGACTTTTTGTAACCTGCATCACGCCTGCCTGCGTCAAGTTCGACGCCAACGAAGCTGTTTTGCTAGAGTGCGTCGCTGTACTTACCGACAAAGCTCACCCACCATGCTGCCCCGCGCCGAACAGAAGCAACAGACCCGCCTCGCCCTGATGGACGCTGCCCGCCATCTCATGGAGTGTGGCCGTGGGTTCGGCAGCCTGAGCCTGCGCGAAGTGGCCAAGACGGCCGGCATCGTGCCCACCGGGTTCTATCGCCACTTTGCCGATATGGACCAGCTTGGGCTTGTGTTGGTCAGTGAAGTCGGCCAGACCTTTCGCGCCACCATCCGCCTGGTGCGCCACAACGAATTCGTGATGGGCGGCATTATCGATGCCTCCGTGCGGATTTTTCTCGATGTGGTCTCGGCCAACCGTTCGCAATTCCTGTTCCTGGCCCGCGAGCAATACGGCGGCTGCCTGGCCGTGCGCCAGGCCATCGGTGCGTTGCGCGAGGACATCACCCGCGACCTGGCGGCCGACTTGACGCTGATGCCCAAGTTGCAACACCTGGATGCCGATGGCCTGCACGTGATGGCGGACCTGATCGTCAAAAGCGTGTTCGCCACCCTCCCCGACATCATCGACCCACCGGCCCAGGCGTTGCCCGCGCACCTCACGCCCCAGGCGAAAATCACCCAACAACTGCGTTTTATCTTTATCGGCCTCAAGCACTGGCAAGGCCTGGGCAGCACCGAGTAAACCGATCAGCCGGCCTGATGGAATCGCTTCGCGCTGGTGTAGTACTTGTTCCAGTAGCGGTTGCTGAGCGAATCGATGCGCACCGTCTTGCCGGTACGTGGCGAATGAATGAACTTGCCCTCGCCTATATAAAGCCCCACGTGGCTGACCGGACCGCGCCCATTACCCTTGAAGAACACCGCATCGCCGGGCTTGAGCGCACTGCGCTGAATGGTGGTGGCCGTTGAGCGGTGCATCGCCGTGGTGGTGCGGGGTAATTGGATATTGGCTTGGGTCTTGAACAGGTAGACCAGAAAACTGCTGCAATCGAAACCCTGCTGTACCGAGGTGCCTCCCAATTTGTAGCGGGTGCCCACCAACTGGTGAGCGCGGTCGATCACATCGTCGATCGCCGCGCCTTGCTCGGGCGCGGCAAAGGCGGGGCGTGGCTGCAGATTGGCCGAAGCCGAGGACATGCCCACGGACAGACCGAGAATGACCACAAAAAGTAATAGCTTGAACATGATGAACGTCGCGGCGAATTAAACACGGCGCAAAGCCTAATGATTTCGCAGGTAATGTGATGAACGTAGAATCCCCAGATCCCGTAGGACAAATCCGAGATTGCTCAGAGCGAGTGCGCATGGCGGTAGCGCGCACCACTTTGGAGCACGCGCCGACTCTTTCAACGCCCTGTTTAGTGGCATTGCCCTGCCCGCCTACAGGTAATTCCTACTCTTGACCGGGGTTGGCAAGCCCCTTGCTCTAGCTGTTTCATCGCTCATAGCTGGAAGCTTCCTGATGCTGGTGATCCACCGCCGAATCGCCCCCCAAGCCCTCTGGGCCGCTGAGCTGCTGCTGAATTTCGAAGCCCGCAGCAAAAGCCGCCTGCGCTGTTTCAGTGCCGACGGTGAAGACGTCGGCCTGTTTCTGGAGCGTGGCCAGCCGCCGCTTCACGATGGCGAATTCCTACAGGCCGAAGACGGACGTGTCGTACGCGTGTGCGCCCGGCCTGAACAACTGCTGCATGTCACCTGCGCCAGCGCCTTCGAACTGACCCGCGCTGCCTATCACCTGGGCAACCGCCACGTGGCGTTGCAAGTCGGGGATGGCTGGCTGCGCCTGCTCGATGACTACGTGCTCAAGGCCATGCTTGAACAATTGGGCGCCCATACCGAAACCCTTGAGGCGCCGTTCCAGCCGGAACACGGTGCGTATGGCGGCGGCCATCATCATTCACGCCACGGCGATGAAGATTTCAACTACCCGCCCAAGCTGCACCAGTTCGGCGTGCGTTTATGAACCCAGCCTGGGCGCTGCTGCGCCTGGCCAGTCCGCAATTGCCGATTGGCGGCTACAGCTATTCCCAGGGCCTGGAAATGGCCGTGGAGCATGGCCGCGTCAAGGATGCGAGCAGCGCCCGACGCTGGATCAGCGACCAATTGCTGCTCAACCTGGCGCGCTTCGAAGCGCCGCTGTTGCTCGCCCATTGCCGCGCCGCCGCCGAGCAGGATTGGCCGAGGCTGGCGCAATTGTGTGAAGAACACCAAGCCAGTCGTGAAACCCGCGAGCTGTACCAAGAGAGCCGGCAGATGGGTTATTCGCTGCAACAATTGCTCAATGGCTTGCCGGAGCTGGACGGCGCCGCTCGCGCCTTGCTTGAGCAACACAGCGAGCCCCATCTGGCGTTGGGCTGGGCCCTGGCTGCTCGCGCCTGGAGCATCAGCCCCGACGACGCCCTGGCGGCCTGGCTGTGGAGCTGGCTGGAAAACCAATTGGCCGTGCTGATGAAAACCCTGCCCCTGGGCCAGCAGGCCGCCCAGCGCCTGACCAGCGAACTGCTGCCGCTGCTGCAACAAGCCCAGCAGGATGCCGGCCACATCGCCCCCCACTCGTTCGGCAGTGCCGCTTTCGGCCTGTCATTGGCATGCATGGCCCACGAGCGCCAGTACAGCCGCCTGTTCCGTTCCTAGGAGTTCTTGATTTTGGAGAAGCACATGAACACACAACCCCTGCGCGTCGGCATCGGCGGCCCGGTGGGCTCCGGCAAGACCGCCCTGACCCTGGCCCTGTGCCTGGCGCTGCGCGACCGCTACAACCTGGCGGTGGTGACCAACGATATCTACACCCGCGAAGACGCCGACTTCCTGGTCCGCAACGAGGCCCTGGCGCCCGAGCGCATCATCGGCGTGGAAACCGGCGGCTGCCCGCACACGGCGATTCGTGAGGACGCCTCGATCAATCTGGAAGCGGTGGACCAACTCAACCGCCGCTTTCCGGGCCTGGACCTGATCCTGGTGGAGTCCGGTGGGGATAACTTGTCGGCGACCTTCAGCCCCGAGCTGTCGGACCTGACCATCTACGTGATCGATGTGTCTGCCGGCGACAAACTGCCGCGCAAAGGCGGCCCGGGCATCTGCAAATCCGACCTGCTGGTGATCAACAAGATCGACCTCGCGCCGCTGGTCGGTGCCTCGCTGGAATTGATGAACAGCGATACCCAACGCATGCGCAACGGCAAACCCTTTGTCTTCAGCAATCAAAAAACCGGTGTCGGCCTGGATGACATCGTCGCCTTTATCGAACGCCAGGGCTTGCTGACCGCCGCATAAATCAACCCATAAGGAATCTGCTCATGAGCCTCAAAAAACTCTTCGCAGCCGCCGCCTTGCTGCTCGCCCCGGCCCTGGCCTTCGCTCATCCGGGCCACGGCGACAACGGGCTGCTCGCCGGTATCAGCCACCCCCTGGGCGGCATCGACCATCTGCTGGCCATGGTTGCGGTCGGCCTGTGGGCCGCGCAGCAAAAAGGCGCCGCCCGCTGGGCGCTGCCGTGCACCTTTGTCGGCACCCTGCTGATCGGCGGCGTATTGGGCTTTGAGGGTCTGGCGTTGCCGGCACTGGAAAGCGGGATTGCCGCGTCGGTCCTGGCGCTGGGCCTCGCCGTGGCGCTGGCGGTGCGCCCGCCGTTGTTCATGGCGGTAGGCGCGACGACGTTGTTTGCGCTGTTCCACGGTGTGGCCCATGGCCTGGAGTTGCCGGACATGACCAGCCCTTGGACGTATGCGGCAGGGTTTGTCGGTGCGACTGCGGTATTGCACGCGGCGGGTTATGCGCTGGTGCGTTGGCTGCCGGCTGCTGCGGCGCCGCTGGTGCGGGTGGCTGGGGCGGCTTCGGCGGTGACGGGAGCTTGGTTGCTGGCGGGCTGATTCGCGGCGCGGTCGAGGGCCTCATCGGGGGCAAGCCCCCTCTCACATTTGAACTGTGTTCACACGTCTGAATGTGGGAGGGCGCTTGCTCCCGATAGCGGTCTCAAAACCAACATCCACCCCAAGCCTGCTACCATGCGCGGCAAACACCCCTGCCGTGACGACGCCAGCCAATGCCCATCGCTTCCCCGCCTGCCTTGAATACCGTGCTCACGCACTTCCACAGCCTGATCGTGCCCCTCTGGCAGGGCCCGGGCTGGAACGCCGAGCTGGCGTTGCCCTATGAGGCGCTGGACGCCGATCACCGGCCTTTGCCCCCCCAACGCTATCGCGCCATGGCGTGCGCCCGACAGTTGTACCTGTTCGCCAGCCTGATTGGCGAACCCGGTGCGGCCTTCGCCGAAGCACGCGCGGCAGTGTTGTTCCGCTCGCTGCAACGGCACTTCCACGACGCGGAGCACGGCGGCTGGTTCTACAGCATCGACCCGGCCGGGCAGCCGTTGGATAAACGCAAAGACCTCTATACCCACGCCTTCATCATCTTTGCCTGTGCCCACTACTGGGCCAAGGTGCGTGAACCGTTGGTGGAGTCGGTGCTCAATGCCGCGCTTGCCGTGGTCGCCGAACGCTTCGCCAGCGGCGACGGCCTGTACGAAGCGGTGCTGGAACGCAACTGGTCTTCCCTCAACGCCGGGCCCTTGCAGAACCCGCTGATGCACCTTGCCGAAGGCTTCCTGGCCACGCTGAGCGTGCGTGAAGACGCCGTCACACAGGACGCGTTGCTCGACTTGGCCACGGCCCTGCAAAAGCGCTTCATCGACCGCCTGCACGGCGTGATGATGGAAAAACCGCTGGGCGCGGTGGATAACTGGTTCGAGCCGGGACACCAGTTCGAATGGTTCTTTTTGCTTGAGTCGTCGGATGTGCTGCGCGGCACTGCGCTGCATGCTTCGCTCACGCGGGCATTTGCCTACGCCGAGCAAAAAGGTGTGGATACGTTAAGCGGTGCGGTCAGCGGCATGCTCGCCCTCGACGGCAGCGTGCGCGACGGTACCCAACGCATCTGGGCCCAGGCCGAATACCTGCGGGCCTTGACCCTGCGCCCCGCCAGCGAAGCGCGGTTACAGCACCAATTGCTGGCGCTGCAACACAACTTCCTGCATGACAAAGGCTGGCACGAATGCCTGGATGCCAACGGCGCCGTGAGCCGACGGGATATGCCGTCGACCACGCCGTATCACCTGGCGACGTGCTATCAGGGGCTTAGCCAGCATTTTTGTTGATTTTTAGGGCCGCATCGGGGGCAACGCCCCGATCCAAAGCCTTACTTGGCGCCACGCTCAATCGCAAACCCAGCCCAGGTCTGGCTCACCGGCATCAGTTCCAGGCGGTTGATATTGACGTGCGCGGGCGTGTTCATGACCCAGAAGATCGTGTCGGCAATGTCTTGCGGCTGGATCGGCTCGGCGCCGGCGTAGGTGGCGTCGTAGCGCGCCTGATCACCGCCGAAGCGCACCAGGGAGAACTCGCTCTCGCACAGGCCGGGCTCGATGTTGGTCACGCGCACGCCGGTGCCTTGCAAGTCGCAACGCAGGTTCAGCGAGAACTGTTTAACGAACGCCTTGGAGCCGCCATACACGTGGCTGCCCGGGTAGGGGTAGCTGCCGGCGATGGAGCCCAGGTTGATGATCCCGGCGCCCCGGCCATGGGCGATCAAGCGTGGCAGCAGCAGGCTGGTGGTGGTCAGCAGGCCCTTGATGTTGGTGTCGACCATGGTTTCCCAATCGTCGAGGCTGCATTTGGGCGCCGGGTCCGTGCCCACGGCCAACCCGGCGTTGTTGATCAGGCCGCGCAACGTGGCGAACGACGGCGGCAGGTTGGCGATGGCGTCTTCCATGCCTTGGCGGTCACGCACATCCACGACCAGGCCATGCACTTCGGTCTGCTTGGAAAGCTCTTCAACCAGGGCATTCAAACGCTCGGCGCGGCGGCCGGTGAGCACGAGTTTCCAGCCGGCTTCGGCAAACCGACGGGCGCAGGCTTCGCCGAAACCTGAGGTGGCGCCAGTGATAAACAGCGTGTTGGTCATGGTGTTCTCCTTGCGGGCATCGGGAAAAAATCAGCCAGCAGAATGCCCGTACCCCGCTGTTGCGGCAACCGCTATGCACCTACCTTCATACACAGCTGGTTGTTTTTTAACCACTCAGAGCAACGCCTTATAAACCGTGGCCTGCAGCCATATGCGCGCAGGTTATCCACAACTGCGCCCACAGTCTTTGGGGGCAAGTGCAAAACAGCTCAAGCCTCTATCCACAAGGCCTGCAGGCGATTTTAGAAAGTTTTTTGCTTGACCTCGGCCGAAGCGTATGTAGAGCCACGGCAAGCGGAAAAATCCGAACGATGGCTCCAGGCCAGACATTTCGGCCTCTGCGGCCGTCTTTCCAGAGTTTAGTCACAGACTTATCCACAGGCTGACGAGACATATTCCCGTCATATACCTGTGTCTTTAAACAGGTTGACAAACCCCTTGGGCGGTCGCGAAAAAGTCACTGATCAAAAAACAACCGTCGCGCTGTAAGCCACGGTTTTAAAGGCGTTCAGCCAGCTACTCCCACGTTACCCACAGCCGGTTCCACAGCGGATGGGGACAAGTCAAAACGGTGACAAAACAGGGATTTGCGGCGGCTATATGTCGCGCTTTGGGAGGTGGCCGGATTTGTTTTCCACAATTTCCTAAGCGCCGCAAAACAAATGTGGGAGGGGCGGTGCGACGATTCGACTTGCTCCCGATAGCGGTGGGTCAGTATCAGATGTGCTGACTGATACACCGCTATCGGGAGCAAGCCCCCTCCCACAGGGGGTCGGCGTTTTTATTTAGATCAGTGACCGCCGAGGTAGGCGTTGCGCACGTCCTCGTTCACCAGCAATTCTTTACCGGTGCCCGTCAGACGGATCTCGCCGTTGACCATCACATACGCCCGGTCCGACAGACGCAGCGCGTGGTTGGCGTTCTGTTCCACCAGGAAGATGGTCATCCCAGTGGCCGCCAGCTCGCGCAGGGTCGAGAAGATCTGCTTCACCACAATCGGCGCCAACCCCAGGCTCGGTTCGTCCAGCAACAACAGCTTGGGCCGGCTCATCAGCGCGCGGGCGATGGCGAGCATCTGCTGCTCGCCACCGGACATGGTCATGGCCCGCTGGTTGCGCCGTTCCTTGAGGCGCGGGAACAGCTCGAACATGCGCTGCATGTCTTCCTGAGCGTATTTGTCGCCAATCGGGATGGTGCCCATCAGCAGGTTTTCCTCCACGGTCATGTCGGGGAACACCCGCCGCCCTTCCGGCGACTGCGCGATGCCATTGGAGGCGATGTAGTGGGATGACTTGTGGGTAATGTCGACACCGTTGTAGAGGATTTGCCCCGACTCGGCCCGCGGCTGACCGAAGATCGACATCAGCAGCGTGGATTTGCCCGCGCCGTTGGAGCCGATCAGGCTGACCGTTTCACCTTCGTTGATGTGCAGCGAGACTTTTTTCAGGGCCTGGATCGGTCCGTAGAACACGTCCAGGTCCTTCATTTCGAGGATAGGTGCGCTCATACCACTTCCTCTTCGTCTGCGCCCAGGTAGGCGGCAATCACTTTCGGATCGTTGCGTATCGCTTCCGGCCCGCCTTCGGCGATCACGTTGCCGTGGTCCAGCACCACGATGTGGTCGGAAATACTCATCACCATGCCCATGTCGTGTTCGATCAGCACCACCGTAAGGTCGTGTTCGTCGCGCAGCAGGCGAATCATCGCGCTGAGGGCTTCGGTTTCCTGGGGGTTGAGGCCGGCTGCGGGTTCGTCCAGACAGATGATTTGCGGCCGCGTGCACATGGCACGGGCGATTTCCAGGCGGCGCTGCTGGCCGTAGGAAAGCTCACCGGCGAGGCGGTTGGCGCAGTCCACCAGGTCGACCACTTCGAGCCAGTAGAACGCGCAGTCCAGCGCGTCGCTTTCGGCCTTGCGATAGCCCTTGGTGTTGAGAATGCCGGCCAGCATATTGCGGTTGACCCACATGTGCTGGGCCACCAGCAGGTTTTCCAGCACCGACATTTCCTTGAACAGGCGAATGTTCTGGAAGGTCCGCGCCAGGCCGGCACGGTTTACCAAGTGGGTGCCGCCAAACATCTTGTAGTACACGCGGCTGAGGAAGCTTTTCGGCGAGACGAAGTCCGTGGCCTGGAAGCGTTCGCCGAGCAGTTGGATCACGTTGGTCTGCTTGCCACGCACGTTGAGTTCGATCTTGCCGCCACTGGCCTTGTAGAAGCCGGTGAGGCAGTTGAATACCGTGGTCTTGCCGGCGCCGTTGGGGCCGATCAGAGCGAAGATCGAGTTGCGTTCGACCTTGAGGCTCACATCGCTCAGGGCCTTGATGCCACCGAAGTGCATCATCAGGTGTTCCACGGACAGGACGACTTCCTTGTTCATGGCGCCACTCCTTTACGTGGGGTTACACCGGTACGGCTGATGCGGATCAGGCCGCGCGGTCGCCAGATCATCATCACCACCATCAGCACGCCAAACAGCAGCACGCGGTACTCGGAGAAGCTGCGCAGCAGTTCCGGCGCTACCGTCAGCACGAATGCCGCGATCACCACGCCGACCGTCGAGCCCATGCCGCCCAACACCACGATGGCCAGGATCAGCGCCGACTCGAAGAAGGTGAACGACGACGGGTTGACGAAGCCCTGGTAACTGGCAAAGAACACCCCGGCCAAACCGGCGGTGGACGCGCCGATGGTGAATGCAGAGAGCTTGACCAGTACGTGATTCAGGCCCATGGAGCGGCAGGCGATTTCATCTTCACGCAGGGCTTCCCAGGCGCGGCCGACCGGCATGCGGGTCAGGCGGTGCTTGATGTACAACACGGCCAGCACCACCAGGAACAGCACGATGTAGATGAACATGAACTTGATGTTGGGGTTGTAATCGATGCCGAAGAACTCGTGAAACGGGATGCCGCCATCTTTGGCACGCTTGCCGAACTCCAGGCCCAGAAAGGTCGGCGAAGGCACCGGCATACCATTCGGCCCGCCGGTGAACGACAGCCAGTTGTTGAGTACCAGGCGGATGATTTCACCGAAGCCCAGGGTCACGATGGCCAGGTAGTCACCGTGCATTCGCAACACCGGGAACCCGAGTATGCACCCCGCCAGCGCCGCCGCGATGGCCGCCAGTGGCAGTACCGTCCAGAAGCCCAGGCCCAGGTATTGGTAACCCAGCGCCAGGCCATAGGCGCCGATGGCGTAGAACGCCACGTAACCCAGGTCGAGCAGGCCGGCCAGGCCGACCACGATGTTCAGGCCCAGGCCGAGCAGTACATAGATCAAGCCCAGGATGACGACGGTGAGCAGGTACTTGTTGGCGAAGATCGGGAACACGATGGCGATCACGATCAATGCCGGGATAATCCAGCGCAGCCGCGATTTGTAGTCCGGTGCCAGCACATGCACGCCCGAACCACTGCTCTCGAAGCCCTGCAGGATCTTCACGCCCTTGGAGGTTTGCAGGAACAGGCTCATGGCAAAACGGCCGGCCATCACGATGGCGACCAACAGGCCCACGCGAGCCGGTTCCAGGTTGAAGCTGTAGCCGTCGAGGACCACGCCGACAATCGGGCCGAACACGATCAGCGAAATCAGACCGGCGAGGATCGTATCGACGACACTTTTCTTGATATCGATAGGTTTGGCAGCAGACATGTTTACACCTTCGCCACGAGTGGGCGACCAAGCAGGCCCTGGGGACGGAAAATCAGAATCACCACCAGCAGGGAGAAACTGAACACGTCTTTGTAGTCAGAGTTGATCAACCCCGAGAACAACGACTCGGAGATACCGAGGATGATCCCGCCCAACATCGCCCCAGGCAGGGAGCCGATGCCGCCGAGTACCGCTGCGGTAAACGCCTTGATGCCGATGATGAAGCCGGCATAGAAGTCGAAGGTGCCGTAGTTGAGGGTGATCAGCACGCCGGCCAACGCGGCCATGGCGGCCCCTATGACGAACACATAGGAGATCACGCGATCGGTGTTGATCCCCAGGATCGAGGCCATCTTGCGGTCTTGCTGGGTGGCGCGGCACATGCGGCCGAGCTTGGTGTACTTGATGATGTAGGTCAGCAAAGCCATGCCCGCGAAGGCGGCGACCAGGATGAATACTTTGGTGTAGGTGAGCTGGACGAACCCACTGCCGATATCGACACGCCAGGCCCCGGCCAGCAGGGTAGGAATACCTTGTTGCTTGGCGCCCTGGGCGATCTGCGCGTAGTTCTGCAGGATCAGGGAGATACCGATGGCGCTGATCAGCGGAGCCAGTCGGGTGGAGTTACGCAACGGTTTGTAGGCGACACGCTCAATGACCCAACCGTACACGCCGGTGACGACGACGGTGAAGATCAAGGTGCCGAGTATGAGCAGCGGGAAGGATTCGATGCCGAAGTAAGCCAGCAGTGCCAGACTGATCGCCGCGAGGTAAGCGGAAATCATATAAACCTCGCCGTGGGCGAAGTTGATCATGCCAATGATGCCATAGACCATTGTGT
>Ga0207650_10000164_pt1 | contig 80507 bp, 68 predicted proteins | sample KBSS63metaG_FD_184325 | JGI IMG/M metagenome (GOLD analysis project Ga0207650, IMG submission 184325) | Switchgrass rhizosphere microbial communities from Kellogg Biological Station, Michigan, USA - KBS S6-3 metaG (SPAdes) (version 2) | ecosystem: Host-associated > Plants > Roots > Rhizosphere...
TCTCGCGCCTCAGATACTCTGCGGCCTTGGTGAAGAGGGCGGGGAGCCTATCTTCGGCACGAGCTCAAGGCTCTAGGATCTCTCGGCTTCCCCGCGTCTTCGTCCCACAACATACAAGGATCTCAAGATGCGCATCTCCTGCTGGAACCCCTGGGATTCAACGCAGCTTGGGAAGCTTGAGATCCTTCACCGTCCTCCGCTCTTCGGCTTCGCCTCCGAAGCTTCGGCGGTTCAGGATGACAGTTGTAGACTTTGGTATCCGAGGTAGAGATTGATGAATTTTCGCGCCGCCGTCGCTGCGCTTCTCATCGCGATGCCATTCACACTCGGCGCGCAAACTGCGCAGACGCCGAAGTCGATCGGCGAAGTCACGCTGTTCGGAGAGGAGCAGCTCAAAGTCGAAGCGGCGACGAAGACCGAGATCCCGATTTCGAAAGCGCCGAGCGCGGTCACGGTCGTCACGGCCAAGCAGATTGCGCAGTCGGGCGCGCGCACGGTGCCGGACTTGCTGCGCCTCGTCGCCGGCGTCAACGTTCGCTGGAATCCGATGGTGCAGACCATCGACATCCGCGGCTTCGGCGAGAATCCGTTCTCGAATCGCATCCTGCTGCTGATCGATGGCGTTCCGTACAACTCCGGCGACACCGGCGGCCTTCCGCTCAGTCCCGCATTCGATTTTTTTCCGGTGCAGAACATCAAGCGCGTCGAGGTCGTGCGCGGACCTGGTTCGTCGCTCTACGGCGAGAACGCGTATTGGGGCGTGATCAACATCGTGACGCTGTCGGGCGAGGATCTGTCAGGAAGTGATATCCAGCTCTACGGCGGCAGCCGGACCACGGGCGAGGTCAGCGCGCAATTCGGGCAGCGCTTCAACCGCGGCTCGATCCTCGGCGCGGTGCGATTTCTGCGCACGATGTTTCCGCAGGAGTTCTGGCTCGATGACCGCTCGAAGTTCCAAGCCTCGGATATTTTCCTGAAGGCGTCGCTCGGCGACTGGCAGGTGTCCGGCTATCGCCATGACGATCGCCTGGACGGTTTCGACGAACATTTTCCGCCGGACCTCGGGCTGCCGCCGACTTCCGCGTTCGCATCCGCGCATGCGCTGAAGCAGACGATGGACGCGGTGACGCTGAAGTACAACCACGCGCCGGCCAATGCGCCGGTGACGTACTCGGCGGATTTCTCGTGGTCGCATCGCTTCGGCATGCATTGCGCCGGATGCCACGCCGCGCAAGAGCAGCCGGAGTTCGCGAAGCCTGCGGATCACGGCTACCAGGCAGTCGGCGATTTCCGCGTGGGACTGCACATGATTCCCGGCCACGACATCCTGGCCGGCATCGAAGCGCGCCGTCTCGATCGCGCGGAGCACAAGGTCGAGCTGAGCGATGACGCGGGCGTCGTCGCGGGATACAACAAGATCGCCGTCTACGCACAGGACCAGTTCGACATCATCAAAAATCTGCTGCGCGCGGTGGCCGGCGTCCGCTACGACGGCAAGACGAAGCTGTTCGACGCGAAGACATCGCCGCGTTTGTCGCTGGTCTACACGCCGAACGACCGGCTGGTCGTGCGCGGCGGCTATTCGACAGCGTTTCGCTTTCCGACGTTCAGCGAGTTGTATCAAGCGAGTTGGTTCCTGACCATTTCGAATGACATCGGAATCCCGGCGTTTCCGCTGTCCGTTTTCAAGCCGAATCCGAATCTGCAACCGGAGGAGATCAGCACGTGGGACCTCGGCGCCGAGTATCAGATTTCGCCGACGGTTTCGATGAAGGCCGATCTCTACCGCTCGCGCGTGCACGACTTCATCGTGATCGTGCAGCACTTCGCGCCGCTGCCGAATCCGTCGTCGCTCGGTTGGGAAAATCAGCCGGCCGATGCGCGGATCACTGGCGGCGAAGTCGAGCTGCGTTCGAATTTCGCGCAGCGCGTGACCGGATTCGTGAACTGGTCGCATCAATCGGAGTCGCAGATGGGATCGGGCGTCGATTCGAGCGGAACGCCATTCGAGTTCGTCTATTCGCCCAAGGACAAGATCAACCTCGGCGCATACGGCGGGCCGGTGAATGGCGTCCGAGGAGCGATCGAAATCGCCTGGCGCGGCCGCTACGATGCGCCGCACGACTGGTTCGCCATCCGTTCCGGCTTCACCGACTTCACCGCGCATCCGCTGCCGTCGTACGCTCTCGTGAACGCGCGCGTCAGTTACGACATCCCGAACACGCGCCTGCGCGCCACGATCTTCGGCAACAACCTGCTGAATCGTCGTCCCGAGGAGACGATCATCGGAAGCGTGAACCGTTTGGCAGGCCGGGAGTTTTTTGCGCAGATGGAGATGAGGTTCTGAGCCTCACTCCTCGGTCACGTGCGTCTTCGCGATGCGATCGCCGATTCGGCTTTTTCCGGCGATGACGAAAATCACCTCGGCGAGGTTCACTGCGGGGACGATCAGGCTCACGTTGCGGGCCAGGCTGCGAAGATATCCGCAAGGGCGGTCGTTACGGGTGACCACTCGCAGTCCGAGGATTTGTTTGCCGAGGGAGCGGCCGCGCCAGCCGTCGCGGAAGAGCATGGACACGATGACGATGGCCAGGGCCACGTACCAGACGATCTGGATCACTCGGATCTCGCCGCCGATCCAGGCCAGCACGTAACTCAGCAGCGCGGCGGGCAGCACGAGGAGCAGCGAGATCGAGAGGGCATCGACGAGGAACGCGGCGATGCGCAGAAGCGTGGTCTGGGAGCCGTCGGTGGTCATTCGAAACCCTTTTCGCCCGTTTTCGTACCTTCCTGCTGCAAGGGACCTATGAACAGCCGGAATCGCATCATCTATTCGCTCGCATCGCTCGTTCTTTTGGCGGGCTGCGGCGCCGTCATGGAGCGGCGCACGGCGCACATCGAACGGCGCTGGCCGGCCGGCGCGATCAAGCGCATCGAGGTGCGCGAGGTCGACGGCGCGATCAACATTGAAGCCGGCTCCGCGGACGAAATCGCGATGGATGCGACGGTCCGCAGCCGCGTCGCTCCGAAACAGGGGCAGGAAAATCAGGGCTACTTCACCACGGAGTTGCACGGCGACACGCTGATCATCGGCCGCGAAAACGAACATCGCCGCTTCCACTTCTTCAGCTTCGGCAGCGAGACGCGCATCGACTACGAGCTGCGCGTGCCGGCGTCGCTGGCGCTCGATCTGCGCACGGTAAACGGACGCATCGCCACGCATGGAGTCGACGGCGAGATGCGCGCGGTGACGGTGAACGGCCGCGTGAACATCGATACGCCCGGCTCCAGCGAGGTGGAAGCGCATACGGTCAACGGACGCATCGAAGCGCGCTTCGGCAAGTCGTTCCAGGGCGCGACGCTGAAGACGGTGAACGGCGGCGTGACCGCGGCATTGCCTCTGAGCGCGTCGTTCACGGGCGATTTCTCGCAGGTGAACGGCGACATCGAAGCGGCCTTCCCGCTGAACATCCATTCGCATCCCGGCAGCCGCCGCGTTTCCGGCGAAGTGAACGGCGGACGCTACGAGCTGCGCATCACGACCGTGAACGGCGATATCAAGATCGATACGGCCGCACCACCGCCGGTGCCTCCTGCGGCTCCGGTTCCGCCGGCGCCGCCGTCTGGATCGCCGCGAACGTAGAAATCTGTAACGACACGCCTACTTCCATCACTACCTACTGGGTCGGAAACTCCCCAAACAAGGAAGATGAAAAATGTTAGGCGATGTAACGTCGTTCGCCACGTCGGCGAGGCACTTGGCGCGCAACCCGCTGGGAATCATCGCGCTGTTCATCGTTCTCATCTATGCGTTCGCCTCGCTGGTGGTCGGTTTCAGCGACAAGCTGACAGCCACGGAACGCCTGCCGGTGATCTGGTTTCTCATCCTGTTTCCTGGTCTGGTGCTGATAGTTTTCGCGTGGCTCGTCAGCCGCCATCACGCGAAGCTCTATTCGCCGGCAGACTACCGTAAGGATTCCGCGTTCATCGAAGCGTCGGTGGAGCAGGTGCAGGTAGCTGCTGCCGTGGGAGCCGCAACCGCACGCAAGCTCCCTGAGGACGTTTCGCCCGAGGATTTCGCGTCCGAAACAAGCGTCGCGGCCCGCCGTGTGGCTCATCTCATCACTCCCAACCTCCTTCAGGCCACGTCCGAACGCCGGGTGCTGTGGGTCGACGATCACCACACCCGAAACTCATTCGAGCGGGGCGCGATGGAGGCGCTCGGTTTTCGAATCCGTTTGGCGCGGTCCACGGAAGAAGCATTCCGCACGGTGCAGGAAGAGCAATTTGACGTCATCATCTCGAACATGAACCGCCCGTCGGAGAGGCGCGCGGGTCTGACATTGCTCGACCGGCTGCGAAGCCATGGCTTCAATACGCCTTACATCATCTACTCGGCGCCGGTAGCGCCGGAACAACAGGCGGAAGTCTGGAAGCGCGGCGGGCTGGGAATCACAGGGAAGCCTGACGATCTTCTGATCATGTTGCTCGAAAACGTGTCGTCATGCCCGAAAGCGGCCTAGCGCAGGCCTCAGGATAAACTCGGCCGAATGACGAAGCGGATTGCGGCGGCCATCTTCTTCGTGCTCGCCGCAATCGCCGCCGTCGCGCCGATCCGCAGCTACGACTATTTCTGGCATCTCACCACCGGCCGCTGGATCGTCGAGCATCACTCCATCCCGCGTTTCGATCCGTTCGCGCTCGCCAGCGCGCACGTGCCGTGGATCAATGGCGAGTGGCTGTATCAGATCGTGCTTTACGCGCTGCATGGAATCGGCGGCGATGCCGGGATTTCGATCCTGAGCGCGCTGCTGGCGTCGGCGATTTTCGCGATCGCGATTCTCATCACGTCACAGGATGCAGGCGTCGCGGTGCTCATCTCCGCAGTAGCCTTCGCCGGCGCATCCGACCGCCTCGGCGTCCGACCTGCCGCCGCGGCGGCGCTGCTGATCGTGATCGCGATCGGCCTCCTCGGATCGCGCCTGCGGATCGTTCCGCTGACGATCGCGTACGCGGTTCTCACGATCGTCTGGATCAATGTTCATCCCTCGGCGTTGCTGGCGCCGGTGCTCGCGTTCATCTGCATTCTGCAAACAGGTAGCGCCGGCGGCTCGCCGGCTGGACCCCCGCCGGCTCGGCGGCAAGAAACGAAAACACGCCAGCGAGCCGCTGGCGGTCCAGCCGACGAGCCGTCGGCGCTACGACCCTCGGCGCTACGCGCGGTGATCCTCGCCGCGGCCAGCGCGATCGCGTTGCTCGTCAATCCCTACGGATGGAACGCCGTTCTCGCACCGCTGCGGCTGACGTCCGAAATCCACAGCGGCGCGTTCGTGAATGCCGAGTGGCTGCCGTCGACCTTCGCATTCTTTCCGCTGCTCTACGTCACCATCGGCGCCGTCGTGCTGCTTTTCCTCGGCACGCACGAGAAGCGCGCAAATGCGTGGCGCTTCGCGATCTTCGCTCTGCTCGCGGCGCTGGCGATCCGCTACGTTCGCAATCAGGGACTTTATTTCGCCGCGCTGCCGCTCCTCGTCCCGCCGATCGGCAATTTCTCGCGCCGCGTTTCGAACGCTATCGCCGCCTGCGCGCTCATTCCGCTGGCGTGGGCGTTCCAGCACGACATTCATCTTCCCGGCGTCGACGACGAGCGCTTTCCGATGCGCGCCGTTGCCGCGCTGAAGTCGTACAACCTCGGCGGCAACATCTACAACGTCGATCAATTCGGCGGGCTGATCGAGTGGACGTTCTATCCCGAACGGCGCGCGCTCACGGATGGCCGCAACGAACTGTTTCGCGATTTCATCGAAGCCGATGCCGTCGCGCATCGCGACAGCCGCGCGTGGCACGCCATGCTGGCGAAGTACGGACTCGTTCTCGCCGTCGACGAATACCAAAGCGAGAAGATCGAAGTGCTCGACGTCGCCAGCGGCGAGCGCCAGGCGCTGCCGGCATCGCTCGTCCGTTACCGCCGCCGCGACTGGGCGCTCATCGCCTTCGACGACGCGGCCATGGTTTTTGCGCGGCGCGATGCGTTTCCGGCGGCGCGTCTCAACGCGATCGAGTATCGCTTCCTCGTTCCCGATGACCCCGGCATCGCCTACAAGAACGCGGAGTTCCGCGACCTTGCGCGCAAGGAAATCGCCCGCGCAAAAGCGCAGTTCGGCGACATCAGGGTTGTGCGGGATCTGAAAGCGGGCGCGAACTAATTCACGACGTCGCAGCAGTCGTCATCGAGCGCCTGCTCATGCGGCCAGCGGCTGGCCAGAACGCGCTCGAAGTAAGGACGGACGATCCGTTCGTAGCGTTGCTCGAATCCGGGATGCAACTCGAGGATGGCCTTGCGCGCGCAACGAACCAGGCATCGCGCTTCGCGATGCGACACGGTCATGTCGCTGCCGACGAGGTTGAGCGTGAGCTCCACGATCATGCGAATACGGCGGAGGCGCCGCCGCTCGAAAATCGGCGAGCGGACTTCCATCGTCGAATCCATTGCGTATTTGCTCATTCGTAGTTACCGCGCTCAAACGGGGACATCGCGCGGCGCATTCCTCGTTTTGTACGTGGCTGTCGGCTGTCGGCTGTCGGGTGTCGGGAGGGCTTGACGCGCGAAACAATCACGCGCGCGACACCAAGTTTTCGGCAGCCTAGTTGACTCAGCCGAAGGCAACTAACGCCGCGGGCCGTGCCCGCCCCAGTTGACTCGGCTGAAGGCAATCAGGCCCGCGGGCGCTGCCCGCTTATGCGTGTTCGCGGTCGCCTTCGGACCAGATCTCGTCGGCGACGGCGGTCTCGACCTGATCGAGTTGCGACTCGTAGAACTTGATCGCGGCGCGGCCGACGGCGCGGACGGATACATAGTTCAGCGCGCCGCCCGCGGCGACGCCGACGAACGGGATCGCTTTCGCCAGACGTTCGCGGAAAAAATTCGCGCCGAGTTTCTCCGCGATCATGCCGCCTTCGGCTGTGGCCGACTCGAGCATCGTGGCGATGCCTTGCTTGCCGATGCCGACGCCCGATGCGTAGGCGAGGCACGACATCGCTTCGGCGAAGCGCTCGCGTTGCGACGGTTCGTGACCGTAAACGGTGGCGATGCCGAGGATCAGGCGGAACTGCTGGAACACGAGGAAGGCCAGCTCCGCGCCGAGGGAGCCGATCGCGATCAGGCCGCTGGGGAGGCCGGAGACCGCGCCGGCGGCGGCACAGCGGAGGGCGGTGCGGCGCACCAGCATGCGCGCGTGTTCATCGGAGTGGAAGTCGGGCTCGCTCTCCTTGAGCGCGGCCACGTCGCGGCGAATCTTCTCCGTATCGATCTCTTCGAAGAGAGACCGGAAGACCTCCTCGAGCATCGAGTCGGCCCGCTGCTTGAACTGCCGGACTTTCCCCATTGGCGGATTTTCAGTCGGAGCTCTTCGACTCCGTTTTGGCTGGTGCCTTGGTTTCGGTTTTCGTTTCGGACTTCGTTTCTGATTTTGATTCGGACTTCGACTCGGAAGACTTCGAGTCAGTAGATGACTCGCTTTTCGTGTCGGATGACTTCGTTTCGGACTTCGACGGCGTGCTGGCGTAATCGGTCTTGTAGAAGCCGGAGCCTTTGAACTGAATGGCCGGCGCGGACATCAACTTTCGCACGTCGCCGCCGCACTTGTCGCAAACGGCGTACGGAGGATCGGTAAATTTCTGGATGACCTCCGTGCGGTCATTGCACTTCGTACACTGGTATTCGTAAATGGGCATGCTGGATGTGGAACGAAAGCGGTTACAGCGCGATTCCGTATCCGCAGATGACGCAGATGTGCGCCGATGACCTACTGCCTCATCAACGGCGCGATCTTCGCCTGCGAATTCTCTTCCGCGGCGAACAGCACACCGTCGCGGAAATAGACGCCGGCGATGCCGCCGCCGGTGCGGCGGTAGTACCACGACTCGATCGTCGAATCGCGGCGGTCGTTGGTGACCGTCCAGCCGGGAATGGGCTTGCCGAGGAGGTGGGCAACGTCGCGCTGGGACATCCCTTTTTCGAGCGACGCCAGCTTCTCGTGCGACACGGCCAGATGATCGACGGAATCGGCGAGACCTTTCAGCGCGGCTTCGTTTCTGGGATCGTGCGTCAGCACCGCGCGGTAGATGCGGATCGCGTCTTGATGGCGGCCGACCACTCCCAGCTCGTGCGCGAAATCGAGTTGGATGTGCTCGTAGACCTCGCGGGCGCGGCTGTGTGTCGGATGTTTGGCGACGAATGCACCGAGCGTATCGGCGTAGGCCTGCTTCGCGTGCACGGGCGCGTTCGGGGCCGAGGCGGCCTGCTTGTGGCGGAGGACATGAAGCCATTCCGACGAGTTGTCGGTGGCATCGGAAGAGCCGCCGCCGCATGACACGGCAGCGAGTGCAACGAGGACCAAAAGCCGGCGCATTGGCTCCAAAAGTAGCACAGCTTCTCTGCGCTATAATCGCGCGCCGGTTGCGGGTGGGTTTCAACTTACAGGATTCGGAGGACTTATGGCCGTGAGGGGCGACGACGTCGCGGGCTCGATCGAAGCACATGTCCGCGATGCGATGGAGAAATTGGTGGGCGAGATTCGCTCCTCCATCGAAGACGTCCGTGAGGTCGTCGATTCGCAACTCAAGGCCGCCCTGCAGAGCGTTCAGGCCGACGTCAACGCCGTTTCGTTCCTCCCGCACATCCAAAAGTCCCTCGGCGATTTCGAGGAGAGCATCACCGCCTCCATTCCTCCGCCTCCGTCGCCGCCTGCTGCCGAAAAGGGCGCCGATGCCTCGCGCGTCAAACAAGCTGTTCAGGCTGTCGAGCGCGGCAAGTCGCAGGTGGACATCCTCAACGCGCTGCTCGATCAATGTCTGAGTTTCGGTTCGCGCGCGGCCATGCTCATCCTGCGCGGCGAAACATTCAGCGGCTGGAAGGGCGTCGGCTTCACCGCGGCCGGCGGGAACGACGAGATGGTCAAGCGCTTCAACGCCGCGCCAGGCCTGATCCCGGAGCTCGACCGCGTTCTGCGCAACGAGCAGGTCGTGACCTGGGACGGCGCGAACCTCTCCACGCGCCTCGGCGTCCCCGCATCGACGAGCGCGATCCTGGTGCCGATGGTGATCAAAGACAAGATCGCCGCCGCGGTGTACGTCGATGCGGTCGATGCCGATGTCGCCAGGCTCGACGCGGCGTCGCTCGAACTGCTCGTCTTCACCACCGGCCTGCTGATCGATACCGCCGCCAGCCGCAAGAAGACGCCGTCGCCGAGTTTGAACGATGCGGAGTCGGTGACCGCGCCGCAGCCGATGGCCGCTCCTGCACCGCCGCCGCGTCCCACTCCCCCACCTCCACCGCCCGCCCGTCCGTCGCCTCCGGTGGCCGAGGAATCGCCCGATACGACCGTCGCCGTCTCGGCCGCGCAGTTGCGCGAGATGATGGCGCCGCCTCCGGCCAGGCCGGCGTTCACGATGCCGGAGACCGACTTCGAGGCGCCGTCGTTCGCGAAGCCATCCGCGGAATCGTTCATGACCACCGCGCTGCCGGCGATCGAAGCACCTCCTCCCGCGCCGCCGCCCGCCGCGCCCGCTCACGATCGGGAGGAGCGCGCCAGCACGCAGTACATCCCGCCGCCGAACCTCACTACGCGCGGCGGAACGCCGCTGACCGGCGGCCGTCCGAGCGACGACGATTCGAAGCGCCACGACGAGGCCCGCCGTTTCGCCCGCCTGCTCGTCTCCGAGATCAAGCTTTACAACGAGCCGAAGGTCGACCTCGGGCGCAAGAACAAGGATCTCTACGAGCGCCTCAAAGAGGACATCGATCGCAGCCGCCAGATGTACGACGAGCGCATCGCCGAAGACGTCCGCAAAGTATCGAACTACTTCTACGACGAGCTGGTGCGCATCCTCGCCGACGGCCACGCCGACGCGCTCGGCCTGTAACCCCTGGATTACGCTGCGCCGATCTGCTGCAACAGCGCGAGCTGATCAACCACCACGCGATGCTCGCGGATCAATCCGCCGCGAATGGTCAGGATGTCGATCGCGTCAAACGACACCGGCCTTCCGGTCGCCGGCACGCCCAGGAACGGGCCGTCGTGCGTTCCGCTGAACGTCTTGCGCGTGACCACGCGATCGTCGGCCGCGACCTGCTCGTGAATCTTCACGCGCAGATCGGGAAACGCCGCCTTCATTCCAGCGAACAACATCCGCACACCGTCGCGCGTCGGAGGCACTCCCGGCAACGGCGAATGATCGACGAAATCATCGGCGATCAATTCGTCGACGACGGCGAGATTGCCGCCCTCCTGCGCTTCTTCAACCAACCTGCGGACGATGGCCGTATTCGCTTCTGCACTCATCGGATGTCCCCTCTCGCGAACGATACGGAGCGAAACGGGCGCCGGATTGCGCGCACGGCGCACTTTTCGCACTTGAGTCCGTTGAATGCGGGTTCGACGGGGTTGGGTAGTCGCTGTTGCCACAGTGCTGGTGCCGCTGCTCATCGTTGTAGCGGTGCTGCGCTTCGGGCAGGCGCGGGAGCAGCAGGTTGAGCATGTCGTCCCCGCAAAACCGGAAGCGCCGCCCGATCTGGAAAAGCTGCGGCCGGCGTTCACGGCGGGACTCGATGCCCTTCATCGCCGCGACGGCGCCGAGGCCGTCAAGCAGTTGTCGTCGTTTCACTTTGGAAAGCGCGCGGTCGATGAATACCGCGCGTTCTACCTCGCCAACGCGTATCAGCTCGCGAAGGACAACGCGCGGGCAAGGGCCACGCTGAACGATCTCCTGTCGCGTCATCCCGCCTTCGTCCGTTTCGCCGACGCCGGCATGACCCTCGGCGGGTTCTACGCCGCCATCGCCGATTGGCGGCACGCCGCGGAGGCATATTCATCGGTCGCCGCGAAGTCGGATGATTCCAACGTCGCCGCGAGCGCGCGCTGGAGCGCCATCGACGCCCGTTTCGCGCGTGGCGATATCGCCGGCGTTCTCTACGACGCGCGCAACATCGCCATCAAGAATCCGCGTTCGGATCAGGCCGTCCACGCCATCGAATTAACGCGCGCGATCACCGGCGATCCGGTTCGGTTTCCGGCGCCGGAGCGACTCGAACGCGCCGTCTCCTTTCTGCGCGACGGCGATGCGCAGAACGCCTTCGACGAGCTGGCCCTGCTCGAAGCGAACGGCGTTCTCGCCGACTTGCGCACGCCAATGCTGCTAAACCGCGGCCTGGCGCTGAACCAGCTCCGCCGCTTCGACGATTCGAACAAAGTGCTCGAACCGCTGGCGAAGGGTCCGTATCGCTTCGCCATTCCGGCCATGTACACGGCGGCGAAGAACTACGCGGTGTTGTCGGCGTCGATCAACCCCACCGTCACGAAAACGATCGTCGTCAAGCAGCAGGTCGGGACGGTCAAGGTGCGCGCGAAAGGGAAGAAGAAGGCCACCACGAAGCCGAAGTTCGCGAACGTGAAGAAGAACGTTCAGCTCGTCGATCTGGCAAAGAAGACGAAGAAGGACGAGTACGACCGGCTGGCGACGGAACGGCTGAAGGATCTGCTCTCGCTTCCGCTCGCGAACGAAGTGCGCATCGATGTGCTCAACTCCATCATCGAACGCGCCGAGGCGAAGAATCAGGATGCGTACGAACGGCAGTTGATCGTCGAGCTGGCGAAGCTCGATCCGTCGCAGGACGCCGGCCTGCAGCATTTCTGGGATAAGGCCTGGGCCGCGTACGCGCGCGGCGATCTGAATGGCGCGCGTGAACTGCTCGCGTTCATCCGCGATACCTACCGCAATCCGAATACGAAGCGGCAGTCGATGTACTGGTTTGCGCGTTGCGGCGAGCGCCTCGGGCGCAAGGACGAATCGGCGGCGATCTATCAACAGCTCGCGTCCGCGCCGTACGACGACATCTACGCCATCGAGTCGGAAAAGCGCGGCGCAAAGCGCCAACCGACGACCGTGAATCCGCTGACGAATCGAATCGACTGGCGAGACCTCGCCGAGCACAACATGCCGAAAGAGTTGCGCCTCGGCTACGAGCTGACGGCGCTCTCCGATTTCGCCGATGCGAAGCTGGAGATCGACAAGAACCGCAATCGCAAAAATCAGCAATACGCGGATGCGCTCATGGCCGATCTCTATCACGCCTCCGGCAACATGCTCGACACGCTGAAAACGCTTCGCCTGGCCTTTCCGGAGCTGGCGACGGTGAAGCAGGATTCCGTCCCGCCGTACTTTCTGAAGATGTACTACCCGTTGAAGTACGAAGACTGGATCCGCAAATACTCCGACGCGAACGGCGTCGACCGCTACACGGTCATGGGGCTGATCCACCAGGAGAGCTACTTCAATCCGCGAGCGAAATCGTCCGTAGGCGCGACCGGCCTGATGCAGTTGATGCCCGCCACTGGCCGCGAACTGGCCGGCCGTTTCCACATCTCGCCGCGCCTCGACAATCCCGAAACCAACATCCGCCTCGGCACCGCCCACTTCAAGATGCTCGTGAATCTCTTCAACGGCAGCAACGAGCTCGCGATCGCCTCCTACAACGCCGGTCAGGGCCGCGTCCTGCAATGGCGCCGCGCCGCCCCCGGCAAACCGATGGACGAATTCATCGAAGCCATCCCCTTCCGCGAAACGCGCACGTACGTAAAACACGTGGTGATGCTCGCGTCGACGTACAAACGCATGTATCCGTAACGGCTCTTACAAGTGTCATAAGAAAAAATGTTGACACTGCAAAGTGATTCGTCTAATCTCCGCCTCCCCATGACCATGTTGAGAAAAAATCAATTCGGCGTCCGCGACGGGCTCTATTGCCCCGCGGGAGGTTTTACGCGATCGTAAGTGTGCTCAAATAGATCGAATTTCGATCAGGCCCCTTCGGTCGCGAGACTGAAGGGGCTTTTTGTTTCTGGCGATAACCAATCCGGGCCGGCGGCGCACCACACGTTGTCGTAACTGCGTTCCGTGTACGGGTTCTAACGAAGGGTCGGTGACCGCACCGCACAGGTAGCTCAAAGGTAGAGCGCAGGACTGATAAATCCTGAGGTCGCGGGTTCGAATCCCGTTCTGTGCACACAGGTAGCTCAGTGGGTAGAGCAAAGGACTACTAATCCTTAGGCCACGGGTTCGACTCCCGTCCTGACAAACAGTGGCTGAAAACCACTACTTTTTGCAGTACCCCGCTAGGAGGCGGCAGTATCAAAACCCGCTAACAGTGACGAGATGTTATGGCGTCGCTGTCAGCAGCACGATTCCGGCGCCTTGCAGCGCGCGGAAGCCGCGCGGCGAAATGGCGAAACGCGTCTGCTGCCGTCGAGCAGATGCCGGACGCCGGAGTAGCGGCGGCATTTCGCGACGCTCCGCGCCGTATGCGTGTGGCGATGATGCCCGCCGTCTTCGAGCGGCTTCTTTCAAATAGTCATAAGAATCCCGGCGAACGGTGCGTACGAATCGGAATCGCCGGAGATAACAAAGAAAAGGAGGTCCCCATGATTCGCAAGCTCAAGGTTCGTAATCATGAGCGTGGTCTGCTCTTTCGCGAGGGCGACCTCATCGCCGTCCTTCAGCCGGGCGCGCACTGGCGTTTTGATCCGCTGCTCAAGTTGCGTTTCGACGTCGTCAGTACGCGTAAGGTGTGGCTCGACCACAAGGACATCGATCTCATCGTCCGTTCGGGACTCATTGGCGAGGACGCCATTGTGCTCAATCTGAAGGACACCGAGCGTGCACTGGTTTGGATCGACGGCCGGTTCAATGCCATCGCCAAGCCGGGTATGTATGTTCTGTGGCGCACGGATCACGAAGTGCGCGTCGAGATCGTCAATACGCGCACTGTGCAGTTCGTTCACGCCGATCTGATGTCGATTCTCGCCGTAACCGACTCATTGAAGCAACTGGAGACGGTGACGGTGCAGGCCGGCAGTGTTTCCGTCCTTTTTCTAGACGGCGCACTGCACGGCGTTCTGCAGCCGGGTATGTATGCATTCTGGCGCGGTGCGGCTGTCGTGCGCGCTGTTCCGGTCGATCTGAAGGAGCAGGTGCTGGATATCAGTGGTCAAGAGATCATGACGTCGGACAAGGTCACGCTGCGTCTGAACGCGCTGGTCAGTTTTCGGATCGTCGACGCAACGAAGTCGGTGGCCGAGGTCGACAGCGCGCCGCAGGCGCTGTACCGGGCCGCGCAGCTCGCGCTGCGTGAGATCGTCGGCGCCCGCGATCTGGATACGCTTCTGACGTCTCGCGATGCGGTTGCGCGCGAGCTTGACGAAGCAGTCCGCGTCCGTGCCTCGGCGCTCGGCATCGAGGTCACGGCCGTCGGTATCCGGGACGTCATTCTGCCGGGCGAGATGAAGGATCTAATGAACCGCGTGACCGAGGCGAAGAAGGCCGCCGAGGCAGCCCTGATCACGCGGCGTGAGGAGACGGCGGCGATGCGTATGCAGGCCAACACGGCCAGGATTCTCGATTCGAGCCCGACGCTCATGCGTCTGCGCGAGCTCGAGGTCCTGGAAAAGGTCGCCGAGAAGTCGAACCTCACCGTTCTTCTGGGCGACGGCAGTGGTCTCTCCGACAAGGTCGTGAAGCTGCTGTGATGTGAGAGGTGCCGCCGGCAACGGCGGCACCTCGTTTTGCTGCGAGCAGTTATCCTTCCGCCGTGGCGCGCGACCTTCCCATCGGCAACGGCAACCTCATGGTCAATTTCGATCATGAGTACAACATCCGCGACGTCTACTATCCGCACGTCGGGCAGGACAATCAGACCGCCGGCGACGTCTCGTTTTTCGGCGTCTGGTGCGATGGCAAGTTCGCCTGGATCGGAAATCCGGCGTGGGAGAAGCGGCTCGATTACGACGGCGACTCGCTGGTCACGCGCGTCGATGCCCATTCCGATTCGCTGCAACTGGACATGGTCCTCAACGACACCGTCGACTTCGACCGCGATGTGCTCGTGCGCCGCGTCGAGCTTCGCAATCTGTCGGACAAACAACGCGCCGTCCGACTCTTCACGCACTTCGATCCGCACCTAAGCGGGAACGCGATTGGCGACACGATTTTCTTAGATCCCGAGTTCAACGGCTTCGTCGCGTACAAGGCGCAGCGCTACGTTTTGATCAACGCTTCCGGCGGCGACCAGTTCGGATTTCAGTCGTTCGCCATCGGAACCAAAGAGCGCGAGGGGTATCAGGGGACGTGGCGCGATGCCGAGGATGGCGTGCTCGAAGCGCACAAAGCGATTGCTCAAGGTTCGGTCGATTGCACGGGCATGATGTCGCTCACGCTTCCACCGGGCGGCACGGCCACGGCGTACGTCTGGTGGGTTTTCGGCAAGTCGTACAAAGAAGTGGCGTCGCTCGACGCGCTCGTGCGCGAGCGCGGCGCGGGATCGTTTCTCGATCGCACGCGCGACTACTGGAAGCTGTGGGTGAAGAACGACGTCGACATCAGCCGGCTGCCGGAGGACGTTCAGCGGCTGTATCGGCGATCGCTGCTGATCATCCGCACGCAGATCGATCACAGCGGCGCCGTCATCGCCGCCACCGACTCCGACATCGTCCAGTTCGGGCGCGACACGTACACGTACATGTGGCCGCGCGACGGATCGATCGTGGCCACGGCGCTGCTACAGGCCGGCTACGCCGAGATCACGCGGCGCTTCTTCGACTTCTGCTGCCGGCTGATTACGCCCGAGGGATTTCTGCTGCACAAATACAACCCCGATGGGTCGGTGGGATCGTCGTGGCATCCGTGGCTGGCCGACGGCAAGCGTCAGTTGCCGATTCAGGAGGACGAGACCGCGCTGGTCGTGGTCGCGCTCTGGACGCATTTCGAAAAGTTCCACGACGTCGAGTTCGTGAAGCCGCTCTACAAGCCGATCATCAAGCAACTGGCCGACTTTCTCCTGCGCTACCGCGAGCCGCACACGCGGCTGCCGGCGCCGTCGTGGGATTTGTGGGAGGAGCGCCGCGGCATTGCCGCCTTCACGGTCGGCTCGGTGTGGGCGGGGCTCAACGCCGCGGCGAAATTCACGGATGCTTTCGGAGAAACCGTCCAGGCGGAGAAGTACCGCCGCGCGGCCGCGGAGATCAAAGACGGCGCGATCCGCTTCCTCTTCGACGAGAGCAGCGGTTGCTTCGCGCGATCGGTCAACGTTTCGCGCGAAGGGCAGATCACGGCCGACATGACGCTCGACGCGTCGATGGCCGGCCTCTGGCTCTTCGGCATGTTCGAGCCGGGCGATCCGAAGATCGTGGCCACGATGGAGGCGATGATCTCGCGCCTGACCATCAAAACAGACGTCGGTGGCGTGGCGCGCTACGAGAATGATTACTACTTCCAGATTTCGAAAGACGTCGCCAACGTGCCCGGCAATCCGTGGATCGTCTGCACGCTGTCGATCGCGCACTGGTACGCGATGCGCGCGCAAAACATCGCCGAGTTGCAGAAAGCGATCGACATCCTGACGTGGGCCACGCGCCACGCGCTGCCGAGCGGCGTGCTCGCGGAACAGCTCGATCCATACACAGGCAAGCCGATCTCCGTCGCGCCGCTTACGTGGAGCCACGCCGCGTTCGTGCTCGCCGCGCACGTGGTAGCGCGGCGCGCGAACGAACTGGCGGTGAACGCGTAATGGCGCGCCGCACCCGCCTGCGCACGCGCGTGCTGCTGCTCACCGCCGCCTTCGCCATCGCCCTCTTCGCCATCACCTTCGGCCTGAGCTGGCGCGCGCAAATCGCGCAGGAACGCTGGAGCCGGCTGGTGGGGGTGGAGACGCGCGCGATCGGAACGCTGGAAGAGTTGATCCGCGCGCAGAACGCGTATCGGGTGAAGATGGGAGTGGGGCGTGGGGGGTTGGGAGTGGGAGAAACGGCCACCGCTCCCACTCCCCACGCCCTACTCCCCACTCCCGGGACGTACCGCATCGTCTCCCAGCTACTCGAATCCGATTCGCTGCGAACGATCGATACCGCTGCGCTGCGCCGCCGCATGTCGACCTTCACCGCGGCGCTCGCGGATCCCACCTCCACACCCGAGGAGATCGACACGGAATCGCAGCGCGTGGTGGCCGAGGCGCAGCGGATCATCGACGAGCGAAAGCGCGAGATCGCCCGGCAGTTGCCGATGCTCGAACGCGAAACGCACGAGCTGATGTCGGCCGGCCTGGCCATCGCCTGGATCATCATCATCTGCAGTTTCGCCGCGGTGCAGGTGACGCTGCGCAAAGTGGTCCGCCCCATCGAAGACCTCTCCCTCGCTGCCGACTTGATCGCCTCCGGCGACCTCGGCGCGCGCGCTCCGGTGGCCGGCGATTTCGAAGTGGCCCGCCTAGCCGCCGCCGTCAATCACATGGCCGACGAATTGAAGGCGCACGCGCGCACCGACGAGCTGACGTCGCTCCCCAATTTCCGGGCCTTCCGCGAGCGCATCGACCTCGAAATCGAACGAGCCGAACGCTACCCCGAACGCTTCGGCATCCTCATCCTCGACCTCGACCGCTTTAAAAAATACAACGACACCTACGGTCACCTGGCCGGCAACGACGCGCTCCAGCGAACCGCGCGTGCCATCCGCGAGGCGGTGCGCGTCGTCGATTTTCCCGCGCGCTACGGCGGCGAAGAATTCGCGGTGATCCTTCCGCAGATCGACGCGCCGGCTTTAGCTGCGATCGCCGAACGAATCCGCGCCACGATCGAGGCGATGCCCGCCCCCGCCGGCGGTGCACAAGTCACCGTCAGCATCGGCGCCGCAATGTACCCGGACGACGGTAGCGCTCCCGACGCGCTCTTCCGCGCAGCCGACGAGCGGTTGTACAAGGCGAAGGAGGGCGGGCGGAATCGGGTGATTGGAGTGGCGTTACTTCACACCGCGTTGTCTGCGCGATGAGTCGAGCCATGCGGGACCTGAACAAGCACTACGGATAATGGGAATGTACTCATGAGACCCGACGTCGTTTGCCCGCCCGGTTTTCCGCGATGGAGCCCGATGAAATCAGGCGCTCGGGCCGTTGTGCTTCAACCGTGCACCATCAGCGAGTTCGCAGAATCGTCGGCGCGATGGATCGAGAAACTCGGACTTCAGGTAGCGTCCGAAGGAATCACCTCTGACGGCGCAACTGCGATGATGACTGTTACGTACCGCGGAGTGTTGTTTTGGCTGGCGACGGACATCTGGCTGAACCAGTTGGCGTTGGAGCCACAAAGCCTTGATGGAGATGCTGCGGCTACCGAGATCTTCTCCGTACTCAGCGGAAAGCCGGACTGAGGAAATATCAATCCGACAACGTCGCGATCAACGTCTCAATCGTCTTCACCGCCGTCGCCAGATCGCGCTCCGACAACTCCCCACCCAGCGCGTCGCGCCATTGCTCGTACGCGGGGCGCAACTTCTCGATCGTGGCCCGTCCGCGGCGCGTGAGGACTACGCGCGAGGAGCGGAGGTCCTTCGGATCGTCGGCGCGTTCGGCGAGGCCGAGCTGCTCGAGGCGGGTCATCATGCCGGTCATGTTCTGTTTGGAGACCATCATCGTGCGCGCCAGTGACGCCAGCGACATCGGGGCGCCGTGAGCGGCGAGCGCGGAGAGGATGGCCCATTGCTGCGGAGTGATGCGGGCTTTTTCGAAGACCGGCGCGAGGCGGCGCGTGAGGAGGTTCGCCAGTTGAATCACGCCCGCGACGAGGTCCCGTTCCGGCTGCGCTGTCATGTGTGGTCGTCAATGTATTGACCAATCGCGGGAGTGTCAAATGCGCGTGCTACGCTCTGGCGAATGAGACGCGTCGGCGAGGTCGTGCTGTTGGCCGCCATCGCCGTCTTCGGAGCGGTCCTCAGGCTCAGCGGGCTGGCGGTTCCCAGTCTCTGGCTCGACGAAATCCTCGACTACGACGTCGCTACGAAACTGACGCACGAACCGCTCTGGCGCTGGCTGACCGGCTTCGCCAGCGAACACGGTCCGCTCTTCTTCGCAAGCGAACTGGCCGGCCGGTTCGCGCACGCGCCGGAGTTTGCGGCGAGACTCGCGCCGGCGGTGTTTGGGGTGGCGGCGGTGGTAGTCGCGGGCGTCTCGAGAACAGGGACGAGGGATGAGGGACGAGGGGAAAATCTGACGTTCGCATTACTGCTGGCCGGTTCCCCGCTGGCGATCTACTACAGCCGCGAAGCCCGCCCCTACGCTCTCCTCATCCTCCTGGCCACGCTGCTTCTCTCCGTCCTCCTCCGCGACTCCGCGTCTCCGCGTGAACCCGTCCCCCTGATCGCGCTCGCCCTGCTCTTCACCACCTCCGGATCCGGCCCGCTCCTGGTCGCATCCGCAATCACGGCAACTATCGCCTTCGCCACGACGCGAAAGAGAACCTTCGCCATCGGCGCGATTTCGTGCGGAGCCGCGGCGGCACTAATCCCCATCCTCTACCGCCGCATGCCGCCGAATGCCGCATCCGGCTTTCGTTTCAGCAGCCGGTTCTTTCAACGCATCCTGCAATCCTTCTCCATCGGCGCCGTCGACAGCACCACCATCCACCGCGCCGCGTACGTCGTGGCCATCCTCGCGCTCATCGGCGCAATCGTGCTTCTCAAACGCGATCGGACGAGAGGCGTCATCGTCACCGGCATGGCCGTGCTGCCGGTCGCCGTCAGCCTGGCCGCGCTCTGGAAACTGCGGCACTGGTACGCCGTCCGTTACGTCGCCACCGCGCTGCCGGCGTACCTGCTGCTGGCGGCCATCGGCATCACCGCCATCCTCCGCCTGATCTTTCGCGGACGGACTGCGATCGCCATTCCGATCGCTGCGCTCATCGCCGCCGGATTCATCGTCCGCGAAGGATGGACTTCCGCGACCACGGAGCCGTACCGCAAGCTGAACTGGCGCGTCATCGCCGCCACGATTCACGAGCACGCCCATGCGCGCGACGCCGTCGTGACGACGAACGATTGGTCGTACGTCTGCCTCGATTTCTATCTGCGCCGTTTGCCGCCGAAGGTCCGCCTCATCAGCGCCGGCGAGTCGGCGTCGCGCGCGGCCAGCGTTGTTGCGCACAACGAGCCGGTGTGGATCGTCAGCGCCGGATTCCACCGCGCCGGCGACGTCGGCGACTGGAGCTGCCAGTATCCGGTCGTCCTGGCCAGTCCGCTAGAGGCATTCCGCCTTCACTACGCGCCCGGCCTGCAGCATCTCCTGCTCCACCGCCTGACGCCCGCCGACACGCGCGCCCTCACCGCGCGCTACCCCTCCCACGTCATCCCGCTCGGCGGCGACAACAGCGTCTTCCTTGCCGGCGGCTGGTACGGTCCCGACGGCGATCCCGCCGAGCACGCGCGCTGGACCGGGTCCGAGCCTGTGTCGGCGATGCTGATCGCCGCGGCTGCCGATCACCGCCTGACGCTGCGCATGATGCCGTTCGATTACGCCGGCGCGCGCCCGCAGATCGCCACGATCTCGCTGAACTCCGCGCCGGTTGCGCAACTCGCGCTCACGCCCGGCTGGCGCGACTACACGTTCGACATCGACCGCACGCGCTGGCGCGACGGCGCGAATTTTCTGACCATCGCGTTCTCGCGCGCCGAGGCGCCGGCGGCGATCGATCCGAAGTCGAAGGATGCGCGGCTGCTCGCAGCGCGCGTGAGTCTGATCGCGGTGACGCCCCTGGGAACGCGGGCGTCTCGCCCGCTGGATTCACTTCCCGAACTGACGCGCGCGTTTCGCATCAACGAGCCCGGCGAGATGCTCGATGAAAATGCGTGGTGGCGCAATTCGAAGCGTCGCACGCTGGCGCCGCCGTCGTTTCTCGCACGGATCGGGATCGAACCAACGCGGCATGTCGACGTGGACAACGCCGCGGAAACGATCGCCTACGACTCCGCCTGCCTCAACGACAGCGACTTTCTCCACATCGCGTACGCCACGATTCTCAACCGCCCCATCGACGCCGCCGGCGAACGCTACTTCGCTTCCGCGCTGCAGAAGAAAGAGACGCGGGTGGGGGTCGTGCGCGCGCTGGTGGATTCGCCGGAGTTCAAGCGAGCTGCGAAGTAACTGTGGAGTCCTCGTCGGCGTAGCCGGCGTAAGAACCGTAGCCCCCACTTTTCAAGTGGGGGGAAACGGATCGCGCGATTTTGTGAGCGCGTCTTGACGCGCGAGAGAAAGCTTTCTTTCGCCCGTTAAAACGGGCTCTCAAGACTGCGCGACCTGCTTACCCACGGCTAGAAGCCGTGGGCTACGGTTCTTACGCCGGCTACGCCGACGAGATCGCGGCACGCACGTCCGTTCCTATGTAGACTTCGCGACGATGTCGAACATCCTCTATGTCTACGCCATCGCGCGCGCGAGGCATCCGTTGCCGGAGCGCGTTGAGGCGATCGATGGGTCGGATGTGATCGACGTTGTGACGGCCGCAGAATTGGCGGCGTTCGTTACGCCGGTCGATGACGTCGATTTCTCGCAGGGCGTCATCGATGCCCGCGCCAAGGACGTTGAGTGGCTCGGCGCCATCGGCTATCGCCATCAGAGCGTGATGCAGGCTTTGATGCACGGCGGGACGGTCATCCCTCTGCGCGCGTTCACGCTCTTTGCCTCGGACGAAAGTTTGCGGCGGCATCTGGCGCACGAGCGCTCGAAATTCGTGAAACTGCTCGGCCGGCTCGACGGAAAGCAGGAGTGGACGTTGCGCATCGAATTCGATCCGCAGCTCTGGAGCGACGCGCTCGTGCGGCGCGTCGGCACGCTGCGCGCGCTGTCGCAGGAAATCGCGTCGGCGTCCGAGGGGAAGGCGTTTCTCCTGCGGAAAAAGTTGGACGACGAGAAAAGACGCGCGTCGCGCGAGGCCGAACAGCAGGTCATGGCGGAGATCGAGCGCGCGGTGATGGACAAACTCGCGTGCGACACGGTCGCCGAAACGCGGCAGCAGCGGTCGGGCGGATTTCCGCAGATCAACGTGCTGCTCGAACGCGACGAAGAGGCGCGGCTGGAAGAGCTTCGCGCTGATCTGGCGGCGCGCTATGCCGGCGAAGGCGTGACCCTTGCGTTGACGGGGCCGTGGCCGCCGTATACGTTCGCGGTGACGACCGATGAGTGACGCCGACGAAGAACTGAGCCTGCTCGAAACGCTCGACCACCTGCTCGACCGCGGCGTGGTCATCGCGGGCGAAGCCGTCGTCTCCATCGGCGACGTCGATCTTCTCTACCTCGGGCTCAACGTCGTGCTCGCGAACGTCGACGCCATCATCCGAACCTCGCAGCCGAAGCAAATCAAATGAAGCTCGTCGTGATCGGCGCGCATCGGGAACGCAACGACGTCGAGCCGCTGGCCGAGGCGATTGCGGTGAGCGATCTATGGTTGAGCGGAATGCCGGTCGAGGAGTCGCAGCCGCTCGGCGATCGCGATCTGCTGTTGCGCGTGGCGAAGACGCGTGCGGCGCTGCTCGATCGAGGCACGTTTGTCGCCATCCGCTACGGCTTCACCGTGCATTCCGAGAGCGAGGCGATGGCCAAATGCGCGGCGCATCTCGACCGCTGGCGGCGCGTGCTGAATAATTTTCGCGATTGCGTCGAGATGACGCTGAAAGTCGCCGCCGCGGCGCCGCGCGCGCGTCCCGACCGGCACGATTTCGAATCAGGAGCTGCTTACATTCGCGCCCTGCACGAGGCCACGCGCGCGACGGACGTTGCGCCGGAGTTTCGCAAGGCGGTCGACGACACGCTCGCGCCGCTGGCGGTGAAGCATCGCTGGTCGAATCGCGATACGTCGTCGCTCGAATTCGCGGCGCTCGTGAAACGGGAGAATGTTGCCGCCGTTGACGAGGCCGGCGCCGCGTTGAAGCGCGATTTTCCATCCGTTCCCTTTCTCCTTTCGGGCCCGTGGCCGCTGGAGGTTTTCGCCGATGATCACGAATGACGAAGAGCGCCTGCGCGCGTCGCTCACGTTCACCGAGTCGACGATCCCCGACCGCATCGCCGCCGACTCCGACATCGTCGAAAACGGGCTGGCGCGGCTGGTGTTGTCGATCATCGAGTTGGTGCGCCGGCTGCTGGAAAAGCAGGCCCTGCGTCGCATGGACGCGGGAACTCTCAGCGACGAAGAAATCGAACGCCTCGGCTCTGCGCTGATGAAACTCGAGGAAAAGATGGCTGAGATGAAGCAGGTTTTCGGCTTGGCCGACGATGATCTGAATCTGAAATTGGGTCCGATCAAGACGTTGGACTGATAGGACAAATCGCGAATTCATTTCGTGCGAAGCACTTTGCGAAATGTGCCGCGAGTCGCGCAAGCATCAAACGGCTCAACTTAACTGATTCATGCGCTTCACCAGTGCCGCCTTCGAGCGTTCGTCGAGCGCGATATGCATCGCACGGCCGTCGTCGATGATGCCGACCGACACCGGATAGTCGAACCGGCGCGGTCCGGCGCTGGCGGGATTGAAGTAGCGGACGCCGTCGATGATTTCGTCATGCGGCAGGTGACTGTGGCCGAAGATCACGACGTCCGCCGGCTTCGCGCGCAGCGAGTCGACGACGCGCCGGTCGGGCTTGTGCGGACGAGGCAGGATGTGTGTCAGCAGGATACGCAGGCCGCCGACGGTGACGCGCACGATGTCCGTTCCGTCGCCGTCGTCGTTGTTGCCTTCCACGTACGTCACCGGCGCGAGCGCGCGTAATCCGTCGAGCACGTGCGCTCCGCCGACGTCTCCGGCATGAACGATCGCGTCGACGCCGCGCAGCGCTTCCACCGCCTCGGGGCGCAGCAATCCGTGGGTGTCGGCGATGATTCCGATCCGCATCAGGTGCAGAATATCCGCCGCGAGGTGACGATGGCCGCAGCGAAAGAGAAGAAGACGGAGCGGGTGGCGGTGTTTTTGACGCCGACGCAGGTGGCGTGGTTGAAGTCGAAGAAGAACGCGTCGGAAACGATGCGCGCGCTGGTCACCGAGGCGATGAACCTGGACTTGCTGAAACAGAGCGTGAAGCAAGCCGCGAGTCCCGCACCTCGAGCAGTTGTGCGGCCACGCTCACCGCAATCTCGTAAGGGTGGTTAGTCCCGATCGAAAGGCCGATAGGGCAGTAGAACGCCCGTTTCGCTTCGTCCGGAAGGCCGGCTTCGGCGATATCGCGGCGCAGGATGTTCGCCTTCGCATCGCTGCCGATCACGCCGAGGTAGGGGAAGGTGCGCGTCCGCAGGATTTCGAGCAGGATCGGCTTGTCGGTGGCGTGGCCCATCGTCATCAGAACGACGTAGGCATCATCCGGCAGCGTTTTCACGACCGAGGGCATGTCGGAGGTGAGGATCTTCGTCAGCTTCGGTGAGTCGGCGATTTTCGCCAGCCACTCTTCGCGCGGATCGATGCAGGTGACGGCGCAATCGAGATGTACGAGCAGATTGACGACGGCGTTGGCGATGTGGCCGGCGCCGAAGACGACGATCTTCCAGCGGCCGACGTTGTGCGATTCGAAGAAGAGTTTGACGATGCCGCCGCAGGTCATGCCAACGTCTTTGTTGAGGCTCCACTGCGCGAACTTCGTCGTCTCCGCGGTTTCGCCGCGCAACATCGCCTGAGACTCGGCGATCGCTTTGGTCTCGACCTTGCCGCCGCCGACGGTACCGAAATGCAAGCCGTCAGCGGTGACGATCATCTTCGCGCCGCGGTCCTGCGGCGCACTGCCCATCGTGTCGACGACCGTGACAGCGACGAACGGCGTCTCGGCCGCCATCAGCTCGCTCATGCTGTCGAAAAACGTCGGCATGGAACGATTGTAGCTTCGCATCGGAGGCGTTATGCGAAGTACACGAATCGCGATCGTTCTGACTCTGGCGTTCGTCCTCGGCTGCACGAATCCGAACAAGAAGGAGCCGCCGCCCGGCAAGCCCTCCGAACCGCCGCCGGCGATGGGCGCGATGGCCATCACCAGTCCGGCATTCGCAAACGGCGGGACGATCCCGCAGAAGTACACCTGCAACGGCGCCAGCGTGACGCCGCCGCTCGACTTCGCGAACGTGCCGCAGACCGCGCAAAGCCTGGCGCTGGAGGTGACCGATCCCGACGCGCCGAACGGCACGTTCACGCACTGGCTGGTCTGGAACATCCCGACGAACGTGACGCAGTTCAAGGAGGACGACGTCCCGGCCGGCGTGATCCAGGGCCTGAACGGCTTCGGCACGAGCAAGTGGGGCAGCCCCTGTCCGCCGAACGGCGTGCACCATTACGTCTTCGATCTCTACGCGCTCGATAACACGCTGCCGCTGACGTCAAGGCAGGGGCGCGACGATTTCGAGAAGGCGATCAAGGGGCACGTGGTGGCGCAGGCGAAGCTGATGGGGTTGTACGGGAAGTGATCAGAGCGAACGTGCCATTTCGCGCTGACGGATGAACGGCTCGGCACCGCGGGCGCGGAGGAAGGCTTCGATGCCCGTATCGGCGTCGTCGACGTTGAGGATGCGCAGCGTCCCTTCCGCTTCCGCGCTGGCGCGGTCGAGCAGCGCCGATCCTAATCCTCGGCGGCGATGCGTCGGGCGGACCGCGAGTTGCGCGAGATCGTGCGTCCGCGGAAACACGACGGCGTAGCCGGCGAGGAGGTCGCCGTCGAACGCGCCGAGGATAACGCGCGGATCGGCGGCGCGCCGGATTGCGGCAATCGAGTTCTGCCAGGTTGGTTCGACGTCGCAAAAGTCATCGGGAAAATCGGTGATCGGACGAATGACGGCCGCATCGTTTCCGCGGTTGGAATAGTTCCAGCAGGTCAGCGTTCGAATCGTTGTGAAGCCGAGGGACTCGTAGAGCGCGATGGCGCGGGCGTTCGATTCGATGACTTCGAGCACGTACCTGCGCGCGCCGGCATCGCGCAACCGCGGCATCACTTGCTCCATCATCTGCCGCGCGAGACCTTGCCGGCGATGCGACGGCACGACGCCTGTGCCGCTGTCGTACGCCGTTCCATTGTCGAAGCCGTTCAGCGTGAAGCCGGTGAGCCGGTCGCCATCAAACGCGCCGATGGAGAGATCGAAGACGACGGCGCGGCGGGTGCAGATTTCGCGAAGCTGCGGCGCGGTCATCGATAAGCGGACGGCGTAGTCGCTGAACGCTTCGTTGAAGGCGCCCACGACGGCATCGAAGTCGCCATCCGCCAGCGCGCGAAACGTCACCATCCGCTGCGCGCGCGGAGTGACGTGATGTGCCCGACGTGATGGCGGCCGTGCCAGGCGTACATGGCGATAACGGCATCGAGCGTCATGACGCCCATGTCGGGATGCATGAGCGTGCGCTCGAAATCGGCGTCCGTCATCGCGCGCAGGATCGTGTCCCAGCGCGAATGCAGCGTTTCGAGAAGGACCAGCGAGGTCTCGATGGGCGTGTCGCGGACGTCGTTCAACTTCGCCCACGCCGCCTCGTCGTACGGCTTGATGGTCGGCTGATCTTCCGTCAGCGCCAGTTTCACGCGCGTATAGGCGTTCATGTGCGAATCGGGAACGTGATGCACGACCTGGCGCACTGTCCAGCCGCCGTCGCGGTATGGCGTGTCGAGCTGCGACTCGCTCAGACCGGCCACGGCCTCGCGCATGCGCGCGGGCGTGGCCGCAATCTGATCGACGAGCTCGCGCCGTTGATCGGCGGTTAGAGCAGTCGCGGGACGATTGAACTTGCCGACGGGGTACCGAAGATCTTCACTCATGGCGCGAGCTTACAACGCCGCCAGCGCCACCTGATAGAAGCTCTTCACCGCGGCCACGTAGTCAACCGCTTCCTTCGTGGCGTTCGGACCGACTTTGGCGACGAGCTCGGGGCCGGCGTTGTACGCGGCCAGGGTCAGGTCGACGTTGCCATGGAAACGCGTCAGCAGCGTCTTCAGATACTTCGTGCCGCCGAAGATGTTGTCGCGCGGGTCGAAGGAGTCGCGCACGCCGAGGGCGCGGGCCGTCTTCGGCATGAGCTGCATTAATCCCTGCGCTCCTCGGCTGGACACCGCATTCGGATTGAAGGCCGACTCGCGGAAGGCCATGGCCGCGATGAGGTTCGGATCGACGGAGTACTGCTTCGCGGCGTCGTTGATGATGGCCGCGAGGTACTGCGGAACCGGAGCCGGAAACGCCTGAGCCGCAAGCTGCGAAACGGGCTGAAGCGAGGCCTTGGGCGAAGCGAACGCGGGCATAGTGACCGCGGCAACAGCAAGCACGACGGTGGCGATTCGATGACGCATGAGACGCTCCTTTTCGTTCGGATCACGAGAAGCGTCCCGCGTCATGCGGGATCACGTTCGGAAGCGCCGCTGCCTGCTTGAGGCCGGTTGCTTTGCGTCCCTCCGTCGCCGGAGGTTTGCCGTTTCGCGTGATCGGTTGTTGTGTGCGTAGTAGAACGACTGCGGGAGCGGTGGACTTCCTACGGATGAGCGGAAAGTTTGGGTTCAAACCAGCTTCTTCAATAACGCGATCTGCCCCGCGTGGTAGATGGCGTGCTGGATGACGCCGTGCAGCATCACGTAGACCGTGTACTTGCGGCCGGCAACCTTTTTGTCGAGGTCGTCGACGGGCAATCGCGCGATGACGTCGGAGAGGCGGCTGATCGAGTTGGTCATCTCCTCGATCGCATCGGGCCACGGCATGTCCGTCATGTCGCGCCAATCCTCTTCCGTCGTCAGCTCGCGCTCGTCGCCGGCCAGGCGATTCGAGACCGCGTCCATCCACGTGCTGCTGTGCGCGACCAGCTCGATAATCGAATGCGCGTTCGGAATCGGATGCGCGCGCGCCTGCTGATCGGTGATGCCCTCCAGCAGCGGTCCGATGTCGACGCCGGTCCAGGACGGACCGCCCCAGGCGCGATTGAGTTGGTCGAGAATGCGTTCGATCTCTCGCATGCGGCGCGATTCTGCTACATTCGCGCCCTAACGCAAATCGAGGGAGATCGATGAGTTACGTCGTTCGTGAGTGGCTGAATCTCGCCGTCCGCTGGACGCATGTCTTCGCGGCCATTATGTGGGTCGGGCAAACCTACTTCTTCACCTGGCTCGACCATGCCTTTCATGGCGAGAAACAGATCTGGATGGTGCACAGCGGCGGCTTCTACATCGTCGACAAACAGAAGCAGCCCGAGCTGCGAAATCAGACGCTGCACTGGTTCAAGTGGGAGGCGTTCTTCACGCTCGTTTCCGGCTTCGTGCTGCTGGCGCTGGTCTACTACGACGGCCGCATCATGGTCGACGAAGACGTGATGAAGATGACCGCATGGCAGGCCGCCGGACTGAGTCTCGGCCTCATCGCCGCCGGCTGGTTTCTCTACGACGCGCTCTGGATCTCGCCGCTGCGCCGAAATGAAGTCGCAGGGACGATCCTTTCGTATCTGCTCCTGGTCGGCGCCATCATCGGCTGCCTCCACCTCTTCGCCGCCCGCGCCGCGTACATCCAGATCGGCGCGATGCTCGGCAGCTTCATGGCGCTGAACGTCTGGGTGCGCATCCTCCCCGCGCAGCGGCAGCTCATCGCCGCGGTCAAGGCCGGCACGGAGCCCGACATGCGGCTGGCCGACCTCGCCAAACAGCGCTCCAAGCAGAACACCTTCATCGTCCTACCGGTCGTTCTGATCATGATCAGCAATCACTTCCCGGTGGCGACCTACAGCAATCAATACAACTGGCTCGTGCTCTCCGTTCTGGTTCTGGTCGGATGGGGCGTGGCGAAGGTGATCCGGACGCGATGAAACGAACTTTTTCCGATGACGACCTGAAATCCGCCGCATCGAAGCTCGATCCGGCGCTCGAGAAGTTCATGGCCCGCTTTCCGGGCGAGTCGGGCGCGCGCCAGCCGGTGCACACCGTCTACGGCGGCGCGCATCTCTTCAAGAGCGACACGACGCAGAAGCTCGGCGCGCTCGCGCTTCGCTCCCTCGATGACTTCGCTCCCGACGCCGCCACCCTCGGTGACGCCATCGGGCTCGATCCGCGCTTCCGCGACGTCGTCTACGCGCGCGTGATCGAGAAGCTGCGCCGCGAGCCGGTGGAAGACTTCCGCATCGATTTCGAAGATGGCTACGGCAACCGTGCCGATGATGAGGAAGACGGCCATGCTGAAGCCGCCGCGCGCGAGGTCGCCGCGGGAATGAAGAACGGCACGCTGCCGCCGTTCATCGGCATCCGCATCAAGCAGTTCTCGCAGGAGCTGATGCCGCGTTCGATGCGGACGCTCGACATCTTCATCTCGACATTGCTCGACGCCGCCGGCGCGCTGCCGCCGAACTTCGTCGTCACGCTGCCGAAGATCCAGCTCCCGCAACAGGTCACCGCACTTGCGGATCTCTTCGATGCCATGGAACCGAAGCTAAGCCTGAACGAGCACACGCTCCGCTTCGAGTTCATGATCGAGACGACGCAGGCCATCCTCAGCGAGAACGGCGTCTCCAACCTGCCGCTCTTTCTCGATGCCGCGCGCGGCCGCGCGGTGGCGGCGCATTTCGGCACGTACGACTACACCGCGAGCTGCAACATCACCGCGGAGCATCAGCGCATGGACCATCCCGCGTGCGATTTCGCGCGGCACATGATGCAGGTCGCGTACGCCGGCACCGGCCTCTGGCTCTCCGACGGCGCCACGAACATCATGCCCATCGCGCCGCATCGCGGGAACCTGACGCCGGAACAGATCGCCGAGAATCGCGCCGTCGTCCACCGCGCCTGGCGCCTGCACGTCGATCACATCCGCCACTCGCTGATCAACGCCTACTACCAGGGATGGGACCTCAATCCCGCCCAGCTTCCGACGCGCTACGCCGCCGTCTATTCGTTCTTCCTGGAGGGCCTACGCGCGGCGACGGATCGCCTGAACAACTTCATCGCCAAAGCGGGACAAGCCACGCTCGTCGGCGACGTCTTCGACGACGCCGCCACCGGCCAGGGCCTGCTCAACTACTTCCTGCGCGCCCTCAACTGCGGCGCGATCACGGAAGAGGAAGCGCTGGCAACGGGACTCACGCTCGACGAACTGCGCAGCAGAAGTTTCGTGAAGATCATGAAGGGGCGGCGACAGTCATCCTGAGGCTGCCGGAGCCGGGCGCTGCGAAGCAGCGGAACGGCGGAGGACGCCGAAGGATCTCAAGCTTCACGACCTGCGTTGAATCCCGTGGTTTCAGCCGGAGATGCGCATCTTGAGATCCTTCACCGTCCTGCGGCGTGCCGCGCTTCGCGCTCCAACGCCTTCGGCGGCTCAGGATGACAATTCACGAGTGGTCGTGAATCATCCGCCACCCGGCCGCGGTCCTCTTCCACACTGTCGTGAACCAGCCCGTACGCTCCGGTTTGTCGGCGCCGGTGAGGACGTATTCGCCGGTGACCAGCGCGTAGTCCGCGCCGAGCTTGCGCACATCGACATGCTCGTAATGCAACTGCTGCAGCGGCCGTCCCGTCTTCCAGAATCCCTGCCGCATCACCTCGGCCGCCGGCTCTTTGCCGGTCACGAATCCCGTGGCGCTTCGCGAGGTGATGGCTTCATCGTACGCGGCCAGATAGCCGTTCAAATCGCCGCGATTCCACGCCGTTGCAGTCGTATCGAGCACGCCGCGAATCGCCGCCGCGTCATCGGTCCGAGGCATCGACGCGCAACCGCACACAAGCAGCAAGAGGATCAGCAATCGTTTCAAGTCAGCTCCCTCGGTACGTCGAATAGCCGAACGGAGAAAGAAGCAGCGGCACGTGGTAATGCTGCGCGGCTCCTCGGACGATGAACTCGATGACCACGCGCGGAAAAAATCCATCCGGATCGTACGCGCCGGTTTCGAAGGTAATGCGGTACGTGCCGGCCGCGGGCGGATCATCGATCAACTTCAGACGTCCGTCCGCATTCGTCACTCCGTGCGCGATAACACCGCCATCGTTTTCCAACGTGATGCCGATCCCCTCGGCGGGACGGCCTTTAGCAGTGTCCAGAACGTGCGTCGAAATCCCCATCAGCCCACCAGTTTCATCAGCCGCAATTTCGTGATCTTCATCTGTTCCTCGGCGGCCACGTGCAGCTCGTGGTGCGGCGTGTTCTCCAGCCGCTGCCAGGCGATGGCCAGCATTTCGTCGGCGCTGCGCCCCGTGGCGCAGATGATGTAGATGTGGCCGAAGCGCGCCTCGTACTCGCGGTTCGCCTCGGCCAGCGCCTCCTGGATGTCGCTCGCTGCCGACGCCGCGCCCGACTGCTCCTGCCGCGCCCATTTCGACGACGATCGCTCGCCAATCCGCGGATGGGCGGCGAAGGCCTCGCGCCAGTCGTCCGGCGTCAGCGAGTTCCAGATCGCCTCCGCGTCGCGAACGAGATCGCTCCACGACGCGAACGGCCGCGCCGCGATCATCCGCCGCACCCACTCGCTCGATCCGCAGCAGTTGTGTAACTGTATCGCGATAACGTCATCAATTAACGTATTGATATAACGCGCTACTGCATCGCCGCGACCTTCTTCCGTCGCCACGCCATGAACGCGCAGCCGGCTTACGCCGCCATCGGGAAACACGTTCAGGCGCAGGTGCGTCACCGGACCTTGATTCACCAACTCGTCGATGAACAGATGCCGCGTATGCGCCTGGAGCTTTGTGCGAGGCAACACCTCGAACCATTCGTCGTCCGAATAGGCGCGTGTGCCGTCGATCGAGCAACTGTCGGGATAGTTCCCTTTGAAATGATTCGTGTCGATCTCGATGCGGCGCAGCGATCCTTCCGCGGCCAACTGCACGATCACCCAATCGTTTCCGGCACCGCGCCGCCGCTTCGTCTCCCAGCCATCGCTCATATTCGCCGCGCGGCCGGGCATGATCAGGTTGTGCTTCGGCCCGAAAAACATGTCGCTGCACGCCAGCACATCGCCGCCGTGCTCCGCCGCCGCGAGGTCGGTCTCGATCGACAGACCGCCTTCGCGCCGCCAGTCGGGAACAACCTCGCCATGCACGCGCAGCCGCGCCACGCCGCCGTCCGGATAAATGTGCAGTCGCAGATGCGTGAACGCATACGGCGAGTCGATCGCGAACAGGTTCTCGCTATCGCCCTTCAGCTCCGACTTCGGCAGGATCTCGATCCAGTTCGCGGCCAGCAGCGACTCCACGTCGCTCTCCGGCCGCGCCTGACATCCTTCGATCGAACAGTGCGACGGATAGTTGCCGCGGAAGAAAGCCGTGTCGACGACCACGCCGCGCACGACGCCGCGCAACCCGAGGCGGATGATGGCGAAGTCGTGGCCGGGCGTGCGCTTGCGGCGGCTCTCCCAACCATCCATCCACTTGCCGCGGTCGGTGTACTCGTGCTCCTTCCAGACGGCCTTTTCGGGTTTTAGAAGATTTTCCTTTTCCGCGAAGTAGTCGTCGGTGGCGTAAAGAACGGAACCGCCGAGGCGTTCGGAGGCCAGGTCGAGCAAGTCTTGAAAGTTGCTCATGACCGCGTGGAAGACGAATGTTGAATGTTCAATGTTGAATGTTCAATGTTGAATGAGCTGTGCATCCATTCAACATTCAACATTGAACATTCAACATTTAACATTCGCTTCATCTCCGAACCCACTCTCCCACCGCGTTGCCGAGGTGCCGCCCATCCTCCCACACCTTCTGTCCGCGAACATACGTCGCTTTCACGACACCGGACAGCGTCTCGCCCGCGTACGGCGTGACCTTGTGTCGATGCTGAACGTTCTCCGTCCGCACGACGAACTGCGCTTTCGGGTCGAAGGCGATGACGTCGGCGTCGTAGCCGGCGGCCAGCTTCCCTTTGCGATGCCCGAGTCCCGCCAGCGTGGCCGGCCCGCTGGTCATCAGCGCGGCGATCTTCTCGAACGCGATCTTCCTTCGCTTCGCCTCGGTCCAAACGATCGACAGACTTAGTTGCAGCGACGCGATCCCGCCCCACGCACGCGCGATGTCGCCTTCCTGCATCCGCTTCAGCTCCGGCGTACACGGCGAATGATCGCTGACGATGGCGTTGAAGAGCCCCTCCTCGACGCCGCGCCACAACTCCTCGCGATTGGCGTGCTCGCGGATCGGCGGCGCGCACTTGAACTCGGTCGCGGCATCCGGAACATCCTCGGCATCGAAGTAGAGGTAATGCGGCGTCGTTTCCGCCGTGAGCGGCACGCCTGTCCTGCGCGCCAACCGAAGTGTTTCCAATCCATTCGCCGACGAAAGATGAACGATGTGCGCATGTGTGCCCGTCTTCCGCGCCAGCGCGAACACCAGCGCGATCGCATCATCCTCGGCCTGATTCGGACGGCTGGCCAGATAGCTCGCATACGAACGCGCATCGTCCTCCGGCGCGTGGATGTGCTCCGGCAGTTCGGCATGCACGAGCAGCGGCGCGCCGGTGCCTTTCAACTCGTTCAATGCCGCTTCGAGTTCCGCCGCATCGAGAAATCCAAACTCCGGAACTCCCGAGTCGACGAGAAAACATTTGAATCCGCGGACGCCGGCATCGAGCATCGGCCGAAGCTGATCGACGTTGCCCGGAACCGCGCCGCCCCACAGCGCGACGTCGACGCGGCACTTGCCATGAAGCGCATGCACCTTCGCTTCGAGTGCGGCGACCGAGGTCGTGGCAGGAATGGAGTTCAACGGCATGTCGACGATCGTCGTCACCCCGCCCGCCGCCGCCGCATGCGTCGCCGTCTCGAACCCCTCCCACTCCGTCCGCCCCGGCTCATTCACATGCACGTGCGAATCGACGACGCCCGGCATGAGCGCCAGCTCGCCGAAGTCTTCGCCGCCGTCGTCGAAGTCGCCAATGCGTTCGATGACACCGTCGCGAACGTGAATCGAAGCGGCACGGATGCCGTCCGGCGTCACGACGATGCGGCTGCGGAGAATCACGAGCGGGATGATAGTGCGACCGGCCGGTGTGGCACAGACACTCTTGTCTGTGCTGGTGAGGCTCGGGAGAACTGCGGCATTCAAAGTCTCAGCCGCTGCAACTTGCTAAAGCACAGACAAGAGTGTCTGTGCCACATTCACAACTGCGGCGCCGCGACTTCGCGCGTATCCGCGCCGCGCTGGGCGTGGCGGTAGAACATCATCCGCATCAGGATTTCTTCTCCTGTCGCGGGGGCGTGGAGCTTCGGGATCTCGCCGTTCGTCAGGAACGACAGAGCGTTCTTCACCGCCATCCAGACCGAGATCGCCAGGACCAGCGGCGGCTCGCCGACGGCTTTGCTGGAGCGGATGTTGAGCGGATTCTCGGCGTCGATCCAGTCGACGTTGAAGACCGGCGGCACGTCCTGAATGTTGGGGATCTTGTACGTCGTCGGCGAGTGCGAGAGCAGGTTGCCCTTCGCGTCGTGGCGCAGCTCTTCGTTCGTCAGCCAGCCCATGCCCTGGATGAACGCGCCGGTGATCTGGCCGCGGTCGATGCCGGGGTTGATCGGCTTGCCGATGTCCATCAGAAGGTCGGAACGGCGGACGCGCATCATTCCTGTGAAGCGATCGATCTCGACCTCGGAGATCGCCGTGCCCTGCGTGAAGTAGAGGAACGGCGCGCCGCAGCCTTTGTCCGCGTCCCAGTCGAGGCCTTGCGTCGAATAGAAACCGCGCTCGCCGACCGAGACGCGTTCGAGGTGGCACATCTTCACGAGCGCGGCGAAGGGAACGCGCTGCGCGGGATTGCTGCGATCGAAGACTTCTCCATTTTCAAAAACAACATCGGACGATTCGATGCCGCTGACTCGTTCGAAATACTCCGCCGCGACGCCGGCCATGCGCGCGCGAATTTTCCGGCAGGCATCGGCGGCCGCGCTGCCGTTCAGATCCGCGCCGCTCGAGGCGGCGGTGGCCGAGGTGTTGTTGTTTTTTTCGGTGGACGTCGGCATCAGCAGGACGCGATCCGCATCGATCCCGAATTCATCCGCCACGATCTGGCGGATCTTCGTGTTCACGCCCTGCCCCATCTCCGTCGCGCCGGTCGAGACTTGCACGGAGCCGTCGAGGTAGACGTTGACCAGAGCGTTGGCTTGGTTGAGGAACTTTGTGTTGAACGAGATGCCGAACTTCACCGCCGTGCAGGCGATGCCGCGCAGGTGCGTTCGCGATGTTGCATTGAACTCCGCTACCTCGGCGACGCGATTCTTGTAGTCGCCGCGTTCGGCGATCTCATCGAACAGCCGCGGCAGATGATTGTTGCGAACGACCTGACCGTACGGCGTGATGTTGCGATCGTCAGTACCGTAGCAATTGCGCCGGCGGACTTCGAGCGGATCGATCTTCAGCAGCACCGCGATCTCTTCGAGGATGTTCTCGATCGTGGCGATTCCCTGCGGCCCGCCGAAACCGCGGAACGCCGTGTTGGGCGGATAGTTCAAACGGCAAACCGTGCCGCGGATCAGCGCGTTCGGCAGGTAGTAGGCGTTGTCGGCGTGCGTGAGCGCGCGTCCGAGGACAGACGTCGAGAGATCGGCGAAGGCGCCGCCGTCGGAGAAAAAATCGATCTGCGCGGCGGTGATGACGCCGTCGTCATCGAAGGCAACCTTGTAGTCGTTCTGGAACGGATGCCGGCCGCCGGTGACGCACATGTCGTCGTCTTTGTTGTAGGCGATGCGCGCCGGGCGCTTGAGCTTGTGTGCGACGAGCGCCGCGATGGCGGCCGGATGCGTGGCCTGACACTCCTTGCCGCCGAAGCCGCCGCCCATGCGCTTGGTGACGACGGTGACCTTGTTGATCGGCAATCCGAGGAGGTGCGCGATCACGTCCTGGACCTCGGAAGGATTCTGGGTGGACGAATGCACGGTGAGCTGATCGAACTCGCCCGGCACCGCCAGCGCCGCCTGCGACTCGAGGTAGAAGTGATCCTGTCCGCCGTTGACGAACGTCCCTTCGAGGATGTTCTTCGCGGACTTGAACGCAGCGTCGACGTCACCGCGCTTGATGGTCATCGTCTTGCCGATGAAGAGTCCGCGCCGCTTCGCCTCGTCGATCGTGAAGACCGGCTCCAGCTCTTCGATGTCGAGCTTGATCGCCGCCTTCGCCTTGCGGATCAGCGCGCGCGACTCCGCCGCAATGACCACGATCGGATGTCCGATGAACGACACGACCTCCTCGGCCAGCAGGAATTCGTCCTGAATGATCGCGCCGAACAAGTTGTGGTGCAGATCGCGATAGGTGAAGAGATGCGCGAACGACGCCGCGTCGCCAAAATCGATCCCGCGAATGCGACCGTGCGCCACCGGCGACCAGACGAAATCGACGATCAGCTCCCCGCGCAACGGCGCCATGTCGTCGATATAAACCGACTCGCCGCTGACATGACCGACTGCCGAATCGTGGGGGATGTTCTTGCCGACCGAGGACATGGGTTGATGAGTATACGGCGGGGGAGCATGCTATATTGGCCGTACATCGACAATAGAGGAGGTCCTTCCTTATGCGGCGTCTCGCCCTTGCGGCCGTCTTTCTACTCGTCTGCCCGATCGCCTTCGCCCAGATGCTATGCCACGCCATGGCCGGCCCCGGAGGCATCTCGCCCTGCGCGAAGAAGCTTGCGACGGCAGTCCAGCAGGAGGAGTTCGAGAAGGTGTCCTGGCCTGCCCTCATGGACAGCTTGAAAGGCAGCCCGGGCCTTCCGTTCTTCAGACAGGGGCTGACGCAGTACTACGGCCTCGACTATGAAGAGGCGATGCGCAACTTCAAGGAGGCGAAGAAGGATCCGAACCTGACCGCGATGGCCTCGTGGGGGATCGCGCTCGCCGCCGGCCCGAATATCAATCTCAACATGACCGATGCCTGCCTGAAGCTGGCGTGCGACGAGATCGGGTGCGCGGATAGCGTGGCGGCCGGAATCAGCAAGGAGGGGTGTGCGCCAGGGAACGCCGCCACCTCACCGCTCGAGACAGAGTTGATCGCCGCGCTCAAGAAGCGTTACGTCTGCCAGGGAGTTTTGCCGACGAAGAAGGATGCCGATGTCGCCGCAAAAGCCTACAGCGACGCCATGGCTGTCGTCTCGAAAAAATATCCGAACGATCAGAACGTCAGCACGCTTTATGGCGAGAGCATGATGGATCTGTACCCGTGGGATCAGTACGACAAGGCGGGCCTCCCCATACACAACACCGAAGACATTGTCAGAGTTTTGAAAAACGCGATCGGCACGACCCAGGAAGCAATCGGCGCAAATCACTTCTACATTCACGCGGTGGAAGCATCCAACCCTGACCCTAACATCGGGAAAATCCATCCGATCGACGCCTTGCCGAGCGCGGACGTGCTGCAGACTCAGGTGCCGAAGTCGGGGCATCTGGTGCACATGCCGTCGCACATTTATCTGCTGGTTGGCAAATACCAGGAATCGCTGAACGTCAATATCAAGGCGTCGAATAACGACGTCGACCAGTACGGCCAGACCTGCAGCGGCCCTTATGGGAACTATACAAAGAACGACAAATGCCCGCAGCTCTATTACGGTCACTATCTCAGCCACAATTACTTCTTTGGTTCGGTTTCGTCCACTTTCCTCGGTCAGAGCAAAAACGCGATCGCTCTGGCATGCGACACCCAGGCGCATGTGCAGCGCTTCGTGTCGTATGAGCCGGCATTGCAACGGTACCTGTCGGCGCCGCTAATGACGATGGTGGTGAACCGCAACTGGAACTCGATTTGCGAAGAGACAGATTGTAACGGGCTAAATCCCTCCGACCCGAAGTTCGTGGCACCGAAGTTCGAAAACTGCTATAGCCAGGATTCCGTCAGCTCGCCCTGTTACGTCCTTCGCTCCATCTGGTATTGGGCTCGAGGAACGGCACGCACCGAAGCCGGCATAAGGAGCGCTGCCGACCTGAAGGCAGTGAATGCCGACTTATCAGCCATGGACAAGGAAATCGCTTCGATCCCTACCTGCTCAGAGACAAACAAAACGTCAGAGAACACATTCGGTAACAACTGCGCCAGGGACGTGCTGAACATCGGCCGCTCCGTCCTCAATGCGCGAATCGAGTGGGCTCAAGTAGATCTGGAAGGGGCGCAGAAGCTTCTGGACAAAGCGGTTCTTCAGGAAAGTAATCTGGTGTACGACGAGCCGCCGCAGTGGTTCACCCCCACCCGCGAGGACTTCGGCGGCTTCTTCCTGCAGGTTGCGAAGAATGCTCCTTCTTATGCTGCCGCCGATTATTACCGCGAGGCGTTATCGCAATTCGAACGTGCGCTCGTCAAGCACCCGGCGAGTGGACGCGCACTCTACGGAAAAATGCGTGCGCTCGAGGGATTGAAATCGAGCGAGTTTGCGGCTGCCAAGGTTGCGTTTGACACCGCGTGGCTGCCGGCCGACTACAAGATGACGGATGCCGATCTCTGGCCCGACTCGCACAAAGCGGGAGCCGCGCTGTCCACGGAGGACACCGGGCCATCCCGGTGTGCCTGTAAGGCGCCCATCTGGCCGCCGCTGACGAATACTCAGGACGTGCGTGCTGGCGAGGTGAGCCCTGACGGCGTCCATGTTCATGTTAACGATGCGCTCTTGAAGTGCCCCACGTCGACGCGACTACCGTAAAGCGCCGGAGGGCGGTCGCGAAGCGGACCTCACATCTGGGCTCTTGCGTCCGTGACGAACAACGCTACGTCGGAGGTCACGTTGATTCAGCCGCCGCGGCGTTGACAGGAACGGCCGCACACGCCACGCTTCGCGGATGAGCATGGCATCGGCACGGGACGAATCGGTCATCGAGTTCACCATCCGCGCGGTCATCGCGGGAGTTCTCTTCGGCGTGATCTTCGGCGCGGCGAACGCGTACCTCGGGTTAAAAGTGGGGCTGACGGTCTCAACGTCGATCCCGATCGCGGTGCTGACCGTCGCGCTGTTCCGGCTCATGCCGAGCCGGCGCGAGGGGATGATCCTCGAGGCCAACATCTCGCAGACCATCGGTTCCGCGAGCTCGTCGCTGGCGACCGGGACGATCTTCACCATCCCCGCGCTGTTCTTGTGGGGGATGGCGCCGCCGTTCTGGCAGGTGGCGATCCTCGCTCTGCTCGGCGGCTTTCTCGGAATCGCGGCGATGGTTCCACTGCGTCGATTGCTGATCGTCAAGTCGGCCGACGAACTGCCGTATCCCGAGGGGACGGCCTGCGCGGAAGTGTTGCGCGCGACGACCACCGGGACGTCCGGCGGACGGTGGATCTTCATCGGACTGGCCGCGGGCGCAGCGATCAAACTGGCCATTGGCGCATTCGTGCTGATCCCGTCCGGACTGGCCATGCATCTGCCGGTGCTGGCGAAAGCAGAACTGGCGCTGGAGATCGCGCCGGCGCTGCTCGCGGTCGGCTACATACTCGGATACAAACAGTCGGCGATCATGGTTTCGGGCAGCCTGATCTCGGCGATCGTGCTCACGCCGCTGATCGACACGTTCGGCGCGGGACTGACCGCGCCGATGTTCCCCGAAATGAAGTTGTCGATCGGAGCGATGACCGCGGCGCAAATCTGGTCGCGCTACGTCCGCTACATCGGCGCGGGCGCCGTGGCGGCGGCCGGAATCGTGGCGGTGATCAAGGCGCTGCCGACGATGGCCAGCTCATTCGCCGCGGTCATGCGCGGTTTACGCCGCAGCGGCGTCGGGATGAGCGATGGCGAAAACGCGCCGCGCACCGACCGCGACGTGCCGTCGTGGATCGTCGTCGCCGTTCCACTGGCGGTCGTCATCACGCTCGTGGCCGTGCCGGGATTGCTGGCCGGCAACATGGCCTTCGGTCCGCGCCTCGTCGCCGCGCTCGGCGTAGCGATCTTCGGCGTCTGCTTCGTGGTCGTATCGTCGCGCATCGTCGGACTGATCGGCGTCTCGTCGAACCCGACCTCGGCGATGACGCTCGTGACGCTGCTCGGCGCATCGGTCGTCTTCGTGCTCTGCGGCTGGACCGATCCCTCTGCGCGCGCGGCCATCCTCACCGTCGGCACTGTGGTGTGCATCGCCGCATCGAAAGCGGGCGACATCTCGCAGGATTTGAAGACAGGATTCCTGGTGGGCGCCACGCCCGCGAAACAGCAGTTCGGACAATTCCTCGGCGCGGCCTGCGCCTGCTGGGCCATCGCCGGAACCGTGCTGCTGCTCGGACGCGCCTTCACCTTCGGATCGCCCGAGCTTCCCGCGCCGCAAGCAACGCTGATGAAGACCGTGATCGAAGGCGTGCTCTCCGGATCGCTGCCGTGGGCGCTGGTCGGCACCGGATCGGCGCTCTCGATCTGCGCCATCATCGCCGGCCTGCCCGGACTCTCGTTCGCCGTCGGCATCTACCTCCCGCTCGGCACGCTCGCCCCGGTCTTCCTCGGCGGCATCGTGCGCCAGATGGTCGACGCGAAGCGCGCCGGCAACCCAACCGACAGCGATCCCGGCGTCCTCGCAGCCTCGGGGATGATCGCCGGCGAAGGCCTGGTCGGCGTCCTAATCGCCTTCCTCATCGGCTCGTCCGGAAAGTTCCCCACCCTCAGCAGCGCGCTGACGAGCATGCACTTCGCCGCGAAGGACTTTACGCATCTGACGGGCGTGCCCGCGATCGTCACCGGCATCATCATCGTCATCGCCATCTGCGGGCTGTTGTATCGCGCGGGGCGCTCGGCCGAGCGAGCGGCTTCATTACGATAAGATTGCCTCATGACGAGAATCGCCGTCGATGTACCCGACGAGATTGCAAATCGGCTCGAGAGTGCCTGGCGCGATGTCTCCCGTGGTGCGCTTGAAGCTGTGGCATTGGAGGGGTACCGCGACGGCACGCTGGGCCGCGACGAGATTGGACAACTGCTCGGGTTCTCGTTATGGGAAACGGAGGCGTTTCTCAAACAGCGCCAAGCCTACCTCCAATACACGGAAGAGGATCTTGCCGCCGACCGAAGAGCTCTTGACGACGCTGTGTCTCAATGACCGTTGTCTCTGATACCTCGCCGATCAATTACCTCGTTCTCATCGAACTTCAGGATCTTCTTCCCGCGCTCTTCGAACACGTTCTCATTCCCGGTGCGGTTCGGCGAGAACTGCAATCGTCGGAAGCGCCTCCGCAGATCGGGAGATGGATGGCGAGCAGACCGAATTGGCTTGAGGTTCGAGAGGTAACAAGCACGCTCGGAGAGCTTCGGCATCTCGACGACGGCGAACGCGAAGCGATTTCTCTGGCGCAGACCACCGGCACCACATTGATTCTGCTCGACGAGAAGAAAGGCCGCCAGGCTGCACGTGAGCGTGGACTCGCTGTCGCAGGGAACACTCGCTGTGATCGACCTCGCTGCGAGGCGTGGGCTGGTCAGCCTGTTGGACGCATTGAAGAAACTTGAACGGACGACATTTCGCGCATCGCCCCAACTGATTCGCGCCATCATCGAAGGTTCGTAGAAGCCGCGGTCATCGCGTCAAAGTCGTTGCGGCGGTAGCATGCTAGCGATCGAAACTCTCCTGGAGAAGCGGCGCTGGAGCGGCGTCCGCTGCCTCACTTTTGACGAAGATCAAAAAGATGCGTTCACAAGTCGAGATCGAAACGGTTTCGCCGAGGCTGTTGGCGGCGGTACGGCGAGAGGTTTCCGCCGGGCGCGTTGGCGATGTCTGGCGGCCTGCCCTCGATCAGGTGTGGGCATTCCTGCGCACGCAGCCGGGCCTGCGGACCGATGGTCACAACATCTTCATGTATCACCATGGCGATCCGATGCAGGCCGATTTTGGCGTCGAGGTCACGCGAGAGTTCGAGGCATCCGGCGAGGTCAGGCCGACGCGAACTCCCGGCGGTGAAGCCGCGGTCGTGAAGCATGTCGGTCCTTACGACGGATTGGCCCACGCGCACGGCGCCATTCACGCGTGGGCGAAAGAGAGCGGCCGCACTTTCGCCGGCACGTCATGGGAAATCTACGGCGATTGGAACGAAGATCCTGCGAAGCTGGAGACGCTGGTGATGTATCTGCTCTGCTGATTCGAGGGGCAGACGGGTTCACGCGGAGGCGCGGAGGAGGCGGAGGATCATGCGTGCGCGAAGCGCGACGCTGACTTTTCGTCGAAGGTCTCGTACCAGAATTTCGCCATGATGTTTTCGGCGAGCTGGAGGCGGTAGTCGGCGGAGCCGCGGACGTCGCTGATCGGTTTGATCTCGTCGCGGGCGATGCGGCCGGCGTGTTCGAAGGTGTCGAGCGTTGCCGACTTGCCCGCCAGGAACGCCTCGGTGCGCGGGAGGCGGATCACGGTCGGCGCGACGCCGCCATAGACGACTCCGGCGCGGTCGATGCGGTCGCCGGTCATCGCCAGGCGGATGGCGGCGGTGAAGGCGGAGATGTCGAGGTCTTTGCGGCGCGAGACTTTGTAAAGCTTGAGCGTGTCGCGGACGATGCCGATGCGGACGCGGGTGATGATCTCGTCCGGCTGCAGGTCGAACTTGCGGTACCCGAGGTAGAAACGGTCGATGGGAACGGTGCGGGCGCCGCCGTTCAGTTCGAGCACCGCGCCGGCGACGAAAAGGTACGGAAGCGTGTCGCCGATCGGCGAGCCGTTGGCGATGTTGCCGACGAGCGTTCCGGCGTTCTTGATCTGCGGCGACCCGAAGATGGCCATGATGCGGGCCAGTTCGGGGATGCGGTCGGCGATGAAGGTCTCGAAATCGGCGAGAGTGGTGTTGGCGCCAACGACGATCGCGCCATCTTCTTCGCGGATCTCGTTGAGCGACGCGATCTTGGCCAGCGACAGCATCGCCCGCGCGGCGTAGTTGCGCTTGTTGACCCAGACGCCGAAGTCGGTGCCGCCCTGCACGATGGTGCAGCCGGGATGATCGCGTTTGAATGTAATTGCTTCGTCGAGCGTGGCCGGCGCGCAGAAGTTGCCGACGGTGACGGAGTCGTTCGCATCGGGCAGGGCCGGATAGCGATCGCGCATCTTCGTCGACGCGGCACCATCGACCGCCAACGCAGCTTTGATGATCGGCTCGTAGCCGGTGCAGCGGCAGAGGTTCCCGGTCAATCCGTCGCGGACCTGCTTTTCATTCACGCGATCGCAGGTCTCGAACATGCCGGCCATGGCCATGACGAATCCGGGGGTGCAGTAGCCGCATTGGGCGCCGTGGCAATTCACCATCGCGGTTTGCACGGGATGGAGGGCGTTTTCACGTAGCCCTTCCACGGTCACGATGGACGATCCATCGAGTTGCGCCAGATTCAGGATGCAGGAGTTGACGGGACGGTAGTCCGCATCGGTTGTGCGACGCGTGAGCACGGTGCACGCGCCGCAATCGCCCTCCTCGCAGACGATCTTCGTCCCGGTCGCGGCGACGTCCTGACGCAGATAGTTTGCGAGCGTCTGGAACGACGCATCGCCTTCAATGCGATGCGTCGCTCCGTTGATGTTGATCAGGATGTGGTCGCGCACGGGCGGATTAGAGTCTTACGATTCCGTTGTACGTCTCCGGACGGCGATCGCGATAGAACTGCCACGTGTTGCGGACTTCGCGGATCTTGTCCATGTCGAGGTCGGCGACGACGAGAGCGTCCTGATCGCGCGGGCCGACGGCGAGCATCTGGCCGCGCGGATCGCAGAAGTAGCTCTGGCCGTAAAACTCGCCGATGTTCCACGGCGCTTCGAATCCGACGCGGTTGATGGCGCCGATGAAGTAGCCGTTGGCAACGGCATGCGCCGGCTGCTCGAGCTTCCAGAGATATTCGGAGAGTCCGGCCACGGTCGCGGACGGATTCATCACGATCTCCGCGCCCGCCAATCCCAATTCTCTCGCCCCCTCGGGGAAGTGGCGGTCGTAGCAGATGTAGACGCCGACCTTCGCGTAGGCCGTTTCGAAAACGGGGTAGCCGAGGTTGCCCGGGCGGAAGTAGAACTTCTCCCAGAAACCGGGAGCGACGTGCGGGATGTGATTCTTGCGGTACTTGCCGAGGTACTTGCCGTCGGCGTCGATCACGGCGGCGGTGTTGTAGTAGACGCCAGTGTCTTCGACTTCATACAGCGGCACGACGATGACCATGCTGTACTTCTTCGCGTACTCCTGCATCAGCTTCGTGGTCGGACCGTCGGGGATCTTCTCGGTGGAGTCGTACCAGCGCGTGGTCTGCTCGGCGCAGAAATACGGTCCGGTGAAAATCTCCTGCATGCACAGCACCTGAACGCCCGCGGCGCCGGCCTGGTCGATGTACTTGAGCGTGCGCTCGGTCTGCGCCTCGCGAATGGTGTCGAGCGATTCGCTGGTGTCGCAAGCGAGGGATGTCTGGATCAAACCACCTTTGACGATTCGGGACATGCGTTTTTTCTCCGATTTGGGCTTGGAAAGTATCTCACGCTGACGTTCATCGGCAACGATGATCGTGGGCGGCGGTTCAGGAGGAGGGGGAGCGGGTTCGGGCTGCGGAATCGGCTCAGGTTCCGTGATCGGTACCGGCTCCGGATCGGAATCCGGCAGCGGTTCTGGATCGGTAGGCGGCGGCTGTTGCGGCGCCGGCATTTCGACACCTGCCACTTCGATGACCGTGACCGGTTCGGCGAGCGGACGCTGAGCGGGTTTCGCTTTCGGCAGAAAAAAGCCGAACAGCTTGCGGAAGAAGTTGGAGATTTTCACCGGATTCCTATGCGACTGCCGGCTCGGCGTCGACGAGGTCGCGCGGACGGAAGGCTTTCATCAGAAGGAGATGCGTGATCGCGGCGACGCCGAAGCCGACGAACCAGGCGTAGTCGTACAGCGGGCGCAGGGCCGGGACGACCACTCCGATCCATGCCGCGACGCATCCGAGGACCGTAGCGAAGACGGCGCGCCAGTTCCAGCCGGCGGCGTAGCGGTAGACGCCTTCGGTGCGATAGAGATCTCCGAGCACGAGCTGCTTTCTGCGCACGATCCAGTAGTCGACGATCATCACGCCGGCGATGGAGCCGAGTCCGCCGGAGTAGCCGAGGAGCCAGGTGAAGATATAGCCCGACGGATCGGCGTAAAGGCGCCACGGCTGCATGGCGATTCCGAGGAGGCCGGTGATCAGGCCGCCGGTGCGGAACGAAATCCACTTTGGGAAGGCGTTGGCGAAGTCGTTCGCGGGCGAGACGACATTCGCGGCGATATTCACCGAAAGCGTCGCGATGACGACGGTGAACATCGAGATCGCGATGACGAGCGGCTGCTTGAACTGGGCGACCAGTTTCAGCGGATCCCACAGCTCGTTGACGCTCATCGTCGGATAGATGACCACGGCCGCCGAGGTGATGATCACGCCCATGGCTGCGAAGACAGTCATCGTGGTCGGAAGCGCGATCGTCTGACCAATTGCTTGTTCACGCTGGCTGCGCCCGAAGCGAGTGAAATCCGGCATATTCAGCGAGAGCGTGGCCCAGAAGCCGATCATCGCCGTGAGGGAGGGGATGAAGATCGGCCGGAACGCCGCCCAGGTCTCGAACTTGCCCTTCTCGTGGAGCAGGTAGCCGAGTCCGTGCGCGCGCCAGACTGCCCAGGCAAGCAGGAGGGCGGTCATCACCAGGACGAACGGGGCGGCCCAGTTTTCGAAGCGCCGCAGCAGGTCCATACCGCGGTAGATGATCAGGATGTTCAACGCCCAGAAGAGGAGGAACGAGATCCACTCGGTCGTCGGATGTCCGGCGAAGTTGCCGAGGAGCGATGGCCAGGAGGGGAGGATCGAGGTGAAGAAGGTGTGCAGCGCCTCGCCGCCGATCCAGGCCTGAATCCCAAACCAGCCGCAGGCCACGATCGCGCGCATGAGAGCGGGGAGGTTGGAGCCAAAGGTTCCGTAGCTGGCGCGCGCCAACACCGGAAAGGGGATGCCGTACTTGGTGCCGGGATGCGAGTTGAGGAGGATCGGGATGAGGACGATGGTGTTGCCGAGAAGGATTGTGACGAGCGCCTGCCACCAGTTCATGCCGGCTGCGATCAGGCCCGACGACATCACATACGTCGGGATGCAGTGGGCCATGGCGATCCAGAGCGCGGCGTAGTTGTACGTCGTCCAGTTGCGCTGGCTGACCGGCACCGGCGCGAGGTCGTGGTTGTACAGCGCGCTGCTGCGGATGCCTTCGTCGGAGCGCAGCTCGACACGTCCGTCTTCGTGGTGAATGAGTTCGTCGTTCATGCGTGGGTCATTGTAGCCAGATCCGGAACGACGGCTCGTGCGTATCATCGATCATGCGAAAGCTCTTGATGACGTCCGCTCTCATCCTGTTCGCCGTCAGCGCGTGGCCTGCCGAGGTCAAGACCGGAGGATCGAAGTTGATCGAAGTCGATGGCAAGTATCACGTCTGGACCAAACGTGTCGGTCATGGTCCGGTGAAGCTGCTGACGCTGCACGGCGGTCCCGGCTTCCCGCACGATTACTTCGAGTGCTTCGAAGATTTTCTGCCGCAGCACGGCATCCAGTTCTACTACTACGACCAGCTCGGCGTCGGAAACTCAGACAATCCTGACGATGCCTCGCTCTGGACGATCAATCGCTATCGCAACGAGGTCGAGCAAGTCCGCAAGGGCCTCGGGCTCGATCACTACTACCTCCTCGGCCACTCCTGGGGCGGCATGCTGGCCATCGAGTACGCGCTCGAACATCAGGATCATCTCAAGGCGCTGATCATCTCCGACATGACCGCAGGCATCCCCGCATACGAAAAGTACGCGGCTACGCTGCTGGCCGAGCTTTCCCCGGAAGATCAGGCGACGCTGAAGAAATTCGCAGCGGAAGGAAAGTATGACGCGCCGGAGTACGAGCAGATCATGATGGGCAAGGTCTACGCGGCCCACCTGCTGCGCCTCGATCCGTGGCCCGAGCCGGTTGCGCGCGGATTCGCGAAGTTCAATCAGAAGATCTACAACGTGATGCAGGGCCCGAACGAATTCGTGATCAGCGGCAACTTCAAGGATTGGGATCGCTGGGCGGACCTGCCCAGGATCAAAGTCCCGACGCTGATCATCGCCGGCCGCCACGGCACGATGAACCCGGACGACATCCGCCGGATGGGCAAGCTGATCCCGCATTCACGCGTGGTGATTACCGAGGGCAGCCACCTGGAGATGTACGACGATCAGGAAAGGTACTTTGGCGCGATCGTTCAGTTCGTGAAGGACGTAGAAGCCGGCAAATTCAAGTAACTGGCTACCGCGGGCTAAACGCCAGTCCGCGTTTCAGGAACTGGCCTTTGCCCGGTTTCCCGACATAGCGACCTTCTTCGATTACGAGCTCACCCCGCGACAACACCGTCTTCGTCACACCCTTTACCGTCATCCCTTCGTAGCAGGAGTAGTCGACGTTCATGTGGTGCGTCTTCGCGCTGATCGTCCTTTCTTCATTCGGATCGAAGATGACGATGTCTGCGTCACTGCCAACGGCGATCGTCCCCTTCCGCGGGAAGAGTCCGAAGATCTTGGCGGCGGCGGTCGAGGTGATCTCGACGAAACGGTTGAGTGAGATGCGGCCTTGCGCCACGCCGCCGTTGTAGATAAGCGACATCCGCTCTTCCACGCCCGGGCCGCCGTTGGGAATCTTCGAGAAGTCGTTCTTCCCCAGCTCCTTCTGCTCCTTCATGCAGAACGGACAGTGATCGGTCGAGACGACCTGCAGGTCGTTGAACTTCAGCCCGCGCCACAACTTCTCCTGGTTCCACTTCTCGCGGATGGGCGGCGTCATCACGTATTTCGCGCCCTCGAATCCCGGCTGCTCGTAAACGCTGTAATCGAGGAAGAGATATTGCGGACAAGTCTCGGCGTACGCGTTGATGCCCATGTCGCGCGCGCGTGTGACCTCCTGCAGCGAGTCGTCGCAACTGAGGTGGACGATGTACACCGAGGAGTTGGCCATCTCCGCCAGCGCAATGGACCGATGCACGCCTTCGGCTTCGGCTTTCGTCGGCCGCGTCAGCGCGTGATACTTCGGCGCCGTCTTGCCGTCCGCGAGCGCCTTCTTGACGATGGCGTCGATGACCACGCCGTTCTCCGCATGCATGCAGATCAGCCCACCGTTCTCGCCGGCCATCCCCATGGCCTTGAAGATCGTGGCGTCGTCGACGAGGAAAACTCCGGGATAGGCCATGAACAACTTGAAGCTCGAAATCCCCTCGTCGATCATCGACTTCATCTCCGGCAACCGTTCGTCCGGCAGATCGGTGCAGATGAGATGAAAACCGTAGTCGATGGAGGTGTTGCCGTCCGCCTTCGCGTGCCACGCGTCCACCGCCTGCTTCAGCGACTGCCCCTTCCCCTGCACGGCGAAGTCGATGATGGTGGTCGTCCCGCCATAGGCCGCCGCAATCGTCCCCGTCTCGAACGTGTCGGACGCGGAAGTGCCGCCGAACGGCAACTCCATATGCGTATGCGGATCGATCCCGCCCGGGATGACCAGCCGCCCTTTGGCGTCGATGACCTTGTCGGCGACGACGTCGATCGACTTCCCGATCATCGCGATGGTCCCGCCGTCGATGAGGATGTCGGCGTTGTAGTCATCGACCGCGGTGACGATGCGGCCGTTTTTGATGAGGGTTGTGGTCATGGTTACTCTCCTATTGATTCGCGATCAAAGAATGTCTCGAGTGCTTGCGCAAGTAACGGTATGTCTTCAGTGGTCCGTTCGCCAGATGACGACTTCGTCGATGTCGAAGTATCCATGCGCCAAACGATTTCGTGTCGCCACGCTCTCCAACCATGGCAGCGAAAGGAGCGCTCGCGTCTCGGCACTTACATGAGCGGCCGCCTCTCCGATGATTTCGAGCATGTGAACGACGCTCCAGAAATCCGATTCATCGGCGAGGAGGTCCGCTGCTGTCCTGTGCTGGCTCGTGAACCGGGCGATCTTTCGCGCCGCCTCAAGCATGTGTCCCAGCCGCGCGCGGTCAGACGGCGGAATACTGCACCTCGGCTGATCGAAGGACTTCGTCACGGAAGTAGCGGCTCAGGTCCTTGGGCGTGCGGAGGTCAACCGGCCTGCCGACGACAGCCTCGATTTCGAACTGCATGCGCGCCAAGGCAAAGAGTCCGGGCGTCTGATCGGGCTCGAACTCAATCAGAACGTCGACGTCACTCTCCGGCCGGAACCTGTCGGTCAGTACCGATCCGAAGAGCGAAAGACGGCGCACGTGATGCCGCCGGCAGAACTCGGCGACAAATTCACGATCGAGTTGGATGTGGGCGGACATCGCGAACGATTGTATCGCGCCACAACGGGATGATCACCGCTGCCCAATGACAATACCGATCACTCGGAAGTCCTCGGGATTTTCGACTTCGATTGCCTCGTACGTCTGGTTGATGCTCAGAAGCCGTACGCTGCGCGCTCTGATCTCCAGTCTCTTCAGATACACCGCGTCTCCAACGGTGCAGACAACGATGTGGCCTTTAGCCTTACGACTGTCGCGCGTTGGTTTGAGATAAACGAGTTCGCCATCTTCAATCCCCTCGATGCCGCTCATCGAATTACCGATTGCACGTGCGATCCTTCTGGCGCCGCGGTTCCAGAACTCGCGCGGAATGGTGACGCGTTTCTTCTCCACCTGTGGAAACAGTTCGACGTTTGAGTTCGCGGCGACGCGAAGAGGTTGCGCTTTTCGTGTCGGCGGGTTCTTCGGAATCGACACAATTCCGGATTGCTGAACAGGAACAGAACCCTCGGGAAGATAGGCGGACAAAATGCTACCGATCGTGCCGGCTGCAGCCTGGGCAATTCGCAACTTATCGATCGCGACGACCAGCTCGCCGTCGCTGAAGAACGACGCCGGATCGCGTTTGATGGCGCGGGCGATGGCAATGAAGTCGTTGACAGTCGCGACCTGATGGCCTTTGAGGATCTTGTTCAGCTTGGACGTCGTCATGCCCGCCTCGGCGGCAATGTACGTCTGCTTCATCCCGCTCGCCTTCACAGCCGCCCGCAGCCGATCGACCGCTTCCATCGGCTCCGACGTTAGAGTGAGGAGCGAGACGAGTGATGCACGATTGGTTTCGGTAGGAGCGAGACCATCAGTCATGATTTCGTTAAAAGAAATTATGACTCGGATAAGTTCCTTAATCGCTAAAAATCTTTCAGAATTCGAAAGTTTACCTAAAGAGGCGTTCGACGTTTATTCGGCGAGCCGTCTTCGATCTCGCGGAGGGATAGGAACATCATCACAGGCTGCGGGCGGGCGTCCGACTCACCTTCAACCGCGTCGGAGGCGATGAAGCCATACTTCGAGTAGAAATCGATCGCGTCCCGTTTCGCGTCGACGACGACGCCGATGCAACCGAAGTCGCGCGACATGCGGACGGCGAGCTTCAAGACGAATCGAAGAAGTTGCGCACCCACTCCCTGGCCTTGAGCCGATTCGTCGACTGCAAGACGGGCGAGGCGAACGACCGGAAGCGGATAGCGCGGAAGTTTCCGTCGAGCGGAGATCGGAAGATCTTCGATTTCGATATGGCCGGCGGCGATCGTTGCGAACCCGAGAATACGACCACCTTCGAGTGCCACGTACGTCACGCCGAGGTGATGACGGAACTGATTTTGTCCCGCGAAGACCCGAAAGTAGCGATCGAGATCAGGATCGCCGGACTGGAACCGCAGGCGATCGTCTGTTTCGCGGAGCGGTCTAATCTCCATCGCGCATTAAATCGCGCAGCGCTTTTGTGGCCTTGCCGGTTCGCATCTTTTTGAGGATGGCGGCGCCGGAGCGCCGCGTCACGACAATCTTCGGATGGATGATGACGTCCGCAGGAAGCTCGTTCAGCGCCTGCAGATGATGGCGAAGCGCCTGCTCGACGAGATGGCCCTTCTTTACACCAGTGGCGCGAACATGCCTTTCCAAAAGGTCACGAGTCGACTGCGAGACGATCGCCGAAATCTGTGTCTCTTTGTCCATGGCAATTCCTGAACAATCTACAGAAATGTAGAAATTGCGTCAATCCGCCGTTCGCGTGTAGTGCCCCGCGAAGGTCACATTCATTCCGAAATGTCCGCCGACTCCGCGTTCGGTCGCCTCGGCGACGTGGCGGGAGAAGCGGATCGTAACGCGGTAGCCGTCGGAGTCGGTCCAGGAGACGGTCTCGTCTTTCAGGTCGGCTTCGAAATCGAGCTCGCCGATGTTGGGGCCGTACTTTTCGTTCTTCGTGTTCCAGAGCGCGATGCCGGTGACCTTTACGCGATTGCCGGGGAGCATCTTCACGTCGAGCGAGGCTTCGTCGTTTTCGCCGGGGCGTTCGTAGTGGCCGGAAAAATCGCGGCCGCGCGCGTGAAGCGGCGCGGCCGCGACGATGATGGCCAGGCAGAGAACGAGATTTCTCACATCGAGGACATCGAGTTGAGGAACTCGGAGTTCGTGCGGGTTTTCTCCAGCTTCTCGACCAGCAGCTCCATCGACTCCACCGTCGACAGGGGGGAGAAGACTTTGCGCAGGACCCAGATGCGATTGAGCTCGTTGCGCTCCAGTAGCAGCTCCTCTTTGCGCGTGCCGGACTTGTTGATGTCGATAGCGGGGAAGACGCGCTTGTCGGAGAGCTTGCGGTCTAGGTGCACTTCCATGTTGCCGGTGCCTTTGAACTCTTCGAAGATGACGTCGTCCATGCGCGAGCCGGTGTCGATCAGAGCCGTGGCGATGATGGTCAGCGAGCCGCCTTCCTCGACATTGCGGGCCGAGCCGAAGAAACGCTTCGGACGCTGCAGGGCGTTGGAGTCGACGCCGCCGGAGAGGACCTTGCCGGACGGCGGAACGACGGTGTTGTAGGCGCGGGCCAGTCGGGTGATGGAGTCGAGCAGGATGACGACGTCGCGGCGGTGCTCGACGAGGCGTTTCGCTTTTTCGATGACCATCTCCGCGACCTGCACGTGGCGCGAGGCCGGCTCGTCGAACGTCGACGAGATCACTTCGCCCTTCACGCTGCGCTGCATGTCGGTGACTTCCTCCGGGCGCTCGTCGATCAGCAGCACGATCAGCGTCACCTCGGGATGATTGGCGGTGATGGAGTTGGCGATGGCCTGCAGGATCATCGTTTTACCGGTGCGTGGCGGCGCGACGATGAGGCCGCGCTGCCCTTTGCCGACGGGCGCGATGAGGTCGAGGACGCGCGACGACATGTTGTCGGGCACTTCGAGCTTGATGCGGTGCTCGGGATAGAGCGGCGTGAGATTGTCGAAGAGGATCTTCTCGCGCGCCACGTCGGGGTGCTCGAAGTTGACTGCTTCGACTTTGATAAGCGCGAAGTAGCGCTCCCCTTCCTTCGGCGGGCGGACCTGGCCGGAGACGGTGTCGCCTGTGTGCAGGTCGAAGCGGCGGATCTGCGACGGCGAAACGTAAATGTCGTCCGGGCCGGGGAGGTAGTTGTACTCGGGGGCGCGCAGGAAGCCGAAGCCGTCGGGGAGGCATTCGAGGACGCCTTCGGAAAAAATGAGTCCCGACTTTTCGGTCTGCGCCTGGAGGACTGAGAAGATCAGATCCTGCTTGCGCATGCCGGTGGCGTTTTCGATGCCGTGCTCCTTGGCGATCTTGGTGAGATCGGGGAGCTTCATCTCCTTGAGCACGCGGATGTCGAGCGTCTCGGCGGCCTGCGTCTGATCGCGCCGGCTCATCTGGTGCGAAGCGGCAGCGGTTTCTTCGGGAGCGTCGTTGGCGACGTCGACGATCGGAGCTGCCGGTTTTTCCGGCTCAGGCTCGGACACCGGCTCCGCCTCGGCGGCGACTGCCGCCGGCGTTTCTTCTTCGACCGCGGCTGGTGCAGCAGCCTTTTCGGCTTTCGGTTTGCGCGTGGTCTTGCGGACCGGCTTCTCGGCCTTCTCGGCCTTTTCGGCCGGCGGCTCGGCTACGGCGACGTTCGATTCGTTTTCGAATTCTGTTTCGGACATTGGTTCAAACCTCGTTGATTGAATGACCCCTGATTCAGAGGCGCGATGCGATCTCGCGCCGGACTTGCTCGATGCCGTTCCCCTTGATGACGGAACACGGGATGAGGCGCTCTTCGGTGATCTGGAGATCGCGGGCAATCTCCAGACGGCTCTTCACGAGCTGGTTGTTGGATAGCTTGTCGCTCTTGGTGAGAAGGATGCGTTCGTCGATGCCCGACGCCACGGTCCAGTCATGCATTTGACGATCCTCCGGGCTGGGAGTTCGCCGCACGTCGAGCAGGATAAAGATCAGTTGGAGAGCATCGGCGCTCTCGAGGTAACCGCGTACGAGCTCGCCCCAGGAACGGGCCATGTCCTTCGGGACCTTGGCGTAGCCGTAACCGGGGAAGTCGACGATGTAGAAGCGGTCGTTGATGAGATAGAACTGAATGGCCTGCGTCTTCCCGGGCGTCTGGCTGACGCGGGCCACGGCTTTCCGTTTCAAAACGGCGTTGATGAGGCTCGATTTTCCGACGTTGGAGCGACCGACCATCGCGAATTGCGGTCTGCGGTCAGTCGGAAAGTCGTCGGCCTTGTACGCCGCCCGGTGGAACTCGACTGTTCGGATGTCCAAGAGATGTTGTTGCCAGGGAATGCAAAAGCAGAGGTACTGCGAAGAGGTAATCGTGTGGTTTGGGGAGATTAACGACGGAGATTGTGCCGGTATTCTCCGGTAGCGGTCAAGGGATGGTCACGAAGAACATGGCCGGAAGAATGGAACATCCGTGCCATACGTCAGAGCCGCCGGCGGGTCCGGCGGCTCTGGCTCAGAAAGGGCTCAGTGAATTGGCGGTTCGGAGACGACCGCATCCGGCAGCTTCTTCGCCAGCGGGACGATCGTGCCGTCGAGGGCGTGCAGGACGACTTCGTCCATCGACTCGACGAGGTTGAATTCCATCTTCTCGCGGACGTCGGCGGGGATCTCTTCGAGGTCGCGCTCGTTCTCGGCGGGGAGGACGATGCGCGTGATGCCGGCGCGCGCGGCCGCGAGGATCTTGTCCTTCACGCCGCCGACCGGCAGCACCTTGCCGCGCAGCGTGATCTCGCCGGTCATCGCGATGTCGCGATGCACGGGGATGCGCGTAACGGACGAGAGGAGGGCCGTGGCCATCGTGATTCCGGCCGACGGTCCGTCCTTCGGAATCGCGCCTTCGGGCACGTGAATGTGGATGTCCATATTCGCGTGGAAGTCGGCATCGAGACCGAACAGCTCCGCGCGGGAACGAACGTAGGAGAGCGCAGCGCGAGCTGATTCCTGCATTACGTCGCCGAGTTTTCCGGTGAGGATCAGGTTGCCCTTGCCGCGTGAGATCGCGACTTCAGTCGAGAGGATTTCGCCGCCGACTTCCGTCCAGGCCAGGCCGGTGGCCAGGCCGATTTCGCTCTTGTCGTGAATCTGCTGCGAGCGGAACTTCGGCTTGCCGAGGAGCTCGCGAACTTTTGGGCGGTCGATAGTCAGCTTCAGCTCGGGACCCTTCTTCACCACCTGCCGCGCCACTTTGCGCAGCACCGATCCCACTTCACGCTCCAGGCTGCGGACGCCGGCTTCGCGCGTGTAGGAGTCGATCAACTCTTCGATGGCGTTGTCGAGGAAGTCCACCTGACCTTCTTCGATGCCCTGCTCCTCTTTCTGCTTCGGCACGAGGAACTGCTTGCCGATGGCCAGCTTTTCGAGGTGCGTGTAGCCGGAGAGGGAGATGATCTCCATGCGGTCTTTGAGCGGCGCCGGAATCGTGTGCGTCACGTTCGCGGTGGCGATGAACATGACCTTCGAGAGGTCGTACTCGACGTCGAGGTAGTGATCGGTGAAGGCGTTATTCTGCTCGGGATCGAGGACTTCGAGGAGTGCGGCCGAGGGATCGCCGCGGAAATCCATCGACATCTTGTCGACTTCATCGAGCAGGAAAACGGGATTGACCGTGCCCGCTTTTTTCATCCGCTGGATGATCTGGCCGGGGAAGGCGCCGATGTAGGTTCGGCGATGTCCGCGGATCTCCGCCTCGTCGCGAACACCGCCGAGGGAAAGGCGGACGAACTTGCGGCCGGTGGCGCGGGCGATCGACTTCGCCAGCGACGTCTTGCCGACGCCGGGAGGTCCGACGAAGCAGAGGATCGTTCCCTTCGGTCCCTTGACGAGTTGACGAACGGCGAGGAACTCGAGGATGCGTTCTTTGATCTTGTCGAGGCCGTAGTGGTCTTCGTTCAGAATCTGCTCGGCGAGATCGATGTCCTTGATCTCTTTGCTGGCCTTCTTCCAGGGAACGGAGACCAGCCACTCGATGTAGTTGCGCGAGACCGTAGCTTCGGCGGAAACACCCGGCATCGCTTCGAGACGCTTCAGCTCCTGCAGAGCCTTTTCCTTCGTCTCCTTCGGCATGCCGGCTTCTTCGATCTTCTGGCGGAGCTCTTCGACCTCGTCGGAGCGATCGTCTTTGCGGCCCAGCTCGTGGTGGATCGCCTTGATCTTCTCGTTGAGGTAGTACTCCTTCTGCGCACGCTCCATCTGCTTCTTGACCTTGGAGTTGATGCGCTTGTCGATGTTGATCTTCTCAATCTCGACTTCGAGGAAGTCCTGCAGTTTCTGGAGCCGCTCGTATGGCGAGATGGTCTCCAGGAGCTGTTGCTTTTCGGGCGTGGTGATGAGGATGTGCGACGCGAGCGTGTCGGCGAAACGATCCGGCTCATCGAGCTTGAGCGTCGACATGACGCCTTCGAAGGCGAGGTGATGCGACATCTTCGCGTACTGCTCGAAGATCTCCACGAGCTTCTGCATGTACTGCGCGACTTCGGAGGTCAGCGGCACACTGGTGTCGATGTCGCGAACGGTGACGGTGACGTAGCCGTCGTTCTCGCCTGTGCTGACGATCTCGGCGCGCGTGAGGCCTTCGACCATCACCTTGACGTTCTGATTCGGAAGCTTGAGGTTCTGGACAACGGTGGCGACGACGCCGATCGGATAAATCTCACCGATCGATGGATCGTCGATCTTGGGGTCTTTTTGTGTGGCGAGGAAGATCTTCTTCTCATTCGTGGCGAGCGTCGCTTCGAGCGCAAGGATCGAAGCGCGGCGTCCGACGACGAACGGCGCCATCATCGACGGGAAGACGACCATGTCCCGCAACGGAACGAGTGGGAGTGTGGTGATTTCTGGCTGTTTGGGCATTTAGTTTTTTGATTGGTCCTAGCCGGCTTTGCGGTACATCGTGATGGGCTGGCTGCGGTTGATGACGACCTCGCGGGTGATGACGCATTCGCTGATCGCGTCCTGCGACGGGATCGTGTACATGATCTCGAGCATCAGCTCTTCGATGATGATCTTGAGGCCGCGCGCGCCGACGTTGCGCTTGAGCGCTTCCTCGGCGATGGCTTCGAGCGCGTCGTCGTGGAACTTCAGCATGACGTTCTCGAAACCCATGATGGTCTGGTACTGCCGCACGAGCGAGTTCTTCGGCTCGCGCAGGATTTCGATGAGCGTGCCCTTATCGAGCTCGTTGAGCGTGGCCACGACGGGCAGCCGGCCGACGAACTCGGGGATCAGTCCGAACTTGATCAGATCCTCGGGATGAACCTGCGAGAGCAGCTCGCCGGTCCGCTTCTCTTTCTTCGTGGCGATCTTGGCGCCGAAGCCCATCGACGTCGCTGACAGGCGGCGCTCGATGACGTTCTCCAGCCCGACGAACGCGCCGCCGCAGATGAAGAGAATGTTGGTGGTGTCGATCTGGATGAATTCCTGATGCGGATGCTTGCGTCCGCCCTGCGGCGGAACGTTGGCGACGGTGCCTTCGAGAATCTTCAGCAGCGCCTGCTGCACGCCTTCGCCGCTGACGTCGCGCGTGATCGAGGGGTTGTCGCCCTTGCGGCAGATCTTGTCGACCTCGTCGATGTAGACGATGCCGCGCTGCGTCTTGTCTTTGTCGTTGCCGGCGGCCTGGTAGAGCTTGAGGATGATGTTCTCGACGTCCTCGCCCACGTAGCCAGCCTCGGTCAGCGTAGTGGCGTCGACGATGGTGAATGGAACGCTGAGCATGCGCGCCAGCGTTTGCGCCAGGAGCGTCTTGCCGGTACCTGTCGGGCCGATCAGCAGGATGTTCGATTTCTGCAGCTCGACGTCCTGACGATTGTTGCGCGTCGAGTAGTCGATGCGCTTGTAGTGGTTGTAGACGGCGACGGCGAGCTTTTTCTTGGCGCGCTCCTGGCCGATGACGTAGAGGTCGAGGAACTCCTTGATCTCTTTCGGTTTCGGAAGCTGGCCGGAGCCTTCCATCGTGCCCGGCTCGTCCTTGCGATCTTCAGCAATGATGTCGAGGCAGATGTCGACGCACTCGTCGCAGATGTAAACGGTCGGGCCCGCGATCAATTTCTTTACGTCGCGCTGGCTCTTGTTGCAGAAGCTGCAACGAAGGACGTCGCCGCTGTTCCCCTTCTTCGACATGGGTTGCTTGGATCCTTTTAAGAGTCGTTAGATTCTACGCTGCGCCGTCGTGAACGTGAAGCCGTCAGAAGCGCATTCCTGGCTGGCTTCCATAACAAACACTCATTCCCGTTTTGCGATGACCTGATCGACGAGGCCGTATTCGACGGCATCCGTCGCCTGCAGGATGTAGTCGCGGTCGGTATCGCGATCGACTTTCTCGACCGGCTGTCCTGTGTGATGCGCCAGGATCTGATTCATCCGCGCCTTCATGCGCATGATGTCCTTGGCGTGAATGTCGATTTCCGACGCCTGTCCGCCAAGCCCATGCATGAGCGGTTGGTGGATCAGAACGCGCGAATTGGGAAGCGCGAATCGTTTCCCTTTCTTGCCGGCCGCGAGCAGCACCGCTGCCATCGACGCCGCCTGCCCGATGCAGATGGTCTGAATGTCGGGCTTGACGTACTGCATGGTGTCGTAGATCGCCAGTCCGGCCGTGATCGAGCCGCCGGGCGAGTTGATGTACACGGAGATGTCCTTCTCCGGATTCTCGGCTTCGAGAAAAAGGAGCTGGGCGATGATCAGATTCGAGACGGTGTCATCGATGGTCTGACCGAGAAATACGACATTGTCTTTGAGCAGGCGGGAGTAGATGTCGTAGGCGCGCTCGCCTCGGCTCGTCTGCTCGACCACCATCGGAATAAGGACCATTCGCTTAGTTCTCCTGGAACCGCTGCAATGTTCCGGAGTCTAGCGAAGAAGTCCGCAGGGGCGCCTGACCGATTGGGTAGGTTCTTACGGAGCGACGATGCGCAGCTTCTCGGTTGCAAGCGCGAATCGGACCGGCGTCGTCGTGATGCGCTCGCCGTCGGCATAGACATCGAGCGGACGTTCGGAATCGAACGTGAACGAAGTTCCGTGGCCGATCTCGACGAACGGGCTCTTCACATGCGCGCCGGTGTAGGCCTTCGGCAGCGTCTTCAGGAGTTGCATCCGCGAGGTGCGATGGACGATGCAGAGGTCGAGCTGGCCGTCGTCGATGCGCGCATCCGGCACGATGCGGATTCCGCCGCCGTATTGCCGCGAGTTGCCGACCGTCGCGAACATGATCTCTTCGCTGCGAGTCTCGTTGATGGTCACACGATGCGGCGTGAATCGCGGCAGAACGCGGATGATGGCGTAGAGATAGACGAGCGAGCCGCGCAGGAACGTCGCGTTCTCATTCGCGTAGCGGGCGACTTCGGAGTCGAATCCGAGTCCGGCCACGCCGAGGTAGCGGATGTTGTTCGCGGTGGCAACGTCGACCGAGCGCGCGTTGCCGCGAAGCGCCAGCTCGCACGCCGATCGCACATCGCGCGGAAGGCCGAGCACTTTCGCGAAGTCGTCGCCCGAACCTTGCGGAATCAGCGCGAGCGTGCCGCGCGCCAGATCAAAATCGCGAACAGCCAAGTGCAGCGTTCCATCGCCGCCGCTGACGATGACTCGATCGTACCCGCCGTGCGATGCCTCCGCCGCCGCCCGCGTCATGTCCGCCGGACTGCTGCTCGCATGCGCATCGACGTCCGCCCCAAGCTCGCGCAGATGCCTCTCCGCCTCAGCATGATGCCGCGCCGCACGACCGCGTCCCGCCGCCGGGTTGTAAATGAATTTGACCTTCACGGATGGGCGTCAGTGTAGCCAATCTTGGCGGGTGTTGAATTACGGAACACCGAGGTATCCTCGGGCGGCGGTGATTAGTGACAGATTCGAATGGGACGACGAGAAGGCCGCGCAGAATTACAAAAAGCATGGCATACCGTTCGAGATCGCGGAGGAGGTATTCGACGACCCACTCCAGATAACGATTCGCGATCGTTTCCATTCAGACGACGAAGATCGCTACGTCATCATCGGTGAGACCTGGTTCGGCGATATTTTGGTCGTCACGTTCGCCGAGCGTGGAGATCGCATTCGTATCATCAACGCACGTCGAGCTACGCGGCGCGAAAAAAGACGCTATATGAAAGAAGACTCCGACATGATCAATGACACCGATGACATGCAGCCCGAATACGACTTTCGAGGTGGCGTCCGCGGCAAGTACTACCAACCAGGCAAAACGATCATCCGCATGACGATCGACGAGGATGTGGCCCATTACTTTTGGTCTTCCGAGTTGATCAACAACGCTCTCCGGCAACTCATCGCCGAAGGGCGCGCGCCCGAACCTCGCGACGAATAGCTAGGCCACGATCAGCGTCCCCTCGCGGCCGCCCAGCGCGTCGCGGAGGTGTTCGACGTCAGTGATGAGCACCTGCCCACCGCCGCGGTTCACGAACTGGATCGCGGCTTCGATTTTTGGTCCCATCGAACCGGCAGGAAACTGTCCCTCGGCGAGATAGCGCTGCGCTTCTGACACGGTCAGGCGATCAACGCTTCGCTGCGTCGGTTTTTCGAAATCGATCGCGACTTTTGCGACGCCGGTGAGGACGACGTACATCTCGGCGCGCAGTTCCGAGGCGAGGAGTGACGACGAGAAATCCTTGTCGATCACCGCTTCCACGCCGCGCCATTGGCCATCCCGTCCACGTACGACAGGGATTCCGCCTCCGCCGGCGGCGATCACGACTGCGGCGCTTTCGAGCATGTGCACGATCGTCTCGATGTTCAGAATGCGCAGCGGCCGCGGCGAGGGAACGACGTGCCGCCAGCCGCGGCCGGACTCTTCGCGCATCGTCCAGCCGAGGTCGCGTTCGAGCGATTCGGCGCGGTAGCGCGTGAAGTAGGGGCCGATCGGTTTCGTCGGACGCTTGAATGCCGGATCGGCAGGATCGACTTCGACCTCGGTCAGGATCGTCGCGACGTCTCCCGCTGAACCGATGCTGTCGAGCCGATTGCGAATCGCCTGCTGCAGCAGAAAGCCCATCGAGCCTTCCGTCTGCGCGACGCAGACGTCGAGCGACTGCGGCGGAATCTTCGTCGACGCTTCCTCGGCCTGCACGAGGATGTTGCCGACCTGCGGCCCGTTGCCGTGGACGACGATCAGCTTGTAGCCGTGACGGACGATCTCGGCCAGCCAGCGTGCGGCCTGCTTGGCGCGCGCGATCTGCTCTTCCTGCGTGCCGCGATCCTCGGGGCGCAGCAGCGCGTTGCCGCCGAATGCGACGACGGCCAGTTTTCGATCGCCCACGCTACAACTCCTCGCGCTCCAGCGGCATGGTCATGCAGCGCGGGCCGCCGCGAGCGCGCGACAGCTCGTGGCCGGCCATCTGGATCGCGTACTTCGTGTCGGTCCACGTCTCCAGCTCCGTGCGGCCGAGGAGGAGATCGTCTTCGTAGACGATGTGATAGCCGTGCGCGGCCAACTCCTCGGCCGTGCGCACGTTGCGTTCGTAGAGCAGGACGATGCCCGGCGCGAGCGTGAAGGCGTTCGCGCCGTCGGTCCATTGCTCGCGTTGCTGATCGACAGCCGTGCGGCCGCCGCAATAGATCGGCTCGAGATCGAAGCCACGTTTCTTCAGCGCGCCGAGGAGCGACTTCTGCGGCGTGTACGAGATGCTCTTTTTCGTCAGATCGATCGTCGTCACGCTGGCCGCCTGGCTTCCGCCGGGAAGAATCACGGGCGGATAGATCAGGCATTCGTTGCGGCTGGTGAACGTGAAGACCGTGTCGAGATGCATGAAGGACCGCTGCCGCGGAAGCTCGACGACGATGATCGTCTTCACGTCACTGTTCGCTTCGCGCAGCGACGTCGCCAGTTGCCGCACACCCGCGCGATTGGTCCGCTCGGTGACGCCGACGAGCAGTAGATCGCGCGAGGGCACGAGGATGTCGCCACCCTCGATCGTCGGCGTGCGCCGATGCGGATCGTCGGTCGACTCCATGAAATCGGTCCAGCAGCCGGAGTCGCGGAAGAGCGGGTGATGGCGGAAGACGTACTTCGACAGCAGCGACTCGCGCCGCCGCGCCTGCGTGGCCATGCCGCAGATGACGACGCCGTCGCCGATGACGACCTGCGGATCGCGCATGAAAAAGTAGTTCGGCACCGGGAGCAAATCGAACGATGGCAGCTCGCCCTTGCCGTCGCGCTCGTGCGGAATGCCGCCGATCAGCGTCTGCGCAAGAATCGCAGGCGGCCGTTCGATCAGCTCCGCGGCCAGCTTGCGGCCGAAAATGCGGCGCCTGGCCATGTCGCGGACGATGCGTTTCCGCAGATCCTCATCTTCGAGCACTTCCTCAAGGAGGTCCTGGATGTCGTAAATGTCCGGCGCGATGAATCGAATGAGCTGCTGAAAGCGGCGATGCTCCTCGCGCGCGACCTGACCATAAAGAATGTCGTCGAAAAGGAGCTGATTCATCATGGGCGGGATCATCACGTCGATCTCCCGGCCCGGCAGGTGGACCAGCACGCTCTTGAGCCTGCCGATCTCACTCGTCACGTTGAGACGCATTCGGGCGGCATTCTATCCCGCCCGATTTTTCAGATCCGGCAAGGCCGCTGGTGCGTAATTGTCGCGTTGAGTAAAATCGGAAGCGTCACCATGAAATCGCGATTCTTCTTCGCCGCCGTGCTGCTGCTTTGCGCATCGGCCGCGTTCGCAAGTCCACCGCGGATTACGTTCATCCGCACGATGGCGCCGGCGCACGATCTCGCGCCGGCGGAGAGCCTCGCCGTCATTTACGCGATCGGCGACAGCAACAAGATCGAATCGTTCCTCGAGCACTTTGTCGATCTCGTTTCGCGCGCCGGCATCCTGCGCATCGTCAACGCGGTCGAGAACAATCACCACCTGCTCGTCGACGATCTCTCGCTGCGCACCGTTCGGCGCGAGCACCCGGCCGACGCGTACCTCGGCATCAATCGCTTCACCTGCATTGGCGACGAGAAGAGCGCCGAAGGGAGCGAGCATCTCGACAGCGGCGATCGCGTGAAGCGAATGCACCACTGGATCGACGCGCAATGCTCGGCGCGCATCGACGTGCTGAGCGCCGACGGAAAGAAGCTCTTCTCGTACACAGCCCGAGGAGAGGGGACGTCGCCAAGGTCGGTGTCGTTGACGCCAGACGAGCGCGACGTCGCCTACGAACAGGCCGCGCGCTTCGCCGCGGTCAGCGCTGCGGAAGGAATCACGCCGCGAACGGTGCGCGAGACAATCGAGCTGGATGAGAACGCGCCGTCGTTCGACGATGGCTTCGCGATGATCTCGTCGGAGCGATTCGAAGACGCGCGCGCCATCTGGCAGGCCGCGGCCATCCGTCATCGCGACTCGGCTCCGCTCTACTTCAACCTCGGCGCGGTCTCCGAGGCGATGGGTGATTTGCGCGCCGCACGCGATTACTTCGAACGGGCGGCCAGCCTCTCGCCGAAGGAGCGCCGCTACGCCACCGAGCTGCGGCTCTTTCATCGCCGCAACGTCGCCGCAAATGAAAGGGCCGCCCGCAGGCGGCCCTGAAACACGACGGCGGATCGGCGATTACGCGTTGATCGCTTTCGCGTTCGTGCCGACGTTGATCTGAATCTGCTTCGGCTTCGCTTCCTCGAGTTTCGGAATCTCGATCTCGAGGATGCCGTCGCGGTAGTTCGCGCCGATCGAATTCGCGTCGACCGTGCGCGGCAGCGAGAACGTGCGGGTGAAGCTGCCGTACGTGCGCTCGATGCGGTGGTAGTTGCGGTCATCCTTCCGCTCGAACTGGCGCTCGCCGCTGACCGTGAGCAGGCCGTCTTCGAAGCTGACCTTGAGGTCGTTTTCGTTCATGCCGGGCACTTCGACGCGGACGATGATCTTGTCCTTCTCCTCGGCGACGTCGACGGGCGGCGCCCAAACGCCGGATTTCGTCTCATCTTCGAGGAAGTTGAAGCGTCCGAAGAACGGTTCGAAGAAACGAGCCTGAATGAGGGGGTTGGTGGAGCGGGTAATGAATGTCATCGTAGGCCTCCTGATGATTTATATGAGCTGTTCGCACTCACATCGCACTAAACCTTAGCTTGTTGCGCTCATATTCCAACAGGAATGTTCGTTCGCCGAAAATGTTCTAAGAGGCTCATATGACGGCACTTCCGACATCCTCGGCGATGGCCGAGCTCGGCCGCGAAGTGGCCCGCAGGCGCACCTTCGCCATCATTTCCCACCCCGACGCCGGCAAGACGACCCTGACCGAGAAGCTGCTCCTCTACGGCGGGGCGATCGAAATGGCCGGCGCCGTCCGCGCCCGCAAAGGGCAACGCCATGCGACGTCCGATTGGATGGCGATGGAGCAGACGCGCGGGATTTCGATCACCTCGACCGCGCTGCAGTTCGAATACGAGGGCTGCTGCCTGAACCTGCTCGACACGCCCGGCCACGAGGATTTCAGCGAAGACACTTACCGCACGCTGGCCGCGACCGACAGCGCGGTGATGGTGCTCGACTCGGCGAAAGGCATCGAGCCGCAGACACGCAAGCTGTTCGAGGTCTGCCGCATGCGCCAGATCCCGATCATCTGCTTCATCAACAAGCTCGATCATCCCGGCCGCGATCCGTTCGAGCTGCTCAGCGAGATCGAAAAGGAGCTGCACGTCGGCGCGGTGCCGATGAACTGGCCGATCGGCAGCGGTACGAATTTTCAGGGCGTATTCGACCTGCGCAAACAGCAGGTGCTCCGCTTCGAGCGCGCTGCGCACGGTGCCTCGGTCGCCGCGGTAACTGTCGGTGGTCTCGACGATCCGATGCTCGAAGACGAGATCGGCCCGACAGCGTGGCAGGAGCTGCGCGAAGCGGCGGAGCTGCTGTCCGGCGCCGGCCACGCATTTACCGCCGACGCGTTCAATCACGGACGCGTGATCCCGGTCTACTTCGGAAGCGCGATCAACAATTTCGGCGTCCAGCCGTTTCTCGATGCACTGCTCGAATTCGCGCCGCCGCCGGCGCCGCGGCTCGCGCATGTCGGCGGCGAGGAGACGATCGTCGAAGCAACCAGCGACACGTTCACCGGCTTCGTCTTCAAGATCCAGGCGAACATGGACAAACGCCACCGCGACCGCCTCGCGTTCATGCGCGTCTGTTCCGGCGTCTTCGAAAAAGACATGCTTGTTCATCACTCGCGGCTGAACCGCGAAGTGCGCATGACCCGTCCGCACCGCCTCTTCGCCCGCGAGCGCGAAACGATCGACGTCGCCTATCCCGGCGACGTGATCGGCTTCGTCAACCCCGGCCTCTTTCACATCGGCGATGCGGTTTCGTCCGGCGCGCCGGTGGAGTTCGCGCCGATTCCGCGCTTCGCGCCGGAGCACTTCGCCACGCTGCGCGCGAAGCAGGTCACGCGGCAGAAGCAGTTCCAGAAGGGCCTCGCGCAACTCGAAGAGGAAGGCGTGATGCAGGTGCTCTCGCCGCACGAAGGGCTGCGCAGCGAGCCGATCCTGGCCGTCGTCGGCGAACTGCAGTTCGACGTGATGCAGTCGCGGCTGGAGAGCGAATACAACGTCGAGACGACCGTGACGACGCTGCCCTACAAACTGGCGCGCTGGATCGACCGCGACGTGCACGACGTGGCGACGAAACTCAATCTTCCGAGCCGTTCGAAGATCTGCGTCGATTCCGCCGGCCGCGCGGTCGTCCTTTTCAGCTCGCAGTGGGAACTCGATTACGCGGAAAAGGAAAATCCCGACGTGACGTTTCTCTTAGCGGCTTAAAAGCGTTGCGTTAAACCGCTCTCCCCGCCAAATGCGCTCGACCCGATATTGCGATCGCAGAAGCGCACCAGCGCGCTGGTCGTAATCGACGCCGAACGCCGTCGCGCCGTACTCGCGCAGATCGCGGCTCACCATCAACACGCGGTCGGGAGGATGCGTCGTCAGTTCGCGCACGATCTCGTCCTCGACAGCCGGCGCGTCGACCTCCACCGGCGTGAACGTGTGAAACGTCAGCGTCGTCGGCACGCTCGCCAGATAGTTGATGGTGATGCCTTCCGGGATCACCGCCAGCGTCCCGCCCTGCACCGCGCCGATCGCGCTGGTGAGAATGTGCGCGCGGTCCGCATTCACGTCGTAGAACGTCCCGCGCGGCGTCACGATCGCGTATCGCTTCTGCGCGTAACGTTCGTGCTGTTGCCAAAGATCACTGCCCGCGGTTACGACGAACGGCGCTAGCCACAGAATGGCCATCGCGTTCCGCCGCGGCAGGTAACAGAACAACGTGTACGCCGCCAGCGCGATCGTCGGCACCGTCAGCACGAAGCCGTACCACGACGGCGAGACATTCAGCGGAATCCGCAGCGTGCAGGCCACGGAAAACGCGGCGAAGATCACCAGCGGACTTTTCCGGTCGCGCACGAGTGACCACCCGAGGGCGATCCATTGGACGGCGGCCCAGGCGCGGAAGAAGGAGTGATCGGCGATGAGGATCGCTACGATCACGATCGCCACCGCGGCAAGCCAGTGCCGCCAGCGCTGCAGAAAAAGAATCGCCGCAATGCCGGCAATCCCGATCGCAATCTGCAACAACTGCTCGCGCCATGTCGCCACGCCCGACACGATCGCGAAAAATCGTCGGGCCCGTTCGCCATGCTGCCACGACGCGAACACGTTTTCGCTCCACCAGTGCGCGTCGCGAAAATAGAACGCGACGAAGGCCAGTGCCGCGATCATCGCGCCGCAATACGCCGCCAACTGGCGCCATGTGATCCGTCGCGCGATCGTCAGAATGATCCCGATCACCAGCGCCGCCACCGCGTACTCGACCTTGCACCACGACGCCGCCACCAGCGCGCCAATAGCGATCGCATTGCGCGCGTGTACGAACGCCGCGAGCGCGATACACAACAGCGTCATCCCGATCGTCGCGCCGTAGCTGTACGGAAAGATGAAATTCGCGCCCCACGTCGACGCGCCGCAGAAACAGATCGCCACGAAGGCCAACGTCGCTGCGAACGCCGGCAACGGCCGCCGCAGCGCGATCCACAGCGACGCCGCGATCGCCGCCGACTGAGCAATTCCGATCGCCACATACGCCGCCAGCGAATGCCCGATCGCGCCGGTGATCAGCGCCAGAAGATACGGCGCGAGCGGCGGATATTGATAACGGATATCGCGATACAACTTCGCCCCTTTCGCAATCTGCTCCGGGATGTAGAGATCGCGGCCCGTATCGATGATCGGATCGAGCCAGCGGGCGTAGGACTGGATGAAGCCGACTGCGGCGACTGCGATTAGGGTGGCAATCAGCGCGATGCGGGCTGTCGGCTGTCGGCTGTCGGCTGTCAAAAACGGATCTTCTGGTTTCCCGACACCCGACACCCGACGGCCGACAGCCTCGTTCACTCTTTCATCGTCTCCGGATCGACACCCAGCGACCGGCAGAAATCGACGTACGCGAACGGCGAAATCTCGGACGGCTTGATCTCGCTGCGGCCGCCCCAGAACACATTCGTGTACGACACCGGAATCCCGATCGACTCGAGATGCGCGTCGATCGCCGCCTTGTGCGCCAGCACCGCGTCCTTCTCCGTTCCGTGCGCCACGGCCATGATGTTCACGTTGCGGAACTCCGGGCCGCCCTCGCGCCAATAGCAGTGCGTGAGGATGTGGAAGCGCCCGATCTCGCGCCCCGCCTCCATCTCGCGTCCCGGCGGCACGGCCCAGTGAAACAGCGCATTGAAGCGCGTCACGCGTTCACCCGTCTGCAGCGGCTTCACGTGCTCGAGAAACGTCGAAAAGCGCCCGATGACCTTGCGCGCGTTGAGCGACTCGGCCACCTCGAAGAATTGCTCCAGCGGCACGCCCGCCTCGGCGGCGCGATTGCGCCAGAGATCACGGGTGAACTCCTCCGGCTCAACCTCTCTCTTCAGCGCGGTCAGCACGCGCCAATCGAGCTCGCTCAGGTTGGCCTTGGTCGTGTCCTTCACCTCGGCCAGTTCATCCGACTTCGACCCCGGCTCCATCCCCTTCCGACGCACGTGGCCGACGCCGAGGGCGAAGATGCGGTGCGCGGGCATGACGCGGAAGTGTTCGGCGCCGGTCAGCCGGCCGATCAGCGCGCAATGCTTCTCGATCGAATATCCCTGCGGCACTTTCACCGTCGTCCAGAGCCGGTAATTCGATCCCGGCGTGGCCGCGTCGGTCGAGCGGATGACCACGTGGCCGGAGAACGGATCGTCGTCCACCATGTAGTCGAACGCCGCCGTCAGCTTCTCCTCCGGATACTGCCACGCCACCAGCGCGCCCTCGGCGAGATTGGTCGCCATCAGCGTCTGCCGCACGCGGCGAATCGTTCCGGCGAGCAGCATCGCCCGGATGCGCTCCATCACCGTCTCCGCATCGACGCCCGACTGTTCCGCAATCACGCCGATCGGATCGCGCACGAACCCCTGAATGCGATCCTCGGAAACAGCCAGAATCTTCGCGTTGATCGGATCCGTGTGGGCGATGGGGAGGTCAGTAACAGTGGACATAACGCTTCGGAGATTAGCATGCAGCCGTTTGACAACGCTCCTCTCGCTGTTTACCCTCAGCGCTCCTGGACTGATTTGCGGGGCCGCTTGCAACCAGGTTAAAAAAAGCTAAAGAGCCGGCAGTAGGCCGTTCGACTCCGACTGAAGCCCCGCAATTTCAAGCGGGGCTTTTTCTTTTCTGGAGATTCCGAATGCCACAACCCGACCGTACCGCCGAACTTCGCGAACTGCTCGACCGCCGCATCCTCATCCTCGACGGCGCGATGGGCACGATGATCCAGCGTTACCGGCTCGATGAAGCCGGCTACCGCGGCACGCAGTTCGCCACGCATCCGCGCGATCTCAAAGGCGCCAACGACATCCTCTGCCTGACCAATCCGAAAATCGTCGAAGAGATCCATCGCCAGTACCTCGATGCCGGCGCCGACATCATCGAAACGAATACCTTCAACGCTCAGGCGATCTCGCTGGCCGATTACGACCTCGTCGAATACGCCTACGACATCAACCTCGCCGCCGCACGGCTGGCGCGCGCCGCATGCGACGCGTACTCGACGTCCAACCGTCCGCGCTTCGTGGCCGGCTCGCTCGGGCCGACCAACCGCACCGCGTCGCTGTCGCCCGACGTCAACAATCCCGCGTTTCGCGGCGTCACGTTCGACGAGCTCGTCGACGCGTACTACGACCAGACTCGCGGACTGGTCGACGGCGGATCCGACATCCTGATGCCGGAGACGACCTTCGACACGCTCAACCTCAAGGCCGCACTCTTCGCAATCGAGAAGTACTTCGCCGACACCGGCATCCGTCTGCCGATCATCGCTTCGATCACGATCACCGACGCCTCCGGCCGGACGCTTTCCGGCCAGACCGTCGAAGCGTGCTGGAACTCCATCTCGCACGCACCGCTCCTCGCCGCCGGCATCAACTGCGCCCTCGGCGCGAAGGAGATGCGCCCGCACATCGAGGAGCTGGCGTCGATCGCACCGGTTTACCTCAGTTGCTATCCGAACGCCGGCCTGCCGAACGCGCTCGGCGAGTACGACCAGACGCCGGACGAGATGGCCGCGCTGCTGCACGAATACGCCGGCAACAACTGGATCAACATCGTCGGCGGCTGTTGCGGCACGACGCCCGATTTCGTTCGCGCCATCGCCGAGGCCGTGAAGAGTTTCCCGCCGAGGAAGCCGCCGACCGTCGAAAAGCATCTGCGGCTCAGTGGTCTCGAAGCGCTCACCGTCACGCCGGAATCGAACTTCATCATGGTCGGCGAGCGCACCAACGTCACCGGCTCGCCCAAGTTCGCGCAGCTCATCAAAGCGGGCGACATCGAGCCGGCGCTGGCCATCGCCAAGCAGCAGATCGACGGCGGCGCGAACATCCTCGATGTCAACATGGACGAAGGGCTGCTCGACTCCGAGAAAGTGATGGCGCACTTTCTCCACCTCATCGCCTCGGAGCCCGACATCGCGCGCGTTCCGATCATGATCGACTCCTCGAAATGGTCGGTGCTCGAAGCAGGACTGAAATGCACGCAGGGGAAGTCGGTCGTCAACTCGATCTCATTGAAAGAGGGAGAGGATAAGTTCCGCGAGCAGGCCCGCCTCATCAAACGCTACGGCGCCGCAGTGATCGTGATGGCCTTCGACGAACAGGGCCAGGCCGATTCGATCGAGCGCAAAGTGGCCATCTCGTCGCGCGCGTACGGCATTCTCGTCGACGAAGTCGGTTTCGATCCGACCGACATCATCTTCGATCCGAACGTCCTCACCGTCGCCACCGGAATCGAAGAGCACAACAACTACGGCGTCGCCTTCATCGAGGCCGTGCGCCAGCTTCACGATCGCTTTCCGCTGGCCAGTTTCTCCGGCGGCATCAGCAACGTCTCCTTCTCATTCCGCGGCAACAAGACCGTGCGCGAGGCGATGCACGCCGCGTTTCTCTACCACGCCATCAAGGCCGGCCTGACCATGGGCATCGTCAACGCCGGGCAGCTCGCGATCTACGATGAGATTCCGGCCGAACTGCGCGACCTCGTCGAAGACGTGCTGCTGAATCGCCGTCCTGACGCCACCGAGCGCCTGCTCACGTACGCCGATTCGATCAAAGGCCAGGGCACCGCAACAACGAAGGAAGAAGAAGCGTGGCGCAGCGGAACGGTCGAAGAGCGCCTCTCGCACTCGCTGGTCAAAGGGATCATCGAGCATCTTGATGACGACGTCGAAGAAGCGCGGCAGAAGTATCCGAGCGCGCTGGCGATCATCGAAGGTCCGCTGATGGACGGCATGAACGTCGTCGGCAATCTCTTCGGCGCCGGCAAGATGTTTCTCCCGCAAGTCGTGAAAAGCGCGCGCGTGATGAAAAAAGCGGTCGCGTATCTGCTGCCGTTCATGGAGGCCGAGAAGGCGAAAGCCGGCGACCTCTCGCAGCGCGGCAAGGTGCTAATGGCGACGGTCAAAGGCGACGTTCACGACATCGGCAAGAACATCGTCGGCGTCGTTCTCGGCTGCAACAACTACGAGGTCATCGACCTCGGCGTGATGGTTTCCGCCGACAAGATTCTCGACACCGCCATCGCCGAAAAGGCCGACATCATCGGCCTTTCCGGCCTCATCACGCCGTCGCTCGACGAGATGGTTCACGTCGCGCGCGAGATGGAGCGCCGCAACTTCACCGTCCCGGTCCTCATCGGCGGCGCGACGACGTCGAAGCTGCACACGGCCGTGAAAATCGCGCCGCGCTATTCGCACGCGACGGTTCACGTGCTCGATGCGTCGCGCGCCGTCGGCGTCGTCAGCACACTGCTTTCCGACCGCAAGGACGTCTTCGTCCGCGAACGCAACGCGGAGTACGAGCATCTCCGCGAAGCGCAGGCGAAACGGCAGGATGCGGTGAAGATCCTGCCGCTCGAAACCGCGCGACGCCGCAAACCGTCGCTGACGTTTTCACCCGAACGTCCGCCATTCCTCGGCGTTCGCGTCCTCGACGACGTTCCGCTCGAGCGCATCGAGCCGTTCATCGACTGGAATCCATTCTTCGCCGCTTGGGAGCTGCGCGGACGCTTCCCGCAGATCCTCGACGAACCGCGCGCGAAAGAGCTGTACGAGGACGGTCAGCGCCTGCTGCGCGAGATCATCGACAACCGCCTGATCCGCGCGAAGGCGGTTTACGGATTCTGGCCCGCGAATTCAGTCGGCGACGACGTCGAGCTCTACTCCGACGAATCGCGCGACAACGTCATCGCGCGTTTTCACACGCTGCGGCAGCAGCAAGAGACGAACACGGGCCAGAACCTCGCGCTCGCCGACTTCATCGCGCCGAAGGAAAGCGGCACTATCGACTACATCGGCGGCTTCGCCGTCACCGCGGGCATCGGCGTCGGCGACGTTGTGGCGCGTTTTGAAAAAGATCATGACGACTACAACGCCATCATGACCAAAGCGCTCGCCGATCGCCTGGCCGAGGCGCTCGCGGAGATGCTGCACAAAGACGCGCGCGCCAACTGGTACGCGCCGGACGAGAATCTTTCCAGCGACGAACTGATCGCCGAAAAATACCGCGGCATCCGTCCCGCGCCCGGCTATCCCGCCTCCCCCGATCACACCGAAAAAGCAACGCTCTTCTCGCTCCTCGGCGCCGAACGCGCCGGCATCGAGCTGACCGAGACCTTCGCCATGATGCCCGCCGCCTCCGTCAGCGGCCTGTACTTCGCGCATCCGCAATCGAAGTACTTCGCCGTCGGCAAAATCGGACGCGACCAGGTCGCCGACTACCACGTCCGCAAAGACATGCCGCTGCCGATCGTCGAACGCTGGCTTTCGCCTTCGCTCGGCTACGAGCCCGATGTGAATGCCGCTCCGAACGTCTGTTCCTGCGGCGCGACGCACGGCGCAGTTGCTGCGCGCTGACACTACGGTGGTCCGAACAGATCCTCGGGAATCTCGACTCGCGGCAGTTCAACGGACACGCGCAGAGGCAGCGTGATCGGGGGATCGAGTTTCAGTCCGAGGGCAGATGAGGGAACGGTCTGGATTTCGCGCTTTGCGGCGACGCGCGGCTCGTTGATGCGGACGACGCCGCTGAACTGCAGCGGCGCGAGCGACGGTCGCGGCAGCGCGCGCAACGCGTCATCGAGCGCGAAGCGATCGGCGGTGGGCATCGGTGCGAATGCGATGACCGGCAGCGGTTGCGGCGCGGTGGTGTGGATGACGCGAAGATCGCGCGCGTGCTCGGCGAGCAGCGGATTCGATTCGGACACGAGCGCGGCATCGGTGCGGCCGTAGAGCGCGTTTGCGGCGGCGGTGAGGTCGTCAGCAACGCGCGTCGTCACCGCAACGCCGTCGTCGCCCAATCCTTCGGAACCGCTGATCGTTTTGCCGCGCAGATCGGCCAGCGTTTTCGCACTGCTGCGCGCAGGCACGACTACTTTGCGCTCGTACGTCGTGTGGCCATCGCGGCTGAAGGCGAAGCGCGGCGAGAAGTCGCGTGTGATGAACTCAGGATTGGCGATGACGACGCCGATGCGATCGCGATTCGCAGCGATGAATGCGCGAGCGTCGTCCGCGCGGCGAAACAGTTCTGCCTTCAGCGGCAGCGACGATGCGCCGGCGAGATTCGCGACGATCGCATTCGTTGCCTCCGCCAGCTTCTTTTCGGTCTCGGCCGGCGTGTCGGGAAGGAAGACAACGACGGTGTGACGCGGCTGCGATGAAGTCGGCTCGTCGGCTACTTCCTTCGCCGGCTGCGCCGTTTCCAGGTTTTTCTTTGCAATCGATTCGACCGCGGGCGGCAAATCACCGGAAATGGCGCGAGAAAGCGTTTCGCGCGCGTCGCCGCCGGCGATGAGATCCGCCGTGCCGCGAATGAAGAGTGCGAGCGATTGCCGTCGTTCGTCGAGCGATACCGCGCGTTCCGCAAGCCCGCGCGCACGGCGTGCCGCGGCTTCGTCCTGACGTTTCGCGGCGCGATCGAGCTCGTCCGCGGCTTGCGCCAGGAGCGCGATCGCGAGCGATTTCTTCGCGCGGCCGCAGACGTCTGATTGCGAACCAAGCGTGAGCTCCAGCACCGAGGCGGTGCGACGACCCCACGCGTCGCCGCCGCAGCGGATGGAATCGAGCAACTCCGCCGCGTCGTCGTATCGCCGTTCGCCGATCGCCACCTCGGCGGCAGCGAGCGAGACTTCGTACCAATCGGCGAACGCTTTGTGCGCGGTCGCGAGATGCGGCTTCGCGTCGCTCGACATGCCGAACTGCCAGAAGAGAATGCCCGCATCGCCTCGCGCGATCGGCGAGGGGCTCTGCGCGAGCGATTTCGCCGCGATTTCCCGTTTTCCATCGAGCGCATCGAGCACTGCGACGACCTCGGGTGTCGTGACATGCAACGCGCGCAGGTGGGCGGCGTTCGGATTTTGACGCGCGTCGACAACCGCGAGCTCGGCGCGCAACGCCGGACGATCGGGAAGCGCTTCGAGCGCGGCGCGTTCGGCGGCGAGATCGCCTGCATCGCGCGCGACCAGCGCGCGCTCGAGCATGACGACATTGTTCGACGGCGTGCGCTGCAGGAGCGACTTCGCGTCGTCGAGCCGCTTCTCGTGTCGCGCAATCCGTCCGAGGAGCAGCAGCGACTCGGCATCGTTCGCGTCGAGTTTCAACGCCTCTTCGAACGATGCGCGAGCGCCGGTGCGATCGTCGCGAGTCCATTGCGCGCGGCCGAGCATCTTCAGCGCGATCCGTTTGGAGTCGGCGTCGAAGTGCGGCATGCCGTCACGAAGCAGCTTGATCGCGTCGTCGTACTTTGCGGCCTTGAACGCGATCGTGCCGAGGTGGAGATAGGCGAGCGGCAGCGACGCATCGCCGGCGAGCGCCTTCCGATACTCCAGTTGCGCGCGATCGGTTTTGCCGGTCGTGAAGTAAAGGAAGCCGAGGTTGTAGTGGGCGACGGTGCTGTCGTCGAGTGCGGCCGCCTTCTGGTACGCGTCGATCGCTTCGGCCCACTTCTGCTGCTTCAGATAGATCGCGCCGAGGTTCGCGTAGGCGCGGGCGTTGACGGCTTCGACCGGCTGATGGTTCGCGAACTGCTGATCGATCGGTGCGAGCGCCATGTGATAGGCGTCGAGCGCTTCGTCGTAGCGGCCAGCGTCGAAGAGAACCGCGCCGAGGTTGAAGTAGGCGCGCAGAAACGTGTGATCGAGATCGGCAGCTTTGCGATATGCGGCGATCGCTTCGTCTCTGTGGCCAAGCGCAACGAGCGTGTTGCCGAGGCTGAACTGGTATTTCGCATCGTCGGGCGCGAGTTGCGTAGCCTGGGTGATGGCGGCGAGCGCGTCGTCGTTGCGGTTGAGCGAACGGAGGATTGTCGCGCGCAGCGAATACAGCGCGGCATCACGCGGCGTTTTTGCGATCGCTTGGTCGACGTACTTCAACGCGTCGGCTGATTTTCCCAACTGCTGCGCGGCCGCGGCGGCGTTGGAGAGCAGCGTTCGATCCGCCGGCGCGGCAGCGGCACCGCGCACGAACGTCTCGTACGCCTCGGCCACTTTTCCCTGCTTGAAGTAAAGCGCGCCGAGGTTGACGTAAGCGGAGGCCAGCGACGGCGCGACTTCGATCACGCGGCGGTACTTCGCGATCGCGTCATCGATCCGATTTGCTTCACGCGCGCGCTCCGCGTCTTCCATCAGCGTTCGTGCGACCTCGGGAACGTCTTCCTGCGCGCGCAGAACCGGCGCGAGGATCGTCAACGCGATCACTGCGGCCGCCAGCAACGTACGCATTCAGACCTTCGCCATCGCCGCGGCAATCGAGCGGAAGATGCCGAATCCGTCCGTGTTGCCGAGCAGCGCCTCGGCGCACCGCTCCGGATGCGGCATCATCCCGAGGACGTTGCGGCGCGCGTTGCAGATGCCGGCGATGTTGCGCGCCGAGCCGTTGGGATTCGACTCGCGCGTGACGCGCCCCTCGGCATCGCAATAGCGAAAGATGACCTGCCGGTTGCGCTCCAGCTCATCGAGCGTGGCGTCGTCCGCGAAGTAGTTACCCTCGCCATGTGCGATCGGGACGCGCAGCACGGCGCCGCGATCCAGCTCGCAGGTGAAGGGCGTATCAGTCTCCTCGACGCGCAGGAAAATGTCGCGGCTGACGAATCGCAGATGTTCGTTGCGCATCAACGCGCCCGGCAGAAGACCAGCCTCGGTGACCACCTGAAAGCCGTTGCAGATGCCAAACACCATGCCGCCCTCGGCCGCATGACGCCGGATCGGCTCCATCACCGGCGCGAACTTCGCCAGCGCACCGGCGCGAAGGTAATCGCCATACGCAAAACCGCCGGGGATGATGACGCAGTCCGCCCCGCGGAGGTCCGTTTCCTTGTGCCACAGCACCTCGACCTCAGCTCCAAGCACATCACGAGCGACATGCACCGCATCGTGATCGCAATTCGAGCCGGGCAGGACGACGACGCCGAATTTCATGGGACGCAAGTTTAGCGCGGGCTCGATCTGTAACGGATACGGACCTGTCTTCACTACTTCATTACTGGAGGAAGGGGTCCGCTCCGCGTCCCCTCATGCGAAATGGTGTTCAGGTCCAAAACCGACAGCACGGGCGACGTCAAAAAGCCGCAGCAACGCGGCGCGCGCGCGCCGCTCGCCATCACGATCGTCGTGCTGGCGCTGGTCGGTTGCGGTTACTACGCCTATTACCGCAAACAGGCGGAGTACTACACCGGCCGGAACCTGCGCCTGCTATCGATGCTCACGGCACAGGTCGAGGGACGCATCTCCATGTTCGCCGACTTCGTGAGCCTGAAGGCGAAGTCCGATGATCCTAACGGCGCGACGAAACCCGACGATCTCTACTACACGCCCGGATTGAAGTACGGACAGTGTACTGACGAACTCCCGGACGAGTGGCCAAAGATGGCTACCGGCCGCGCGCAGTTGCGCCGCGACGTCGTAGAAGGGACCCGTGGTTGGAAAGTGCGTCTGCAGGCCTATGTCGATCAGAAGCCAGCGGTGTCGTGCGGGTCGGTGATGATCGATGACGTAGCTCGTCCTATCTTCACGCGCAACCTCGGCGCCGCGTTCGACGTGCTGCTCGTGGCTCGCGACGACGGCACGGTCTTGTACAGCGTCCGGCCGCCTCCGGCATCCTCGACGCTCCTCGGCACCAACGAGGAATGGATCGACGAGGCGGAAGAAGCTCCGCGCGTCGCCCCGATCAACGTCCCCGAAGCAAAGCCTGCAGCGACTACGACCAGCGGCGAGAAGACGGATACCGGTTCTCCCGAGCTAACCCCCAATCCCGCGCAACCGCAGAGCGCGATGACAGAACGCGACAGCGGTGCGCCCGTTTTGATCACGAACCTGAAAGCGCTGCAGAAACGAAAATCAGGACTGTTCTCGGAGTACGAACCGATCACTCCGGCATCGCTGACGACCGGCACCGGCCATATGACCGTTTCGCTGAACGGCTCCGACTACGTGCTTTTTACTCAGCCCTACACATTCTCCCGGAAGCCGGCCAGCGTTCACGGCAACAAGAGCAACGAGTGGGTCGTCTGCGGGCTGGTCTCGGCATCCCGATTCCGCTACGACGTCTCCGCCGTTTCGGCGTCGCTCGTCCTGATCGCGATCGCCGTCGCTCTGCTCGCACTTTGCTGCTGGCCGTATCTTCGGATCGCGCTGATTCATCCCAGCCAGCCGCTGATGATCACGGACGTGGTGCTCATCATCATCTGCACCATCGTCGGTGCTGCGGTGATCACGCTGGCGCTGCTCGATGCATTTGCCTACCTCGGCATCACGCAAACGGCCGATGAGCAATTGGCAAAGTTTGGCGAAAAGGTGAATGGCGATTTCGCCGACGACGTCCGCCGCGCCATGACGCTGTTGTCGAAGGCCGAGGAGTTGACGCGGGGAAACGCGGTAAAAGCGGTGAACGATAAGCAGCGGGTGCAGACGCTGCCGCAAAGTCTTACTTCCAATGCGGCTCTTGGCGTTTATCCCTACATCGACTCAATCGCCTGGATCGATGACGACGGAAAACAGAGCGTGCGCTTCGGCCGCATTCTCAGTCCGCCCAAAGACGTCAGCGGCCGGACCTACTTCAAGCTCGCCAACCAGGAAAGAACGTGGACCCTGCCAGGCGATCCGCCGACGCAATACGTGTTGGACTGGGTCCGGTCGAAAGCGACCGGTGAGGTACGCGCGATCCTGGCGAAGAAAACCGAAGAGGCGAAAGCATGGGACAAGGCCTACCACTCGGACGACGAACGTGGGCCTCCGTTTTCCGTCATCGCACTGGCAACGAATCTGATCGACATCAGCGACGCCATTCGTCCGCCTGGCGCGGAGATGGCGATCATCGACGAGAACGGAGAGGTCATCTACCACTCCGACACGCAGCGGATCGGTTACGAAAATTTCTTCACCGAGACCGACCAGAACCGCAATCTGCGCTCGGCCGTCGTGGCGCGGCGAGCCGGGCATGTGGACGCGACGTACTGGGGCGACGATCAGTCGATGTATGTCCGTCCGCTCGATGGCTCCGCGTGGACCTTGGTGACGTTCCGCGCCAAACGGCTGACGCGCGTGCTGAACGTGGAGGCGACGCTCCTGACGCTGGCGTTGCTTCTTCTCAGCGCGGTGCCGTACTTCGCCGTTTACCTGGCGGTTCTGCTGCTCAAGCCGCGGTATCGCGCTCCGAGGCTCTGGCCGGACGCCACACGCCAGGGCGACTATCTCCGCCTGTGCGTCGTTCTGGCGGCGCTGGTTCTCCTCTTCGCCCTCAACAACTACGCGCTGGCGCCGTGGGACTCGTATTCGGGCATCGTCATCCTTCCGCTCCTGGCGATGGTGACGACGTATCTTCTGCTTCACCGCGCGGGAGCGCCACGCCGCTTTGCCGTCGGCACGGCGGTATGGATCATCGTCACGGCGATGCTCGTCGCGCACATGCTCGCCGCGGACGTCCACGCCGAACATTTCTCCGCTCAGCTAGCGCCGCTGGTGAAGGGGATTCTCGTTCTGGCCACTCTCGGCGTGGCCCTGCTGACATTCATCCTTCTCGGCGACGGCTGGAAGCGTTCCAAACGCCTTCGGGCTGCATTCCACCGGGTGCAATTGCGATACGGCTACGCCACTCTCTACCGGCTTTGCGGCGTGTTGCTGATCATCATCGGCGTGGTTCTTCCGGTCATCGGCAGCTTCACCATCAGCCGGCATGTCGAAGTGGAACTGCTGGTGAAGTACAGCCAGCTTCGTACGGCGGCCAGCCTGGAGCAGCGGATCGATCATCTCGTGACGATGAACGCGCTGCCGCCAGACGTGCCACCGGCGACCAAACTCGACTCGTTTTCCGACGTCTTCCGCAATCCCGTGGAAATCCTCTTTGGCAGCGAGTGGTATCTCACGCCGCTGCCGAAAGGAGCTCCGGTGCCGCCGGCCGGCGCAGCCGAATCGTGCCCGGATACCGATGATCCGAAGAACTGGACCATTGCGGCATGGGCGGCCAACTGGCTGCCGTCGCTGTACGACGACTCGATCGCCATCCGCCCTCTTTTCGCTGGAGAAGCGAGCGACAAGCTCTGGCAATGGTGCCGGCCGTCGGCGTCGGGAGTCGGTGAATCAAATACCGAGCGGCCGATCAAGCTTGTTCGGAAGGTCCATTTCGATACCGACGTGGCGTCGTTCTTCTGGACCGGCGACAACGTGACGGGGAACATCGTCATCAACTCGTTCGTCCCGCGAGCGTCGTTTCTGGGATCGGATTGGCGCCGCGTGCTGATCATCATTGTCCTGGCGTTTCCACTGCTGGCGATCTTCTGGTTCGCTGCGGATTTCGTGGCCAAGCGCGTTCTGCTGATCGACGTTCACGAGCCCGACTGGCTGGCCCGCAAGCCCCTCAGTCCGACTCTCGGCGAACACATTTTTCTCGTACGGCGCGACCGCGATCTGGCGTCGCTGACGAAAGGTCTGGCCTTCGTCGACGTCTCGTTCGCGTCGCTCGACCGCAACGACAACTGGTCCGCCGTTCTCGAGATCCTCGACAGTACCGAGGCCGGGAGGAATGTCCGCGTCATCGATTTCGAGTACGGCATCAACGACGGCGCCGTGAACGCGAAAAAGCTGAACTGGCTGGAACGCCTGCTCATGCTCTCAGACCGCACGGTCATCGTCTCCTCGGCCGTGAGCCCGTCCTACATCCCCACCACTCCGCCACCGGCCGGCGACGAATCCGCGGCCTACTTTGCCCGCTGGACCACGCTGCTGCAGTGCTTCGTGACCGTCACGGCGGAAGAGCTGGACCTCCGCCACGAGGAATGGGAGCGGCGCAATGCGCTCCGGACCGTCAGCGTCGCCACCGCGGCCGAGCCGAAGACCTGGCTCGAGAAAGAGACCGCCCACAACGCATTCCTGCGCCGTCTCTACAACGAGCTGGCGGCGGAAACTGATCTCTACCGCACGCTCAGGGAAAGCGATTCGGATACCGACCGGCAGCGCCTCCTCGACGAGATTTGCGAACGCGCCGAGACGTATTTCGCCGGCCTCTGGTCGAGCTGCCGCCAGGATGAAAAGCTGTTGCTCTATCAGCTCGCGCACGACGGTCTGGCCAACGGCCGGAACCGCCGCACGCTGCGGCGTCTCATCGCACGCGGCCTGGTGCGGCGCAATCCGAACCTGGAACTCTTCAGCGAATCGTTCCGGCTCTACGTCCTCACGGCGGCGGAACGCGAAAACATCGTCATGATCGCCCGCGAAAGTCGCGGCGCCAGCACCTGGGACTCGCTGCGCCTGCCGTTCTTCGTGATCATCATCAGCTTCCTGCTCCTGCTCTTCGCAACGCAGAAAGATATGCTGACGACGACCACCGCCCTCGCCACGGCACTCACGACCGGCCTGCCGGTCCTGATGAAACTGATCGGCGTCTTCACCGAACGCCGCAGCGACGCGAAGGAGTGAGGCCATTTAAGTCCGCACGGGCATGCCATAGTTGTATCCGCCATGTACCTGATGTACGTCGACGAAAGCGGAGATACAGGTGTCTTGAATTCGCCCACGAAGCACTTCGCGCTTTCAAGCCTGATCGTGCACGAACTACGTTGGGAGGCGGCCCTGCAGCAGTTGATCGAATTTCGCCGCCGCATGCATGCACGCTTCGGTCTCCTGATGACGGAAGAGATTCACGCATCAGCAATGATCAACAGACCGGGGCGGCTCGTTCGCATACGCCGTAATGACCGGCTCACGATTCTCCGGGCGCTTGTCGATGAGATCACTCGATTACCCGATGTGAACGTGATTAACGTTGTCGCAGACAAGCGTCCGCAGGATACGTCGGACCTTGTGTTTGACCGAACGTGGCGCGCGTTGATTCAGCGCTTCGAGGACACGCTGTCTCATCGAAATTTTCCTGGACCGGCAAATCCCGAGGAGCGAGGCCTAATCATCTGCGACGAGACCGATCAGCGATTGAACCGGTTGCTCCGCAAAATGAGGCGATATAACCCTATACCGAATCGAAGTTCATTCGGACCCGGCTATCGGGATCTTCGACTCCAGTACATCATCGAAGACCCTGTACATCGCGACTCGAAAAGCACCTACTTCCTGCAAGCAGTCGATACGACGGCGTTTTTTCTTTACCAGGAACTCGCGCCCAATTCCTTCATTCGCCGAAAGGGGGCGAAGAAGTACTTCCGCCGCCTTCTGCCCGTGCTTTGCACTGTCGCGACTAAGGCGAACCGGTACGGTGTCGTCCATCTCCGGTAAAAAAAAGGGGGCGCCTTTCGGCGCCCGGATGAATCCTACTGCCCAGACAAGCCGAGGTTCAGATTCGCCATCAATATAGTCCGGTAACGGGTAAGCCTGCAAGGAAGGAATGGCTCCGGCAGTAGGACTCGAACCTACGACCCACGGATTAACAGTCCGTTGCTCTACCAACTGAGCTATGCCGGAGTACTTGCGGCGCGGCGGGCGG
>Ga0207650_10000165_pt1 | contig 80255 bp, 64 predicted proteins | sample KBSS63metaG_FD_184325 | JGI IMG/M metagenome (GOLD analysis project Ga0207650, IMG submission 184325) | Switchgrass rhizosphere microbial communities from Kellogg Biological Station, Michigan, USA - KBS S6-3 metaG (SPAdes) (version 2) | ecosystem: Host-associated > Plants > Roots > Rhizosphere...
ATGACCACCGGCTCGCGGCCTTCGACGACCGGGACGAGCGCTTCGAGGATGAGATCGCGGTCGACGCGTTTGATGTCGGGGTGGTTGGTGCGGGCCATCGACGCGCGCGAATAGGCCTGAGCGTCCTTCAGAACGTCGCGCAGCTTGTCGATCTGCTTCGTGTAATTCTTTGCCGCTTCCTTCGCCGCCTCTTCGTCCTGCGGCTGTTCGTCGAACGCGTTCGTGCGCAGGCGCGGGAAGTGGATGTGCATCGCCAGCGGCGCCTTCAGCGTCATCTCCTGCGGCGTCCAGCCGGCCAGATTGATCATCGCCGACGATCCCGAAATGATGCCGCCTTCCGGCTCGGTGACGACGCTGGTGATGCCGTTCACGCGCGTCACCGGAATCACGTTGCTATGCGGATTCACCGCAACCTCGGCGCGCGCATTCGGGTTGATGTCGCCCAGCTCCGCGGTGTCGACCGTGCCGGGGACGGCGCTGATCTCTTCGAGCCCGACATGCGAGCCGGCGTCGATGAGACCGGGATAGACGAAGAGGCCGGTGCCGTCGATGACCGTCGCGATGCTCGGAACGCTCACGTTCGCTCCGACGGCGGTGATGAGTCCATTCGAGAAGACGATCGTTCCATTCGGGATGGCGGCCGAGGAGACGGGGACGATCGTGGCATTGCGGATGGCGATCGTCGACTTTTTGCCGGGACTGTTGATGATGACGGACTGCGCGGAGATCGAACCGGCGACGAAGAACGCCAGGAACGCGCCGGCGAGCCGCCGGCGGTCCAGCCAGCGAGCCGCTGGCGCTACGAGGCTACGCTGCGCGTTAGTCATTGGTGGCCTCCGGCTTCTCGTCGTCGCTCTTGCCTGGTTTCTTTTTGTTCTTCGCTTCGTCGTCCGCTTCTTTTTTCAGGCGATCCTTTTTCTCCTGCGCCAACTGTTTGCGCGCGGCTAAATCGCGTGTGCGGTCGAAGAGGATCTCGCCGTCGACGAGCGTGGTCTCGACGCGCGAGTAGGTCGAGAACGGGTGCCCGGTCCAGATCACGATGTCGGCGTCCTTGCCGACGTCGATCGATCCGATGCGGTGATCGAGGCGGAGCTGCTTCGCGCCGTTCAGCGTGCAGAGTTTCAGCGCTTCTTCTTCCGACAAGCCGCCGTACTTCATCGCCTTCGCGGCGTCCTGATTGAGGTGGCGCGCCAGCTCGGCGGAATCGGAGTTGACCGAGGTGAGCACGCCGGCGTTGGTCATCAGCGCAACGTTGTACGGAATCGCGTCATAGGCCTCGGCTTTGAACCCCCACCAGTCGATGAACGTGCCGCCGCCCACTCCGTGCGCGGCGATTTCCTTCGCCACCTTGTAGCCCTCGAGCACGTGCTGCAGCTCGCGGATTTTGAAGCCCTGCTCGTCGGCGACGTTGAGCAGCATCATGATCTCGTCGGCGCGGTAGCAGTGCGAGTGGACGTCGATCTTCCCCTTGAGGATGTCGACCATCGTCTCCATCAGAATGTCGTGGCGCGGCGGAATCGGATTCTCGCCGCGCTTCTTTTTCGCGTCGTAGTCGTCCCAGCGCGCGATGTAGTCCTTGGCGTCGGTGAACGACTGGCGGATCACTTCCTCCACGCCCATGCGCGTCTGCGGATACTGCGCGGGGATGCCCGGCGGCGGACGGAAGTTCGACGACTTCGGATTCTCGCCGAGGGCGAATTTGATCGTGCGCGGGGCGTCGGAGATCGGCCATTCGGAGATCGGATGTCCCCACTTCCACTTCACGATCTGCGACTGCCCGCCGATCGGATTGGCCGAACCGTGCAACACGAGCGCCGTCGTCGTGCCGCCGGCGAGCTGCCTGTAGACGTCAATATCTTCGTTGGTCAGTACGTCGCGGATGCGCACCATGCCGGTGTTCGGCAGCGAGATCTCGTTGACGCTTCCCTCGACCGCGGAATGGCTGTGCGTGTCGATGATGCCGGGCATGACGAACTTGCCGGCGGCATCGATGACGGTCGCGTTGGCCGGCGCCGTAACCTGCGCGTTCGGACCAACCGCCGCGATCTTCCCGCCATGCACGAGGATGGATCCATGCTCGATCTTTCCGTGCGAAACGGTGAGGATGGTGGCGTCGCGGATGAGGACGTCCTGGGCACTCGCGACGCCCGCGAAGAAAACAAACAGCAGCGCGAGAAAACGGGTGTCGGCTGTCGGGTGTCGGCTGTCAAAACCTCTAACGTCGCGCGAACCGACGCTCTCCCCGACACCCGACAGCCGAGAGCCGACAGCCTTCTTTTTCATTCTCATTTCTTGCTCCCCGTGAACGGGAACGTGCCGAGCGTCGTCGACACCGTGCCGTCCATGTTCGCGCCGTGCAGCGTGCCGTGGAAGACCCAGTCGCCCGCCTCTTCCTTGCCGCCACCGGCGATCGAGAATTGCACCGTCGTACCGTCGAACGTGCCGTTGCCGACGTCGCCCGCGCCGCGGTCGCCCGAGTAGGTGCCGCTGATCTGGCCGTTCTCGACGTGCAGCGTCGCGGTGATGTTCACGTCGCCCGAAGTTGCCTTGACGACGAAACTCCACGTTCCATCGACGCCCGTTCCTGTCGACGTCGCCGCAGATTTTTTCTTCTCATCCTCGGTCGGCACCTTCGCCTCGCGGCCGTCGACGAAGATGTGCTTGACCTTCGACTCTTTGTCGAAGATCGGCTTGTCGGTGACGACGATGTTGGCGATCTTGCCGCGCTCGATCGATCCGAGCTGCCGGTCGATGCCGAGGATCTTCGCAGGGTTGATGGTGGTGGCGCGCAACGCGTCGTCGGCGGACAGACCGTTCTCGATCGCCTTGCGGATTCCGGGGAAAAAGTCGCCGGTCTTGCCTGCGCCGCTGACCAGCGCGAAGAGAACGCCGCTCTTCGCCAGCACCGCGGGAGTGGTCGGCTGAAGCTGGCGATCGCGAATGACGCGCAGCGGTTGCTCTTCGCGATCCTCTTTCGATGCCGGCGCCGTCGCCCACTTCGTCGATACGAGAACCGGCGCGCCGAGCGACTTCAACTCGTCGCCCATCTTGTAGCCCTGCCGCGCGCCGGCGATGATCATCCGCACGCCGAACTCTTTCGCAATTGCCTCGGCGCGCCGCATCATCAACTCGCTGTCGGCCACGAAAACGACCGGAACGTCGCGATGCAAAACGCGGTCGAGCGCTTCGAGCGACGGACTTTCATCGGGCCGTTTGTAGCCGGCCGGATTCTTGTCGTAGATCGCGCGCGCCGCCGAGTACTGCTGCGCGTCCATGAACGTCTGGCGGATGTACGAGATCACGCCCATCAGCGAGTCGGGATACGTCCACGCCGGCCGCGGATTGAACGAGATCTGCTGCGTGGCCGGATTGCGGATCACGCGCGACTCCATCGTCCCGCCGCCGAGGTTGAGGGCGGCCGACTGGCCGTTGAAGATGCCGAACGACGGCGCGGTGACGATCGTCGTCACGCCGGTGGCGCGCTTGGCATCGATGTCGTCATCCGACAACTTCGCCTCGCGAAAGGCGAGGAACGACGGTCCGGTCTCCGGCAGTTGCTCCGGCGTATTTCGCGCGCCGGCGGCCGCGGGACCACGCCGCCGCGTCGCCGTCGCGCTCGGAAATCCGAGGGACGTTTGCGCGTCGATGAGGCCGGGGTAAATGTGCCCGCCCTTCACGTCGATGATCGTCGCGTCGAGCGGAATCGCCTGCGCGTAGCCGACCGATTCGATCAACCCGTCGCGGATGATCACCGCGCCATTCGTGATCTCCGGTCCGCTGACCGGATGAATCGTGCCGCCCGTGATGGCGTACACGCCCGGCGCATCGGCAAACGCCGGCGCGGCGAGAAAAAGAAGGGAGAAAACGGAAAACCAGAGGAAACGCCTGGACATTCGCACCTCCGCGGGGGCGACATGATAGCCGGTGGGGGTGGGGTGTAGGGGGTGGGGTGTGGGAGTTCGAAGTTCCGTTGCCGAGACGATCGCGTCTTTGCTCCCACCCCCCGCACCCAACTCCCCACACCCCAGCAAGTTTGACTCCCTCATCCCCCTTCGCTACGCTCAGCCAACTCAACTCCATGGTCCTCTTCAACTACGCCACCAAAGAGATCACTGCGAAGATCGTCTATTACGGTCCGGGGCTGTGCGGCAAGACGACGAATCTGCAGTTCGTCTACGACTCGCTGCCGTCGAACAACAAAAGCAAGATGCTGTCGCTGGCTACGAAGACCGACCGCACCCTTTTCTTCGACTTCCTCCCCCTCGACCTCGGCAAGATCCGCGGCATGCGCACGAAGTTGCAGCTCTACACGGTGCCGGGGCAGGTCTACTACAACTCCACGCGCCAGCTCGTGCTCAAAGGCGCGGACGGAATCGTCTTCGTCGCCGACAGCCAGGACCACGCCACCGACGCGAACATCGAGTCGCTGCAGAACCTCGAGGACAACCTCAAACGCCAGGGCGTGCGCATCCGCGAAATCCCGCTCGTGATCCAGTACAACAAACGCGATCTGCCGAACGCGCTCGGCATCCCGGACCTCGACGCGGAGATCAACAAGCTCGGCGTTCCGCACTTCGAGTCGGTGGCCACGACCGGCATCGGCGTCGAAGAAACGCTGAAAGGCGTGACGTCGCTCGTCCTCCAGCACCTGATCAAAAAGTACGGCCTGGAAGGATCCGAGCCGCTCGACCGCGAAATCCAGATCCTCAATCCGACGCTCGCCGCCGAGCCGCGCCCGCACGATTCGCTGTGGGATGAAGACGATCCGTTTGCCGACCCGTCGCCGACCCCGGTTTCGGAATTCACGCTCGACGACGCCGGCGACGCCGATGACATCCCGCTCGTGCCGACGGAACTGATCGGCTCCGCACCCGCGGCCGCTCCGCAACACGTGGCCGAGGAGCCGTTCGAAGATTTCCGCGACTACTTCACCACCGATACGGAACCCGAGGCGAAGCCGGCGTCGTCCGGCATCTCCGTCCGCGGCGAAACGTCGGCGTTGTCCGCGCTGAGCGAGATGCCGATCGAAGTGCCCATGACCTCGATCGAAATCCCGCTCCCCGACGGCATCCTCGATTCGCTCCCCGACCTCAGCGCGCCGTCGTCATCCCGCACCGCCACCGCCCCCGACCGCCGCGCAAACGACGGCCTGGTAAAGGAAGTGACGGTCCCGCTGAACCTGACGATGGACGAGCTCCGCCAGCACCGCAGGCTCCGTCTGAAGATCACGCTGGACGTGAATTTACTTTCGTAGGCGAGCGTTACCGCGAATCCCGGAGGGGTGGTCGAGTGGTTTAAGGCAGCGGTCTTGAAAACCGCCGTACCGGTAACGGTACCGTGGGTTCGAATCCCACCCCCTCCGCCAAATTGAGATTCAGCGACATCCAGCACTGGCCGAAACCTAAAGGTGTATCAATGGTTTCGGCTCTTTTGCGTCCACCGATGTTCAAAGCGGTTCATTGGAATCCGGGGGTACATGGGGGTATAATTTCGGGGTGTGACGCGGTAGATTCGATGGCGTACCCCCGCACGTCGATCCAACTCCGCAGAAGGGACCCTCGATGCTGACTGACGCCGCGATCCGAAAGGCCAAACCGTCCGGGAAACAACGGAAGATGTTCGATTCTCGCGGACTCTTTCTGCTCGTTACGCCTGCCGGCGGAAAGCTCTGGCGCCTCAAATATCGCTTCAGCGGGAAGGAAAAGCTGCTAGCGCTGGGAGCGTATCCGGACGTTCCGCTTGCCGCAGCGAGAGACCGCCGGGAAGATGCGCGCCGCGTCATCGCAGCAGGGATCGATCCATCCGCGCAGCGACGTGCGGAGAAAGAGGCGTCCGGCGCCACCTTCGAGCTGGTCGCGCGTGAATGGTGCGATAAGTTCGGCGTGCAGTGGAGCGCCTCCCACGCGGAGACGGTCCTCTCGCGGCTCGAACAGAACGTGTTCCCGTTCCTCGGCACAAAGGTCACACGCGAGGTCAATGCGCCCGAACTTCTCGACGTGCTCCGGCGCATCGAACGCCGCGGCGCGAACGAGACAGCACGGAGAGTGCGGCAGATTTGCGGACAGGTGTTTCGCTACGCAATCGCTACGGGTCGTGCTGATCGCGATCCCTCGGCTGACCTACGTGGAGCGTTGACGCCTGTCAAAGTCGAGCACCGCGCTGCCATCACCGACCCAAAGAAAGCTGCGGGCCTCCTTCGCGCACTCGATGCGTACGAAGGAACCCTCATCGTTCAGTGCGCACTCAGGCTTGCGCCTCTTGTTTTTGTTCGTCCGGGTGAATTGCGCAAAGCGGAGTGGTCGGAAATCGACCTCGATCGCGCGGAATGGACGATCCCAGCGTGGCGAATGAAGATGAAGCAAACGCTCACCGTTCCACTTGCGCGACAAGCCGTCGCGATCCTCCGTCAAATCTATCCGGTGACCGGCGGGGGCAAGTACGTCTTCCCCTCTGCGCGCTCAGTCTCTCGCCCGATGTCAGACAACGCGATCCTCGCGGCACTTCGTCGCTCCGGCATCGCGGCCGAAGAGATGACCGGACACGGCTTCCGCGCCATGGCGCGAACGATTCTCGACGAGGTTCTCAACGTACGCGTGGATCTCATCGAGCATCAACTCGGTCACGCGGTGAAGGATCCCAATGGCCGAGCCTACAACCGGACCGCCTTCATCTCGGACCGAGCCGCGATGATGCAACAGTGGGCGGACTATCTCGACACTCTGAAGTCTCCTCCAGAAGCGACCGGCACCGAATCTGGTACGGCGTCACGCTAGGTTCATTCCCCCAACGCGGCGTGCGAAAGGGAGGTAGCCGATGGTCCGTCATTCAAGCAAAGATGAACTCAAACCCGGCTCCGCAGCAATTCGGTCGCTTCGATCACAGGGCGTGCGTCCGGACGGCTACGGCTATGACTATCGGAAATTTGGATGCTTTCCTGGAGGACCACCTCTAGCAAAGTTCCTCCGAAGGTACGTAACGCTTCGCGAAGCACTCATGCGACTTCGAGCTGAGTCGCCGAACAGGAAGGAGCAGAAGCCTTTCTTTCGGGCCGTCTGCGACGCGACGCTCGCAGGTCTTGGTTCCTATCCCTGGAATTACCAGAAGGCGGAAGACAGCCTTTGGGACTGGTGCGAAGACGTTTTTCGCACGATCAGCTAATCGAGATAATCGGGAAAGCGGAAGGCCGCGAGAAGTATCGAGAAGGCAACCCCCTTGGATCAGGAAAGGGCAAAGCGAAAAAGAAAAGAGTCAACTCGGACGGCTTGAGGGGACAACTCGAACATCGCGCGACTGAAATCGAACTGGTCAACAGGCTTGACCGTGGAGGTAAGAAGCTGGCGATCGAGGAAGTTGCGAAAGCCGAAGGGCGATCAGTAGCGGCAATCCGTAAGCGCGTAACACGAGCCTCAGACAAGTAGTCGCCAACTTATTTTGTCCCTCAGAACCTAGACGGACAGGATCAACCGCGCTATTCCTTTGCGAAGAAACCATGCTTCGTAAGGAGAGCGACGATGTCCGAAAAAATCCTAAGACTTCCGGAAGTCAAGGCGTTGTCTGGATTGAGCCGTTCAACGATTTACCTGCGAATGGCAGAGGGGCTATTCCCGAGAGCAATTGCCCTCGGTCCGCGAATGATCGGATTTCGCGAGTCGGAAGTTGCGGCAGTTAATGCTGCTCGCATCCGCGGTGTAAGCGACGAAGAGCTTCGCGCTCTCGTCGCATCGCTGTTCGCAGCCCGACGAGGCGCAGCGTGAGGGTGACGTCCATGCGACGCCAGCAGAAGAAGCAAGGCGGTAAGCCGAACAAAGGCGGGCGACCGCCCGTCGTTATCGAGCCGAGACAGGTTTATACGATGGCCTCATACGGCTGCACGGTCGCCGAGATCGCCGCCATGATGGAGTGTTCTGCGGATACGATTGAGCGGCGCTTTGGCAAGGAATTAAGAACAGGCCGAAACGCACGCAACGGAATGCTCCGCGTGAAGCAGTTCAAGTTGGCGGAGAAGTCAGCCGCGATGGCTATCTTTCTCGGAAAGAACTATCTCGGCCAGACGGATAGCTACAAGTTGGGATGTCTGACGGATGACGAACTGCTGGCTGTAGCCCGAGAGGCGAGTATTACGATCGAAAGTCGTGACGGCGAGACAGCAGCGCCGAAGCCAGACTAACCCGACCTTGCCGACGCTGGCGGCTCGCCCGGAACGCCGTTATCGATTCTATTTCTCGCCGGTGAAGCGCATTGATCGCGACGCGAGTCCGCTTCATCGTGTTCGCTGCTGGAACGTATAGAACTTCTGCGAATCAGTCTGTCGCGCTTGCGACAAGTCGCGCCGCGCGGCGCACATTCGCACAGCCAGTCGTATCAGCTACTAAACCGGCCGATCATTCGCGCGGCACCCCTGCTACTTCAAGTTCGATGGACGCGCGTATGGGCGCACCGATAGATGCGGTCGCGGCCTCGAACGCGCTCCGATCGACAACCCATCGAAGTAGAACCGGCTGCCGATGCAGGAAGTCTTGGACGGTATCGCGGATGGGACCGCGTATCAACTCGCAACGTGCGACAACTCTCTTCTCGCACATCCAGATCAGCGGGGTTGCCACCGAAGGCTCCCATCCAAACACCCGCCAGATTCCAGCGGGCATGAGAGTGATGTTCGAATGGATGAATGTTCCAAGGCCTCCCGCGCGGAACGTAAACCATCCCACGGCCTTTGACTGACGGGGTTCATAACCCGCCTCGCCGGCAAGAAGGTGTGCGCGTCCGTTGAAGGTCAGCGGTGGGTGCCTTGCAGCATGCGCGAGAACATCTTTCATCCATCCAGTCTCGTAGTAAAGAAGCACGTCGTGACTCCGCGAGTACGTTTCGAGTTCCGCTGCGAGCAGGCATTCGCTTTCCGCGATCGCCGCTGACGCAATCGGAACGAGTGCCTCGCGCACTGCGGCCTCGCCTCGTGCGACTAACGCGTCAAGCGCGTCATCGATCGGCCATGCCCCCGCATCCGGCGCTGCAATTCCAGAATTCGTGAGAAACCTCGGTTCATCATTCATCAGGAGTGCTTGGGCTAGTGCGCGCGGTTCGACCACGCCGAAGCAGCCAGCGCGGGCCTCCTCCATGAGGAAGTCCTGCGTCTCGATCACGCCGTCGCCATGCACCATCTTCATATCGCCGTCGAGGATCTTTTCGGGAGGTCGGATGTCGGCGGACAAGGCTCTAGTCGCTAAGTTGTTCAAGTGATCGGCGATAAGCGCTTCCGCGATCGCCTTGTCCTCGCCGATCGCGGCGGCGAACATATGCGCGATTTGCCGGGCGCTCGAACGACCGTAGCTCAGGCCAACCGTGCCCATCGTGTTACGCGGAATTTCGAGGAGCTGCTCTGCAACGCGCGCAATTTCGCCGTGCATGGCGGATCGTCCGAGGGTAATTGCCAGTGATCGGGAGGTACCGCGGTCGCACGCGCGAACGCGTCCAGCGTCACCCACGCCTGAAGTTGTTCAACACCGCCCCCGGCCCGGAGCTCCGCTTCGGCGAGCGGCTGCCACACCGCGAAATGCGACGGGTGCTCCGTCGCAAGTCGTTCCAGCAAGGTGAGGAGTAAATACCGGCGTTCACGGTCGAGCCCATCCCAGATATCGACGCCGAGCGCATTCGTGGCCGGCTCCATCGCGAGAAGCGAAAACAGTCCCTTGATTGCCGCACGGCAGCGCGCCGAACTCCGCGAGCCAAGCAGGTCGATGAGGCTGGAGAACGCAAAAGCAGCCCAGCTGATCGGCTCTTGGTCACGGTCAGGCGAGATATCGATCGCCGGCCAAGGGCGCCGGTTTTCACGGGTCGGACCGAGAATCCACGTCTCGTGCATGCGGAGTTCTCGTTCCAATCCTGCGCGGAGATCGGCGGTCGTCGCCGTCGTCGCGTACAGCCGCACGAGTGTCCGTAGATTGTCACTCGCGGCGACTAGCCATATATCCGGCGAGTCGGCAGTGTCGATCGTCTCAATCGTCCAAGCTCGGAACGTACGCTGCTCCGGTTCTGGCAATAGCGGGAGAATCGCAGCGACGGCGCTTCCGAAGGAACTGAAGGACCACGAGTATCCTTCATCCCGATATCGGAGAAGGAGGCTGAGCGTGCGCACCAACTCTGCGTGATTGACTGGATGCTCGCGCTGCAGGCGTTCGCCACAGACTGCCGCACCGCGCCAGTTATCACTCCATCTGTCTTTGTCTGAAGACTGCACGCGATCCGCGAGCTTGGAAACCGCGTCGCCGATCGTGCTCGCGCGGAGCTTCGCCTCAAACTCCTCCTCCGATCGCGGCGCCGAATGCCCATAACGCGATTCAGGCAATGAGAACTCGAATGGCGCCGCCGCTTGCATACGCGCCTGCACGTCTCCCAAACGAAGTCGTGACGCCGCCGCGAGCAGAGCGTCGCGAAGCAACGTGATGCGCGTGCGCCCGCCTTCGACTTCCCACACGAGCGCACCGATTGTGAGGCACCAGAGATGGCATAGCTCGTTTGCGGTGAAAGATTCAGTTGCCACCGCGCCCGCAATGCCTTCCAGTACGAATCCGTCACCCACGGCAAAGCGCTCGCCTCGCGCCGCGGCGGTACCGACCGCAAGCCGCCAGAGCGCTGCCGGACCACAACGTGCTGCCGCTGTCGCAATCGCGTCGTCGATCTGTCCGCCGACGCGGTTATCTCCCGTTCCCGAGGCTTCATCGGATATGGATAGGAGCCTCACACCTTCAGTCTCCCACGCACTGGATTCGTGCGAGGCGAGATCCTCGAACCACTGCAGCGGCACCGACAGCGAGTAGTCTTTATGTCCGGTATATCCGAGTTGGTTCCAGTCGTTCTTGCGCGAGGATCTTCGCGAGGCGCAGGACGTGATCCTTCGACCGGCTGGGATCATCGAGAAGAAAGTCGTTGCGGACGGGCACACGGTTCGCCCATAGTCGTCCGCGAAAGAACGTCCGCATCTGCACGAGCAGATCCCCCCAAAGCGCCGCCGCCGTAACGGCTCGCCCTGCGTCTTCGGGAATGGACGGCTCATAGGGCGTAAGCGGCTTGAACGCGTGGAAGCGGAGGTCCACCACCGGCTCGGCGCGGTTCGCGAGTGCGCTGACAATGCTCGATTTGCCGCACCCCGCAGGACCGGTGAGGAAGTAGACCCCGCCGGTTGCTGCGCCGAGGAGGGTCGTTAGTTCCGTGAGGAATGTCTCCCGCGTAGGAAAGAACGGAGCGGGAGGCGGAAATGCGTGTGTGCCGACCATTTCCTGCCCACCGAGGGCGAATGCACTCCATGCTCGTTCCGCAGTGATTTCGACGTTTGCACCGCGTTCCGACGTCGCCCACTTGCGCATGTGATGGTCGAGTTGTGCCAGTGCGCGTTCGGCAGTGTCCTCAGGTATTCCGAAAAGCACTGCGAGTCTTGCAGTCGTCGCGCGTTCTAGCCCCGGAAGATTCAGCTCGCTCGCGTTTATGCTGAGCGACCGCAGGAATTTCATCTGTTCTAGCGACGAGAGCGGATCGAGTTGTGCGAGCCACCGTTGCCATGCTGTCCGCCACTCATCTGGAACCTTAATTTCGTCGATGGCCCCAACCGTCGCGAGCGTTTGAGTCAGCCACGGCCAAAAAGCCGCGAGCGCCGGCAGTTCCTCGCCGACGTTAATACCAGTGCTGCTTGGCCGGACAGTCATCGCCCGGTTCGTCACAAGGTATGTCTCAGACGTGCCGCCGTCGCGGGTGACCGCAGCCCACCCCTCCGCCAACTGGTGCAGGAGGGATGCTCCATCACGTTCGGACGTGAGATCGGTAAACGAGAGGGTATCGCCGCTGCGTGTGTGTTTGATCTGATGGTAGGCGGTTGGTTTCGTGTGGTATTTCACCACCACGTCATCGATGCCGCGCACATCGGGCGCTTGCATCGTCACGGATTGAATTCCGCTGTCGGGATTGAGCATTTCGACAATGAAGCGCTCCGCAAATGTCGCTTCGTACCAGTGGGGATCGTGGAGCCCGGGCTGTCGCGGACGAGTCATCACCCCTACGGTAACGGGTTCACTTAGTCGCGTCATCCGCTCCACACCATAGCGCCGGCGGGCTCTGAGGTGAGAAAGGAGACGTGGCGCGACAAAAGCGTTGTGCGTTTCACCCGGACCTATTGATCGACTCGAGTTCTGCGGTCAGTCGGAAGAGAGTCGACCGCGGAGCCCGGTTCGAAGCCGCTTCCCAAGAAGAAAGCGCGGGGACGCGGTCTGCGCCGTTCGCCGGACCAACTCGACGTACTCGTGACAGATGCGCTCCAGTTGCGACGTCATCGGGGCCGAGCGGGGTTTCTTGCCGTGCCCGCGTTACCAGGGCTAGATGCGAAGAATGTGAGAGTCGAAATCGACATCTTTGACAATCAGGTTCAGAACTTCGGTGCGGCGGAATCCGGCGAGGAGCATGACCGCGAATAGCGCGCCTTTGCGTGCTGATCAGTCGCGTTTTTAACCGATTTTAGAGAGGAACTCCAACCGCGGCGAGGGCGGGTTTTGCGGCATCCTATAAAAGAGAGAGAAGGCCGCAAAACCACGCATCTGCCCTTCTTCTACGCACTGCCTCGCGAGGCGAAGCGCAAATGTTGAACATTGACGCCGTAGGACACTTCAGAAAGCGTGCTCACAGGTTACTATTGAGTCCTGCGAGCGACGGATTCACCGCCGGAGCTGATCGTGGAGGCAGCCGCCGAAAGTTGTCTCTTCTCGGCCGGCCTCGTTCCCGACCGATGCACCGGTCCGAGCGCTGCTTCCCTGTTCGACGGTTCTCTTGGGAGTCGAAGCCAAGGCTGAACCATCGCCGTGCCGGGTACTTAAGCGGAATCCACTTCACGCTTACCCCCAAAAGACCCCCCAATGTCTCTCGTACGTCGAAGACATAGGGCGGATCGGTGCAGTACGACTCCGAATCCAAGATCGAAGGCCGCGTGTGCGAGATGGAGTTCACGGAGCGCGAGACGGCTTGTGAACGGCCGATCTGGCACGAGTAGCCGGGAGCACGTAAAGCCGTTCGTAAAGAGCAGTTGAATGTGCGCGGCGTTCGTTGGCTATCGAGCAGAGGAACGGCGCGCGAATGGGTTCAAGTGGTGACGCCGGAGGCACCTTTTGGAATCGCCGAGGAGAATCGCGTCACGAATTACGTTTGCAGGTTACGCCGTTCATGAAGTATTTTCAGACCGACCTCCGATGGCTCTTAAGGAATTCTTCGGGATATCGAACAAGGACATCCAGTGTCCGCTGTGCGGCTCCAGGGAGAGTTGGGCCACGGAGGGGTTCGTCACCTTCGATGAGTTGCGCGTGGCGCTGGCCGCGCTGCCGGGGTGGCGGGCCGCCCATGGTTCGAGCGGTGGCGTCGCTGATATTCCGTCGCAGATCCGGCAACACACCGGCTCTCCGCAGATGCCGTCACTGACGCAAGGTTCATCGGAGCATAGGCGCTGTGCGACATGCCGGTCGCTGTTGCCACCACAGTTCTGGCGGAGCGGTGTGGCGCAGCCGCTGGCGATTACCGTGACGGGGGCGGTCGGTCATGGGAAGACGACATGGCTGATGTCGCTGCTTGCTCCTCCCCGTCTTTCGCGATACGGCATCATCGGATTCAACGAGCATCACACCGTTCAGCCGTACGACTTCGTCGAACCCTACACGATTTCCATGCTCGAATGGGAGTTTCGCTCGGCGATGCCGTTCCTGCTGATGGGATGCACGATCCATCATCCTGAAGGACTCGTCGACGTCCGGACGCTCGACATCAAAGGAGAGATGTTCGCAACGAACACAGAGGACGTCTCGAAGCGGATCGAGTCCCATCTGCTCGGGCGTCGTGGCGGCGGAGGACTGCTCGTCATTGAGAAATTTTCGAAAGACGGCGATCGCGCAGCGACGAACATCGCCGGTACATACCTCCGCCTCTCGACGCGGATCAAGGAACGGCTACACGGCCGCAGTACGCTCTGGAAAGGCATTATTTGGACGTTCCTCGACTCCGCGGCGTGGAACGATGCCGCGGAATCATGGCTGCACCGGATGGTGGTACCTTCAGGTGCGCTCATCGCCATCGGCCGAGGGAAGGCCGATGCCATGGGACCTCTGGCAGCAAATTACGAAGAGATTCGCCAGAACAACGATGGCGTCCTGATCTCGCTCCTCAAAGCGGTGAGAGGCGACGAAGATATGGACCCGGACGAGGTCGAGGGTGTCATCGCGCTGCTTTTCCGGCTGCAGCTCCTTTACTCATCCTACGTCGCGCGAAAGCGGGTCAATCGGCTCGACTATTTCTATCGCGGCGGAGGCCAGCGGTATGTAACGATTTGTCAGGAGTTGGCCAAGCAACTCTACATGCACTGGGATGCCGACCTCGGCGGATTGAGCACCATCCTCACTGGCGGCGATGAGGACGATGACTGGCAGGTGCTCCCCTGCGGCAGGTTGGCTTCCCCGCAAGCGAACGAAAGCGTGTGGAGCGATCAAATCGTGATCGAGGCAATCTCAAGAGCGAGCCGACTGCGATGAGAAAGAAATACGAGGCACTTCACGTCACCTATGTCCAACATCAAGGACAGGTCCCCACCTTTGGCGGAAGTCCGGAGATCGCCAACGCTCTCGAGTCGCTTGGGACGGGGATGGAGGTTTCGTCACCGTGGGAACGGGGAGGACCGATCGTCTGGCGCCCTTTGAATGAGCGGCGTTTCGTCGGTTGGATGCAAGGCATCCAGACCTCGGTTTTCGGGCGGCAGGGGGCATGGGAGTGCCGGGGGCTGCTCGTCGACGATGACGTCGATATCTCGGCGTGGCCTTGGCTCTTGAAAAAAATGCGGCAATCGAACACTGAAGGAAGTCTGGACGAACTCGGCCAGCTGTTACTTAAGAGGCAGGGTGAGGTCGCACCCGATCAGGCTAGCGAGCTCGCCACGGTGCTCACCGCACTTTATCGGCAGCGTCGCGCTGGCGACAGTTCGCCCATGACTATTCCCATGGACATCCCTATGCATACCACGGCGTTGTTGCCTTGGGTCTGGCTGCTGGGACCTTTCGATCCTCAGCAGGCCTACCTCGGGCCACCACGGAGAACGCTGGCCGCGACGTCTCCGGCACTTGTCTATCATCCTACCATCGGAGCGCCCTTTACGCCGGCTATCCAACTCCCCAGTTTCATGGATAGCCTTAAGAAACAGATGACTTTGGAGTCAGCGATTCAGCTTGGCAAGTACTTCCGCGATCCCAAAACTAAGTGGTGGGGATCGCCGCAAGTAGCCGAATTGCCTCAGCGACAGGTGCCGTTATCCCGAGAAGACGCGCCGGCCGATAAGGAGGAGAAGGCGAGGGCGTACGACGGGGTCTCCCGATATACCAAACTCCTGGCGCCATTACGCGCAAAACGGCATTGGCTCAGAGTTTTGCCATGGGCTCTCGTGATTTTTCTTCTGCTCTACATCACGCAACTCCTCCGACCAATCGGACCAATTCGCGATGACATAACCGATATTCGAAACACCGTGCATTCCGCGTCCTCTCCACTCAGGAAGACTGCAGCGGCGAAGAGTGCGCTCGGGTTATCCGGACAGGCTACGCCTACGGCGACAGAATCAGCCATAACGACAAGTTCCGTTACTGCGAATCCGACGCAGCCGGCATTGGACATCATTCGCGAGACCATCACGCGCGGCGTGCCCGGCGTGACCTTCTCGGATCAGATGAAAAAGATGGCGAAGGGGAAGCCCAACGTCAGTGACTCGGCGAGATTGCACATCGCGGCACTGCAGACGGTATTTTTCAAACGGAATTGGACAACCGACCCGAAGATCGACGGCATTGCCGGAAACGGCTTCTTTGCGGCGATGAAGAACAGAGGATCGGCCGATGACTTAGTCCGGCTTCTTACTGATGACCAGTACCTCTTGGTGGAGTTGCAGAAGCGGTAGCGATTCCGCCGCAGCACTGTTCGGAAGAGCGGTATTCGCGCTCGTAAAAGACAAGCCACATTAACGAATTGGCTGTCGGGTCGGTATCCTCCGGACCACAGCGAAGATCCAGACGTCCAAGGCGCCACACGGCGCAGTACGCACCGCCACCGACGGAGCACGGACCGGCGACCGGTGCTGCGCCGACCCGATGGCTGATGACGTCGAGCAGCGACCGTTCACTTGCGGCGCGGCCGGGAAGCCGTATCCCGACTTCCACGAGTTGGTTGTTCTTTCTAAGAGATCGGATACGAACGCCAACGACCGCCTCCTCCTTGTATCGGTAGTCGATCTCCTCCGTCCGGACTGAGGCACCGGGCGACACGGATGCTGGATCAGCAAAGTCACCCACTCGAAGAGGCGCCACGCTGGGACCGTTCGACCACAGCGGAAGGATTTTCAGCATCGCGGCTGCCGTCGCGGCGGACGGTTGCCATCCGGATCGCTGGAACGCATCCACTTCCTCGTCGAGTTTGGCGAATCCGTCGATCGCGTTAGAAATTCGTGGGTCAGCGTGATCGCCCGGCGCCAGCCAATTACATCCACAGCGCCTGACGGCAACGGCGGCACGATCGAACGACAATTGTTCGAGCAACTGGATCGCATCCTGCTCCATAGCTTGGCGTGCCGCGGCGAGTTGTGCGAAGGCCGCGCCGCCTGAAGCGCGATCGACAACCCCAATAGTCGGGCTTTGCAGCATTACAGCGGCATCCTCCGATGTCTTCGCACGGAGCGGCATTTCACGTCGGTACGCGATCACCACGAACGTGACAAGGAAAAGGACCGTGAGCACCGCTCGTAGCGGCAGGAGTTTCGACAATGTCATCGAGTAGGCGCGAAAGCGAGATCGGGGGCCGTGCAGCAGATCGTCGCGGCGCTCGATTACGGGCATCCGCGCGATCAGGTACAGCGCCCACGATCCGAACAGCGCGATCGGCAATATCCAGGATGCGATCCGACCAGCGAAGGACTCGCGGGAGGGGAACAAGGGCGCGCAAGGTGCGGCCCTTTCGATGATCGGCGCGAAGATCGTCGTTGCGGCGATCGAGGCGAGAACTGCGCCGCCGATGATGCCGGCGATCACGAATGCCGCCATCGTTTGCCGAATGGCCGCCAGGCGATCGCCTATGCGAATGGCAGTCGTTGCCGCCAGCGCGGCGCCGACGAGAGCGGCCAGGATCGGATCGACGACGGCGCCCAGGCGCAGAACCGGCGTTGCCAACCAGATCGCCAGCGCCATGAGGCCGAGCAACCACACGAATCCGATCGCTTCCCACGGACCCGCCGTGAAGACCGTTACTGGTCCAAGAGACTTCCAACGGGGAATTGCCGGCGAAGGCGTCATTTCGTATCCTTAATGAGGCTGCTCATAGCGCTTGCACAATGTCGCGCATTCGCCATCGAGCGCACGTTGGCCGCAAAGTTCCGCTGTTGGAAAGAAGAGACGTCCCTCGGTGACGAACATTCGTCCACGGGCATGCTCGTCCATGAGTTCTGTCGCCGAGGTGACGCCGAGTTTTTGCGTCAGGTTCACCCGAAGGTCATTCTCGGTCATGCCGGGCCGGACCCCGGCCATCGGGAGGAATGACGCCTCGCAGTATTGCCTGCATTTCTCGGAAGAGTAGGGTATGGAAGCCGCTTCAGGCCGTATGGCGATGTGCGGCTCAACGACGCCCCAATCGGACCGCGCGAGCGCCAGCGCGACAATGGTGCCGCAGAACAGGAACATGGCCGCCAGCAGCACCTTCACTTTCACGGCTCCAGCCTCCTCTGCAACGTCGCAAAGAGAAAATTCAGAAGTTTCGTTACGCGGTCCGACTTTCCCAGGTCATCGACATACGCAACGACTACGATGCCTTTGCCGACTGCCAGCGGACCCATACCGTTGCTCTGCGCCGCGTCGCCGATGAAGGTGGCGAAAACACCGGTGCTGGAATAGCCAGCCGAGCGTAATGTCGTACCAGTCTTCGACAGCATCGTCCGTCCCGGACTCGCCTTCAACCAATTCTCGACTTCGGGCACGTGAACCCACGAGGCCTCGTGCTGCCGCGAGAGGATTTGTACGATGTCGCTGTGACGCCCAGGGAACGAGAAGAGCGTTCCCGGCACACTGCTTCCACCGCAAAAGCCGGCGACGATTTGTTTGTCTTCGCTCAGCCGCGCATACGCCTCAGCCAATTTCACACTGCTCCACCAGTTATGGCCGGCTCCGGTAAAGAGATTCGTGAACGAAGCGCCGACGATCTGTCCGGTCAGCATCAGTTGTGTCTTATTAACACTCCCCATACGCGGCATGTCTTCCCGATGCTGAAAAGGATCGATACCGATGCATCGCGCCCACGGCAGAGGATCGAATGCATCCGGCTGCGATCGTGCCGGCACGTCGTAGTAGGCGGAAAGGCGAGCGAAGACGGGGGCCTCCGGGAAGCGCGCTGTCGTGGCGAACGTGGTGTGGTCGAGCCACGGACCGAGCGGCGGCAACTGCCGACTCTCGCTATATATCTGTCCGCTGCTGTTTCCTCCCGGAGATTGTCCGAGCACAAACCCGAAACTATCGCGACGCGGATTCCAGCAACAGAGTCCCACGTTGTTGCCGGTCGATCCCCACTGCTCAAATAAGGACAGAACGCCGAGGGTCACCGCGTACTTGTTGCACGACGCGAGGAGGAAGTCGGACCGATCGATCCATGGATCGCTCCGGTGAATCCACGATCCTTCCTCCTGGCCGTACGGTCCAAGGGGCATACCGGCTACGGCTTCATACGACGGATCCGCGCACTCTGGACAAGCGATCGGCTGATTCTCTGTTTCCGCCTTCTTCGGAGGATGGCCGGCAACCACGAGATTGAAAAACTGGCCTAGCGAATCTGCGGGCAAACCGCCGCGGGGCTGCGCGTCGATCATCAGGCTGAGCAGGATGGGTTTGAAGGTCGACCCGACGGGGTGGGTTATGAAGTTCGCGTTCGTGTCGTTGCTTAAGCGATCGCTGAGAATCTCGAGCAGTTCGCGGCGCGCCCAGTCCGGCGCCTTGGTTCCGGCCATGCGCTCGCGCCACCCTGGGCCAAAGGCCGGCTGGCCGCCGCGGAACGTGATTGCTGAGACGGGCGGATAGGAGGCAACGGCGAGCACGCTGCCGGTCTCGGCATCGAGCACCGTGACGCCCGCATGCGGAATAGGACGACGATGGAGGTCCGGCTCATTAGGCGCGTAGTTGAGTTGATGGTCGCGGCGTCCGTAATGGTCGCGCTCTAGATGAGCCAGGACCTCGGGCTCGACGTTCGTTTTCATCCAATCGGCGAGCTTTGACTCGATCGCATGCTGGTACGAAAGATCGAACGACATACGCACCGCGGCGGCGGGATCGATTTTTCGCGAGGTGTTTACCAGCGCGAGCTGTTCCCATCGGTTCACGAGCGGCTCGATCCAGGGACGCGTGGTCGGCTCAAACCATCGCTCCCACCTTCCGTTAACCATCCGCTGCCGCGAGATCGCTATGTTGTCCCCGCGGACCAACTCCATGCGGAAATCGCTGATTTTCGTGTTGCGGCTCGATTGCACATACAGCGGTTCAAACGATTGGTCGCTGGCCCGGACGAGCACGACCTCGTCGAGGTTCAGTGGTTCTCCACCTCGCGAAAGCAACCGAGCGAAGCGACTACCGGCGCTCCGGACGAGCGCCACGTCCGACGCGATCGCGTGAATCTCCACGACCGGTTCTCCGCACTCGAATCCCTTCACGTGCTCGCACCCCGTCACCGTCACGGAGCGGCAGACGAGGTTGTTGCCACTCCCCTCGGGCGAAATCTGGGGACATGTCGCCGACGCAGAAGAGTCGAGCGCTTGGGTGACGGTATTACCGTTGGCGGCGACGAGCCGCACGGACAAACTACCGGCGGTCCTGCCGCCGCCCGACGCCGCGAGAATGTCAGCGCGGTAGACCGGGCGGCTCGGCAGACCGGTCGCGATCGTTGAATAAGAACTGTCCAGCCCTTCCACTTCGCGAATGTCCGCGCGTCCTACACGGCGAGTGTCGGACAGCCGGAACGGAGGAAGGCGGAAGGCTTCCGCCGAGCCGTCGCGGGCGCGATGCAGGGCTCGATCGGCGAGCCGCCGCAGCCCCGACTGGAAGAAGCCATCGAGCACCGCCACCGCGCGTTGCGCCTCGGCCTCGCCAGCAGCGTTTCTGGCGGTCTTGTAAAACCGTTGCAACACGTCTTCGCGGGTAAATTCCTGATCGTCGGCAAACGAATAGACATTGATCGGTTTCGCGGCCGGGTCTGACGGGTTGGTCCATCGGACCAAGCACGTTTCGCGTGCCCCCATAAAGCAGCGGGTAGTGAATCCGGCTTCGCGGAAATCGCGGTCGTAGTACTTTGTCAGCGCCGGCCACGGAACTGCATCGCGCGCGGTGATCCTGTACGGACCGGCGACGACTGCTGCCAGGAGCAGTCCGGAAACTACCAACAGCGGCAAAAATCCTTTCAGTCGCATCACTCCTGCTCCACAGCCATCAGGACGAATAACGTGAGCGCCAGCGCGGCGTCGGAGCTGGACGCGAACGACAACAGCAGCGGCCACTTGCCACTAAAGGGAAAGAGACGTGACGTACCGCCCATCATGAAGAACGCTGTGCCGGTGGCCAATGCCGCGGCCCAGAGCGCGAGCGGCGCCCGTCCGCGATCGACCGACGGAAGCGCCGCGGCAAGGAAGATCGCCGCATAAACCGCCAGCAGCGCCAGCAGCCCGATGGATCCGAATTCAGCTCGCACGTACATCGGGTAGACGTAATCGCTCCGCGAAGCGCGAACGAACGTGGCGTCGCCAGTCACGGCCCGGCCTTGGAGAAAGCCGGCGCCGGTCCAAGGGGAATGCGGCGCCGTCTCCGCGCGAAACGAATCCCGCCACGCTCCGTCCAGCGACTGATAGCGAGTTCGTTCGCGCTCGATGACCACCTCGCGTGCGAGCTGCGATGGAATCGCCTCGACCTGCTCCGGTTGGTTCCCGTCGAGCAGACGATAGTAGTCGCGGCTGCGGGCCACCTGCAGGTCGTCCGCAAACACGACGCGGTCGCCCGCCTGGCCGACGGCCTGCGTCCGTCCCATTACGGAGCGCATTCCGCCCACGAACCAGCGCGGTGCCGCGATTGGCGAAAGGAACAGGATTGCAAAGAGAACGGCGGCCGCGGCGTACGCCGGCATGCGCTGTCCGCACGCTGCCGGCAGCGCCAGGACGAGAGCCATTCCGCCGACCCACACCAACCCGAAGTCATTGAACAAGGCGGCCACCGCGCCGAAGCACAGCCCATAAACGATCAATAACGTGATCAGCCTCGACCGCTGCCGGCGATACGATTCGGCCGGGCGCGTGAAGGCCGCGAACAGCCCCGCCGTCACCGGCAGCGAGAGCACGTCGACGCGGATCCCCCATGGCAACTGCTCCTGGGAGCCGAACGGCAGCGTCAACAAGGCCCGCCCGGCGATGTACAGCAAACCGCCCACGAGCGCCTGCAACGCCAGAGGAGACGCGCTCCACCGGCGCTTATGCGGCTCATATAGCAGGTTGATTCCGCTGTCGACCGAGGAAGTATCCATCACGCCGAATACACCGCGCGCGACGGCTCCGGCGAGTATCGTCACAAGGATAGTCGCTCCCAGTTTTTCCACGACCGGCAGCGCCGCGTTCAGACCGTGCAGCGTCATGGCCAGCCATGCGATCGCGCAGGCGCAGGCGATCACTGCCCATTCGACAATGGGCGTCTGCTCACGTTTTCGCAGGCCGCGCCACCACTCTCCGATGGCGCTTCGCACCCGCTGCGGCCTCGATTGCGGCTCCGTCTCGTACAGTTCCGCGGCACGTTTCATCGACCGCTTTTTTCGTCCCCGGAGCGACGTCGATGCGGCGAACAACAGGCATGGGCCAATGAACAACAGCGTACCGTTCGTGACCCATACCGCGAGCGCGTCCGGCGATGAGTAGTCATCCGCCAACATGCGCGTCGACAGCGCGAATCTGACCACGAGCAGAGCCATGATCAGCGGGGCCAGTACCCAACGGCCATCGATGGCCGAATCGCCACGCTGTTCGACGGTGGCCACGAACACGAGAAGCAGCGATGCAAGGAGTGGCAGTACATACGTTCCTATCGGGGCAGAGACCCGGCGCAGCAGAAGGAGCGGAACGAGATCGTGTGCCGCCTGCCCCACGTCCAACGGAAAAACATCTCCGAAGTGATGTTTCTCAGGGCTGCCACCAGCGACACGGATGGAGAAAAGATCCCCTTCGAGCGGAATGATGACGCGCGCGCGAACGGCTTCCAGCGCCGTCTTCGGCAGGAGGTGATCGGCGCTGGAGGAAAGGTCGACGGAGAGCATTTCGTCGCCGGTGGGAGTCTTGAAAAGAATGTCGAACGCTCCCTGTTCGAGCTGCACTTTCGATGGACCGAAGAGGTCCGTCATCCGCAATTGCACGGAAGGCTCCTCGAGAATTACGACGAGGTCCATGCCGATGCGCGCCAGGCGCAACTCGTATGTGGTACCGAGACGCAGCGGCGGGATATCGAAGCGGTTCAGCGCGATGGGCACGTTCTGATCGGCAACGCCGCCGCTCGTCCGGCGCGTCAGCATGCGCAGGGTCACTGCGCTTGCTGCGCGTTTCCACGCCGTCCACGTTCCCTTTCCCGGAACCTTCGGAAGTGGCACGGTGACTTCCTGCCGCGCATCGACTTCCTTCGATCCGTCGCACGCGCACCATGTCACGCCATTCGTCGGGACGGCCATCCATCGACTGGAAAACAAACCTTCGTTCTCTTGCCAAAGGTAGACCGGAGCTCCGCTACCGGTGCATCGCCGAGGCGCCGGAGTCGACGCATCGACGCAGAAGACGTCGCCGATCGGAGTGACCGGCCGAAAGAGGCGAACCACGCGCGCGCGGATCGTGGGCGGCGGCCGCAAGGCTTGATCTCGCCTGGCTTCGCGTTCGATGAAATCCGTAAACGTCCGCATCGGGACGAACGTGCCGCCAATTCTCAGGCATCCTCGGGTCGCGTCGTGCCCTGAGTCTGTCGCGATGAAGAGTCGCTGCGTATCGATGTCCGAAGTCGGCGCGAAGGTCCCCACAAAATTAACGTAAGAGACCTGCTCGCCCGGACGAAACACGGCGAGGCTCGCGGCTTCGTCCTTGTTTTGGCGGCATAACTCGGCGAGGTGCCAGCGGTAGCCGGGGAACGATATTCGATCGAAATGCTTGTCGTCCGCCCATCGCGTTCCTCCACCAAGCCAAAATCCGCCGGCGGCAGGATCCAGCTTGCTGCCGCACCGCCGCACCTCGTTGAAAGGAATCCGGTAGCCCGCGAAGCGGACGTCAATCCGGGTCTGCTTGTCTGTGTTGGACAGGAATCCGGACGCAAGCAATCCGACGGCCGGGAGCACGAGCGCGACGTAGATGAGACGCCGCGGTACACGGCCGGCGGAGGCCGAGTGCCGGGCCATCACGACTAATAATGCCGTGAGAAGAATCAGAGCGGCCATTGCCTACCGCACTCCGATCACGAGAAAACGTCCCCTCCAAAACGCTTCGCGGTCAAGGACGCGCAGCAGCGTTTTTCCACCGGAGATGGGGATCAACTTGTATGAGGCCGGTGGATGCGGCGTGAGAAGCTCGAGCCGGTGGATCCGATACGGCAAAGGCAGCTCCTTCAATTCCTCAATATCGATTTTCTGAAAGGAGTCGATGCGGAAGTCTCGCAGGCGGACAGCGCCGAAGGCTCCATCTCGCGAGATGAGACCACCTCGCGCCAGGTCGTCATAGGGCATAACCGTGTAGTACCCCGTTCGCGCCACCTCGGTGAGGCGCCGCCGTTCGCCTTCTTCGGTTTGGCGTCGTGCGATTTCGCGTTCCAGTTCGTCGCGCGCTTCGCCCAGCTGACGCTTCACTGTATCGAGCTCGGCGACAATAGCCGCATCGTGACCTTCCTGTTCGGCGGGCGGAAGCACACGCGTCACTACCTTCGGTGGCGCCGAAGCGACTTTTTTTGCAATGTACTCGTCGAGCAGGCTCAGTGTGTCGGTGGCGAGCGAAACCTTTGAAAATTCCGCAGGGCGGCGTACCGATTCAAGCAATTTGCCACGCACGCTGAGCAGCGCCGTGATCGCGTCGTCCGCGAGGCGCGATGCAGCCGGGAACTGTCCGGCGGAGCCGTTCGTCACCGAAGATTTTCTGTCGATCTTCTGAAGCCGCCAGACTCGCCGGCCCTTAAATTCTTGCGCGAGGATGACGGAGTGCGGGTCCGCCTGGTCGTGTTTAATGATTCCCTCGAGGTCTTCTCCCAGGAAGATCCTCGTGGTACCGTCTGTGGCCGTCCCGGTCCCTTTCCTGATGCTGTTTGCCTCGACCCTGGTGTATTGAAAGGAACATGCGTCCTTGGTGGTGGTCACCTTCTCGATCAATACCCAAAGCGGCTGACTGTCTCGCGTTCCGATGTATGCCCCCGCGAGTTCGTTGGATCGGACGTCCGGCGCTGCGGCTCTAACACTCGCCGAGGATGCCTCCAACATGCCCAGTAAGAACAGTACGAGACTGAGCCGTGCGTTCCACTCAACTTGTGGCGCGATCATCAACATCTCCTCTCCAATAAACGCGAAGGGCTTGTAGTGCTGCAGTTTCGACCTCCAGATTGATAGGTCCCAATTCCGTTTTATGTATTTCGAGCGCCCGCTTGACGGCACCAGCAGGAGGGTGAAGCTCGTTATTGGCGACGGCCGCCACGATAGTGTGATCCGACAGCTCAGTTTCGGCGCTCAGCTTCTCGGCCGCACGGTAGAGCGCGAAAAAGCGCGCGCGGTTCGCAAACCGCTTTACAGCGCGCGGCGTCGTGTATGCGGCGTGGATAACCTCGGACCAAATTTCGAGAGCGGTAGTGAACGCGGGCGAATCACGAATTGGCGGAGTTCCCGGTCTTACCAGGATGAAAAGGATGAGAAGCGTGAGCTCGACGCCGAGGATGATGAAGATGGCGGCCGGCCATTGCCGACCGATATTACGGATCGCGGCTCGCTCTGGTGACGTCGGTGGAGCGGCGGCGGCCTGCACGCCAGGCGTGACAGCGGCCGTCGTGGCCGGATTCATACTTGCCGTTGTATCTTCATGAGCTCCGCTTGGCCATGGCGGTTCCGGACCGGCGCCGCCGAGCGTGATCGTAATGGTCCACAGAACAAGGGAAACGATGATTACGATCGCGATCGTGGGAATAACATGCCGGACGTGCCGGGGGATCGCTCCCCAATCGAAAGCGGAGTGGGTCTCGTCACGCAGAAGACGCTTCGTTTGGTCGGCTTGCATCACCGGCACGCCAACATTCAGATCGACGATTTTTTCCAGGAGTGTTTCATAATCTTTCATCTCAGTACGATTCACAGAGAGAATGAACGCACAATCTGCCGCCGCGGTGATGAAATTGATTGCGCTCAACACCGTCTTCCGCGCCTCGTTGTCGGCGCGATCGAGGTCATCGATGACGATGACTAAGCGCTGGTCGCCGAGAGCCTTGGTCACCTCACCCACCGCCTTATTGAAGCGCTGCCGCAATCCAAGCGGAGCGTCGAGGATGGGAAGCCGGAATGTTGCGGCGATCGCCTGAATAATTCCGAAGATCGTCAATGACGAACCCGTCTGAATTCCGGCATAAACGGCCGAAATGATCGCGAATTTTCGCGCGATCGTTTTCGGCAACCAGACGAGAAGCGTGCTCAGGACGTTATTGACTTCCGCGTATTCGGGGCCGTGCAGGTCCACGCTCCACCACGCCAATACAGATGCCGCGGTGAGTGCGATGATGATCTTCATCCCCGCTCGGATCCAGATCAGTTTCAGCCGAAATTCGAGTTCGAAGCCGATACTCTGCCGGACCGATTCAAACAGCGACGCCAAGAGGTCACTTTCGCTCTGATGATGCCAGGCATCGAACCAGACAATCTTCAGCTCGTGCTTGCGCAAACGCTCCCCCACCATCTTCGAGATAGAGCTCTTCCCTGTGCCGAACGCGCCATTTATGGCAATTACGATCGGCAGCGACGTATCGCTGCTTCGTACCAGGTTCGCTAGTGCCTGCACTACGTGAGTGAAGCCGAGCTGGTCGCTGCGCTCAGTCTCGATAGGACGATCGGAACGGAGTCTTTCCTTCAACCGCTCGATCGGTTCGCGCCGTTTCGAAACAGGGCGCCTCCACGTCAACCACAATGCAACCAGGAACGTCACGACATTGATGGCAAACGCCCATAGCGGAGGCCGTGAGGAACCGCTTAGCGCCTTGACTGCCTTTGCATCAAAAGTGACATGACGCCACGCCTCACCACCATCGGCAGAACGGAGGATCACTCCGTTATCGCCCGCGGCAAGGGCGAGAGATCCTCTCCTGTTCAGCCAAACGGTATTGAAGTCTTCGCGGCTGGGCAGTAAGTGCTTCGACCACGATCTGCCGCCGTTCGCCGAGATCGCACTGGTGCCGCCGGCTCCCACGACGACGATCACCGGCGGAGCAGCGGCTATGGCACTCGCTCCCACGAGCGCCTCTGGTTTCTCGCCGTTGACAAAACTGTGATCATTGCTGATATGCGCCTGAACGTGCCCGCCGGGGTCCACCATCCAGTCGCCGTACGCGACGGAGGACTGCACGTCGAGCTGCCGCACGTCCTCGATCGTCTCGAATACTGTTCCATCAGAGTCGACGACGGATCGGGTCCCGCCGTTGTCGAGCTGCGCCGACTTCAGAGGAGCCAGCGCCGCCATCGCTTTCGATCGCTCCGGATTTTCGCGCCACAACGTTCCGTCCGACTCCAACTCCAACACCTCTCCTGAACGCAACAGCGCAATTCCCCGTTTGCCGGTGAAGACTATGCCGATCACATCATTGTTATTCGCGCGTGCGTTTGCCTGAGGCGCCGCGACGCGCATAGGCGTCCTCGCCCATGTTTCACCCTTATCGTTCGACTCGTACAACGTCAGATGGCTCCCCCCCGCGACGATGCGATCACCATCCTCCGACGCCCAGATGCTGTAGAGATGCGAATCGAGATCGGGCAGTTTGTCTGCCGATCGCCGCATCCGCCATTCCGAGTATGGGCAGTCTTCGAAAGGTCCGCACGCAGTCCGCTCCACGACGTCAATCGTCCCGATCAGAATCAACAGGAATAGGCCAATGACGATGAGTCGACGGATCATGGTTGCGGTCTCACCGGATCGCCACGACCAGGTATTTCATCGCCCAGAATTTTTCCGTGTCGAGTACCGTCAGCCGCGTCGTGCTGGCGTTCACCGGAAGCAGCCGGAACGAACCGGTCGGGTGCCGTGAGACGATCTCCACACGGCTTAGAGGTGCGTCGATCTCATATTCCCGTTCCGTCTCGGTATCGACGATGGCGAACTTCGCAGGATCGAGCTGCGTCGAAAGCGAATGCACGTGACTGAACCAGATGCGCCGGTCGGCCACGATGCCGAGGCGGATCAGATCCGTCATCGGCTTGATCACGACGTAGCCTCTATGCAGCGCGTTTTTCAGCGACGCAACCTGCTGCTCCTTCTCGTCGATGGTGGCCCGCTGCGTGGCCAGGACACGATGGTCCTCTTCTCCGGCATCGCGCAGGCGCTGGACTTCCACCTGCATGTTGGTGACGGCCTCGCGTAACCGCGTCACCTCCGCCTCTTTCTGGCGGATGGTCGTCTCGAACTTCGCAATCACCGTTTCGAGATCGGCGATTTTCGATGTGTAGCGCTTCTCGCGCTCCCGGTACGCGTTGATGAGGCCGGACTGTTCCTGAAAAGAGATCTGCAGACGATCGAGATCGCGCAGCAACTGCTCCTTTCGATTGATGGTTAGCGGCTGCGCTCTCAGGTCGTCACCGGTGGGCAAGCCCGCCGACTGGACGATTGACGTCGATTTAGCAAAACGCTCCTGTAGTGCGATGATCGTCTGCGTCGCGTCAGCGGCGTATTCGCTCTGCAGAGCGATCAGCCTCTCCTTTTCCGCGACCTCCTTTTTCAGCCGATCGATTTCCGCGGCGGAGGCCGTGTCGCGCACCGACGCATTCGGCCGTTCCGATGGGCAGGCCTGGAGAAATGCGCCAACCGTGATCGCGATTGGCAAGAGGTACCGCATGATTAGTGCGTCTCCTCCTCGGCGTGTGTTTTGGGAGGAAGGGAGAGGAATCGCCACGTGGGCGGGGCGTCACTGAATCCTGAGCCCAACTCGATCGCGTCCCCGGGAAGCAGTTGCGCAACACCGCGCAATGTGCCCATTTGAATCGAACCGTCGCTGGTGGAAATGATTCCTTCTCCGCGCTCAGTCCCGTCCGGCACGATCAGGACGTAGTCGAAGCTATATGTCGCGTTGCCCGTGGCCGTGATTTTCTGAATCTCCGCCACAGCCCAATACTCGCGCCTGTCCTGCTTGCGGCGGAGTGGTCCCTGAAACGTCGTGAGGAAACGGCTCGCCTCAGGGACCACGCGGCGTGTCACCACGACGGCTGGGTGTTCTACAGTGATCGAACGTTGATCGCGAAAAACGCGACTCCACAATCCGGCAAAGAATGCCGCCGCTGCGACCACAAGCAATCCGATCCAATAACGAAGCAGACCCGACTCCGGCATGCGAAACCCAGAATACGAACGGAAGAACGGAATAGTAGCTTAAACCGGCGTAAACCAGACTGGTAAAACAGCGGGAATGATTTTGGCCCGTCGAATTGCGTTGCGATCAGACCGTCCCGTCCTTCCAGCAAATAACGATTTCTCAGCAAGATTCATCCTGTGACTGATGGCCATCGATCGTTCTGCAACGCTGAAGTGGCTGTCAGACCGTGGTTATATGGGAAGGCGCCATCACAGTTGCTGCCGGCCGGTTCGAGGGAAGGCTCGCTCGTGCGGACCTTTCTCGACCTTGCGGATCGGCCGATTCCGGCCGTCCGCCGAAGCGGCCGCTGGCGACTATGTAACGACGCCGTGCTGCGGAGGCATGTGTACGCATCGTAAATGATGTCATCTCATGTGAGCGACGCCGCTGAATATGAGTGCGAATGATCTTATGAATTCGCACATGCCGTTCTCACCACGATCTTCTTCGAGGAAGACGGCGAGCTTTGTCGAATAACTTCTAGTCATCTAGGCGCACGGTCGCCTGAAGGCAACGCGCCCGCGTCAAACCCGAGCATCAGGCCCGCCGCTATTCGACGGCCCTACCGGGAATCGAAGTGAAGGGCGAACTACCTGGGTATCGGTAACTTACGCGGAAGCCAATTCGTACCTACCCCGAAAACAACCCCATACTGCTCCTGCAAACAGAAAAGAAGCGATCCGTTTGTCAATTGCCAACAGGTGCCTCGGATGTCTACCGCCAGCGTTCCGGATCGACAATCCAAGGAAGAGGCGCGTCATCGGGCGCGATATGCACGCCGGCGCGCGCCGCCGCATTTACGATCTCCTGAATGGTGAGCTTCCCGACACGCCAGATGCTGCTGAGCGCGCGCGGACTCCGGTACGCGAGGTCCATGACGCTCAGGATGTTCGCTTCCTCAAGACAGCGTCGCGCGCGCGTCGAGAGCTCTGCACAAGTGTCGGAGACGTGCGCTTACGGCGTACCGCTCCCTGTCGGAGACCTCCTGACATGGACCACGTACCGGAAAGCGAACTCGCGATTTTCGCCTTCGATCCCGATGCGACGCCTGAGCCGCGGCGCAGCATCATCACCCGCCACACCGCAGGGTGCCTGCCGAACGACGCTTGACTTCTTCGCCGTAGCTGAGGACGACCTGAGTGATGTCGATGTCTGGGAGCCGGTGATGGGTTCTGCAACGCACGAGGCGCTCATGTCCTGTGCCGCGCGAATAGCTGACGAGGACAGCGAAGCGGAGGAGCTGTTGAAATCGCTCTTCGATGCGCCGGCGAAAGGGTCATGGGTCAGTTTGAACCGTGAGTTGTAACAGTTTGCGGGTTATGGTGGGTAATGGCGGGTCAGGTCGATCAGGATCACCGCTGCCGTTTGCACCTTCGCCCGCTGTTCGCTCGACAGAATGAAGCCGCGCTCACCTGCCAAGTAGCCGATGTTTTCTCCCACCGCGTGCGCTATGCGCAGGATGGTTTCGAACTTCGGTTGCGGATGCGCTCCGGTGAGGATGCGGCTTAGGGTCGCCCGCGTGACTCCGGCATCCTCCGCGATTAGGTAATGCTTCATGCCAGAGCGGTTGACCGCGTCGCGCAGCCGTTCGCGCCAGTCGTTCATCGCTCCACGAACTCCACGAACAGACATTCCTGCGTGACCGTGCCGTATGACGTAGCATGACGCCGCACACTTTCGTGGTTGTATTCAAGCTCTGTCCGAACCGCTTCCGTGAGTCGCGCTCGTGCTTCCTTCAGTTCGCGACCGTGCGCAGTGACCTCTGGGAACTCTTCAACGAAGCCGGTAACGCCGCCGTCCTCGGAGAAGAAAATCGCGGTCACGTTTGTTCCTCGGCGCTCGCCTGCCGTCATCAGTTCGTCCGTCCCGTCGTGAACGACCAAACGCCCGTACTGAAGACAACCGCCGTCTCGGGATCGTTTTCGACTTGCCACGCTACCCATGCCTCGATCGCCTTGCGGAACTCCGGCGAACTCGCCGCCATGATCTCCAGCACCTGAACCTTCACGGAAGCGAGGATGAGTGTTTCGATTAGGCCGCTGACGTTGATGTGGTCATTCGGGTTCGCGATGGCTTTCTCGTTCGTATATTCGGTGAGCAGGTCCAACGCCTGCCACATGAACTCCGGCAGACGTACGCGGCGCGAGATATGGGTAGTTCTGGAGGCCATAGGTTTATCACCCATATTTGTGCGTCACTTCACTCATATTGTGCAAGCGAACTGACTCATAGTGTGACACTCTTAGTGTGCCGCGCGCGTACTCGAATCGGGTAGTCGATGCGAAGCTCTTCGGAGTGCGCGTGAAAGAGATACGAATGAAGCGCGGCCTGTCGCAGCAACAACTCGCGGACCTGACCGGCATCCATCGGAACTACCTCTCGGGCATCGAGACCGGCGCGAGGAACGCGTGCCTAGTTAACATCCTGAAGCTATCGACCGCGCTACGAGTTGCGCCGCGCGAGTTGTTCCGCCCGTGGGATTGATTGGGTCAGTTTGACCGGCTAGAGTTCATGGCGCACCGGCTGACTTCTGGGTTTCGGGGTGTTAGATTGATACACCGCGATCTATGTGGATAAGGACGATCTCCACCTGACCGGCACCGTGGTTGGGCAACTCGGCAGCATCTGATCGCAGATCAAGCGCGCACACGGCGTAGACGCTTCAGACCGCCTGTTTCTCCAAGTCCTTGCTTTTTTGCAATCAATCGGCCGTTGTACGGACTACCCCTTTGCGGATGCTGAGGAGGGAGTCGATCATCTTTCCGCCAAGCACTCGCGAAGGTCTGCATACGTTCGATGCAGTCGATCTCGGCGAGCTCACGCGGAAAGGCTTCGAAGAGTATTGGCGGAGTCGCTATGTTGTCCATTAGCCTCTTCCTGTATTCACATCCACCACCACATTTCGTCGCGACGACGGAGGCACATCTCAAGCTCAGACGACGCAACAAAGTTATCCTCCAATCACTCCTGCTGCTTCTCCTCGCATCGTCAGCGGAGGCAAGAACCTACTGTAGATTCCCCCCCCCCCGAGGAGCGTACGACGAATCACTCGCTCTACTCGAACGCTCGATCAAGAACGCCATGATGCGAGCACGGGGTAAAAAGTAATCGTGGGAGGACGACGTCCAAGAATGTTCTCGCCGATGCACACGTACCGTGGCGGTTCTTGTTCTAGGTCGACGAAGAGTCGGTAACGTTCGACACGCCCTTTCATCGACCTGCTCCCGGCGCTGCTTGCCGATTGAAAGCAAGGACGTACCCGTACGCTCGAGCCATCGTGGGAACTGATCGCCAATCGGCCGGTCATGTCGAAACCTCCGTTCTTGATCTTCCCAGCGCAGCCGCAAGCTCCGCCACCGACGAATTAGGTCCGCGCGCAACGCTCCCGCGAGGTTACGCCATCTGATTATCAAAGTGGCGAAACTCACCCCCTTCCCCATTCACGAGACGGCGGTACGTATGGCGAAGGCGTCGTTCTGTTCTCGCGTCCGCGAGTTGATAGGTGTGTGCTCTTGCTAAAGCAGGTGAGCTGGCGGAAGCCTGAAGATCAAGAATCCCGGAGACGCCTTCGTGTTTGGTGTCGGGATGGAAGAAGTGTAGCTCAGCGGGATACTTTCTTGGTTCCGGCTACGCCGGGGTAGGGAATACCGCTCGTGCCGTCACTCCTCTCACAGTAAGGTTTGACGATTTTGGGGACATGGTGTCCGGAACGCGGTATTCGCGGAGTGTTTGCGTGTGCTGAGCGAAATCGACAAGGAATACCTGATCGAGCGCCTGACGGCTTGGGTAGGGCCGATGGAGAAGCCGCGCGAGACGCTGGTCGCTCCGTTCGTCGCGACTTCCTTGCCGGCGGTGCTGACCACGGGCCTTCCGAACGTCATCGTGCGCGATCTGGTGAGGCTCTGCATTGCCGACGGCTGGAATCACTCTCCTCCGTGGGTGGCGGTCCTGATCAGAAGCGTGCCGTCGGTCTTCCTCGATGCAAAATTGATCGAGATCCGCGATCGAATCCCGGCGCGGCCTCCGGCGGGACCAAGCCGGCTGGACACGACGGTGCTCGACAACAACACGCCGTTCGTCAATCGCACCACGCTTCGAAGCCAGACTGCGCAGGCTGGCCACGGCGGTGGCGGCGACCAAGCCGATCCTTGTCGTAACCGGGTCGACCAAGAGCGGGAAGAGCCATTCCATCGAGTACATCGATCACTTTGCGTTGCAGCCGCCGCCGGCGGCGATCACGTACCGCTCCGCGTTGCGCGAGGGGACCGAGCTGGAGACGGGACCGGATGACGTGGCGGTCGATCTGGTTGGCCAGACAGGGCGCAAAGCGGAGGAGAAACCGCAACCGCACACCAACCAGAAAAAGCACGCGGAGGACCTCGCCATGTGGGTGCTGGGCGAGCTGGTCCGGGACGCGACGCAGCAGCAGTGGATCATGCTCGACAACTTTCAGGGGGAGAAGCTCCGTCCAGACACGCGCGATTTCGTCGTTGCGCTCGCGGACCGTGTCACCAAGGGTGTCTTCAAGCACAAGTGCCGCCTCATCCTCATCGGCTTCGACCGCTCTCATCTAACCGTGCCGCCCGGCTGGGTCGATGAAGAGCGCATCAGCGCGTGCGCCGTCAGCCACATCAAGGAGTGCGTCAACGAAATCGCCGGGCGTGCGCCGGTCGCGCTCACGGTCGGCCCGCTTTACGACTTCGCGACCCAGGATCTCCCGGCCGCGAACGGACGTATGCCGGAATTGAATACGCGTCTGCGCGGGCTGCTTACGGCCATCGATTTGATCGCGGAGGTCTCGCGTACGAGCAACACCCAGTTCGCCCCAGCCCAGTTCGACGGCGTCCTCGCCAGTACCCTCGAAGGTTTGCCGCCCGGCGACGCGATGCTTCCGGAAATCGAAACACGCATCGCGGAACTCCGTGACAGCGCGGCCGAGGTGGGGTTATGAACGAGCCGCGGGATCTCACCACCGCGCTTCTTGAACGGTATCAGGCCAAACGCGCGGCGCGGCCGGTCGTGGCTGCGGGTGACCTTGATCCGCGACGCCGCGCCTATCGACAGGCCGCCGCAGTTCTCCACCGTTTCGCGCCCGAAACGCTCCAGCCCCGCGGCGGACGGCAAGCCGGGGAGAACCCGCGCCTGATTCTATTTGCCGACGTCGAACGCGTGACCGGAGAGGCCGGCGAGCCGCTGTTCCTTCTCAAGAGCAACATTCGGCGCGAAACGCTCGCCCAGCTGCGCACGCCCGAAAAGATGCGCGAACAACTAGCGGCGAATCCGGCGCGGATCATGACGCCGCTGCAGCAGATGTGGGAGCAGTACCTGCAGAGCGGCTCGCTGCCCAATCTCCAAAAACTACGCTACGCCGAGCTGGCGAACGTTTACCAGATCATCGAATGGATGCAGGGGCTCGATGACTCGCTTCCGAAGAGCGCGGACGTCCTGGAGCTCACGCGGCAGAAAGGCGTGTTCGCGACGTTCGAGCATCTGGTCGATGCCCAGTTCACCGGCCGCACGAAGGAGCTGCAGCGCTTGCGCGATTACATCGGCGCGCTGGCGACCGTCCCCTCCGGCGCCGCTGGAATTTACCAGCAGCTCCGGAACTGGATCAGCGGCAACACCAAACCACCGGTCGCGGTCTCCGGTCCCGGCGGGATCGGCAAGACTGCGCTGATCGGGCGCCTCCTGCTCGATCATGCACAAGCCGACCGCCAGGCGCGGATTCCGTTCGCCTATCTCGCCTTCGATCAGCCTTCGCTTCGCATCGAGACGCCGTTCACGATCCTCGTAGAAGCGGCGTCGCAGTTCGAGCAGCAATGGCCCGAGAACGCCAAGGACATCGAACAGTTCCGCAAGGACGTGCGCGCGGTGCGCGAAGAGCGTTCGAGCCTCAGCGACCGGATCAAGATTGCCACGTCGCGCGCCGCGCGCCTCGACACCGTGCAGAGTCTTGACGAACAGCTCTACACATCGTTCAGCCACATGCTGAAGAGCCTCGGGCAGCGCACCATCGATGGCAAGACGATTTCTATTCCCGTCCTCCTCGTCCTCGACACGTTCGAAGAAGTGCAATACCGCGACCGCGAGAGCTTGGCCGGGTTCTGGCGCATGCTCTCCTCCGTCCTAAAGCAGTACCCGCCGTTCCGCGTGCTCATCTGCGGCCGTGCCTTCGTCGATCCGGCCAAAAGCTTCAAAATCGATCAGATCACCCTCGGGGAACTCTCCCAGGAGGACCGGCTGATTCTGCTGCAAAGGATGGGCGTGGAAGACACCGCACTCGCCCAGTCGATTGCCAACCAGGTCGGAGGCAATCCGCTATCGCTGCGGCTGGCCGCGAATCTCGTTCTCTCGAATCCCGAAGCCGCGGGAACCGCCGGCATTACGGATCTGAGCACCAAGCGCTGGCTGGTCTTTCAAACGAGTGAAGAGCTGATTCAGGGACAGCTCTACCGACGCATCCTCTCGCACATCCACGACGAGAACGTCGCTAAGCTCGCACATCCCGGAATGGTACTGCGGCACGTCACGCCGGAGATCATTCTGAACGTTCTCGCGCCGGTGTGCCTGCCCTCGGTGATCAACTTGCCCGAGGAGGACCGCCCGACCGAGGCCTCACGGCTGTTCCGTGAGCTCAAACGCGAGAACTCGCTCGTCGAAAGCGGCCCGGACGGAGCGCTCGTGTATCGCCCGGAGATCCGCCGCGCGATGGTGAGGCTCCTCGAACAGGACCGCCACGCGGAAGTACGCGCGATCCGCCGCGCGGCGATTGCGTTCTACTCTCAACAGGAAGGCGTCGAAGCGCGCAAAACAGCTCCGCGAGGCGTCCGCGATTGGTCGATTCGGCGACGCGCGCAACCCCGAGATCGAGCGCGCCCATCGCCTTGGGCAGGTCTCCTCTTCTTCAAGAACGCGGACGACGAAGAGTGGGAGCGCAACGTCACGCGCACCTCGCGCGGTACTTCGAGGTCCATCTTCGAGGCGAGCCACGCCTTCACATCTGCTGCAAGAACGCACCGCCCGCACGCCCGCCAGTCCGCTGTTCGCTCTGGAAGCAAAGGCGTACATCCTCAGGCTCCTCGAGTCTCGGTGGCTTCCCGGCATTGAGCAGTCGGTTGCGGCAGGCGTCGAGGAATACCCGGCTCGGGTCAGACCTCGTCTTCGTCGAGGATCAGGCGGTGATACATCTCCTCAGCCGCAGTGCCTCATCGATGCCTTGATAGGTGAGAGCGCGCTGGACCTTGTGGCTGCAGTCACAGGTGCTGCTGCTCCGCAGCGAACCGCCGGAAAAAAGCCGACCAGGCGCTGAACCGCGCAGAGAAGGCGGTCGAAGGCGCCTCCAATCCGATCGCACTGGTCCACGTGCTCGGCCAGCGGCTGCTGCTCCGGAAGACGAAGCCTGACCCGAAATATGACGAAGCGGCTGCCATGATCCGCGCCCGGCTCGACGAAGCCTGCCGGCGAATCGATGAGACATCGGCCTACGCGGAAGAAGTGGTCGTCCGCTTGGCCATCGACATGCTCGAGAACGAGTACCCTCGGACCGCCGGCCGTCTGCGCGAGCTCACTGTCGAGTCGATGGGGTTTCTCGAGAGCCTCGGCGCGTATCGTGGAGATCCGCTCACCAGCGAGAACTTGCGTGGTATCGACGAATACCGCGAAGCGTGGGAGCTCGACGCGGAACCATCCCCGGAGGAGGCGGCCTGATGACGGCACTTCTGAGCCAAGCGGAAGTTCTGGAGCTCGCGACTGCTCTGAGCAACAGCAATCTCGACCCCAACGCGATGCGCACTGCGCTATTGCCGCCGGGATTCAACGGCGCGTGGGGCGCCGGACTGCCTTCCAACGCGCAGTGGGTCACCGATATTAATCGGTTCCTCCAGATCGATCGCCTCACGAACGGCGACATTCCGCTGGAGCTCTTCCTTCGCAACATCGACTTCTTGATCGTCAATGGAACGGCGCAACAGGCCGTTGTGCGCGAAATGCTGAACCGCGTTCTTCAGCGCGCCGGCGGCGCTCCGAAAGTGGACGTCACCGCGGTCCCCGAGCTCAAGGAAAAAATCATCCACGTCGACGACACCGTGACGTTCGCGTTCATGGAAAATGGCGTCCGTGCGGGCTCGGCGGTTATGAAGCAGCTCGTGCCGCGTTATCACGGCGGGAAACCGGAGCTCAAGAACAATGATCCCGTGATCTATGCCGGCACGGGTTGGCTGCTGACGCAGAGTCTCGTCGTCACGAACCATCACGTCATCAACGCCCGCAACGACGGCGAGCCGAATGCGCCGGAGGCCGACCTGCGGCTGCAGGCGCTCAACACTACTCTGCAGTTCGACTTCGATGCCGTAGACCTCGCGGGCAGCAACGCAAACGTCTCCGTAATTGAGGCGTGGGAGCCCCTGCTCGACTACGCCGTGCTGCGTATCCCCGCCACCACACGCGCTCCGCTTGTCCGCGCCGCCGCCGCGATTCATGACGTCACTGATCCCGTACCGGTCAACATCATCCAGCATCCCGGCGGCCGCAGTAAGCGCTACGCGATTCGCAACAATCTCGTCAGCGCATCGGAAGCGGCGGAACTGCGCTACTTCACCGACACGGAGGGCGGCTCGTCTGGATCACCCGTGCTCAACGACAGGTGGGAAGTCGTGGCGCTGCATCGTGGATCAAAGTTCGTCACCGGCGTAAGGTTCCAGGGAAAAGAAACGGCATATGTGAACGTTGGAACGCATTTGACGTCCATCCTCGCTGACCTGCAAACACGCTTTCCCGCCATCGCCGCCGAGGTCATGAATGGATAGTAGTGGAGGAGCGGAGCCATCGGTGATTCGGTGCGCGTCGTGCCGAGTGATTCCCAATCAGGCCGTTAATGAAGGACCTCTACCTCGGCCGTTTACGTCCAGCGCCGCTCCCGGCTACACAATCGCTACCGAGCATGCACGTGCAGCTACGACGGCTCGCCTTGCGCGGCAACAACACTGGATCGGTCGGCGATCTCCTACACGCGAGTCCCCGCGACCGGCCCTGCCCGACGCCTCGCGACGATAACGGTGTGCCATACTTCTTCTTCCGCTGAAACATTAGGGAGGATCTATGAGCACTGCCGAGGAGAAGCTTGCGCGGTTGCGGATGTTCAACAATTCGGTACGCCGACAGGATGCTGCACTTGACGAGGAGAGTGCCGACGTCGTCAGTGAGGCGCTGGAAATCGAATCGCCGGAGCGGGTCGAGAGCGAACTCGTGGAGGAAAGCATTGTCCTCCGCCGCCTGCGCCCCGTATTGTCCATTCTGAACAACGAGACACGCTTGGTCTTCATCGATCCTGCGGACTCGGAGGTCTGGGAAGCGCGTCTGCGAAAGGCTAAGGCGCTGCTGGATGACGCGATCCGCGCGGTCGGGCGCATCGAGCTCCAGGGCGGCAGGTTGGACTGGGTGGGCACGGGCTGGCTGGTCGCGGACAACATCCTCGTGACCAATCGCCACGTCGCGAACGAATTTGCGATGCGGAAGGGGGAGGGGTTCGCGTTCCGGATGGGCGATGACGGGCTGATGACCGCCGGCGTGGACTTCCTCCAAGAGATCGACAATCCCAGCACACTCGTGTTCAAGCTCCTCAAGCCGCTCCACATCGAGGAGTCGCCGGGGCCAGACCTCTCCTTCTTCGAGATCGAACAGACGTCCGGCGATTTGGCGCTCGCAAAGCCGATCGTGCTGGCGACGGAGATCGGGAAGACGGAGAACGCCGCGACGATCGGCTATCCGGCGTACGACAGCCGTATTCCGGAGCCGGATCTCATGGAGCAGATCTACGGCAAGATGTACAACAAGAAGCGGCTCGCGCCGGGCGGCGTAACGGCTGTTGAAGACGTGCGCATCCTGCACAATTGCACGACTCTGGGCGGCAACTCCGGATCGGTCGTGCTGGACCTGGACCACGGTACGGCCTTGGGGCTGCACTTCAGCGGAAGTTTTCTCGCGTCGAACTACGCGGTGCGCGCGGACGTCGTGAAGAAACTGCTCGACAACGTTCGTTCCGGCCGCAAGAGTCGCGAGCGGCCTTCACAGAAGCCTCCACTGCCGGAGCCGCGCATGGTGCAGCCCGCGCCGCAGGATGGCGGGAACAGCGTCAGTGTCACGATCCCGCTGACCGTCACCGTCTCTCTCGGCACGCCTTTAGCCCCCCCGCCTGCTCGCCGCCGCGTATTGCCTCCGCCGCCCGTTGACGACGATGTGGAGATCGCGGAGGAGGGCGTTGCCGCCGACTACCGCGATCGCGTGGGCTATGTGCCCGACTTTCTCGGGAAGAACAAATTCTTCGTCGAGCTGCCCGCGGTGGACCGGGATGCCGACGACGTGCTCAAGTTTACGCTCGACGGCAAGACGAAAACGGAGTTGCGGTACGAGCATTACTCCGTCGTCATGAGCCGCAGCCGTCGGATGTGCTTCCTGAGCGGAGTGAACATCGACGGCGGCCAGTCCAAGAAGACGAAACGCGCCGCCTGGAAGTGGGACCCGCGCATCCCGAAAGCACAGCAGATCATGAACGAGTGCTATGGCTCGCCGCCGCGCTTCAGCCGCGGCCACATGACCCGCCGCGAAGATCCTGCGTGGGGAGACGTTCTTACGGCGAAACGCGGAAACGAAGACTCGATGCACGTCACGAACACGACGCCGCAGATGCAGGCCTTCAACGCGCCGATCTGGCTCGCGCTCGAGGACTACGCGCTCGGTCACGCCAAAGAAGACGAGATGAAGATCTCCGTTTTCACCGGCCCCTATTTCGACGAGAAGGATCCGACGATGTACGGCGTACGCATACCCCTGGCGTTCTGGAAGGTCATCGCCTTCATCCACGACGAGACCGGAAAGCTGTGCGCGACCGGCTATGAGATGAATCAAGAGCAGAGTCTGCAGCCCGAGGAGGAGTTCGTCTTCGGACCGTTCGTATCGCCGCAACTCAACGTTGCCACCCAGGTGCCGATTCGCTCGATTCAGGAGCGGAGCGGCATCAACTTCAGGGAGCTGGTAGACGTCGATCCGCTGGCGAGTGTTGACGAGAGCGTCGGAGCGGGCAGGGCGCGGATCCCGCTGGCAGCTCTGGAGCAGATTCGTTTCGTCTGAGGAGCAATCGTGCCCAATCCGTTCTTCGACGGCATCAGGATCCCGTGGACGCGCGACGAAGTGCGTGCGCTGCACAAGGCTCTGTATACGACGCCCACGCTGCAGACCAGGACGGCGATCATGCGCTTTTATGTCTTGGCAGGAGACGATCTCGAGCCGCTGAAAGAGGACAGCCCACGAACGATGTGGGGAGAAGCGCTGGACAAACTCGCGACCGCGCGCCGCCTGGAGGAATTCTGCCGCTTACTTCTGCAAGACAACGCCTACGTCGCCATCCACGACGCAATTCGCGCGGTTCAGAGCGCGAAAGATGCAACGGAACATGTCGTCCTCAGCGACGACCGGCTATTCCTCGACCGGCAACAGCTTCGCGACAAGCTGCAGCGCCTCATGAAGAGCAGGACGCGCCGCGTGCTGCTCGTGCGGGGCGCTCGGAATTGCGGCAAAACGTGGACGCAGTACATGGTGGCGGACCTGGCGGATTCGCGCGGTGAAATGTGCATCTATCTCAACGAGGACAACGTCAGGAACCGCAGCGGCCTCTTCGAGCACCTCTTTCTCACGATCGGCGGTGCGGGCGCGAAATGGCCCGAGCAGACGGAAACGGAGGAGGCATGGTATCAGCGAGTCTGCACGAACCTCATTCCTCATGCGGAGAAAAAGGGACCGTGGTGGATCGTCGTCGACGACCTCGGCATCGGAGACGACGGCCCGCACTTCGATCCTGAGATCAAGAACTTCTTCGATCAGTTCGCGCTGGCGATGAAGAACCCAGCGTTTGCGCAATGGTTCCGGCTCATCCTCATCGATTATCCCGAAGGGCGTCTGCCGACGCGCTGGTCGGACTTCTGGGAAGAGGACCGTCCCGACCCTGCGCACCTCGACGACAAGGCGATCAGCCGCTTCGTCCTTGACTGGGCGCAACGCCAGAACAAGCAGCTCGGACCGGACGATGCGGACCGGTTCGCGAAGCAGGTACTGACCGCCGTGGAAACGGCCGCCGATTCCGAGAAATCGCGGCTGCAGAGCGTCCACGATGCGATCGTGCAGGCTCTGAACAAACTGTGAGGAACGCGCGGTGATCATCGGCAAACATTATGGAATCCACAGCGTCGACCGGCTCCTCGCGCGCCTGGCGAAATCACGCCTGGCCGTGGTGCGGCTGAGCGCCGGAGATGTGAAAGCGCGGGCGGAGCTCTGTACCGGGTTTTTCATTACACCGACCCTGATCGTCGCGCCGGCGTTCGCGTTCCGGAAGGAGTTCAAATCGGTCTTTGCCGAGTGTTTCCGCGACGGAAGACAAATCTGGCGGCAGACCATTCGAGGCCCTTTCGAGCTTTTGAAAGCTGCGCCTGAGGCGATCCCCGCTGCCTGGACGGGTGATGAGACACTGCTCGCGGTGCTCCATGTAGCCTCGGAGCCCGCGCGTCCGCTGCCATCTCGCGGCTTCGTTTCGGATGAAGACGACAGCGACGGCGTGCTTGAGTTGGGTTTCGATGCTCCTGAACCGGGCCAGTTCGTCGCCGTCGTGCAGTTCCCCCGCGGCGGCACTTCGGAGGGCGTGAGCTTCGGAACGCTGAAGGCGGCCGAGGGCGACGTCCTCGACTACGACGCCGACACGGACATAGGCAGTTCAGGCGGCCCGGTCGTCGACGCCAACTGGCGCGTGATCGGGATGCACCTCGTGGGGAGCGCCGGGAGTAGTACGAACCGCGCCATATCGCGGGCGGTGATCGTCGGCGCGCTCCGCCAGTCACGCCACTGGGCCAAGATCCGGAAGCGCCACCGCATTGCGGACGTCGCCGCGGCGGCGGAGAAGATCTCACGTGACATGGCTCCCGTCGAGAGAGAGAAGCCAAACGCGTTTCTTACCGCGGCGGCGCTAACGGCCTGGCTCGATCGCGACGCTCTGAACGAGGCGCAGCAGGCGCAATTGCAGCCGTACGTGGTGGACGCGAAGTCGGACAAGTGGGTGATGCGCTCGAGCGAGCGGGCTCGCATCCTCGGTCGCGCGGGATCGCTCGGGGAATTGAAGAAAGCTGATAAATTGCGTGGCGCGCCCCGCAGTGACGTAACGCAGATCGTAATCGACCGCATCGTGGACGGCCCGCCGTACGACCTTTCGTCGTTCAGCGAGGAGGCTCTCGCAACGTGGATTCAGGCTGCGCGATGGTTCGCGGGCGTGCATCGCGCGATTCCGACGCCAGCCGCGGTCACGCGGGTGCTCGACCGGAGACGAACGCGGTCGCGGCTCGATGCCATCGTGGGCTCGGACTTTCAAGGGCGCAGACAGGAGCTCGACTTCCTGCAGTATTGGTGGCGCAGGTCGAAGAATCCGCTTTCGATCACTGGAATCGGCGGGGTTGGAAAGTCGGCGTTGGTCGCGCAGTTTGCGTTGACCAAGCTGCCGCCGCGCACGTTGCTGCTCTGGCTCGACTTCGATCGCGCCGATGTGGCGCCGGACGATGCACCGTCGGTTCTCGCAGCACTCACGCAACAGGCGTCGGTGCAGCTCGACCGCTTTCAGGCTCCCGACACCAACCCGGACGAGTGGGAGGCGTACGCTACTGCGCTCGGCACACGGCTGCAGGAGGCGCTTCCGCGCCGCGCGATGGCTCTGCTCGTCCTCGACAGCTTCGAAGCGGCGCAATACACGGCGAAGTATCAGGAGCTGTGGCCCGTTCTGGAGCGTGTCGCCGAAACGTTTCCGCACCTGCGGCTGATCGTCACCGGCCGTGCCGAGGTCCCGAACCTCGAGTTTCGCGGTCTTGGAGCGGACCAGCGCTACGTGACGGGAATGGAAAAAAGCGACGCGCGCAAGTGGCTGCGCGAGCATGGCGTAACGAAGGCCGCCGTTTTAAACAAAGTCATCGACCTCGCGGTCGGCATCCCGCTGATCCTTCGCCTCGCGCTGCAGCTCATCGAGCGCGGCGGAGCGGTCGACGACCTGCCGCAACAGCTGCCGTCGGAGATCGTGATCGGCTACCTGTACGAGCGCATCCTGAACCGCGTGCAGAACCCCGAGCTCAAACCGGTGGCGCGCGGCGCGCTCGTGCTGCGGCGGCTGACCGAGGAAATGGTGCAACCGGTCCTCGAAGGGCTCGTGGAGATGCCGGCGCGCGAGATCGCGGCCTGGTTCCCGGAGCTCTCGCGCGAGATGTCGCTGGTGCAGGGTACTGGCGTGCTGCGCCTGCGGCCGGAGGTGCGCCGCGGCGCGCTGACGATGCTTGAGCGTGACGACGCCGCGCTGGTGCGCTCCGTCGACGAGCGTGCGGCGGACTGGTACGCCTCGCAGAACACCAGCGACCCGGAGATCGCGGCGGAGCTGGTCTATCACCGCCTGCGTCTCGGCGACGTTCGCGGCGCGGAACAGGCGTGGCGCGATGGGTGCGGCCGTTTTCTCATCGATGCGACCGATGAACTGCCGCAAAAACCTCGGAAATGGCTGGAGGCGCGGCTGGGAGTGGCACTGCCAATCGCCGCCGAGGACCAGTTGGGAGTGGAGACCGAAGCCGCCGAGCGCATTCGCTCTGCACGCAGCCGCGGGCACGCGCGTGCGGTCGGCGGCATCCTGGAGGAGCGGGAGAAGTTCACGGACAACAGTCCGCTGGTGTTTCAGGCGGCGTACGAGCGATGGGTGGCGGGCGACGTCACCGAGGCCCTGGGACTGCTGTCGACATCAGGAGAGGCGACCGGCCCGGTGGCGCGTGACCGCACCGTCTTCCGAGCGCTGCTGGCGGCGAAGAACGATCCTGTCGGCGCGGATCGCTTACTCTCGACGGTCGACGACGAGGAGCAATGGGCCGACCGCGACACCCCCGCACTGTATCGTCTCGCCGTACGCGCCGCGCGGATCCGGCTGACGGTCGATCTCGACAATGAATGCACCGTCATCGCCAATCCGGGGCTTCTCCCTACGGCGTTCCGCGCGCTGTCCCCGCTCGACGTGCTGCTGCCGCGGCTCACTTCGATCGTTCGCGGCGAGCAGCTCTTAGTCGAATCGGCCAGCCCCGAGCGGTGGGTAGATGTGGGGAACGAGGCCGAGTTTACGTCTGCGCTCGAGGAGGTTCGCGTCGAGGACTCCGAGCCCGCGTTGCTTCTCGTCGATCGTCTAAGAAAGCAGCAGGAGTGGCGTACACATGGCGTCTGGTATGCCAGCCACCACTGGTCAGCCGGCACCGTGCCTCCGCCGATCGCGACGCTGCTGGAAAAGTCGTGGTGGCGATGGACCTTGCTCTCGATGTCACCTTTCCTGTACGACGCGGCTCGGCCGGGAGTGATGAGCCGGATATATCTTCTCGGGGGCGCTGTGATGGGCACAGTCGCGCTTCTTGCCTTCCCGCGGAAGGCTGCGAGTGGCACGGTGCTCCACTTTAGCGATCCGAATCTCGGCCCACTCAATGGGCGATTCTCATGCATCTTCTGTCGCCGGATCCGCTCGAACAACTCGTTCACGAGCTGGCGGGGCGAACGGCGTTCTAGGAAAGGCTCATGGCGGGAGTGCTCGATTCGCATCCGTACCCATGGCACCTCCCTGAGGCGCGCGAGCTGCACATCGTGCTGTGCCAGCTCTATCCGACGTCGAAAGGCGCCGTCTTCGTCGCCCGGCAGTCGGGCATCCCGGAATACAACATCAACGCCGATCAGCAGCCATACCTGGTCTGGGGAGACGTTCTCGATCTTGGCGCCGTGTCGAGAAAGAACCGCAACATGGTGATGCTCGTGCGCGAGCAGCATCGGGACTACGCGCGCGTCGCGTTTCTGGATGCGCTCCTGGCCGGCGACACGCCGGTGCTCGAAAGCGAGCCTCGCGGCAACCTTGGCAAGCCCGAGTTCATCACCGGAACGGACGAGATCTTCGAGCCCGAGGCGTTGCTGTTTCGCGACGATCTCACGCTGCCGATCGGCCGCATCCCGTGGCTCGTCGGCGTTCTGGAGAAGCTGCAAGCACTCGCCCCTGCCGTCTGCCGCTTGGAGGTCTCGGGCGGTGGCGTTTGGAAGCACGGCACCGGATTTCGCATCGCCCACGATCTGCTGCTGACCAACTATCACGTGCTCACGATCAGCGGAGGAAAACTCGCGCAGGCAGTGGCGGAATTCGGCTTCGACGACGACGGACGCGGCGGCGGCAAGACGTCGACGGCGGTTCGGTGCGATGTCGCGAGCGTGCGCGCGGACAGAGCGGGCGACTGGGGAGTCATCCGCGTCATGGATTCGCTCCCCGACGGCATCCCGATCATCCGCCTGTCCGAGGCGGCTACTCCGCTGCTGAACGACCCCGCCTTCGTCGTCCAGCACCCAGGTGGAACGCGGAAACGCGTCGGCTTTGTGCGCAACCAGATCATCAACATCACCGATCGCGTCATCCACTATCTCACCGATACGCAATCGGGATCGTCCGGCGCGCCGGTGTTCGACGATATGGGCCGGCTGATCGCTCTCCATCATGCGGGAGGACGTCCGCAGGAAGTGGCCGGCAAGCCGGCAATTCAAAAAAACGAGGGCATCGTCATCCCTGTGGTGCTGGAGGGATTGGCGCGCGCCACAATCGAGGTGCCGTGATGCTGGCTGGTCACGTCTCCGATTCCCACTCGCGGATCGGCGACAGGAGATCCGTCTGCACGCTCTCGCGATAGACGGCCACGTCGGGATCGGCCGCGAAATGCTCGAGAAGCGTCGTCAGCTTGCGCTCCCGTGTAGTGAGGTCGATGACTTGATCCCACACCGTAGCCGCAGCGGCGTTCCAATTGATCGCCCAGCGCGGAAGGCCGGCGTACAACGCCAGCATCATCGCGCGGCGAACGTCCGGATAGGCCTCGGAGCTGCGTAAGGAGCAGGATCGCCAGCGTCGATCCGCCAAACGGCGCGAGGAACGCCGCCAGCTTTTTCCGTCTTTGGAACGAGCACGTTCCCAATCGGCTCGCCAGCGAGATCGACCTCGACTGCAAGCGCGGTTCCGGGACTGTAGCGGCTCGCCGCACGGTGCACAGCAGATCAGGAAAGACCTCGGCGCGGCCGTGCGCGTTGGCGCGCCCATGCGGGAAGCATCACGGCTGCTTGGTAACCGCGACCCTCGATGGCGAGGCCGCATCGACGATCGCGGTCGTGTGGTCGAAGTCCTTCGCCGCCACCGGACCGCGCGCTGGGAAGAGATCGGCGCGTGAGACCGAAGCGTGATCCACAAGCAGGTCGGCACCGACTTGCGTCAGCCAGACCACCTGGACACCGTTTCAGCAGCGCAGTTCGGGGTATGTTTAGGGGTATGCCAATCATCGATGTGCGCTAACCTATTTTTAACACGGTGCTTGTGGTTGAAGTTCGATGGACACCCCCTCCGCCAGGCTCAGCCGAAACACCTTCCAATCAAGCGCACGATCCCAAGCCGCCATTTTGAGTAGCGCAGATGCCGTCTCAACTCCGGGAGTGACTGCTTCCAGTCGCCGCACCACTCGGGAAGGATGTCGGCAAGTTCGCGCGGCGGAACCCAAGCGACATTCGCGTACTGTTCACGCAGTTGCGGTGTGGCCTTAAACAGCTCTTCGGTCCAGAGGTAGCCGCAGTACGCGATCACTGCACACTCTTCGTTCGTGAATGCGTCGAGATGAGTGCGAATCTGTCCGAGATGGCGGACTAGTTGCGGATCGTCGAGTGCGGAACCCCGCGGAAATCCGGCGCCAAGTCCCACGAACCACGTATTGATACCGCCGATGCGCTCAAATTCGAGCGCCGTCTGCAACGTGGCGTCGAACTGCTGATCGACAAGGATTGCCGGTAGGCGCAACATGGCGCGCAGTCTTCCCCACGACCGTTTTTTCTTCGTCACCGGTCCCTTCCCGCCGTCGCATCCGAGAATAAAACTCGTTGTCTCACGAAACGAGGGATTTCCGCGAGGGCCATAGCCCTGTCCAGGACGCGCGGGATGAATGTGAATCGAGAGCGCTTTCGGCACGTGGAGCGCGAAGTTGTCGAAGACGCCGCCATCGACGAGCACGCGTCGAAGACGAGATCTGGTCTCCACGGGAACAGGCCGAAAGATCGGCGGAAACGCACTGCTTGCACTTACCACCAAAGCGACTTCAATGTCCGGGACTTTTTCGTCGGTTTGCGTCGCCTTTTGTTTCCAAAGCGAGTGGCAGCCGGCGGCATTAAGGTCTGCGAGTGCTTCGTTCGTGAATACGAATTCTTTGCCGCTATTGAGATCGACCGCAGTGAGGTAGAGCTTCGGCCGCAGGACAGCGCGCAACAATTCGCCCTTGAACGCGCGGAGATTCAGCGTGTGCAAGCGAAGGTACGACGGGCTCAGGAGCATACGCAAAAACCGGCGCATGCTGCGATGGGCCCACTCCGCGCGGGCGTAGTTGCGATCGAGCATCGCCCGTCGTTCGGCATTCTCCGAGGGCTGATGCGCACGATCACGCAGTAGCTGGATCGCGAGCGCGAGATGGAGAAGGAGCCCGGCGGCGATGATGCAGAGCGCCGCGACTCGGCTAATCAGCCCTATTACTGCGCCGGCGGCGTAGCACACATAGGCGGACACCAGCATCGCTGTCGGAGCGAACACGCCGCGCCGTACAACTGTGAGAAATTTGCGTTCGAAATTTTCCCAATCAGGCGCGTGGAGAAAGACGTCGCGCTCGTCGTCGATCTCCGGGTCGCCGCCGGACCAATGACAGGCGAGCAGCGCGGCCACGATCGCCCCGCCGGACGTCGCCGAGATCGCGTATACATGTGGGAGCAGTCCAACTTCATGCAGGCGCTTGAGACAGCCGTAGTGAAAGATCGCCGCGCGCAAACCACCGCCGGAAAGACTGAGCCAGATGGACGCTCTGGAAAATTTTCCGTCGGTTCCTACTTGTCGCGAGCCGGGCGTTTCGCTCATGTTGCCAGATGGTTGTAGCACTCACGCCTGCTCGAATCGTACCCCGGGAGCTGACGAAACGCCGTCAGATCGACCGGAAGAGCTGCTGCAGCCGGTTACGCGGCGCGGAGCGGCGGCGTACCGAGCAGAGCGGTTCGAAAATCGTCTCGAATTGCCTGCCAGCGGCGACCGAGGGGTAGGGATAGATCGTCTCGTAGGCTCTCCTCTACAAAAGAGGAGGTCCGCTCATGGGACAGATCACCAAAGCTTGCGCCTACGCCAACAACGAGATCGCGTTAGTCGCATGGTCGTTGGACGGCCCGATCGAGAATTGCGTTGGCTTTGAGCTGACGCGCATCGACATCGACAGTGGCGAAGAGATACCTGTCGCGGCGTGGGTACCGTTCGAGGGACAGCACAATCCGGATTGGCTGCCGCAAACAACAAGTGTCTGGCCTGCGCAGAAGCTGATGTGGCGCGACCTCACGGTCCGTAAGCGCCGGCTCGATACGGCGCGACGCCCCGGAAACATCCATGTAAAATATCGAGTCCGTCCTGTTGGATTGGCCGCGCCCGGACTGCCGCCTGTCACGAACGTTCCGGAAAAAACGTACGAAGGGCCGGTAATCCCGCTCGCTTACCTTGATGACGCGGTGGAGAGCAACGTCGCCTACGTAACGATGGAGCATGGAAACGTCCGCGCCGCGTTCACGAACGGCATTCTCTCCGCTCAGTGGCTCGAGCGCGCGCTGAAAGCGGATGGCAAGAACGTTAAAGAGTTGGCTGTCATGTTGATGACGCCGGGGAACCCGCTTCGCGAATACCTCACCGGCGATGTCCTCGGCCTGCTCCGCGAGTTCCTTGAGCGTGATGACGACGAGTTGGTGCGATTGGCGCTGTATGAGCTCGCTGATCCTGAGCTACTCGACGTCTTGCGCCAGCGTCACAAACGTATCCGGCTCATCCTCTCCAACACTTCCAAGAACGACGCCGGCGAATGGGACAACGAGAACTCCGCCTTCCGCGAAGAACTATCTAATCTCATCCACAAAAACAAAACCGACCGTATGTTCAATAACGGTCACATCGGCCATAACAAATTCGCAATCTACGGTGGCGGGGAGATCATGACCGGCAGCACGAATTGGACATGGAGCGGCCTTTCCGCCCAGAGCAACAATGCCGTGATCATTCAGTCGGAGAAATTGGCGGACGCCTACGCCAGCTACTGGGATCGGCTGAAAGAAGATAGCGCTGACTTCGCCGTTCCCGACCCGATGAGTGCCTCCACCACGAACAAGCAGGGGCCGAAGCTGCGCGAAGCGAATAAGCAGTCGGTGGAGGTCGACCTCGACGACGGCACGCGCATCACCTTTTGGGCCTCACCGAACACGCACAAGACGACGAAAGATCCCGATGTCCGCCCGCCCGACCTCGTCGACCTCTTAAGCCGCATGCAGAAAGCGAAGGAAGCAATTCTTTTCGCCGTTTTCCTGCCTAGTCAGAGCGGAAAAACCGGCGTTGTCGGCGATGCGGTCGCTATCGGAACCGACGACCCATCGGTGCTTGTCTATGGCTCAGTTAGCGATCCCACGGCGATGCCGAACTACGTCCCGAAAAAGAAGAAAGCGGACGATGCCGGGGATGGAGAGGAAGAAAACGGATCAAGCCCAGCCACGTACGACGCGAAGAACGTTCACGTCGTCCATGCGGCAGCACTGGTCGAGGGGGATCTCGTCGGCGACTTTGAAAAGGAAATCCTCAAGCCCATCGGCGCGCACGCCATCATTCACGACAAGATCGTTGTGGTCGATCCACTGTCAGACGACGGCTTTGTGGCGATGGGCAGCCACAACCTCGGCTACAAAGCGTCATACGAAAACGACGAGAACCTGCTCATCATCAGCAACAACAAGGCGCTGGTGCAGGCGTACGCAGTCCACGTTCTGGATCTCTACGATCACTACCGCTTCCGCGCCGCGCTCCTCGACATGAAGAAGAAGGGAATGACGCCAAAGGAGGGATTCCTTGTGCCGGATGATTCCTGGCTCGAAAAGTGGCTGGGACACAAGGGCGACTTGAGTCGCTATCTCACATCACAGTGATCCCTGCATGGCGTTGGCACGGACCCATGCGACCTCAAGTTCCAGTCGGCCGCTACGCAGCGAGCAGAGCGGTTCGAAAATCGTCTCGGATGCCCCGCCAGTCCGCACGGCGGACACGGCGTTGGTTGGCCTGGCCTGAGCCATCGTCTCTTCTTCTCACGCTACCGCTGCCTTACGCTCGCAGCTTGACTGCGGCCGTCAAGGCCAATGCGACGGCGAGGATCATCAACATCCATGCGGATAACGTGGGAACGTCGCTTAAAACTGTGAGCGTTCCGGACGCGGCGGCGCCGGGTGGGGCCTCGTTGGATGTGACTTGCGACGTCGTGTTGATGTGTGGCCCGATGATTGTGCCCGCCACCCTGACCGTAATCGTGCAGGACTGGCCCGCCGCGAGTACGTTCGATGTGCTGGAAAAGGTCTCCGTACCGGGATTGATGGAGAAGGTGCCGCCGCCGGTTGCGAGCGTGCTGCACGTGCCGCCGGTTTGGGTGATGAGATCGATACCCGCAGGCATGGTGTCGCTGAACTGAACGTTTGTGAGCGGGATAGCGTTCGGATTCGTCACCGTGATCGTCCCGATCGATGAGCCGTTGAGCGCGACCACCGCCGGGGAGAAGCTCTTGGTGATGACCGCGGAAGCGGCCTGCGCGAACGCGGTTGCTGCGAAGGACGCGCTGAGGAGCACGGCCATGACGATAGAAAGACACGACAACCTTTGATTCATGGCACTCCTTCTCGATCGCGGGGTGGTGATTATCGTCGAAACTACGACTCGCGCATAACGGCCGCGCTCGATTTTCCGCAGGGACCTCACCGAACGGCGCTATTGCGATAGAGCTCGTTCACGGACAGCTTCACGCCCAGCGAAGCGACATCCACCTCTCCATCCTTCGTTGCAACGCGTGTTTCCCATGCGCCGCCGGTGGCACGGCTGTGGACTGTAATCCGCCGCTCGCGATGCGAAACGATCACATACTCGCGAAGTGAAGGAATGGTTCGGTAGTACTCCAATTTCGGCCCGGTGTCGTAGTCTTCGGAAGAGTCGCTCGTCACCTCGACCAGAATCATAGGGTTGAGCGCGGTCGCCGTCGGGCTGGGCTCGTGTTGCTGAAGCGGACCACAAATCACCGAGGCGTCGGGGAACGTCGCCAGGCCCGCATCTTCGACATAGATTCGCAGGTCGGAGGTGTGGACGCGGCAAGGGCGATCGCCCACAGCGTTGCCGAGCAGCCTGACGATCTCTGCCGCCAGCGCGGAGTGCTCCTCGGAACCACCAGCCATCGCGTAAATCTCACCGTCGAGGAACTCGTGTTTGCCCGTGGAAACCATCTCGAGCGCGACGTAGTCGGCGTAGGTGTAGCGATGGAGTCGGCGCGGCGCACTCATGCAGCGATTCTAGTCGGATTCATCGCATGATCGATCTAAACAAACGGTCCCTTGCCTCTGCCGTCTCTTCAGCGTAACTTTCTCGCTCCCATGAAAACGATTCGTCCGGTCGTCACCGTGGTGATGTTGGTGTTGTTTCTGTCGCCGTCGCTCCGCGCGGCGAACGCTTGGAAACCCTCGGCCGCGTATGAGTGGCTGGACATCTCGCTCGAAGCCACGGCGCGCGAAGTCGATCGGCATGGGGCGCGGCCGACGATCATTTCGCGCACGCTGGCCATCGCGCTGACGGCGATGTACGACGCGTGGGCGGCGTATGACGACAAGGCCGTCGGGACGCGTCTCGGCGCGACGCTCCGGCGGCCGGCGTCCGAGCGGACGCTGGCGAACAAGGAGAAGGCCATCGCCTACGCGACGTATCGCGCGCTCGTCGATGTGTATCCCGAGGATAAGCAGTGGATCGATGCGCAGATGCGGGGGAAGGGATTCGATCCGGATGATGCGTCGATCGACGTCTCCACGCCGCAGGGGATCGGCAATGTCGCGGCGAAGGCGGTCTGCGCGTACCGGCATCACGATGGGGCGAATCAGTTCGGCGACGAGGTGGGATCGAACGGCGTGCCGTACTCCGATTACACCTACTACGCGCCGGTGAACACTTCGGAGAAGATCAACGATCCGAACCGGTGGCAGCCGATTCCGTTCGTCAATCCGAAGGGCGGTTTCGTCACGCCCGGATTTCTGACGCCGCACTGGTATCGCGTCAAACCGTTCGCGCTCGATCGCAGCGATCAGTTTCGCGCTCCGGCTCCGCCGCGCGTCGACTCCGAGCGGTTGCGCAAGGAGACGGAGGAGAACATCGCCCTGAATGCGAGCCTGACGCCCGAACAGAAAGCGACGGTCGAGTTCATGCGCGACGGGCCGCGCTCGACGGGACAGTCGGGGCATTGGCTGAAGTTCGCGCAGCTCGTGTCGAAGCGTGACCACAACGATCTCGATCGCGACGTGAAGCTCTTCTTCGCCGTCGGCAACGTGGCCATGGACGCGTTCATCGCCTGCTGGGAGACGAAGCGCTACTACGACACATCGCGTCCCTGGACGCTGGTGCGCTACTACTACGCGGGGAAGAAGGTCGTGGGTTGGGCGGGCCCGGGTAAGGGCGTCGTCGAGCTGCCTGCCGAGGAGTGGCATCCGTATTCGCCGTTCACGTTTGTGACGCCGCCGTTCCCCGGATACGTCTCCGGACACAGCACGGTCAGCGGCGCGTGCGCGAAGACGCTGGAGCTGTTCACCGGCAGCGATTACTTCGGCGAAGTGGAGAAACGAAAAGCGGGCGTGCTCACCGAAGCGGATAGCGATTGCACGGCCATGCAGGCAAAGAACGGGAAGGCGGCGCCGCCTGTCAATTGTGATGTTGAATTGAAGCTGCCGACGTTCACCGCCACCGCGGAGCTGGCCGGCATTTCGCGCGTGATGGGCGGGTACCACATCCAGGCCGACAACGTCGAAGGCTTGGCCCTCGGACGCAAAGTCGCGCAGTTCGAATGGCCGCGCATTCGCGCCTATTTCGACGGCACAGCGAAAGAGCAGCCGTGAACCGCCGCCTGCTCTGGTTTCTGCTGTTGATCATCGCGGCGTTGGCGCTTGCCGTCGTCCTCGTTCCGGCGCTGGTGATCCAGCCCTTCCGGCCGCAATCGCCGCGCGGGCTGGAAGTCTCGTTCTTCCTGAAACGGCTCGCGCCGATCGTCACGATCGTCACGCTGATCGCCTGCATCGCTCTCGTCGTCAAACTGTGGCGCGGCGCGCGCTGGAGCCGGATCGCGCTCGGCCTTCTCATGATTCCGGCGATGCTCAGCGCGTGGTTTGCGCGGCAGAACCATTTCGAGTGGATGTTCAACCCGCTGGCGCATGCGGGATACGTCAGTGCGAATGCCGCCACATTCGTTGCCGACTCCGACCTGGTCATGGCCGTCGCGCGAAACGGCGAGGCGGCGGCGTATCCGATCCGGCAGCTCGCCTATCACCACCTCGTGCAGGACACCGTCGGCGGCGTACCGATCGTCGTCACCTATTGAACGCTCTGCCACACCGGTCTGGTGTGGGAGACGACGATCGACGGAAGGACGCTGCACTTCCATCTGGCCGGGATCAACAACCAGAACTTCATCATGCGCGACGAGGAGACCGGCTCCTGGTGGCAGCAGGTCAGCGGCGAAGCGATCCTCGGGCCACTCAAAGGACGCCGCCTGACGCCGGTAGCGATGGACGAGATTTCGTTCGCGCTCTGGAAACGCGAGCAGCCGCGCGGACGCGTTCTGCGTCCCGATCCGCGCGTGGCCAATCGCTACGCGAAGGCCGACTGGGAAGCGGGCATCGCCAAGTTGCCGGTGGCAACGCGCGTAAATGACAAGCGTCTAGATCCGCGCGAATTGATCGTCGGCATGACTGTGAACGGCCGCGCCAAGGCGTATCTCATGAAGGATATCCAGCAGCAGAATCCGATCATCGACTCCGTCGGCGGCGTTCCGATCGTCATCGTGGCCGAGGGCCAATCGGTTCGCGCGTTTTCGCGAATCGTCGATGGCAAACCGGTCGATCTCTTCGCACGTGTTGATGCCGCATCGATCACGCTCGTCGACGCCGCCACCGGCAGCGAATGGGATTTCAGCGGACGGGCGATCCGCGGTCCGCTGACCGGCAGGCAGTTGCAACGAATCGAGATTCTCCGCGACTACTGGTTCGACTGGCGCGCGTATCACCCGAATACGTCGATTTATCGCGCCGGGCTGGCTCAGGGCACGAAATCCACAAGCTAGTTCAAGTCAGCAATCAGCGCCTCCATAACTCCGCTATTTGTTACGTAAGTCGCGTATTCACAACCGGTTGCGCGAATCCTAGATCGCGCCTACACTCCGCGCATCCCTACAACCGAAGAGGCCTTTGGCGATGAATTTTGATCGCGCGCTGGTGACATATCCGGACGGACGTCTGGCGTCTCTCACGCCTGCGGAGTTCTACGCCATTCCGCTGGCCGAGCGAATCCAGTTGCTGACCACCCGCTGCCTGAAGTTCGAGAAGGACAGCATGCCGATCGCGCCGTTTGACGCCCTGCGAAAGAAATGAGGAAGAAATGAAGCGGCGCGCGCTCGTCACCGCATTGCTGATCGCCGCGGGCCTGATCTGGGCCGCCACGGTTGGCGCGATGTATCACGCCGTTCGCCATTTCGAGACCACGCCGGGCCGCGGCGCGGCGGCGCGGACGATGTGGCCGGCGCGGAGCCGCATCGTTCCCGTCCGCGATCGCTGGACGCTGGTCATGCTCATCCATCCGCACTGCAGTTGCACGCGGGCCAGCCTTCAGGAGCTGGAACGCATCATCGAGATGTCGGACCCTTCGCTGCAGACCTACGTGGTCGTCTATCGTCCCGCCGATTTCCAGGCCGGATGGGAAAAGACTGAAACGTTCGAAGCGGCGAAACACCTGCAGCGCGCGCACGTCATCGTCGATCCGGATGGCGCCGAGGCCAGGCTCTTCGGCGGCTTCACCTCGGGACAGACATTTCTTTACGACCGGGAAGGCGCGCTGCGGTTCTCCGGCGGCATCACGTCGCTTCGCGGACACGCGGGCGTGAACCGCGGCAGCATGGACGTCGTCGATATCGTGCACGCCAAGGCGCAACAAGGCACGCATCCGGTCTTCGGATGCGCGATCGTCACTACGGAAAGCGAGAAGAGGCCATGAGCGAAATCGCAACGGATCGGGAGTCGGGAAACGAAGCGCGGGCCGTAGCGCTCCGCGATGAACAACTGCACGCCCGCCGCGTGCGCGTCGACCGGATGTTCGTATGGCTCTTCCTGATCCAATACATCGGCGGAATCATCGCCGCGCTGACCGTCTCGCCGTATGCGTGGGAAGGAAAAGTGCACACCGTCCACCTGCACGTCTGGATCGCGGTGATCGGCGGCGCGGGAATCATCATCCTTCCGATTCTCCTGGCGATTTTCCGCCCCGGCACGACGTTGACGCGCCACGTGATCGCAGCCTCGCAGATGCTCTCGTCCGCACTGCTGATTCATCTGACCGGCGGTCGGATCGAGACGCACTTCCACGTCTTCGGATCGCTGGCGTTTCTGGCGTTCTATCTCGACTGGAAGACGCTGCTCACCGCCACCGTCGTCGTGGCCGGCGACCATTTCCTGCGCGGCATTTTCTGGCCGGAGTCGGTGTATGGCGTGGCCAATCCCGAATGGTGGCGCTTCCTCGAGCATGCCGGATGGGTAGCGTTCGAAGACGTCTTCCTGATCTGGGCCTGCGTGATGGGCAAGCGCGAGATCGCCGCCTCGGCGGCGCGGCAAGCGCAGGTCGAGCACCTCTCCGAGCTCGAACAACTCAAGAGCGCGGCGCTGGAGATGGCCATGGCGGAGATGCAAGTTGCCTCGGCATGAGGGCTAGAATCCGCCGATGTCCGACATCAGCGACACCATCAACGAAGCGGTTGAACACGGATCCGAATCGCGGCTGAACTCGATCATCGCGGCGCTGGTTGCGATTGCGGCGACGTTCATGGCGCTCTGCAACGTCAAGGACGGCAACATCGTCCAGGGCATGGCGCAGGCGCAGGCCAATGCGGTCGACCAATGGTCGTACTACCAGGCCAAAGGGATGAAGCAGAACCTGGCGGAGGCGACGCTCGATCAACTGCAGCTTCAGCGGTCGATGCTCGCCGATCCGAAATTCGCGCCGATGCTGGATGCGAAGATCGCCGTCTACGAAAAGCAGGTCAAGAAATACGAGAAGGAAAAGATCGACATCAAGGCGAACGCGGAAGGTCAGCAGAAGGAGTACGAGACGCTCAACCTTCACGACGATCAGTTCGACATGTCGGACGCCTGTCTCTCCGTCGCCATCGCCTTGTTCGGCGTCACGGCGCTGACCAGGAAGAAGTGGTTGCTGGCGCTCGCGATCGTGTTCATGTTCTTCGGCATCCTGTTCGGACTGGCCGGCTTCTTCGCGTGGGGATTGCACCCCAACTTCTTCGCGAAGTTTTTGTCGTAATCAAAAACAACTCCCCGTCGGCGAAGCCGGCGTAAGAACCGTAGCCCACGCGTTCACGCGTGGGTCATCAGGATCACGCAAATTTGTGAGCGCGTCTTGACGCGCGAAAGAAAGCTTTCTTTCGCCCGCTGAAGCGGGCTCACAAATCCACACGCACCGCGTACCCACGCTTGAAAGCGTGGGCTACGTTTCTTACGCCGGCTTCGCCGACGAGACTCGCGTCAAGCTTGAAGCGAAACCGTTGTTCTACTGAACCGCCGCGTCGGTAATCTCAAGCGCCCGGTCGATGATCGCGAACGATTCGCGCAACTGTGCCTCCGTAATGCAGAGCGGCGGGTTCGTGAAGAGATTGTTCCAGTTGATGAAGGCGTACATCCCCTGCTCGCGGAGGAAGGCGCCGAGTTTTTGCATCTCGGGGCTGGTGCCGTTGAAGGGCGCCATCGGTTCTTTGGTCTCGCGGTTGCGGACCAATTCGAGAACTCCGAAGAGACCGATCGAGCGGACGTCGCCGACCGAGGGATGCTTCGCTTTCATCTGCGCGTGAAGATCGGCGAGGACGCGGCCCATCTTCTGCGTGTGCTCCATCGTGCCGTCGTCGATCATCACCTGCAGACACGCCTCGGCTGCCGCGAGGCTCATCGGATGCGCGTTGTAGGTCAGGCCGCCGAAGAACGTGTTGCGGTCGAAGTAGCTGGCGATGCGATCGCTGATCGCGACGGCGCCGAGCGGCAGATACGCGGACGTCAACCCCTTGGCCATCGTGATCATGTCGGGGATCACACCCCAGTGATCGGCGGCGAACCAGCGGCCGGTCCTGCCGAGGCCGCACATCACTTCGTCGCAGACGAGGAAAATGCCGTGACGGTCGCAGATGGCGCGCAGGCCCTGGAGGTAGCCGTCCGGCGGAACGATCAGACCGTTCGTGCCCGTCACGGTTTCGACGAACATCGCGGCGATCGTGTGGCCGCCTTCGTACGCGATGATTTCTTCGACCTCGTCGAGGCAGCGGCGCACGAACATCTCCTCGCTGTCGCCCTCGCGATACAGATGGCTGCGATATTTGTACGGGTCGAAGAAACGGACGACGCCGGGGATGCCCGGTTCGTTGGCCCAGCGCCGCGGATCGCCGGTCAGGGAAATCGCGCCGGCCGTGGCGCCGTGATAGCCGCGATAACGGGCCATGATTTTCTGCCGGCCGCTGACCATGCGCGCGATGCGGATCGCGTTTTCGTTCGCTTCCGCGCCGCCGAGGGTGAAGAAGAAACGATTGAGATCGCCGGGCGTGAGGTCGGCCAGCATCTTGCCGACGCGCGCGCGAACGGCCGTCGCCATCCCGGGCCCGGCGTACACCAGCTCCTCGGCCTGACGCTTGATGGCCTCGATGACGCGCTTGTCGCCGTGGCCGATGTTGACGCACATCAACTGCGAGTTCATGTCGATGTAGCGCTTGCCGTCGGCATCCCAGAAGTAGATGCCTTCACCGCGCACCATCGCGATCGGATTCACGCTGGCCTGCGCGGACCAGGAAAAAATCGTGTGGCGCTTGGTCAGCGCGATCATCTCTTCGGCGGTCATGTCATCGACCATGGGTGCGGCTATCTCTGTCGTCGTCATAACGCGCTAGGTTATCAAACGCGTCACACCTGCACAGCGGGACTGACTTATCATTTCGCCCACAAAAACTCAGGGGCTCCCCATGAACGTGCGTGCGTGCATTCGCTTTTGTCGATTTGCGCTTTTTCCTTTGGTCGCGCAGGCCGCATTCGCCGCTGCGCCGGTCAAGGCGCCGGCGGTGGCTGACAATCCGCCGGCCGTCGAGGTGCAGGAAGATCTCGACGGGCGCATGCGCGACTATCTGATGCGTCATGGCGACAACGGGAAGATCGATCCGCAGCTCCTGCTGAAGCGAACGCGCGAGATCCATGAGCAGTTGGAGCACGACAACCGTGCGTCCAAGATCCGTGCGACAAGCATCCCCGGCAACAGTTGGGTGAGTCTCGGGCCGACCAATGGCGCGGGACGCATCCTCTCGGTGGCCACCGATCCAACGGTTGCTGGAACAGCGATCGTCGGCTCGGCGGGCGGCGGCGCGTGGAAGACTACCGACTTCGGTCAGAACTGGACCGCGCTGACCGACACCATTCCCAATCTCGCCATCGGTGCGGTCGCAATCGCGCACTCCTCGCCATCCGTCGTCTACCTCGGCACGGGGGAAGCGGGGCCGAACGGCGATCGGATTCCCGGCATCGGCATCCTCTCGTCGGACGACGGCGGCCTCACCTGGACATTGCCGCCCTCCGTTCTGGCCACCGGGTTTCATCGCATCTCCGTTCATCCATCGAATCCGCAGGAGTTGGTGGTCGCCACAAACAATGGAGCCTACCGCTCGACGAACGGCATTGCCGGTCCCTGGACGCAGACCATCTCCGGCCCCACGTTCGGGCAGGTCGCGGATCTCGTCCGCGATCCTTCGAATCCGTTGGTGATCTACGCCGCGACGTGGGATGGCGCGAATTGCACGAAGACGGGATGTTCGAGCACGACGCCGCTTCCGTTCGCGTCACCGGCGATTCTGAAATCGACCGACGGCGGAAAAACGTTCGTGCCGGCGAGTACGGGACTCCCTGTCTCGACGCAGGCCAGCCGGCTAAGCCGCATCTCGCTGGCCATCGCCCCTTCGAGCCCGCAGACGCTTTACGCCTCGGTGGCAATTCTCGACACGGTAACCGGCAGCGAGGTCTGCCACGTTTTCAAAACAATGAACGGCGGTACGTCGTGGGCCGACACGGCACTCGCGCAGACCGCGCCGATGAACAACTATCTGACGGCGCAGGCGGGTTACGACAACACCATCGTCGTCAGTCCTTCGGATCCCAACACGGTTCTTGCGGGCGGCGTTCGCTACATCAAAACAACCGACGGCGGCCTGACCTGGACGACGCCTTCGTTCAGCGGCGTTGGCGTTCATTCCGATGCGCACGACATGCGCTACGACGCCGGCGGCCAGCTTTTCATCGCCAATGATGGAGGCATCTGGACCTCTGTCGACAATGCCGTTCACGTGACGCCGCGGAACGACAGTCTCGTAACGCGCCAGTTCTATTTCGTCACCAACGATCCGACGAACGCGAACCGGATCTTTGGAGGGCTGCAGGACAACGGCACGATCCGGCGTCCGGATGGGGGCGGCACGTCGTGGGACAGCATGGTCGGCGGCGACGGAATCGGCTGTCTCGTCAATCCGGCTGCTCCTTCTCTCGTATACGCCTCGGTTCAGAATGCGCTCCTCTTTCGGACGATCGAAGGCGGCGCGCTGGTTCCGAATTTTCGGAACATCTCGCCGATCTTCCCATCCGGCGAGCTCGTTCCCTTCCGGACGCTCGTCGTCAGCGATCCATCGAATCCCGCGGTGATCTACACGCCGTCGTACCGCCTCTGGAAATCGACGGACGCCGGCGACTCATGGGTCCCGCTCCCTACGACGACGGTCGACGGCTCCACGTGGCGCACCGATCGCAGCATCTCCGCGATCGCGATCTCCAAATCCAACCCGCGAATCATCATGGTGTCGCAGGCGTCGGCGGCAGGAGTCTTCCGGACGACGGATGGCGGCGCGACCTGGAGGAGCGTCGTCAGCGGACTTCCGACCAAGAGTTTCACGAGCATCGCCATCGATCCTGTCGATCCGAATCGCGCGTGGCTGACGACGGCGGGGTTCGCGGTGCCGTCGGTTTACACGACCATCGACGGCGGCGGTACATGGACGCCGGCGGGCAACGGCCTTCCCGCATTTTCCGCGCAGACCATCCTGGTCGATCCGACCGACTCGAGCACGATTTACTGCGGTACAGACGTCGGCGTCTATCGTTCGACGGACTTTGGCGCGTCGTGGTCGCGCTTCGGCAGCGGCCTGCCCGCCGTCGGTGTCGATGATCTGAAGGCGCTCGACGACGGCTCGGCATTGCGGGCCGCCACGCATGGCCGCGGGATGTGGGAGCTGACCATCACCGGCGCGACGAACCAGCGGCCGGTCACGTCGATCAATGCGCCGGCGCTACAGACCATCCAGCGCGGCACGACGATCAACTTCACCGGCACCGGCAGCGACCCCGATTCCGATCCGTTTTCGCTGGCCTGGGTCTTTCCGGATACGTGGGAGACCGCTCCGGCATCGAGTGGTACGCCGACGTCGCACACGTTCAATCGTGCCGGAAAGTTTCCGGTCACGCTGCGAGCCATCGACGCGAAGGGAGCGATCGGAGCGTCGTCGATCGAGATCGACGTCATGGACGCGGGCGATTCCTGCCAGACGCCGATCGTGATCCCATCCTCCGGACCATTTCCGTGGAGCGTGACCATGAACACCGAGGTTGCGTCGAGACAGACCTCGGACCCGGGGAACGGGCAGCCGTGTGTTTCCTTCGGACTTCAGCGGACGATCTGGCTGAGCTTCACGCCGGCGGTCACCGGAAGCTACGACTTCTCGCTGTGCGGGTCGCGAGTCAGCGCCACGATGGTCGGCTATACCGGCGCGTCGTGCGGGCCGTACACGCCGAGCGGATTTTGCTATCAGAATCCTGCCGTCTCCGGGCAGTCGATCGACGTCGTGCCAGCCGATTGTTCGACCGGGCGCAAAAACTCCGTCACGCTCACGGCCGGAACGACGATCCGATTCCTGGTTTGGAACTTCTACGCCAACGATTTCGGACCAATCACGCTCACCGTTTCGCAAGCAGGCGCGCTGACGCCGGTGGTGACGGCGGTGTCGCCCGCGCTGGGAAGCGCCGCGGGCGGATCGAACGTCGTCATCTCCGGCGCCGGATTCGTTGCGGGAGCCTCCGTCAAATTCGGCGACGCCCCCGCGGCAAACGTAACCGTCCTGACAGCCAACACGCTCACCGCCACCGCTCCGTCCGGAACGCCGGGCACCGCGACCGTGAGCGTTCAAGTCCCGGGCGGCGCGTCGTCGACGCTGGCAAACGCGTTCGTGTATCAGCCGGCAGTGACGACTCCTCGGCATCGGGCGGCGAAGCCGTAATCAATCCCCGCCCCGTATACTCCGGCGGTCCATGAAATCGGTCCGTCCGGATGTGTTCAAGTTTGGTGGCGTCGCTGTCGGCAACGCCGAGGCGATCCGGATTGCGCTCGCACATGTGCGGCGGGCGGCGCCGAATGTAGCGGTCATCGTTTCGGCGATGAACGGCGTCACGGACCTGCTGCTCGACGCCGGACAGGCGGCGCTGCGGCGCGATGCCGCGCGATGCGAAGCAGCGGCGGCGGAGTTTGAATCACGGCACCTGGTGCTCGTCGCGGAATTGATCGCATCGAAACGCCGCGGCGAGGAGCTACACGACGTCATCCGCGAATCGGTGCGCGAGATGCGCTCGATGATGGAGAGCGTCGCGGTCTTCGACGAGTTGACGCCGCGCGCGCAGGATGCGCTCGTCGCACGCGGCGAGCGCGCCGTCGCGCGGATTTTCGCGGCCGCGGCGGAAGAATCGGGCATCGCCGCGGTCTATGTCGATGCCACGGACATCATCACCACCGAGCGCCGCCTCGGCGCGATCTGGCCGAATCTTTCAAAGTGCGAGCGGGCTGCGAAGAAGAACATCCTGCCGCTGCTCGCGGACGGCAAGGTCGTCGTCATCCCCGGCTACATCGCCAGCGGACCCGATGGCGCGCTGGTCACGCTCGGCCGCGGCGGCAGCGATTTTTCCGCGGCCATCATCGCCAACAGCGTGAACGCGCGCGCGTTGACGCTGTTCAAGGAAGTCGACGGCCTCATGACCGCCGATCCGAAGAGCGTTCCCGACGCGCGGGTCATCGCCGAGCTGCATTATCGCGAGGCCGCCGAACTGGCCTACTACGGCGCGAAAGTGCTCCATCCGCGCACGATGATCCCGCTCGTCGATCGCCGCATACCGCTCTTCGTGCGCAACACTTTTCGCGAGACCAGCGCCGGAACGCGCATCGCCGGCGACGTGAAGCCGGGCGCGTATCCCGTCAAAGCGCTGACGGCGATTCATCGGCAGGCGCTCGTGTCGATCGAAGGAAAAGGGATGATCGGCGTGCCGGGCGTCGCGGGCCGCGCGTTCACTGCGCTTTCGAACGCGGGACATTCCGTTTCGATGATCAGCCAGGCGTCGAGCGAGTCGAGCATCTGCTTCGTCGTTCCGGAAGCGGAAGCCGATCACGCGATCGCAGCGCTCGAAACTGCATTCGACTCCGAGCGGAAGCTGCAACTCATCGATCGCATCGACGCCGAGAAGCGCGTCGCGCTCATCGCGGTCGTGGGCCTCGGCATGCGCGGAACGTCGGGCATCGCTGCGCGCACGTTCTCCGCAATCGCCGCGGCGGGCGTGAACATCGTCGCCATCGCGCAGGGCTCGTCGGAGCTGAACATCACCGTTGCCGTGTCCGAAGCAGACGCGACGCGCGCGTTGCGGGCGCTGCATTCTGAATATCAACTCCACAAAATCCGTCCGCTCGCTGACACGACCGGACGCGAGGCCAAGCTCACGCTCCTCGGCCTCGGACAAATCGGCCGCGAGCTGGCGCGGCAGCTCATCGCGCAGCAGCCGCACCTCCGCCGCGATCTCGGCATCGATCTGAAAGTGGTTGCGGTCGCTGACCGATCCGGTATCCGCCTCGACGACAAAGGCTTCACGCCCGCGGCGCTCCAGCGATTCGCGAAGCAGAAAGCGTCCGGCGCGCGGCTGTTCGAGCGCGGCTCGCCGCTTACGCTCCACGAGCTCGAATCAATGATGCGTAGCGAGTTGTGGATGCTGCCGTCGTACCGGCCGGTGCTCGTCGATCTGACGTCCGAGGAGACCGCGCCGCTGCTGCAGGAAGCGCTGGAACACGGATTCCACGTGGTCTGCGCGAACAAGAAACCGCTGGCAGGACCGCAGATCGAATTCGACCGGCTGATGGAGACGGCGAAGGAGCGCGGACTTTCGATCCGCTACGAAGCGACCGCCGGCGCGGGGCTGCCGGTGCTCGACACGATCGCGAAACTGCAGGAGGCCGGCGACAAGATCGAGATGATCCTCGGCTGTTTTTCGGGAACGCTTGGCTATCTGATGACCGCGCTCGAAGACGGCGTTCCGTTTTCCGAGGCCGTACGAAAAGCGTGGGAGCTCGGTTATACGGAGCCCGATCCGCGCGACGATCTCTCCGGCAAAGACGTGGCGCGCAAGGCGCTGATCCTGGCGCGCACGCTCGGCTATCGCGCGGAGCCGGACGAGATCAAACTCGAGCCGCTCTTTCACGACGACGGCGCGCATGTGGATGCGCGAGCATTTGTCGACAGCCTCGGCGCGCTCGATGACGCGTATCGCGAACGCATCGAACGTGCGCGGCGGAGCGGGAACGTGCTGCGCTACGTGGCGAAGATCCGCAGCCGCGCGATCTCCGTCGGTATCGAAGCCGTTCCGGCGACCTCGCCGCTCGCGCATCTGCGCGGCACCGACAATCAGGTCGCGATTTACTCGAAGCGCTACAAGACCAATCCGCTCGTCGTGACCGGACCGGGTGCCGGAGCAAAAGTGACTGCGGCCGGAGTGCTCAACGACATCGTGGCCATCGCCATGGAGGAACGGCGGAGAAGTCCGCGATGAAGGCGACCGCGTTTGCTCCCGGCTCGATCGGCAACGTCGGTCCCGGCTTCGACGTCCTCGGCCTCGCGATCGAAGGACTCGGCGATCGCGTCACTATTGAACTTACCGATGGCGATGCGCGCATCGACGCGATCACGGGAGTCGACGCCGCGCTCGTGCCGCTCGATCCGCAACGCAACGCCGCGGCGATCGCGGCGATCGCATGGCTTCGTGCGCACGGCGACACGCGCAATCCGATCATCACGATCGAGAAAGGTCTCCCGCTTTCCGGCGGCCTCGGCGGCAGCGCGGCCAGCAGTGTGGCCGGCGCGTTCGCGGCCGCGCTGGCGATGGAATCGGAAACGACGCCGATCGAACTGGCCGCCGCAGCGCTGCAGGGCGAGATGACGGTGGCCGGCGAGCATCTCGACAACATCGCGCCGTCGATCCTCGGCGGCCTCGCGCTCTCGCGATCCGTTCGTCCCATCGACATCGTGGCGCTGAAGGTGTCGGCCGACTGGCGCCTCGCGCTCGTCACGCCCGACGTCCGCATCCAGACGAAGGCCGCACGCGAAGTGCTGCCGTCGACGTCCGGCCGCGCGGTGTGGGTGCAGCAGATGGCGAACACCGCCGGCGTCGTGCACGCGTTCGCCACCGGCGACGGCGAACTGCTGCGCCGCGCTCTCGACGATCGCTACGCCGAACCGCGCCGCGCCGCGCTCATCCCGCATTTCAACGCCGTGAAGCGCGCGGCGATCGACGCCGGCGCCTTCGCCTGCACGATCAGCGGCTCCGGTCCGACGCTCGTCGCCATCTGCATCGACGATGCGGTCGCGCATGACGTTACCGCGGCGATGCAGGCGGCGTTCGAACAAGTGCGCTCGGTCGCGCACGTCTCGCCGATCGCAAAAGAGGGAGTGCGCGCGCTATGAGCGAATGGCTGCAGTGCATCGGATGCGAACGCCGCTTCGACGCGGCGGAGATTCGCTACACATGCGAATGCGGCGAGCTGCTGAGCGTCGAGCGCGATGCGATGCCGGATCGCGCCATCTCCGACGCTCGACTCGCAAGCCGCAAGACGATCGACAAGAGCGGCGTCTGGCGATTCCGCGAAGCGGTGCTGAACGTCGATGAGAGCGAGATCGTCACGCATCCGGAAGGATCGACGCGGCTCTACGAACGCGGCGAACTCTTCTTCAAACACGAGGGCGAAAATCCGACCGGCTCGTTCAAAGACCGCGGCATGACCGTGGCCATGACGCAAGCCAAACGCCTCGGCGCGCGCGCGGTGGCCTGCGCGTCCACCGGCAACACCAGCGCCTCGCTGGCCGCCTATGCGGCGCAGGCGGGACTGCGCGCCATCGTCTTCATCCCCGCCGGGAAAGTCGCTACCGGAAAACTCGCGCAGACGCTGGCTTACGGCGCCACCGCGCTGCACATCCGCGGCGATTTCGACGCCGCGATGCAACTCGTCCGCGAGGCGAGCGACCGCCTCGGCATCTACCTCGTCAACTCGATCAATCCGTTCCGCATCGAAGGGCAGAAGACGATCGTCTGGGAGTTGCTGCAGGATCTGGAGTGGAACGCGCCCGACTGGATCGTCGTCCCCGCCGGCAACCTCGGCAACACGAGCGCGTTCGGCAAAGCGCTGCGCGAAGCGTTCGACGCCGGCTGGATCGCGAAGATGCCGCGGCTCGCGTCCATTCAGGCCGCGGGCGCGAATCCGTTTTATCGCAGCTATGCCGACGCATTCACGCAACGCCACCGCATCGCCGCCGAGACGATCGCCAGCGCGATCCGCATCGGCGATCCGGTCAGCCATCGCAAGGCGGTGTCGGCGATCCAGCTCACGAACGGAATCGTCGAACAGGTCACCGACGATGAGTTGATGCGCGCCAAACGCGAGATCGACGAGATGGGCATCGGCTGCGAGCCGGCCTCCGCGACGACGCTGGCCGGCGTGAAGAAACTGCGCGCCGCTGGCGTGATGCACGACGGCGAACGGATCGTCTGCGTGCTGACCGGACATCTGCTCAAAGACACCGAGGCGATCATGCGCAACGTGCCGCCGGAACGAACGATCGAGATCGACGCGACGATGGATGCGGTGGAGCGCGCTTTGTCATCCTGACAAATACATCGTCGGGTCGGCGACCCCCGCTTCCTCGAATCCCCTTCTGCGCAGAATGCACGAATCGCAGTGGCCGCAGGCGAGGCCGCGAACGTCGGGGTCGTAGCAGGAGTGCGTGAGCGAGTAGTCGACGCCGAGGGACGTGCCGTGGCGGATGATGTCCGCCTTCGACATCGTCACGAGCGGCGCGACGAGGCGCGGCTCGCCGTGCTCGACGCCGCTGCGTGTGCCGGTCACGATCACGCGCTGAAAGGCATCGAGAAACTCGGGGCGGCAATCGGGATAGCCGCTGAAGTCGACCGCGTTGACGCCGATCCAGATCTCCTGCGCCTCGCGCGCTTCCGCGTAGCCGAGGGCCAGCGACAGGAAAATCGTGTTTCGCGCGGGGACGTAGGTCACCGGGATTCCCGCCGCGCCGGCCACGTCCTTCGGAACGTCGATCTCCGCCGTCAGCGCGCTGCCGCCGAAAAGACGCAGGTCCATCGGGAAGACGACGTGCTCGTCGACGCCGATCGACTTCGCTACGCGTTGCGCGGCCGCGAGCTCGATCCCGTGCCGCTGTCCGTACGCGAACGAGAGCGCGTAGCACGATCTCCCTTCGCTCTTCGCGATGGCCAGCACGGTGGCGGAATCGAGTCCTCCGCTCAACAGCACGACGGCTTTCATCGCGGCGAATACTACAATCGCGCGCATGTCCGAACTGAACGTGTACGAAGTTCTCAACCGCAAACGCCGCGGCGCGCCACTCGACGCGCGCGAGATCGAGCTGTTCATCGAGCGCTACACGCGTGGCGAGATTCCTGACTACCAGATGTCCGCGCTGCTGATGGCCATCGCCATCAACGGGATGACTGCTGAGGAGATGGCTACGCTGACGCAGTCGATGTTGCGCAGCGGAGACCAGTGGCACCTGCGCAGTGAGTACGACTTCATCGCCGACAAACACTCGACCGGCGGCGTCGGCGACAAGGTCTCGCTGGTGCTCTCCCCGTGGGTGGCGGCGTGCGGCATTCCGATCGGAATGCTTTCCGGCCGCGGACTAGGCCACACCGGCGGCACGCTCGACAAGCTCGAAGCGATTCCCGGCTTCAACGCGCGGCTGTCGCGCGAGCAGTTCGATCAGAGCATCGCCGATTCCGGCTGCGTCATCTCGACGTCCACGGAAGGAATCGCGCCGGCCGACAAGAAAATCTACGCGCTGCGCGACGTCACCGGCACGGTTGAATCGCTGCCTCTCATCACGGCGTCAATCATGTCGAAGAAGCTGGCCATGGGCGCCTCGGCACTCGTCCTCGACGTGAAGACCGGCAGCGGCGCGTTCATGCGGCACTACCAGGATTCGAAGGCGCTGGCGCAGAGCCTCATCGCCGCCGCGGCCGGATCGGGCACGCGCGTCGAGGCGCTGATCACGGACATGGATCGTCCGCTCGGAGTCGCCGCCGGCAACGCGAACGAGATCATCGAGACGATCGAAGTGCTGAAGGGCAAGGGCCCCGCGGACGTCGAGGACGTCACGCGCGCGCAGGCCGTCCGCACGCTGGTGCTGTCGGGCAAGTTCGACGAAGCCTCGGCCGGCGCCGCGCTCGACGACGCGCTCGCCTCCGGCCGCGCCGTGGAGCAGGCCCGCAAATGGATCGCCGCGCAGGGAGGCGATCCGGCCATCGTCGACGACTACTCGCTCCTGCCACAGCCGCGGACGACGATCGAGGTGAAGGCGCCGCGGTCCGGTTTCATCACCTTCATGGACACCTACCAGGCCGGCATGTTCACCGTCGACCTCGGCGCCGGCCGCAAGAAGGCGGACGACGTGATCGACTACGCGGCCGGCGTGATGTTCGACCGCAAAACCGGCGATGAAGTCCGCGCCGGCGAGACAATCGCCCGCATCCAGCTCGGCCACGCCCACCGCGATGCCGACGAGCTGACGAAGCGCTATCTGTCATTCGTGACGTTCGGCGACGAGAAACCGGAGGAGCGGCCGCTGATCCACGAGCATCTGGTGTGAGCGAAGAATTCGAATGGGACAGCGCCAAGGCGCGCTCGAATGAGCGTAGGCATGGTGTTTCGTTCGAAGAAGGCGCAACGGTTTTCGATGATGGCCACTCGCTATTGGACTTTGATAAGGAACACTCGATCGTTGAAGATCGCTTTATGATTGTTGGATATTCAGTCCGCGGTCGTCTGTTGGCTGTATGGCATACCTACCGCGATCCGTTGATCCGAATCATCGGTGCACGACTTGCGACTGCGAAGGAACGAAAAGCGTATGAAGAAAGACCTCCTTCCTGATGATGACGAGATGCCGGCGGAATTCGATTTCAGCCGAGCGATTCCGAATCCATGGTTTGTCAAGGTGCATGGAGCTGACTACGTTCGCGTCATCGACAAGGATCTCGCGGCCATGTTTCCAGACAACGAATCGATGAATGCCGCGTTGCGGTCGGTTGCCGAGGCAGCAGCGCGCGTCCCGCGCAAGGTAAGTGCAAAGACTGTCAGCGCTGCAAGGCCGAAGAAAAAGGCGCGCGGTTGACACGAAGGTTCCCAGCCAACGACATGTTGCCTCACTACAATTTTCGTAACGGCGTGCGCGGCAAGTACGCACGCGATTACGGCCGCAGCGAGAACCTTCGAATCCTCGCTCCCGACCTTCTCGAGGCGTTTCCAGACTCCGAATCCGTGAACGAAGCGCTCCGCACGATCGTGCGCATTACATCCGAAGCTGCCGCACCAAAAAAGAAGAAAGCATGACCAACCGCGCCATCGTCATCGTTTGTGATTCCCTCGGAGTCGGCGAGCTGCCGGATGCGAAAGAGTTCGGCGACGAAGGGTCGAACACGCTCGGCCATGTTCTCGACACGCAGCATCCCTCTCTGCCGACACTCGCGCGGCTTGGATTGCTGCACACCCTTCCGCAACCGGCGTCGAGCGAGACGCCGCGCGGCGCGTTCGGGCGGATGAACGAGGTCAGCGCGGGGAAGGACACGACCACCGGGCATTGGGAAATGATGGGGCTCATCGTCGAGGATCCGTTCCGCACCTATCCGAACGGATTTCCGGCCGACGTCATCGCCGAATACGAGCGCCGCATCGGACGCAAAACGCTCGGCAACAAGCCTGCCTCGGGGACGGTGATCCTCGACGAACTCGGCGAGGAGCACATGCGCACCGGCGCGCCGATCGTTTACACCTCGGCCGATTCGGTTTTCCAGGTCGCGGCGCACGAGGAGATCATCCCGGTCGAAGAGTTGTGGCGCATCTGCGCGATCGCGCGCGAGCTGATGCGCGGCGAGCACAACATCGGACGGATCATCGCGCGGCCGTTCCTCGGAACCGGCAAGGGGCACTTCAAGCGCACCGCGAATCGCAAAGATTTTTCGGTCAAGCCGACCGGCCTCACCGTCGTCGAGCGCGCCTTCAACTCCGGCAGGCAGGTCATCGGCCTCGGCAAGATCGCCGACATCTTCGACCGCGTCGGCATCTCGCAGGAGATCCGCACCGAGAACAATTCGGACGGCATGCGCAAGACGATCGATCTCATTCGCCAATCGAACGCCGATTTCATCTTCACGAATCTCGTCGACTTCGATTCGAAGTACGGCCATCGCAACGACGCCGCCGGATATGCCAAGGCGCTCGAGGTTTTCGATGGCGAGCTGGCAGCGCTCCTCGGCGACATGCGCGACGATGACCTCCTCTTCATCACCGCCGATCACGGCTGCGATCCGACCGACATCTCCACCGACCACACCCGCGAATACGTCCCGCTCGTCGTGGCCGGTCCGCGCGTCATCGCGCAGTCTCTCGGTACGCGCTCCACGTTCGCCGACCTCGGCGCCACAATCTGCGAGCACCTCAGCATCTCGCGCGACGGGCTTCCCGGTACCAGCGTCCTGCAGCAGGTGATGCGATGAAACGGATCGCGATCATCATCGGCTGTCTCGCCGCAACAAACCTCGCCGCGCAGATTCCGACTGCGCGCGTTGCGACTGATGCAAAGGTCATCGATCGCGTGGCCGAGGCGAGCACGAACGATCTGCCGAAAGACTTGTTGAAGCGGATCGTCAACGAGGACATTGACCTGCTGCGCGGCAAGCGCGCCGACGGCACCTACCAGTACGCCGCGTACGACCGGATGGAGGCGAGCCGCAAGTCCGACAGCTTCTCCGTCGATCCGGAGCGCAAAGAGTCGGTGCTGGAGTTGCGCGACGTCTTCCCGTATCGGCTCATCGTGACCGTCCCATCGCGGCGCATGATGGTGGCCAAGAACCATCACATCTACATCGACCGCGTCGAGATCGAGATGCTGCCGCAGACGTCCTCGGAGAAGAAGTTCCAGACGGTGAAAATCGACGCCTGGCTCGAGCCCGGCACTTCGAAGACCATCGACCTCGGCGACATCGGCAAGCAGGCCACGGCGCGCGTCTATGCGCACGCCGAAGCGGGCGGCTACGCCAACGTGACGCTGACGTTCATCGAGGCGCGCATTTTCGACGAACCTTCCAGCCCGTACGCCGATGCGGTCGAGAGCGCGAAGGCGATCCTGAAGGCGATCGACCATGCCGACAAGTCGTCGATCCGGGCCATGGCGCAGCGGATTTCGACCTCATTTGCGGCGGCATCTGCCGTCATTCCGGCGCCAATCGGAGCCCCTCCGGCAACAATTGCCGCGACTCCGGCAGTGTCACAAGTGAATGTCACCGCGGGCCGCGAGGACGCCGAGACCGTGACGGAACTGCAGGCCATCGAAGACCTGCTCACCGGGACGGAAGCTGAACGCCGTCAAGGAGTTGACCGTCTTCACCAGCTCCTCCGGCGCCTTCGAAATACGGGACATTGAGACGGTCGAAAACGTCCACTGTTGAGCTTCCCACGCTCACATTCTGGCGCACGGCTGATTGACGATTCCGGTCGGCTGACGTAGAATACCGATCCCTCAGCTTCGCCAGTCTTCCGAAAGGAGCTTCACTTGTCGTCAATGAAATTAGGTTTCAAGGTCGGGGAAAAACTCGTCTATCCGAACCACGGCGTGACCATCGTCGAGCAGATCGGCGAGTCGCCGATCATGGGTGCGGATGACACGTACTACCACCTCAGGCTCCTCGCGAACAATTCGCGCCTGATGGTTCCGATCAAGAACACGGATCGCGTCGGCCTTCGCCCGCTGTACAAACAGACGCAGATCAAAGGCCTTCTCAGCCTTCTCGAAGAGACCACGCAGAAAGCCCATACCGATTGGAAGGGCCGCTACCGCGAGAATCTCGAGAAGATGAAGACCGGCCGTCTCGAAGACGTGGCCGACGTCCTCAAGAACCTCAGCGAAGTGCAGAAGAAGAAGAGCCTCTCGTTCCGCGAGAAGAAGATGTACGACCGCGCCAAGTACCTGCTGGTTTCCGAAGTGGCCATCGTCAAGAACATCCCGGAGGCCGAGGCGGAGAAGTTGATCGCCCGTTCGCTGGAGAAGTCGTTCGGCGGCCACTGACCGGACATTGCATCAGACGCAAATCAACCGCCGCTCGAAAGGGCGGCGGTTTTGTTTTAGGGATTGTCATCCTGAGGTATACGAAACCAGTGCAACCTTCGATGCGCGCGCAGTTCGCGGCACATTTCGCGAAGCTTTGGAGTGCGGTGGCGATCGAGCCACCGCTTTGGGAGGGAGGCGGATGGTGACTTCGCGCGACGTAGCAAGCATCACACGTTCCGAGGCATCACACTTCCACCGCCCTCCCAAAGCGGTGGCCTCGCCACCGCACCCCAAAGTGCTTCGCACGAAACGCGGGTGACATCTCGTTACGCGCTGCAAAGGATGACAAACCGAATTTCATCACGCGCTGTTACGATGACGACGATGTCCGGACGCCTCCCTGATTGGATTCGCGAGAAGAAGGTCCACCTTCGCGATCTGCACGAGATCAAGTCGCTGCTGCGCGAGAAGTCGCTGCACTCGGTGTGCGAGTCGCTGGCCTGTCCGAACCGCAGCGAGTGCTTTTCCCGCGGCACTGCCACGTTCATGATCCTAGGCGACGTCTGCACGCGCTCCTGCGGCTTCTGCAACGTGACCACCGGCCGCCCGTACGCGCCGCCTTCGCTGGATGAGCCGCGATCGGTGGCCGAGGCCGCGAAGAGGATGGGGTTGCGGCATGTCGTGGTGACGTGCGTGACGCGCGATGACCTCGACGACGGCGGCGCGGAGCAGTTCGCACGCACGATCGCCGCGTTGCGTGAGGCGCTGCCGGATGCCGCGGTCGAAGTGCTGACGTCCGATTTTCGCGGCAACTTCGAATCGGTGCGGACCGTCGTCGAGGCGCGGCCTGATTACTTCAACCACAACGTGGAGACGGTTCCGCGGTTGTACGACTTCGTCCGTCCCGGTTCGCGTTTCGAGCGGTCGCTGGCGATTTTGCGCGAAGCGAAGCGTATCGATCCGACCATCACCACCAAATCCGGCCTCATGCTCGGCCTCGGCGAGCGTCGTGAGGAAGTGATCGACGTCCTGCGTCGGCTTTACGAGTCGCACGTCGAGATCGTCACGATCGGCCAGTACCTGCAGCCGAAACGGGAAAAGCTGGACGTCGTCGAGTACGTCGCGCCCAGCGTGTTCGACGAGTATCGCGTCATCGGCGAGGAGATCGGATTCCGCGCCGTTTTTTCCGGCCCGTTCGTCCGCAGCTCGTACATGGCCGACGCAGTGGCTCACGAAGCCGCCCATGCGTAAATCCCCACGCGCGAAGGATCCGGAGAAAAAGGAGTCGGGACCGTATTTTCTGACCTGGCTGCCGATCTTTCTCGATTACCTCGCGGTCGAAAAAGGGCTGGCGAAAAACTCGCTGTCGGCGTACCAGACGGATCTCAAACACTTCGGACACTGGCTCAGCGATCAAAAGCGCGAGTTCGATGCCGTCGAGCGGATTCACATCGTCCGCTACTTCCAGGCGCTTCGTTCGTCCGGCATCTCGGCGCGTTCTGTGGCGCGCGCGCTCGCGGCGATCCGCGGACTGTTTCGATTCCTCGTCGCCGAGCGGCATCTGAAGTCTGATCCGACGGAGAACCTCGAAAATCCGAAGCTCTGGACGACGCTGCCGAAGTCGATGCAGCCGCAGGAAGTGGAGGCGCTGCTGCGCGCGCCCGATCGCAGTACCGCCGAGGGGTTGAGGGATGCGGCCATGCTGGAGTTGCTGTACGCGACGGGGCTGCGCGTTTCGGAACTGATCCACGTCAAGATCGAGGACCTGGTGATGGACGCCGGCTTTCTGCGCACGATCGGCAAAGGATCGAAGGAACGGATCGTCCCGTTCGGCGACAGCGCGCGCGACGCGATCGTGGTCTACATGGAGCGCGGCCGCGCCGAGTTCAACAAGCACGCCGATCCGCATCTCTTTCTCTCCAACCGCGGCCGGCCGATGACGCGGCAGTCGTTCTGGATGAAGATCACGAAGTACGCGCGGCTGGCCGGCATCACCACGCACATCTCGCCGCACGTGCTGCGGCATTCCTTCGCCACGCACCTGCTCGAAAACGGCGCCGACCTCCGCAGCGTGCAGATGATGCTCGGCCACTCCGACATCTCGACGACGCAGATCTACACGCATGTATCGCGGGCGAGGCTGCAGAAGATGTACGAGCAATTCCACCCGCGGGCGTAGCCGGCGAAACTGCAATAACATCTGCCGCGTCTCAGTTGACGACCATGTTCCCGATGCTCAAGCGGCTTCTACCATTCATCGCTCTTGCTGCGCTCGCCACCCCGGCCGGCGCCAGCATCGCCCTGTTCGTCGACGGACGATCGATGAAGATCAGCGACTACAAAGTCGTCGATGAGTCGAACGTTCAGTTGACGCTGAAGAGCGGCGGCGCGATTACGGTGCCGCTCACGCGCGTCGACCGCATCGTCGACGATGAGATCGTTCCGGCGGTCATCGTGGAAGAGGTGAAGAAGGCGGTCGAGAAAGACGGCGGCGTTTTTCCGACGCGCTCGTGGCGGTACGACGAGGCGCGCGGACCGATTTTCAAATCGAAATTCGACAAGCTGATCATCGAAGCGGCTAAGAAATTCGACGTCGATGCCGCGCTCGTTTCCGCCGTGATCAAAGCCGAATCCGACTTCAACGCCCGCGAGCTTTCCAACAAAGGCGCGCGCGGTCTCATGCAGCTCATGCCTTCGACCGCGGAGCGTTTCGGCGTCACCGACTCCTACGATCCCGCCGCAAACATCTACGCCGGCGTGCGGTATCTGCGCTGGCTCCTGCAGACCTTCCACGGCAACGCCGATCTGGCCGTGGCGGCCTACAACGCCGGCGAAGGAAACGTCTGGAAGTACAACGGCGTGCCGCCCTTCCGCGAGACCATCACCTACATCAACCGCATCGCGAAACACATCCGCAACGCGATAGCGCCGGCAGCGGTCACGACGACGACGAAAGTCGCAAACGCTGCGAGCCGGTAGATGCTTGTCACTTTCGTCGGCGAAGCCGGCGTAAGAACCGTAGCCCACGGCTTCGAGCCGTGGGTCCACGAGCATCCTCGAATTTGTGAGCGCGCCTTGGCGCGCGATAGAAAGCTTTCTTTCGCCCGTTAAAACGGGCTCACAAGATGAATCGAACTGTAGTTCCCCCAGTTGAAACTGGGGGCTACGGTTCTCACGCCGGCTTCGCCGACGACGAACTGCGGAACTCACGCTGTGGCTGAAAATCGTTTGGAACTCACACCGTCACTTCTTCGAGCACCGGCACCGCTTCGCGGGCGCGCGCGTGGTTGAAGTTGTCGAACCGGAGGATCATGACGGTGCGGTCGTCGTCGGCGGGGCGGGTGCCGCAGTGGCGGGCTACGGCTTCGAGGATGTGATCGCGGATCGTGCTCGGCGAGCGTTCCGTCGACTGCGAGAGGAGCGCTTCCAGTTGATCGAATCCGAACGGCTCGCCGTGTTCGTCCTGCGCTTCGACGATGCCGTCGGAGAGGTAGACGATGGCGTCGCCTTCCTGCAGGTCGACCTCGGCGGTGTGCGTGCTGATCGTGCTGCGAACGCCGAGCGGAAGGGAGGGCACTTCGATGCCGCGCGGCTTCTGCCCTTCGCGCAGCAGGTAGGGATAGAGATGGCCGGCGTTGGTGTGGCGGATCGTTCCCTTTTCGAGATCGAAGATGGTGAAGGCGAGCGTCATGAAGGCGCGGCGTTCGGTGGAGCGGAAGACGAGATCGTTGAGGCGATGGAAGAGCGCCGTCTCTTCGGCGCCCTCTTCGACGAGCGTGGTGATCGCGGCTTTGACCATGGCCATGACCAGGCCGGTTGAAAGTCCGTGACCGGAAACGTCGCCGATGGCCACCGCGAGGCGGGTCTTGTCGATGTTGAAGACGTCGTAGTAATCGCCGCCGATCGATGCCGTCGGCTCGAAATGCGCGGAGAACGACACACCGCGGAACTGCGGCCCTTCCTTCGGCAGGAGGTTGCGCTGGATCGATGCGGCGATCTCGATCTCGCTCTGCAAGCGCTCGTTCTCGGCCACGTTCACCAGCAGCGTGGCGATCGACTCGGTCATCCGGTCGAACGAGTTGGCCATCTCGCCGAGCTGGTTGTGCGGCTTCATGGCGATGCGGTAGGTGAAGTCGCCGCGCTCCACGGCCTTGGTGCCCTTCTCGATGCGGTTCACGGCGCGGGTGATGGAGAAGATCAGCACGGCCGCGAAGAGCACCGCCAACGCGTAAAAGACCAGCAGCAGGAAGATGACCACGCCCATGAACTGCAGCAGGCTGCGAACGTAGTCGTCCGCCTGCGCGCCGAAGTAGAAGTGGAAGAGGTTCTGGAACGGATTGACGATGAGCGTGAAGAGCTCGTGGTGGCCGTCGATCGTGGCGCCGGTGTTCCAGTCCGTCAGCGCGGTCACGTCAGCCCAGATCACTTTGCGGCCGATCGACTTGAGCACGAGGTCGGTGGTCTCGCCCTTGTCGTCGGCGTCGATGTTGAAGGAGTGGTCGCCTTTCGTGACCTTCAGCCCGCCCTTCTGCGCCTTTCCGGCGCCCTCCACGGTCATGCGCACGGTCATGCCCGACTTGTCCTGCAACTGCTCGGTCCACTCGGCATCGAGAGGCTCGACGAAGACGATCGTGCGCGGCTCGGCGCCGTCGCGCGCCATCTGTCGTGACGCGACGAGGAGTCCCTGACTGTCGCGCCAGACCATGCCGCTGAACGTCGTCGACTTCAGCCACGGCGGCAGCTTCGCGCCGGAGGCGTCGTTCGTGTCGTAGATCTCCAGGCCTTTCGTCACGCCGGCCGGGCGCTTGCCGGTGAGCGAATACTCGAAGTTCGCGGTCTCGAGCTGCCCCAGGCTGGACAGGCGCTCGCCGCGCAGCGCGGCGTGGGTCATGACACCGCAGATCAGATAGCCCACCGTCAGCAGCAGGATGGCGAAGAGGAAAAACGGCAGCATGCCGATCAGGACGTAGCTGAGGAAGAGGCGGCGGCCGACGCGCCAAAACAGCTTGCGCAGCATCCAGCGGACGAAGACCGCGAAGCCGTAGAGCGTCAGCGCGATGAGAAGCAGCGACGCCAGGAACGTGATGAAGCTGAAGATGCCGAGGCCGGGCATGTGGACCGGCTTGAGCAGCCGCGTGACGACCTCGTCGAAGATGATGACGGCCAGCGCGGCGGCCCAGAGCGCAAAAAGCCGCGCGCCGCGGCGCTTGCGCGGGGGTTCGGGCTTCTGTTGGACGGGCAACATACGTGAACGTTCGTGAGCGTATACGAAGAAACGGCGGCGCGGTTCGGGCGATTCAATGTGGCACAGACATTCCTGTCTGTGCTGCGGCAAGCACCAACATCTGCATTACCAGCCGAAGCACAGACAAAGAGTGTCTGTGCCACATTTAAATCTCGCGCAGAGCCGTCGTGATCGGCGTCCTCGCCGCGCGGAGCGCCGGGAGCATCCCGCCGATGATCCCGGAGATCAGGGCGATGAGGACGCCGTTCATCGCTACGCGGCTGTCGACGCGGAAGTTGAAGGCCACTTCCGAGAACGTTTGAAAGTTCGTCGTGCCGGTGGAGATGGCGTTGATCGGCAGGGCCAGGATCAAGCCGGCCAGGCCGCCGAGGAGCGCCACGAATGCGCTCTCGATCACGACCGAAAGAATGATCGTCCGGCGTTTGAAGCCGAGGGCGCGCAGGGTGGCCAGCTCGCGCCCGCGCGAGGCGATCGCCGAGAACATCGTATTCATCGTGCCGAGGATCGCGCCGATGGTCATGAAGAACGTCACGATGGCCACCAGGATCACGATGCCCACCAATCCGGTCGTCTGATCGGCGTAGTACTGATACTCGCTGGTCACTTCGAGCTTCAGCCGGTTGTCGTTTTTGATCGCGGCCTTGATCGACTCGTACGCATCGCGGTCCGTGGGGCGAAGGATGAGCGATGAATAGGCGTCGCGCTTGCGGGCCTGGCCGAGGAAGTCGGCGTCGCACCACATCTCGGAATCGAAGGCGGTGCCTTGCGCGTCGAAGACGCCGACCACGTTGTAGATCTGCGAGCCGAATTTGAAACTGTCGCCGATGGCCGTGTTGACGAAGCGGTCGCGGATGCGGCGCGCCACGATGACCTCGTTGACGCCGGGGCGGAACATCCGCCCGTCGACGATCTTCACGTACGGGCGCATCGTGAAGGCCATCGGCGTCACGCCGCGCACGAGGACGTTCGAACCTTTCGGATCGTCCTTCTTCGGGATCTTGAAAATGATGACCAGCTCGGGCGAGATGAGCGGCTTGCCGGCTTCCTGGGCGATGCCGGGAAGGGCGCGGATGATGCGGAAGGCATCCTTGGTCACCCAGCTCGAAAGCTCGGCGGCGGCGCCTTCGCGCATCACCATCAGGTTGTCTTTCGAGCCGGAGGAAACGACCGCAGAGTGCACGCCGTTCTGCAGCGCCATCATCGAGATCATCACCGCGATCACGACGCCGATGCCGAGGATCGTCATGAGCGTGGAGACGCGGCGGGCCTTGAGGTTGCCGACGTTGTATTTGAGCGGAATCGTTCCTCCGAAGAGGTACATCAGCAGGAAGGCGACTAAGAACAAGAAGGCGACGAAGGCCAGGATGAGGTTTGGCAACGAAATCTGAATCATCAGACCACCCTCCTCAATCCGTCGACGACACGCAGATTCGAGGCGCGCAGCGCGGGGAAACCGCCGGCGATCAGACCGACGCCGACCGCCGTGGTCATGCAGATGGCCAGCGTCTTGGCGTGGACACCTAGGTTCTGCAGAAAGCCCTGCGTTGCCTTCCCGGCGTCGAACGACATGAACAAAAAGTGCGCGCCGTAGCTGCCGATGGCGCCGCCGATCGCGGTGAGCAGGATGAATTCCGTCAGCATGATGGCCAGGACGAGACGCTGCTCGAAACCGATCGCTTTCAGCACCGCGATTTCGGTGACGCGCTCGCGGGCCGACATCGACATCGTGATCGCCGCGAGCAGGACCACCATGAAAATGGCGCAGGTGGAGACAGCGGTGAAGAGCAGCTTGACGTTGCCCATCATCGACATGAAGTTCTGCTGGAACTCCTTCTCCGTGAACGTCTCGGTCGGGTAGTCGCTGTTCTTGAACATGGCGTCGATCTGCTGGCTGATGGCGGCCATCTGTTTCGGATCGCGCACCTTGACCCAGAACGTTCCGACCTGCCCCTGGTTGCCGATCGACTGCTGGAAATACTCCATCGGAAAGAAGACCGACGTGGTCTGCACCGGATGGAAGTACGTGCCTCGAATGGTCAGCTCGGGATCAAACGGAAAGATCTGGCGCTTGAGCGTGATGCGGTCGCCGACCTTCCAGTTGAACCGCTTCATCAGGTCGGTGCCGACCAGCGCGCCGCGGCGGTCGGCCTGAAACGCCGCCAGATCCTGCGGAGAAACTTTGTAGTCGTCGAAGACGGTCGGGAACTTGTCGACGTCGACGGCGAAGTTCGCGAAAAAGTTCGACTTCTCCTTGTAGTACGCGCCGATCCACTGCAGCTTGGCGGTGTCGACGACGCCCGGGATCGCACGGATTTTCTGCTCGTGCGCATACGGCAGCAGGTTGGCGAGCGAGATGGCCGACTGCACGACCAGGCGATTGGCGCCTTCGCCGGCGTTGGAGAAGCTTTCGAAGTTGTCGAGGATGGCCAGCAGCGTGGCCACGAAAAAGAAGATCACCGCGAGCAGCAGCATCGTCAGGATGGTCCGCAGTTTGTTGCGGAAGAGATTGCGGCGGATCAGTTTCGCGAACTTCATGCGTTGGCCGCCGTTTCCGCGCCGTAGCGCCCTTCGACGAGCAATCCCTTTTCGAGGTGCAGCGTCCGTTTGGCGTGCTGCGCCGCTTTCGGATCGTGCGTGACCATGACGATGGTCTTCGCGAAATCGTGATTCAACCGCTGCAGCAGATCGAGCGTCTCCTGGGCGTTCTTCGCGTCGAGGTCGCCGGTCGGTTCGTCAGCGACCAGGAGCGTCGGATCGGTGACGATGGCGCGGGCGATGGCCACCCGCTGCTCCTGACCGCCCGAAAGTTGCCTCGGATAATGCAGCGATCGATCGCCGAGTCCGACGATTCCGAGGGCAGCCTGGACGTGCTCGCGGCGCTCTTTTTTCGACAGCTTGGTGAGCAGCAGCGGCAGCTCGACGTTCTCAAACGCGTTCAGCACCGGGATCAGGTTGTACATCTGGAAAATGAAGCCGACGTGGCGCGACCGCCAACTGGCCAACTGCGTCTCCGAGAAGCGCGAAATCTCTTTCCCGTCGACGAAGATGCTGCCGCCGGTGGGGCGGTCGATTCCGGCCATGAGGTTGAGCAGCGTGGTCTTGCCGGAGCCGGACGGTCCCATGAGCGCGAGGAAGTCGCCGCGCGGTACGGCCAGCGTCACGCCGTTCAGCACCGGCACTTCGAACGCATCGCGTTTGTAGACCTTCCGGACGTTGTTGATATCGACGAGTGTGTCCATCGCTGCCTCCGTGCTCATTCGAACTTGACCAGTTGTCCGTTTTCGAGCGAGTCGATGCCACTGGTGACAACACGATCGCCGGCATTGACGCCGCTCGTGATTTCAATCCGCTTCTCGACCACGGCGCCGGTCGTAACGGCGCGCATCGTGATGTGCTTGTCCACACCGACGACGGCGACATGACCTCCGGACACCGCCGATGCCGGCAGCCAGATCTTCGGCGGCTCGTGCATCTCGGCGTCGGTGCGCTCGCTCTGCAGGAAAGAGACGCTGGAGCTCATCTCCGGCAGGAGGCGGTCGCCGGGATCGATGATCTTGACCTTGACCTGCACCGTGGCTTTGGCTCGGTCGGCGGTGGGGATGATCTGCCGCAGCACGCCCTTCCACTTCTGAT
>Ga0207650_10000166_pt1 | contig 79838 bp, 81 predicted proteins | sample KBSS63metaG_FD_184325 | JGI IMG/M metagenome (GOLD analysis project Ga0207650, IMG submission 184325) | Switchgrass rhizosphere microbial communities from Kellogg Biological Station, Michigan, USA - KBS S6-3 metaG (SPAdes) (version 2) | ecosystem: Host-associated > Plants > Roots > Rhizosphere...
GGAAGTCCCGAAGAACATTCAGGAAATGGCTCCGACCACGGTGCCTGAGAAGGTGCAGCCGGTCGCCACGCAGGCCACCAGCGCCGGCGTCGAAGGCGGCGTGGAGGGTGGTGTCGAAGGCGGCGTCGCCGGTGGTGTCGTTGGTGGCGTCGTTGGCGGTGTGATCACGGAAGCGCCTCCTCCGCCGAAACCGGACGCGCCGTTGCGCGTCGGCGGCGACGTCAAGGCGCCGGTCGTGGTCAACCGCGTCGAGCCGCAGTATCCGGAGGTGGCCCGGAAGGCGCGCATCTCCGGCATCGTCATCGTCGAGTGCACGATCAGCCGGAACGGCGACGTCACCGACATCCATGTTCTCAAACCGCTGCCGTTCGGCCTCGATCAGGCCGCCGTCGATGCGGTCAAACGCTGGAAATTCAAACCGGGTACTCTCAACGGGCAGCCGGTGGACGTCATCTTCAACCTCACGGTCAATTTCAAACTGAACTAAAAACGTCCGGCCTGCCCTGACGTCATTGGAGGGAACTGCATCATGGATATGAGTCTCGGAGCGTTGTGGGTTTCTATGTCGACCGCGGCAAAGGGCATCGTGATCGTAATGGTCATCATGTCGATCTACTCGATCTGGGTCATGATCGAGCGATTCATCACCTTCACGCAGGCGAAGAATCAGTCGCTGAAACTGCTCGGCGCCCTGTCGAACGTCCTCACCAAGGGCGATTATCAACAGGCCATCGACATCACCAAGAAGTACAAGCAGTCGCATCTGGCCAAGGTCATCTCGGCAGGATTGCTCGAGTTTGAAGCGGCCCGCCGCGACAAGCGCTACACCGATCCCGAAGTGGCAGTCGAGGCCGCGCGCCAGGGCATGGACCGTACGGCCATGATCACGGTCGCCGAGCTGAAAGAAAACCTCGGCGTTCTGGCCACGATCGGCGCCACCGCGCCGTTCGTCGGTCTCTTCGGCACGGTCATCGGCATCATGCACGCCTTCGGCAAGATGGCCACCTCGGGCGGCGGTATCGCCTCCGTGTCGGCCGGTATCGCCGAAGCGCTGCTCACCACCGCCTTCGGCCTCTTCGTCGCCATCCCGGCGGTCTGGGCGTACAACTACTTCCAGAACCGCGTCGACCGCTTCACGGTCGAGATGTCGAACTCCGGCTCGGAGATGTCCATCTACTTGCTGAAGGAAGCCGGAACACATGGCAACTCATCGGTGGCATAGCTCGGTCGGAAAGCTCAGCGCTGCCGCGCTGAACTCCGACATCAACGTCACGCCGCTCGTCGACGTGTGTCTCGTGCTGCTCATCATCTTCATGGTCGTCACGCCCATGCTGCAGAAAGGCGTGCCGGTCAATCTTCCGGTGACGGAAGATCCGGAGAAGACGCCCGACACGGACAAGCAGTTGCAGATCTCGGTCAAAGCCGACGGCACCGTGTATCTCGGATCGTTGCCCGTGATCAAACAGCAGATGCAGAGCGAGCTCGAAAAGATTCACGAGCGCACGCCGGACCGCGAGATCGCGGTTAAGGGCGACAAGCTCGTGAAGTACGGCGCCGTGCTCGACGCACTGAAAGCCTGCCGCGAGGTCGGCTTCAACAACGTCGGACTGATCGCACAACCGAAGAAGTCTCCGGGACAGGGGTAAGTCAACTATGCAGGTAGGCGGCAGCGGAAAAATCAAGTCGGACATCAACGTCACGCCGCTCGTCGACGTCGTGTTGGTGCTCCTTATCATCTTCATGGTCATCACGCCGGTCGTGCAGATGGGCTATCTGGTGCGCGTTCCGCCCAAGGCGCCCGCGGGCCTTCCTCCGTCCGCGGTCAACGACCAGATCATCCTCCGCCTGATGCCGGACAATCACATCTACATCAACAAGGACGAAGTGCCGGCCAACGACTTCCCGGTTCGCATCCGCGACATCATGCACGGCAATACGTCGAAGATGGTGTTCTTCCAGGGCTCGCCCGACGTCGACTACGACGCCACGATGAAGTTCCTGGACATGGCCCGCGCCAGCGGCGCGAAGAACATTGGCATCATCGTCGAAGCAGCGCAGTAGAAAAACAGACATCGCGACAATCGAACGGCGGCCTCGGCCGCCGTTTTCGTTTCACGCGTAGGACTCGAAATCAAATCGTTCGCACGACTCGCGGCATATTTCGCGAAGCTTTGGAGTGCGGTGGCGATCGAGCCACCGCTTTGGGAGGGAGGGGGAACGGTACATCGCAACGGTTGAGCAAGCATCACACGCTGCGAATCGTCACGGTTCCACCGCCCTTCCAAAGCGGTGGCCTTGCCACCGCACTCCAAAGTGCTTCGCACGAAACGGGGCCACATTTCTTCACAACCTCTCAGGATGACAAATGGAGGATTCCATCAAGACGAAGGAACACTCCGCCCGCTTCGCGCAGATCGTCGCTGCGCTCAGCCTCTTCGTGGCGTTCTACCTGGCGACGTTCTTCGTCGGGCGTTTCGTATCCGAGCTCGCCGGCGCGTTTCTCAACCAGTGGGTGGCGTTGCTCAGCGTCTGCGCGGCGACGTTCGGCACGGTCGCCATCTTCGAACGCGGCCAGTGGGACCTCGGCCTCTTCGTTCCGCCGCGTATCGCGGCTCGCGAGTTTTTCATCGGATGCGGAGCTGCAATCCTGCTCATCGGCGCCGCGGACGGATTGGTGCTGCTCACGACGCGGCTTCATCACGTCGCCGGCAACGGCTTTCCGTGGATCGAACTGATCGCGGTCTACCTGCCGGCGGTGTTTCACGAAGAGCTGCTTTTCCGCGGCTATCCGTTCCAGAAAATCTGGAAGTCGCATCGCATCGCCGCGATCCTCTTCTCATCGTTCGTTTTCGCCGCGCTGCACGCCGGCAACAACGCCTTCTCGATGCTGGCAATGGCCAACCTTTTCTTCGCCGGCATCCTGCTCGCGCTGGCCTACGCGCGCTACGAGCGGCTCTGGTTCCCGATCGGGATTCATCTCGCATGGAACCTGCTCTCCGGCCCCATCCTCGGATACAACGTCAGCGGCTATGAATCGAGCGAAAGCGTCCTGCGCACGGTCGGCCGCGGCTCGCCCTGGCTCACCGGCGGCTACTTCGGCATCGAAGGCAGCGTCTGGATCGTGATCGTGGAACTTGCCGGGATCGCATTGCTGTTACCTCGTCGTCGGCGACCTATAATCGCGCCGCCACAGTCCTGAAGTGCCCGCCAGGAGGATTTCCGAATGCATCTCCGCACGTTCGCGGCCGTCATGACCGCGCTCCTCATCACTGCCGCTGCCGGCGCGCAGATCGAGTATCCGAAAACGAAAAAGGTCGAGCAGGTCGACGACTACCACGGCACCAAAGTCGCCGATCCCTATCGCTGGCTCGAGACCGACGTTCGCACGTCCAAAGACGTCGCCGACTGGGTCGCAGCCGAGAACAAGATCACCTTCGATTACCTCGGCACGATTCCCGAGCGCGAGCCGATCCGCAAGCAACTCACGACGCTCTGGAACTACGAGAAGTACTCGACGCCCTTCAAGCGCGGCGGCCACTACTTCTTCTCGAAGAACAACGGCCTGCAGAACCAGTCGGTGTTGTACACGGTCGACAAGTGGGGCGACGCGCCGCGCGTTCTGCTCGATCCGAACAGCTGGTCGAAAGACGGCACCGTGGCGCTGGGCGACGTCGCCGTCAGCGATGACGCGAAGTACGCCGCGTATTCGACGTCCGAGGCAGGGTCGGATTGGCAAGTCATCCACGTGGCTGAGGTGGCATCGGGCAAGCAGCTTTCCGACGAGATCAAATGGGTCAAATTCTCCGGCATCGCCTGGACGAACGACGACAAAGGCTTCTTCTACTCGCGCTTTCCGGCCGTCGAATCGGGCAAGGCCTACCAGAGTCTGAATCGCGATCAGAAGGTCTACTACCACCGCCTCGGCACGCCGCAGTCGGACGATCCGGTCGTGTACGCGAACGCGGAACATCCGGAGTGGAATCACGACGCCGAGGTCAGCGAAGACGGCCGCTACCTGATCATCAGCACGACCTCGGGCACGGCATCGCGCAATCAGGTCCACGTCAAAGACCTGCAGGATCCCTACGCGATGCCGGTGGCGATCGTCGACAAGATCGAGAACGACTACTCGTTCGTCGGCAACGACGGTCCGGTCCTCTACTTCCGCACCGATCTGAAGGCGCCGAAGGGGCGTCTCATCGCCATCGACCTGCGCAATCCCGACGCCGCGAACTGGAAAGAGATTCTCCCCGAGGGTGAGGCCAAGTTGCAGGGCGTGCGGTACACGGGGCATCGGCTGATCGCGAATTACCTGAGCGACGCGCACAGCGACATCCGCATTTACGACACGGCCGGCAAGCTCGTTCGCAACGTGGCGCTGGATGGCATCGGCAGCGCCGGCGGTTTCGGCGGCCGTTCGGACGACAACGAAACGTTCTACGCCTTCTCCAGTTTCGCCACGCCGCCGAGCGTTTACCGCTACGACGTCGCCACCGGCGAAAAGACGCTCGTCTTCCGCGCCAAAGTGGCGATGAATCCTGCGGACTACGAAGTCAAACAGGTCTTCTACACGTCGAAGGACGGCACGAAAGTGCCGATGTTCATCTCGTACAAGAAGGGCCTCAAACTCGACGGAAACAATCCGACGCTGCTCTACGGCTACGGCGGATTCGACATCTCCATGACGCCCGGCTTTTCCATCTCGCGCCTGACCTGGATGAACATGGGCGGCGTCTACGCGGTGGCGAACCTGCGCGGCGGGGGCGAGTACGGCGAGGCGTGGCACGAGGCGGGGACGAAGCTGCACAAGCAGAACGTCTTCGACGATTTCATCGCCGCGGCCGAATACCTGATCAAGAACAACTACACGAAGCCCGCGAAGCTCGCCGTGCAGGGCGGCAGCAACGGCGGCCTGCTCATCGGCGCGGTGGAAACGCAGCGTCCCGATCTCTTCGGCGCCACGCTGCCCGCGGTCGGCGTCATGGACATGCTCCGCTTCAACCAGTTCACGGCCGGCCGCTACTGGGTCGACGATTACGGCTCGTCCGCGAACGCCGACGAGTTCAAGGCGCTCTACGCCTATTCGCCGTACCACAACATCAAGCCGGGCACGAAGTATCCGGCCACGCTCATCACCACCGCCGACACCGACGACCGCGTCGTGCCGGGACACAGTTTCAAATACGCCGCCGCGATCCAGGAAGCGCAGGCCGGCTCGGCGCCGGTCCTGATCCGCATCGAGACCCGCGCCGGCCACGGCGGCGGCAAGCCGACCGCAAAAGTGATCGAGGAGACCACCGACGAGATGGCCTTCCTCGTGAAGAACCTCGGCATGAAGTTGCCGAAGGGGTTTTGAGAAGCAGTGGATTAGTAGATTAGTGATTAGTGGATTAGAGGTTGTCCTGATCGACTGATCTACTAATCCACTAATCCACTCGGTCAACGCAGATCGCCATCACAAAGGAAACCAACCAATGAAAGACATCGTCATCCTCGACGGCGCGCGTACGCCCATGGCCGAATACAACGGCTCGTTCAGCGACATCAGCGCCATCGACCTCGGCGTATTTGCCGCGAAAGAAGCGCTCTCGCGCAGCGGCGTTGCACCGGAAGAAATCAACCACGTCATCGTCGGGAACGCGCTGCAGACCTCCGGCGACGCCATTTACGGCGCGCGCCACGTCGGTCTCAAAGCTGGCGTTCCGAAAGAAGTTCCGGCGCTGACGCTGAATCGCCTTTGCGGTTCCGGCATCCAATCGATCGTCAGCGCCGCCGAGCAGATTCATCTCGACGAAGCGACTACGATCCTCGCCGGCGGCATGGAGAACATGTCGCAGGCGCCCCACGTCATCCGCGGCGCGCGCAAGGGCTTGAAGCTCGGCCAGGGGGCGCTGGAAGACTCGCTCATGGTCGCGCTGCTCGACAGCTACAGCGGCCTGTACATGGCCCAGACCTCGGACAATCTCGCGCGCAAGTACGACATCTCCCGCGAGGAACAGGACAAGTTCGCCATGCGCAGCCAGAAGTGCGCCGCCGACGCGATCAAGGCCGGCAGATTGAATGACGAGATCGTGGCCGTGCCGGTCGGACGCAAAGGGGAGACGGTCACCGCCGACGATCATCCGCGTCCCGAGACCACGATGGAAGGTCTCGCCAAGCTCAAGCCCGCGTTCGCGAAGGATGGCTTCGTCACCGCCGGCAACGCCAGCGGCATCGTCGACGGCGCGGCCATGGTCGTCGTCACCGACGCGAACAACGCGAAGAACAAGAAGCCGCTCGGCCGCATCGTCTCGTGGGGCATCGCCGGATGCGATCCCGACATCATGGGTATCGGCCCCGTTCCATCGACGAAGATCGCGCTGAAAAAAGCGGGCATGTCGCTCAACGACATCGACCTGATCGAAATCAACGAAGCCTTCGCCGGCCAAATCCTTGCGGTGGCGAAGGAACTCGGCATCGACATGGAGAAGCTCAACGTCAACGGCGGCGCGATCGCTCTTGGCCATCCGCTCGCCGCGTCGGGCACGCGCCTCGTGATCACGCTGCTGTACGAACTGCGCCGCCGCCAGAAAAAGTACGGCTTGGCCTCGGCCTGCATCGGCGGCGGACAGGGGATCGCGATGATCGTCGAGAGCCTGGGCTGATGGTTGATTCTGCCAAGTCCTCCGCACAGACAAGAGTGCCTGTGCCACACAAGCAGAATCAATGTGGCACAGACACTCTTGTCTGTGCTTTGGCCAGCACCAAACTGTCGATGCTCGCCGCAATGCTGTTTGCATCATCAGCATTTGCCGTCGAAACGGTCCGCATCAATCCCGCCATCAACCCTCCGGCCGGAACGACCATCCACGGCTCCGCGGAGCTGGAGGTAACCGGCACGAGCGTCGTCCGCGCGGTCGACGGTAAGGAGCTGTCGACCAAGCGAATCTCGCAGATGGATCGCGAGGAGTACGTCGACACGACCCTCGCGCGCGACGCCGCCGGAAGCCGCTCCAAGCGCGTCTACGGCCGCGTGCTGCATGGCGACGAAAACGGCAGCGAGTTCACCGCCATGAACGGCCGCACGCTGCTTTTCAACGTGAAAGGGAAGAACATTGACGTCACCTCCGGCGATGGCAAACCGCTGCTGGAGGATGAGAAGGTCGGACTGGCGGAGCTCGTACAGCGTTCGCTGCGCGTCGAGGCAAACAACCTCTGCATCGCCAGTTTTCCGCTGGCCGCGGGCGCGTCGTGGAACGTTCCCGTCGCGCAACTCGGCGATTGCTACGACTCCCTCGGCCACTCCGTCAAAACGATTCCCGGCCGCGCCACGCTGCGCTCGATCGAACAGCGCAACGGCCATCCCGTCGCCACGATCGAGTTCTCCTTCATCCGCATGGTCGACCGCATCGGCGCGCTCGTCTTCGATGCACCGGCCGACGCCGCGGTAACCTCGACGCTCGAAGTCACCGTCGACATCCCGGCGCGCTGGAAGCGCGTGACGACGACAACGCTCGCCGGCGTCACGCACCCGAAAGGCCCGGACGCGCCGTCGCTGACGACGTCAATCCGGGCCACGGAGACGCTCACCTCCGCGCCGTGACCGCTAGGTCACACTCTTCGTTTTCAGGTCGTGGCTCACCGAGGATTCGCGGCGCCGGTCCATATACGTGTACTGAACGGTACCGTAGTCGAGCGAGACGTTTTCGACCGGCACATCACCGGGACCGCCGGAGATGCTGTAATTCGAGATGATCACGTGCTCCATCACGATGCGCAGATACTCGATCGGCTCGCCGTCGTGGGCATCGTCCGCGCGGTAGCAGCTCAGAGTCGCCTTCCCAATCTGCTTCCCTCCCCAGCACAATTTCAAAAGATCGTCCGTGGCGTGGTCGAGATACTTCGTGAACATCAGACTCTGATGCGTCGCTGATTCGACCGTGCCGCCGCCCGACCGTGTCGGGCTGGCCGACTGCGCGAAGCCGTGATTCCAGGAAAGAACTTCGATTTCATCCTTGTGGCCCGGCACGTTGCTCGAGCCTTTGATTGCAGGTTTCTCGAACCTGATGAACATGTTAGGTGCCATCGCTGCCTCCGATCTCTCTCGTGTACACGGATTCTAACGGCTCGGAATGCCTGACGAGCGCCCGCTCGTTGTGCCGACGCGTGAGACTGGCCCTCCTCATCGCAGCATCCTTGCTGCTCGTGTCTGCCGCGCCGAAGCCGCGCGGCGTCACGATCGACGTCAAAGACGCCGACGTGCACGTCGTCCTGAAATCGATTCAGAAGCAGTGCGGGATCAAAAATCTGGTTATCGATCCCGGCGTCACCGGAAGCGGCACGTTTCTCTTTCACGACGTGCCGTGCAAGACGGCGCTCGACACGGTGCTGAGGGTCAACGGGCTGGCGGCGAAGACGTACAGTTCCGTCGTGGCGGTCACGCCGCGATGAATCGCCGCAACGCGATCAAGCTCGCAGTCCTCGCGCTTCTCGTCGCCGGCGTTGCCGCGCTCTATTTCTCGCCGGCGCGCACGTATCTGACGGAAAAACACCTGCGCGATCTCATCGCCTGGCTGCGCGGACTCTGGTACGGCCCGATCGTGCTGATCGCGCTTTACGCCGCCGGCTGCGTTCTGGCCATCCCGGCCAGCGTCTTCGTCATCGCCGCCGGCGTGATCTGGGGATGGAAGCTCGGCGCCGTCTACGCAATCGCCGGCGGCATGCTGGGCGCGGTCGCCTCGTACTTCGTCGGCGGATTCCTCGGCGAAGGACTGCTCGACAAATTCGGCAGCGCCGGCCGTGCCGTGCGTCGCCAGGTCGAATCGGCCGGCTTCACGAGCATGCTCATCGTCCGCCTGATCCCAGGGCCGCCGTTCGCGGTCTGGAACTACGCCGCCGGCATCGCCCGCGTGCGCTTCCGCGACTACTTCTGGGCCACGCTGATCGGCGTGATCCCCTCGCACATCGTCTTCACCTACTGCGCCGACTCCCTCGTCAACGGAACGATGACGCAAGGCGACGCCCTCCGCCGCCTGGTCATCGTCTGCGCCCTCCTCCTCGCACTGATCGCGATTCCGATCGTGATCAAGAAGCGAATGGGCGTGCGCGCGATCGAATAGACGTCGCCCCTCCAACAACGCCGGAGGCGTTTCGTACGGTAGCCGGCGGTCCGAGCGAAGCGAGCGACCGCCGGAAAACGTGTGGCACAGACACTCTTGTCTGTGCTTTTGCAGGATGCAGCGCCTGATGCCGCTAGCTGCTACTCTCGGATGACGTCGTCAAGCTATTTCGGAACGGGCGGAATCCTCCCCGGCGTCCAAGGTCGACCCCTGACTTTCCAGGGTCACAGCCTAGATTTCCAGGTGTGACCTGCCAGCACGGTGGGCTGCTGCTTAACGAAGACCGAGGGCCTGATGGCCCTCAATCGGTACCCCACAACAGTTAGGCGCTGGCCTCGGAAGGAACACGAGTTCCCTTACCAGTTATCGCCTCAAGTCGCGTGCGAAGCAGTTCACGCAGATGCGTGACATTCCTGTACTCTGGAATATTGTGAATCGCAAGATCGAAATGCAATGGTGTGCCGGCCCGTCGATAGAGAATTGGCCTCTTGCCCGACGCGTGTGCGTAGCCGATTTCGTAGTAAACGTTTGGGCGTTCACCTGAAAGATCGGCGAATAAGAACTCCGCACTCGTAATCTGCTCTAGTACAAGATCGGTGATACGGTCTTGATGTTGTATATCATCGGCACGATAAGCGCGAATACCGAACGCGGCAAACACATCCTTCACCGCTTCATGGACGTCTTGGAGTTCAGGACGTGCGGGATCCATCCACATGAGAATGAATGCGGTGTTTGGAACTTGGGCGGAGCGCACGCTAGGTGTAGCCTGTGGTCGGGTTGCGATTGGGGCGGCCGTTTGAATAACTTGGCGAGCGAGCGTAATCGCTTCGGCAGCTTGCTGTCGCGCTACTTTGAGCGGAACGTGGGACTCAGCATCACGTACGGTATAGCTTGAGCCATCGTTGAAGTCACGGTGCCGGGACTCTTCTTGGTAGATACCGCTGCGCAGAGCGGCTAGTACGCGGCGCAGAAGAATATTGAGATATCGGCGATCATATGTGGTGTACGGTAGAACGTCGATGTTGATGCGGTTGAACCAACGGTGAGTTCGATCCTCCAGAACGCGACGCTCTCGAAGATAGTCATCGGGAAGTACCTCAAGGTAAGGAAGTGGCCGCCCACCTTTCTGCGGCCAGTTTTCTAGGTGAGCATCGATGGTGCGGTGAAGGTCGTCTCCCTCCGCATCGAGAGGCGTAAACTCTCTTGGAATCATCTCGTTCATGAAACGAGCATATCGCGATCGTGGCAAGCGATGTTCCGTGCGCCTAACGGCTGAGCGACTTCGGCCCCGCCGGAAACCTCCGAGATATGAATAATGAATAATGAATAAGTTGGGGTCACATCTGGAAACTCAACTTAATGCGACTCGGATCTGATCGATGGGTGCGACTGAAGTCGCCGTCGCTGGTGTAAAGCTCGATTCGAAGTGCGAGCTGCCATCACTATGAGCTGCCGCTTAACGAAGACCGAAGGCGCGACTCCTAGCGGGCAACTCGATCCGGTGATGCCGCTTTGATTCGTGTCGGGTGCAACCGCGAGTTGGGCGGCCTCACTCGTTCGTCACTTCTGTTCGGGAGCGCTCGTCTTGACGACAGCCTGTCCTTGCGGCGTTATAAGCGCCACGGCTCGACGCGTATCGACTGCAACTGCGTCATTGATTGCGCGATCGAGCCGGACGGAAACGATTGCCAGCACCGTGCGAAAGTCACTGGCACAACCTGTCACCTCGCCGAAAAACGTCTTCTTGAAATCCTCAAAGCTCTCGGCAGATGAAGAAAAAAGGTTGACGAGCTCTCTGATCCTGTCGCGGTGCGCATCGAGAGTGCTGCTCGTGATTTCGTGTGCAAATGAGTTTCGTATGCGCCGACAGAGATGCAGCGCGCGCGCCATGGAAGCATCAATCAGGCCTAGCCGATAGCCGATATTGATTTTCGAGCTGAACGTCGCGAGAGGCGAATCGCCATCGAGAAGCTCATCGTTTGAACCACTGCAAGGCGCCAGTACCTTGGAGATGAGCTGGTAAAGCTGAGCATCGAGCCTGGCCGCGCCAAGGACGACCGCTGCCCGATCAGTCTCGCGAGCGAATTCGTCGATGAATGCTTGGAACGCAGCGTACGCTCGTGGATCTCGTGGTTTTGTTTTCTCTTCCGCCATAAGCCCGTCAACGGATTCGGCGCTCAGCCGCGCCAACCGCACGATCGTAGCACTCGCGGTCGCCGCGTAGCGGTTGGCGTCAGTTGCACCGAGTTCTAATTTGGGTCACATCTGGAAACTCAACTTAATGCAAGTCGATCTGATCGATGATGCGACGAAAGTCGCCGTCGCTGATGTGAAACTGTTGCCGCTCGTGCCGTACCACTTCCTCCGTTCCTGGATAGGCGCTCGCGCCGAATGACGCGAGCGATCCCCTCCGCGACGAGGCGAAGTCGACCGGAGTGCTCGCTTTTCGTCGTCGAAATGGGCTCGATGTCGTCGTGGATTCCGTTGGAACCGGTTGATCTCGCCCCACGGCTTTTCCAGCTCGCGAAATCGGCGGCCATGACAAATCGTCGGACATTATTCACAATGTCCGACGATTTGTCGTCAGGCGTTGCTACCGCGGTACCTGCGGAATCCTCCCCGGCGTCCAAGGTGCGCCGCGCTCGTTCATCTGTTTCTCGACCGCGGCCAGGTCGACTTCGATCAGCTTGTGCAGGCGATCGAGGAGCGGGCCAGCTTGCTGCTGCGCGATCGCCAGCGCTTCGCGATGCGTTGCCGTCGGCGGTGCCGTTGTCGTCAACCCGTTGACCGCGGTGTTGACGCGATCGAGCAATGACGGCAACGCCGGCTCGTTCGCGCGGCGGAGGATCGGATCGCCGTTGAGTTGATCGTTGATGTCGCGCAGCGCCATGTCGATGCGATTGACCTCGGAGACGAGTTTCGGATCGGGTCCGGCGATTTCATCGAGCGCGCGGCGGATGTACTGGATGCGCGTGAGGGCTTCCTGTGTCGCGCGGCCCGCGCCCATCAACGTCCGCTGAATGTTGGCGGCTTTCTTCTGGAAATCGAGCACCGCGGCGCGGTCGCTCTCCTTCATGATCGAGAGATAGAGCGGGACGACGTTGAACGTTTGCGGCGCGCCGATGACCGTCTCCACGCCGTCGATGCGCTTGGCCATGCGCACGGTGTACTTCCCCGGCGCCACGAGCGGTCCGGCCGGCGGCGGCTGGAAGACGTCGGCCTCCGGCTCCTTTAGTTCGATCGGCGACGGTGGCGGATAACGAAGATCCCACGCCACGCGATGGAAGCCCGCTTTCACCGGCGCGCTGACGCGGCGAATGACGTTGCCTTCCTCATCGCTCACGATCATCACCATGGCCGGCTCGAGCTCGCGCTCCTCGGCGCGCAACTGGTCGAGCGTCGGATACGGCGGCTGCGCGTGGCCCGGCTCGTTGCTCTTATCGGTATCGATCTTCGCTTCGGCCGCTTGGCGCTGTTTGCGGCGGCTCTTCAATTCGTCTTTGAGGTAGTACGTGAAGATCGCGCCGAACGGCGGATTCGGAGCGGTGAAGTACGACGCGCCCTGAAACGATTTTCCGGGCAATCCGAGTTGCATCCGTTCGACGTAGAGATTCGCGTCGCGCGTAGGGAAAAGCATCGCCTCATTTGCCGCGACCGCCGGCGACATCGTGCGCAGCGGACTCACGTCATCGAGCACCCAGAATCCGCGGCCGAAGGTGGCGATGACGAGATCGTCGTGCCGTTTCTGGAACCAGAGGTCGCGCACGGCCACGGTCGGGAAACTACCCTTCAGCGGAATCCACGATGACCCGCCGTTCTGCGAAACGTACAGGCCGTACTCCGTGCCGAGGTAGAGGAGATTGGGGTCGACGCGATCTTCGACGAGCGCGTAGCTGCTGCCGCGCGACGGCAGATCGCCGGCGATCGACGTCCAGGTCTTGCCGCGGTCGCTGCTCTTGAGCACGTATGGTTTGAAGTCGCCCGTCTTGTGATTGTCGAACGCGGCGTAGACGACGTTCGCATCATGCTGCGACGCCTCGAGGCGCGACACGTACGTCATGTCCGGCACGCCGGCGATGTGATCGATCTTTCGCCAATGCGCGCCGCCGTCTTCCGTGACCTGAATCAGTCCATCGTCCGTTCCTGCGTAGATCAACCCCTCGGCCAGCGGCGACTCGGCCAGCGAAACGATGTTGCCGTACCACGACGTCGACGCCCCTTTCGCGACCGCGTCGACGCCCCAAACGCGTCCCATCACCGGAAGCGTGTTGCGATCGATGTGGCGCGTGAGATCGGGGCTGATGGCCTTCCACGTATTGCCGCGGTCATCGCTGCGCAGCACGTACTGCGCCGCGAAGTAGATGCGATTGCTGTCGTGCGGACTGACGATGATGGGCGAGTCCCAGTTCTTACGCAGCGGCTCCATGCTTCCGGTTGGCTGCGGCTCGATGTCGAGCGCCTCGCCCGTGCGCTTGTCGAAGCGCACCAGGCCGCCGTTCTGCGACTCGGCATAGATGATGTTCGAGTTCTTCGGATCGGGAACGGAGCGGAAGCCGTCGCCGCCCTGCGTCACGTACCAGTCGGCGTTCACGATGCCCTTCGCGTCGGTCGTGCGCGCCGGTCCGCCGAGGGAGAAATTGTCCTGCGTGCCGCCGTAGACGCTATAGAAGGGGAGGTCGTCATCGGCGCTCACGCGATAGAACTGCGTGACCGGCAGATTCGCCTTGAAGTTCCACGACTCGGCGCGGTCGAACGTTTCGTACAGACCGCCGTCGCAGCCGATCAGCAGATGATCGCTGTTGGCCGGATCGATCCAGACCACGTGGTTGTCGGGATGCTTCCACTTCTCCTCGAGCTTGCGCCAGGTCTTGCCGCCGTCGTCGGAGACGCGCATCCAGACGTCGACGCCGTAGATGCGATCATCGTCATTCGGATCGACGAAGATCTCACCGTAGTACTGCCCCTGCGCGTTGAAGTCGTTGACCTTCTTGAACGACGATCCGCCGTCCTTCGAAACGAAGAAGCCGCCCGCCTTGCGCGTTGACTCGATCGTGGCATAGACGACTTTCGGATTGTGCGGCGCGATGGCCAGGCCGATGCGCCCCATGTCCTCTTTCGGCAAGCCGTCCTTCAACTTCGTCCACGTCTTGCCGCCGTCGGTCGACTTTTGAATCGACGACTCCGGACCGCCGTCGATGAGCGTGAAGACGTGGCGGCGGCGCTGGTAGGCCGCGGCGTAGAGGATGTCGGGGTTGGTGGGATCGAGGACGACGTCGGTGACGCCGGTGTTCTCGCTGATCGTCAGCACGGCCTTCCACGTCTTGCCGCCGTCGGTCGTCTTATACAAACCGCGGTCGCCGCCCGGCGCCCACAACGGCCCCTGCGCGGCGACGTAGACGACGTTGGAGTCGCGCGGATCGACGACGATTTTCCCGATGTGCTCCGACTTCTCCAGTCCGACGTTCTTCCAGCTCTTTCCGCCGTCGACCGACTTGTAAACGCCGTCGCCCATCGACACCGAGCGCTGGCTGTTGTTCTCGCCAGTCCCGACCCAAACGACGAGCGAGTCATGCGGATCGACGGTCACGCAGCCGATCGAGAACGACTTCTCGTCGTCGAAGATTGGCGCGAAGCTCGTCCCCGCATTCGTCGTCTTCCAAACGCCGCCGCCGGCCGTGGCCACGTACCAGACCCGCGCATCTTTCGGATCGACCGCGAGATCGATGATGCGTCCCGAGGTGAGGGCAGGCCCGATCTCGCGAAGGGCGAGGCCGGAGAAGGTCTTCTCGCCGTACTTCGAATCTTTCTCTTTCGCGTCGTCCGCTTTCTTAGCGGGCTGCGCGAAAAGGGCGAAGGAAAGGAAGAGCGCGAGGATGCAGGTGAGTCGCTTCGTCATGGGCGGAATCGTATCCGCAGATGACACAGATCGCGCAGATCATCCAGTTGTCATCTGCGGCATCTGTGGATCAACGATGCCCAACTTCCGCGACACCCTCTGTGTTATATTGACCGACCCGCGAAGTCCAGCGGGTTGTGCACCATGATCGAGATCCAGATCGTTCCGAGCGACATCCGTCGCCGCGTGCGGTACGTTTTCTTTGACCGCCGGCGGGTGGTGATCGGTCTCGTTGTGCTCTCCGTCGTCCTGGCGGGGCTGCTCGGCTCCATGGCTGCGGCACCTACGGTCATCCGGCGCGTCTACAAGGACAACTTCCTCAAGTCGATGCGCGACGAGCGGGAAGTCCAGCGCGGACGGTTGCAGGAAAACGTCGTGCAGATGACGTCGCTGGAGAAGAGCCTCGAGGAGCAGCGGCTTCGCGTCGAGAAGCTCATCACGGTCTACGGTCTCGAACGCACCCTCGGCGTGGGCGGCTTCTCGCTGCCGCTGCGCGGGACGAATGCGGGCCTCAACGATCTGCACATCGAGGACGCCCATCATCGCGAAGCAGTCCTGCGCAACGCCATGAAGCGGCTGCAGGATCAACTCGACCTGCTGGCGCGCTACGAGACCGCCAACTCCGATCTGGTCCGCCACACGCCGTCCATCCTTCCGCTTCCGGCCGATCAGTTCGTGCTTACTTCGCCGTTCGGCATGCGCATCTCGCCGTTCACGCGCGCGTCCGATTTCCACAAAGGTCTCGACCTCTCCGCGCCGACCGGCACGCCGATCTATGCCACCGGCGATGGCGTGGTCAGCTTCGCCGGACGCTATCCGCTGCGCGACAGCGTGGCCTGGTGGCGCTTCGGCAACGTCGTCGTCGTGAATCACTCCGACCGTTTCATCACCATCTACGGCCACTGCGATACGGTGAAGGTCGCCGCCGGCCAGAAGATCAAGCAGGGCGAAGTCATCGCCACCGTTGGCTCAACGGGATGGAGCACGAACTCGCACCTTCACTACGAAGTGCGCAGCGATCTCGAACAGCCGGGAACCTACGTCCCGATCGATCCGCGCATTTACATCCTCAACTACCAATGGAACAATGAAGCGGCCCTGCTGATGCGGTCGCGCACCAGCAAGGATTACAAGGACTTCGATCCTCTTCCATCGGCGTTTCTCGGGCGCAGGGGGGTGTGATGAGCAGCAACGCCAGTGCCGCGGACCAGGCCAATTTCCCGACCATGATCATCCCGCGCGGGACGGAGATCAAAGTCAACGCCAACGGCCAGCTTTCGATCAAGACGCCGGGCAATCTCGTCATCCAGAATTCGGGCACGTACTCCGACATCGAATCGACCAACGGCTCGATCCGCATCGAAGAGAACGTGACCGTGGAAGCGGTGAGCATCCGCGCCGGGCAGGCCTGCTTCATCCAGGGCACGCTCACGGCGTGGCGCGTGCACGCCAAGCGCATCTCGCTCGAAGAGCGCGCGCGGGCCTTCATCATGCTGCAGGAATCCGAGCATCTGGAGATGGCCAAGAACGCGCGGCTGGTCGGCAACTTCTCGAACGAGAAGGAGCTCTTCTTCATGATGGGGAAGTTCAGCCCGCAATTGAAAGAGCTGCCCGGATCGGTCGACATGTCGTCGCCGGTCACGATGGAAACGCGTCCCATGACTGCGTGGATCCCGGCCTCATCGCAGTCCACTGGGCAGCAGCGCGATGACAGCGGCGAACATCTCCGCGTGGCGCAGTCGCTGCTCGAACGCGAGATCGGACGCACCGACCTCGCACCCGCCGAAGCCGAAGCGCTGCGCGAAGTGCTCTACGCGCTGCGCGAACGCAACGTGACGCGCGTCGGCGGCATCTACCGCGGCGCCTTCGCGGAACTGAAAACGCAAAGCGAAGGTGTGCGCCAGGCCTACGAGCATCTGGATAAGTACTTTCAGAGATAAAGGCGTTTCACCACGAAGGCACAAAGAGCACGAAGAGATTCTTTGTGCCCTTTGTGCCTTTGTGGTTCAAAGCCTCTAAAATCGCCGCTTGCTCCCTCTCGCCGATCACAATCCGCGACGCTCGACGCCGGTCGTTAACATCATCCTCGTCGTCGTCAACGTATTGATCTTTTTCTGGGAGGTTTCGCTCGGGCCGCGGCTGGAGCCGGCGCTGTTCGGCGTCGCCTTTGTCCCGGCGCGCTTCTGGAACATGCCCGGCGCGCTGCTGCCGAACGTCATCACCATGTTCGTCTCCATGTTCCTGCACGGCGGATGGCTGCACCTCGGCGGGAACATGCTCTACCTCTGGATTTTCGGCGACAACATCGAAGACCGCCTCGGCCATGGGAAGTATCTTTTTTTCTATCTCGCCTGCGGACTGCTGGCGACGCTCGCGCACGCCGTGATGAATCCGGGATCGGATGTGCCGTCGATCGGAGCGTCGGGCGCCATCGCCGGCGTCCTCGGCGCGTACATCGTCCTTTTCCCGAAGCAGCGCGTGACGACGCTGATCCCGATTTTCATTTTCATCACCGTTCGCGAAATCCCCGCCGTCTTTCTCCTCGGCTTCTGGATCGTGATGCAGCTCTTCTTCGGCGCCGCCTCGATGAACGCCGGCGACCTGCAGAACGCGGGCGGCGTGGCCTACTTCGCCCACATCGGCGGCTTCGTCGCCGGCATGGCGCTGATCACGCTCCTCGGCGGACGAAGAGCTCCGCCGCGGCCGGCGTATCAGGACTACTGGCGTCGCTGAGCGTCTTCGCCGCGTCGATCGGGGCGATGGTGTTGATGAACGTCCCGGTGCCGAGCTCGTAGCCGGCGATCATGGCGATGCGCGGGAACAGCTCGACGTACCAGTGACCGCGCGGCTGGTGCGGAAAGGTGATGAAGGCCCAGTTGAAGGAATCGCTGAGGCTCCGCATCGCCCGCGCCGACGATTGAAGCAGCGACGCCAGCTCGCGCGGTTCGTTCAGATCGTGCTCGTGCGACTTCGGAACGATCCATTGCTGATATGCGAGCCGCGATCCATGCGACGCGATCCAGCGATAGTTCTCCGTTTCAGCGATGAGCGGATGTTCGCTGACATCGCACAACGGACAACGCGTAGCGCGCGCAAACGCCTCGCCTTCGCGCGCGGGGCGTAGCGGGATGAACGTCGTCCCGACGAGTTGCGAGTGCAGGTGCGGAATCGAAGCGCCGGCCAGACGTCCGTGGTTCTTAAAAATCGAGACGTAGCTCGCGTCGATGGCCCGGTAGCGCTCGAAATACATTTCGACGGCGCGCGCCGCGTGATCGGCGCTCAACGCATCGAACGCATCATCGTGCTTCGCACTCTCCACGATCACCTCGGCATGCTCCGTCGGCGGATAACGATTGGGAAAGACACGAATGCGCCACGGCTCGCCATCCCGCGCGGTCTCCGGCGGCGTCTGATCCTCGGCACCGGGACAGAACGGACATGGCGCCCCTTCGAACACATTCGGACGCTGCTCGCGGGCGGGTGCAAGGATCACCGGATCGCCGGTGATCGGCGTCCACTCCGTCACGAACGCTCCAACCGCATCGCGACGCGGAAGCGCTGGATCACGCCGAAGATCGCGGCCACGAGCAGCAGCGCGGCCAGCCACTCGGCGACGGTCAATCCCGCGAAATGCATCGCGCTCCAGCCGTTCGTAAAGAGGATGTACGAGATGATCGGCAGCACGATGATGGCCAAGACGAATTCGCCGCGGCCGACCGACTCGTAGCTGCGCTCGCCGTACGTGGCTTCGATCTGCGTGCCGATGTAGCCGTTCAGCATAGTCATGATGATTCCGGCCATGGCCAGCTCGATGCGCACATCGTTGCTGGCCAGCCAGCAAGCGGCGAGCAGCGAGTCGCCGGCGCGGTCGGCGCAGTGATCGAGGAAGTCGCCGAAGCGCGAGCTTTTCTCCTGCACGCGCGCCACGATCCCATCGAGCGCATCGGCCAGCCCGCTGATGGCGATGAAGACGATGGCCACCAGAAACAGCGCCGGCCGGCGCGCGCCGAAGCCGAGGCAGACGCCTGCGACGATGTTCAGAAAGAGGGCGATGACTGTGATCGCGTTCGGCGAGAGCGGCATCCGCTTCGCCATCGGCGTAAACCAGCGAGCTAGCCGCTCGCGCCAGGGGTGCATGGCGCGATTATGCCGCCTGCGAACGGCAGAGCTTCGCAATGCATGAGCTGGAAGAAATCCTTCGAATCAGTTATTTTGATTTCCGTTAATTCGCGATCACTCGACAAAGGCAAACTCCCGGCGACGGGAGGGCGCAAAGTTCCAGATCTGAAATCAGATGGCTGAGCTACCGAACGTGACCCGGGACAGGCTTTTTGTTGTCCCCTCCTTCCATGGCGGAAGGCGTTCCTTTGCGACCGCGATCGTACAAAGGAGCGCCCATTGCGCATTCGAGCCGCCTCTGTTGCTGCCGTCCTCCTGACTCTCGCCGGGCAGTCGTTCGCCGCGTACAAAGTCTCCGTCTGGATTCCGCCGTGGAGCACCGCCGCGCTGACGTCGATCCAAGTCAATGGCGGCGCGATCACCGAGTCGAATCCGGTTTGGTATGCGTGGAACGCTGACTACTCGATCGCCAAACAGTGGAACGCCGAGAATCCGACGTGGCGCTCGTCGATGAACGGACAGCTCATCCCGACCGTGCAGAACCTCGTCAACGATTCGTTCGACGGCAACGCGGCCGCGGCGATGCTCGCAAACGCGACGGCGCGCGAAGCACAGGCGAACGCGCTCGCGCAGCTCGCCATCGCCAACGGCTACGACGGCATCGACGTCGACTACGAACGCGTCCCGACGACGTCGCGCGCGAACTTCACCACGTTCGTCGGCAGCCTCGCCGCGAAACTCCATGCGGCCAACAAAAAACTCTCCGTGACCGTCTACGCGAAAGCGAGCGACAAGGAAAACTGGAACGGCCCGGGATCGCAGGATTGGCCCGCCATCGGCGCCGCGGCCGATTCGGTGAAGATCATGGCTTACGACTATCACTGGTCGACCAGCGCGCCGGGCGCGATCGCGCCGCTGGACTGGCTCGATCAGGTGGCCGCCTACGCGGAATCGACGATGGCCGGCAGCAAGATCATGATGGGCCTTCCGTGGTACGGCTACGACTGGCCGTCCTCGGGCAGCGCGGCCACCGCCGGCTACGCGTACGCGCAGCAGACGATACTGACCAACAACGCCACGGTCCAGCGCGATGCCGCCAGCGGCGAGCCGTTTTTTTCGTACAGCGGCCACACGGTCTACTTTCAGGACGCCGCCGGTTACGCGAAGAAGATCGATCTGCTGAAACAGAAGCACAGCGGCATCGGCGGCTTCGCGCATTGGGCCGCCGGTCAGGAAGATCCCGATATCTGGAAAGTGATCACCGGTTCGACCAGCTCCGGCGGAACGCCGCTGCCTGCGGCTGACTTCACCATTTCCGGTCCCACCACGATGCAGGTCGTGCAGGGCGGCAGCGCCTCTGCGACCTTCCAGGTCATTCCGGTGAACAACTTCACCGGCACCACCTCGATCAGTGTGCAGCTTGGCTTCGCCGGAAGTGTCGTGCCGTCACCCGCCGCCGTGGCAGCCGGGTCGACGTCGACGATCACCATCACCGATGCGGCGGCGCCAAGCACCTACTCGATGATCGTTCATTTCGTCAGCGGTTCCATCGCTCACGACCAGCTCGTGACGGTCAGCGTTACCGCGCCGCCCACGAAGACGAAGCATCGCGCTGCGAAGGGGTAACGGTTCGCCGGCATAAGCCGGCGTAACCGTGGCTCACAGCCTGATCCGTCGTGCGCACAGGTGAATCCACCGCGTACACACGCGGATCCTCCGCGTACACAGACGAATCCACGGTGCACACAGACGAATCCACGGTGCACACAGACGAATCCACGGTGCACACAGACGAATCCACCGTGCGCTCAGGCGAATCCACCGTGCGCACAGGCGAATCCGCCGTGTGCACAGGCGAATCCAGCGCGTACACAGGCGAATCCACCGCGTACATAGGCGAATCCAACCCGTACACAGGCGAATCCAGCGTGCCACGGCCGGATCAGCGCTTCACACAGGGATTCGCCTTCCCACGCCTGAAAACCGAGATGGTTAAGGACCTCGCGTCGGAGCGCTGGCGTCCTCGCCGCCGAACGGGAGGCTTGCGCAAGTGTTGTGTTACCAGCGACATTCGAGGGTTTGGCGGTTCGGCAGCGAGGACGCAGCCGGTCCAGCCGGCGAGGACGCCAGCGCTCCATTGCGCTCCAGTCAAGGTCATCACCGCGAAGCGCTGAACAACGCCCTGTCGCCTAGTAGATGATCACCGTGTCGCCGCGGTTCGCGATCTGGTAGAGCTTTTCGATGTCGGCGTCGCCGAGGCGTACGCAGCCGTGGGAGACGGACTGGCCGAGTTTGTCGGGTTCGTCGGTGCCGTGGATGCCGTAGCCGTTCCCCATTTCCAGGCGGAACTTGCCGAGGACCTTGTCGTAGTGGCGCTGTTTCGTGTTGACGGGCGGGATGACCACCGCGTCGCCGGCCACGATTGTCTTGCCCGGCTCGAGCTCGCGTTGGCTTCCGTCGGGATCGACTTCGACGACGGTATCGCCTTGCACCTTCAGTACGGGATTCGAAACGGTGTTGCTGCTTCCGCCGAACCATGACCAGACCCCCTGGCTCGGCGCGCTCGTGGCCGGCTGTCCGGTGCGTTTGTCGAGCGACTGGCCTGGATTCAAATGGACGACGCGCATGCCGTTCTTGCGCGCTTCTTCGACGTAGTGCCAGTCGGGAGGAACCCATTGCGGATTCTCGTCCTTCGAAATGATGTGCAGCTTGCCGATGGGCGTATCGAAGATCACGGTCTTGCCGTCGACCGCGAGCGTCGTCCCCTTGCCGGTCGAACAGACGGCTTCGAAAACCGTCTGGCCGCCGCGGCGGACGTAGAGCTTGTTCTCGGCGGTGGAGACGAGGATGGTCTGGCCGGTGTCGGGAACGTCGTCGGTTTGCTTGGCGACGTCCTGCAGCTTGGCCTGCAGCGCGTTGACGCTGGCTGTCTTTTGCGCCGCCGTGCCGCGCAGCGTTTCCGCTTTTCCGCCGTTGCGTTCGGCGATCAGCTTGTCGATTTCGGCGACGCGGTCGAGGCGGCGTTCTTCGCGAATGTTAATCGTTTCGCCGGCGATGGCGAATGCGGCCAGTCCGAGCGCGAGCACGAGCAACGCCCAGGAGCCGAGAAATCCGAGGATGCGTTTCATTAAAAGATGTAGACCCTTGTCTGTGTCGTAATGCGTGGCCAGATCGCTGCGAGGTCAGCCTCGGGGACCATGAACGATCCCGGCTTCGGCCCCTGCAGCGGACTTTCCGGCGGCGGCGGTGAGTGGATGACGTAGCTGTTCGGCAGGAAGATCACGTAGCGCCCCAGGCCGTTCGGAACGACGGCGCGCTCCGCGGGCGGCCGTTCGTTGCGGAGCGCGTAGACCCACTCCGGAACCTCCCAGTCGTAACCGTCTTCCTTGCCCGTGACGCTGAACGCGCCCTTCAGCGGCAGGAACGTCCAGGTCTTGCCGGTGGGCGACTTGATCGTCTTCGCCTCGCCGATCTGCACGTCCGCTTCGCGCACGACGGAGCGGCCGAAGCGGAACTGCATCTTCTTCCGCTGCGTGTCGATGGAGATGTAAAACTCCTCGCTCTGCAGGCTCTGCACGTACTTCATGCGCCCGTCGAGCTCGCGATTGAGCTGCGCCTGCGTCAGGTCCATCTGCGACAGCTCGTCGCGGATGCGGTTCAGCTCCGCCGGCGAGCTGGCGCTGGGCTTAAAGAGGATGGCGCTCTTGTGTTCGATGACGTCGCGCTCGTGCTTGGCGTAGGCGAACGTCGCCGCCGCGATGACGAGGAGGAGGAGATTGAGCCAGAGAGGCGGCCGCGGAAACGATCGCCGCTCCCGGCCGTAGGGTGCGTCGGACATTACCGGACACAAGAGCGAGCGGCGTGCCAGAGTCGCGAAGCATTACGTACCCGACCGGCCCGTTTCGCGAGACTCTTCCATGGCCTCGAGGTGCTCTTCCCATTCCGGCTCGCGCCCCTGTTCGCGAAGATCGCAGGCTTTGAAAAACTCTTCGAGGTCAGCAGCCGAAGTGATTTTTGGGGCGGTCTTCGTCATTACGCAGCGATTCTACGCACATTGACTACGCAATGGAGTGCTGGCGTCCCCGCCGGCTGGCTCGGCGCGCGTCCTCGCCGCCGAACCGCCAAACCCTCGAATTTCGCTGGTAACGCAACGGCTGCGCAAGCCTCCCATTCGGCAGCGAGGACGCAGCCGAGCCAGCCGGCGAGACGCCAGCGCTCCGTTCGCGATGCCGCGGAAGTGCTTAGACCATTGCGCAAATTCGCTGAACCTTACACCTCCAGCTTGTCCTTTGGCCTGGCCACGATCGCGTAGAGGGCCGGCATCAGAAAGATGCTGATGAGGAGTCGGGAGAAAAGTCCTCCGACGATCACCAGCGCGAACGGTTTCTGCGTGTCGGAGCCGATGCCGGTCGATAGTGCGGCGGGCAGGAGTCCGACCGCGGCCACCAGCGCGGTCATCATGATCGGGCGCAATCTCAGGATGGCTGCTTCGCGGTTGGATTCCGCGATTCCGAGTCCGTCGCGGCGCAACTCGTTTGCGTAGGAGATGAAGATGACCGCCGTCTGCACCGAGACGCCGCACAACGCGATGAAGCCGATGCCGGATGAAACGGAGAACGGAGTTCCGGTCAGTTTCAGCGCCAGCAGACCGCCCACGGGCGCGGAGAGCAGCACCGCCACCACGGTGATCATCGGGAACTTGAAGTTCGAATAGAGCATGAAGAGCAGCATGAAGATCAACAGGATGGTCACGGGAACGATGACCTGAAGCTGTTTGCGCGAGGCGGAGTAGTTCTCGTATTCGCCGCCCCAGACCAGTTGGTAGCCGGTGGGGATGGAGACGGCTTTCGTGACTTGGCGCTGCGCGTCTTCGACCGCGCCGGCAAGATCGCGATTCTTGATGGAGAACTGCACGCCGATGTAGCGCTGGTTGTTCTCGCGATAGATGAACGACGCGCCGCTGGCTTCGCGGATGTCGGCCAGCTCTTTGAGCGGAATCTGCTGGCCGCCGGGACTGGCCACGAGGATGTTGCCGATCGCCTCCGGCGTCTCGCGGAAGCGCGGCTCGAGGCGGACGACGAGATCGAACAGCCGCTCGCCCTGCACGACCTGTGTTGCGGCCGCGCCGCCGACTGCGGCTTCGATGAGGCCGTTGATATCGGCGACGTTCAGACCGTAGCGCGCGATCTTTTCACGATCGGGTGTGACCGTCAGACTGGGCTGGCCGAGCTCGTGAACGACGGAGATCTCGTCGATGCCGGGAACCTTCTGCAGCACTGCCTTGATCGCATTGGCGCGTTGTTCGAGCACGTTCAGATCGGGGCCGAAGATCTTCACGGCCAGCGAGCTTTTCAGTCCCGTCTCGGCTTCGTCGACGGCGTCTTCCGCCGGCTGCGTGTAGTTGAAGACGATGCCGGGGAAGGCTTGCAGCTTTTTCGCGATCGCTTCGGTGAGCTCCGCCTTCGTGCGGATCGGTCCCGTCCATTGATCGTACGGTTTCAGGCCGACGAAGAATTCGCAGTTGAAGAAGCCGGTGGGATCCGTTCCGTCGTCGGGCCGTCCGAGTTCCGAGGTCACGACCGTGACCTGCGGGAACGACCGGAGCACCGCGCGCACCTGCGGCGCGATCTGCGACGCGGCCTCGAACGAGATCGTCGACGGCATCGTCGCGCGAACCCAGAGCGAGCCTTCATCGAGATGCGGCATGAACTCGGCGCCGATCGACGGAACCAGAAGAAGTGAAGCCGCGAAGATGATCACCGAGGCGATGGTCGTGACCCATGGATGCTTCAGCGCGGCATCGAGGCCGACGGTATAGAGCTGGCGGACTTTGTCGAAGATCACGTTGCGCCGTTCGCGTACGCCGCGGCGGAGGATCCAGGCGCAGAGCACCGGCAGGAGCGTCAGCGCGATCAGCAGCGAGCCGGCCAGCGCGAAGATGGTCGTGTCGGCCATCGGATGAAACAACTCGCCCGAGGGACCGCTGAGCGCGTAGATCGGAAGGAAGCCGGCCGCGATCACCGCCACCGCGTAAAAAATCGGGCGATCGACTTCGGCGGCTGCCGAGATGATCACCTTCGTCACGCTCTGCGGCTCGTCGCTTTCGCCGTTCAGAGCCAGGCGGCGGAAGATGTTCTCGACCATCACCACCGCGCCGTCGACGAGGATCCCGAAATCGATCGCGCCGATCGAAAGCAGATTGGCGGGCACGTTCTTGAGGTCGAGGCAGACGAAGGCGAACAGCAGCGACAGCGGGATCGTGATCGCGACGATCAGGCCAGTGCGGATGTCGTAGAGAAAAAAGATCAGGATGACGATCACCAGCAGCATGCCACGAAGGAGGTTGTCTTCGACGGTGCGCGTGGTGAGCGCGATCAGATCGCGGCGGTCGTAGAACGGACGGATCTTCACGTCCGGCGGCAGGACGGAGCGGTTCAACTCAGCAGTCTTTTTCTCGAGGCGATCGAGGACGACCTGCGCCTGCTCGCCCTTGCGTAGCAGGATCACTCCTTCGACCGCTTCGTCGCGTTCGTTGAATCCGAATTGCCCGAGGCGCGGCGCGGAGCCGATGACCACCCTGCCGACGTCGCGGATCAGGACCGGCGTGCCGTTGTGCACGGCCACCACCACGGCGCCGATATCCTCGGGCGTCTGAATGCGGCCCAACCCGCGCACGTAATAAAACTGGCCGCCTTGCGAGTAGAAGCCGCCGCCGGCGTTGCCGTTGTTCGCGCTGAGGGAACTGACGATCAGCGGGACGGAAAGTCCGACCGCGGCCACCTTGGCCGGATCGAGCAGCACCTGATACTGCATCGTCGGACCGCCGAGGCCGGAGTCGTCCGCGACGCCGGGAACGGACTTGTACTGCCGCTCGATCACCCAATCCTCGAGCGTTTTCAGCTCCATGGCCGAGCGATCGGGACTGTCGAGGACGTAGCGGAAAATCAGTCCCGAGGGTGAGAAGAGCGGGGCCATGCTCGGCGTTACGCCTTCGGGCAACGACACATCGCTGAGACGCTCCAGCGCCTGCTGCCGCGCGAAGTAGCTGTCGGTGCCCGGCTTGAATGCCAGCCGAACGTCGGACAAACCGTAAAGCGAGATGGAGCGGATGACGGTCATGTCCGGGATGCCGTTCATTTCCGTTTCCATCGGCACCGTGATCAGCCGTTCCACTTCCTCGGCGGCGTGACCTTCCCACTGCGTCACGATCTCGACGCGGGGAGGGGAGAGGTCGGGATACGCGTCGACCGGCAAGCGGCGGAACGAGTAAATGCCGCCGCAGATCAGGAGAACGGTAAAAAAGAGGATGAGGAAACGCTGGCGCAGCGACCCGGAGACGATCTTGTTGATGATCGAGGTCGCCGTCCGGTCGCGCGAATCGTTGCCGTTATCTTCCGGCAGTTGCGCGTCGCTCATGAGTGTTCCTCGGTCTGGAGGAACAGCCCCCCTTCGACGACGATCGATTCGCCGGCGGCGAGGCCCGAACGAATTTCCTGCCGGTCGCCGATGCGCGAGGCAAGATCGACGCGCCGGCGTTCGAAGGTGCCGCCGGGCTTGGCCACGAAGACGAAGGGAAGGTTCTCATCGTCGCGCAGCACCGCGGAGACGGGGACCAGGATGCCGCTCGCCAGCGCCTGCGAGTGAATCTGCACGCGGACGTAGAGATCGCGCTTCAGCACTTCGCCGGGATTGGGGACGTCGAGGCGCACCGAGACGGCGCGCGTGTTGGGATCGACGAGCGCGGCGATGTAGTCGACGCGTCCCTGCAACGTCTGGCCGGAACCGGTGATGACGTCGGCGGTGTCGCCAACACGAACGGATGGAAGGTCGGCCTCGAAGACGTTGGCCATGACCCAGACGCTGGAGAGATCGGCGACGGTGAACGCCGGCGTCGCTGCCTGCAGCAGTTGACCGGGGGAGACGAGCCGTTCGACGACGGTACCGCTGATCGGCGATCGAATCACGCCGCCGAGGTTTTCGACCGGCTTGTTCTGTTCGATGTCGGCGATGGTGTTGTTATCGACGCCGAGCGCGCGAAGCTGCTGCACCGCGGCCTCGCGATCTGATTCGGCGTTGATGGCGTCGGTCTGTGCCTGCTCCAGGTCGCGGCGCGCGATCGCGTCGTTCTTGAACAATTGTTCGTCGAGCGTGGCGATCCGCCGCGCGTTCTTCGCCGTCGCCTCGGCTTTGCGCAGCGCGCTGACGGCGCCAGCGAAGTCGGGCGACGCGACCAGCGCCAGCGCTTCGCCGCGGCCGACGCGGCTGCCGATGTTCGCCAGGATGCGCGACACCGGGCCGGAAATCGGCGACAACACCTGCGTCGATCTGTTCTGGTTGAAGGCGACCGTCCCGGTCGCGGCGATCGTCTTTCGGTACGACTGCGCCGTCACGACCTCGGTGCGCACATTGCGCATGGCGTTCGGCTGCGTGGCAGTCGTTTCGGTTTTCTCAGCAGCAGGTTTCTCGCAGCCGATTGCGAAGAGAACGATCAGGACGGCCGCGCAAGAGTTGAGGATTTTCATGGTTGTTTTTCTCCGGCCGGTGGCGATGGGAGAGGTGCGCCGACGGCGAGTTCGAGCGCTGCAAGCGCGTCGTTCGCGGCGCCGAGCGCGTCGATGTATTGAGTCTGTGCGTCGAGCAGCGTCCGCTTCGCATCGAGCAGGTCGAGCGCGGAAGATCCACCCAGCCCGTAGCTGACCGATGCGACGCGATAGACCTCGCGCGCTTGCGGAAGAAGGTGATCGCGAATGAACGCGGCCTGCCGCAGCGACGTCGATGCGTTGGTGTAGGCGGTCTGCACGTCGAGACTGACCTGCGCCCGAAGGTCGGCGAGGTTCGCGGCGAGCTCCTCTTCGCGATGCGCCGCGGCCGCCACTTCGCCGCGCTGGTGCTGCCAGAAAAAGAGGGGAACGCTGAAGCCGGCGCCGGTGGTGAAGCTGGTTGGCGCTCCCTCTTCCGCATTGCGCGTCACGCTTAGGTTGACGTCCGGCAGCCAGAATTCGCGCGCGAGCTTCGTCGCCATTTTCGCGCCCTGTTGCTGCGCGAGAATCGTTGCGATCTCCGGCCGCGACGACTCGGCTACTTTTTCCAGCGACTCGATCGCCGCGATCGGTCCGGGCACTTCGAGCGTGTCGGTGGTTTCGATCGGCGCGCCGCCCGCTCTGCCGAGCACGCGGTTGAGCGATGCGCGGGCCGTAGCGATGGCGCGGTCGCTGGCGAAGAGGTCGTTCTCGGCCTGCGCCAGATCGGTCTCCGCCTTCACGACGTCGACGCGCGGCACGGTGCCGCCGAGGAAGCGCGCCTGCGTCTTTTTCACAAAGTCCGCCGCGAGGTCTTTGCTCTGTTCCAGATCTTCGCGGTGCCGCAGCGCGACCAGGATCGCGTCGTATGCCTGCGCGGCCTGCGACGCCACCTGCTGCCGCAACTGCGTGAGGTTGAACTCCGCGGCGCGAAGATCCGCTGTGGCTACGTCGCGCCGCAAGGCGCGCTTGCCCGGGAAGGGTAGCGTGACGCCGAATCCCTGATCGCTTGCGTTGCGCGACGCGGGATTGAGGATGTGCGTCTGCCCGGCCACGTCCGCGGCGAACGTCGGATCGGCGAACGCGGCGGCGGTAACGACGTTCGCACGCGCCTCTTCCACCTGCGCGCGCGCCGCGGCCAGAGCCGGGTTGCGCACGAGCGCCTCCTCGATCGCCTGCTGGCGGGAGAGGCGCAGCGGTTCGAGTGTTTGCGCCGAGGCAGCGATCGACAACGAGAGCAGAACGGCGCCCGGAATACAGATTTGTTTCAAAAATGCGGTTCCACCACGATGTGGTGACATACAGCTCCTCGCAAGGTCGTCTTCGGTGAAAGAGAGACGGCGCTACGCGGCGGGAGGAGCGCGCGAGGCGAGAGGGCGGCGCTCGTGGAGCGAGCGATGAAGGGGGGAGACGGCGATGAGGATGTCGGCGACGACGGAAGGCGGCGCGACGGTGGTGTGGACGACGGTGATCTGCTGCGCGGCCACCGCGCACATCGCGCAGACGGTGGGACTGGCGACGCCGACGCCCTCGCTGGCGAGCGGATGCGTATGAATCACCGGCTCGGCGACGATGATCGTCGTCAGCAGCAGGAGCATCGCAAACCGAAGCAGGCGCATCGCGGTCAGGCTAATACACAATTCGATGGGGATCGGTCAAATTCCGGAGACGGGATCGCATTTGCATCAGGCTTGGTTGCGCCTTGTTTCGAGGAATAAGGGGCGGAAACGCGGGCTTTGAACACGCGTTGAGGAGATCGTGAGAATGACAACTTCGCAGGCAGTACGAGAGATTACGGATCAGGATTTCGAGCAGCTCATGAGCAGCGAGCAGCCGGTGTTCGTCGACTTCTGGGCGCCGTGGTGCGGCCCGTGCCGCATCATCGGACCGATCGTGGAAGAGCTCGCGCCGTCGTACGAGGGGAAGGCGGTCATCACCAAGATGAACGTCGACGAGAATCAGAACGTGCCGCAGAAATTCGGCGTAACCTCGATTCCGACCCTGATGATTTTCAAGAACGGCCAGTTGGTCGACCGCGCCATCGGCGCCATGCCCAAGCCGATGCTCCAGAAGTTCATCGACAAGAACATCTGAAGTGGTTTCGTGCTTGCGCAAAGGGCCGGCGGAGACGCCGGCCTTTTTTTGTTTAGTGGATTAGTCGATTAGTGGATCAGTAGATTAGGGGTGTTTCTCGGGTCCTGATCCACAACCCACTAATCTACTAATCTACTGCTCATGCTTTCCGACCTCGACCGACTCATGCGCGAGCGCGAGCTCGATGCGCTCATCGTGCCGATGCACGAGGCGCTGCATCCCTCCTTTCGCTGGATCACGCGCGGCGCGAAAGTGACGCGCGGCTACGCGGTCAAACTGACCGGGCGCGATCCAATCCTGATCTCTTATCCGATGGAGCGCGATGAAGCCGCCGCGACCGGATTGGCCACGCGTCTCATCCACGATTTCGGCTACGACGCGATCTTCAAGTCGGCGCCGAACGGCATCGCCGCGTATGCCGAGTTCTTCGATGTGGTCCTCCGCGAGCTCGGCGCCGCCTCCTCGGTCGCCATCGTCGGCAATCTCCCGTTCCCGCTCTACCTCGGCATCGCCGAAGGTCTGGAGGCGAAAGGTTGGCGTGTCTGGCGCGGGAGCGACGATCTTGTCCAGCTCGCGCGCAAACGAAAGGAGGCGTGGGAGATCGATGCAATCCGCTCCGTCGGCGAGCGCACGGAGCAGGTCGTCGACCAGGTCCGCGACGTGCTGCGCGCTTCGACCATCGCCGCCGATCACCTCATCCACGCCGGACGTCCGCTCACCCTCGGCGATCTGAAGCGGCTCGTTTCGCGCGAGATCTCCCGCCTCGGCATGCTCGAAGATCACGACACGATCCTCTCGCAGGGACGCGACGCCGGCATCCCGCACTCCCGCGGCGACGCCGAGGCGATCGTGCGGGCGTCGGTGCCGATCGTGCTCGATATCTTTCCTGCCGACCGCGAGACAGGCTACTTCTTCGACCTGACGCGCACGTTTTGCGTCGGTCCGATTCCGTCCGAGCTTCAACGTCTGCATGCGGATGTCCTCGAAGCGTTCGAATTAGCGCGCGACGAAATGCGCGCCGGAACGCTGGCGTCGTCGTACCAGGCGCTCGTCTGCGATTTCTTCGAACAACGCGGCTACGCCACGCCCCGCTCCAATCCCGCCACGCTCGAAGGCTACGTCCACTCCCTCGGCCACGGCGTCGGACTCGACGTTCACGAGAAACCGTTTTTCGGACTCGCGGTAACGAACCGCGACGAGATCGAAATCGGCGACATCGTCACCATCGAGCCGGGCCTCTACTTCCCCGACCGCGAGCTCGGCGTGCGCATCGAAGACACGCTGGTGGTGGGGGAGGATGGCCGCGTGGAGACGTTGTGCCGCAGCGACCGCGGGCTCGCGCCGTAACGATTGCTCACGCCGTCGTTTCGCGACCGATCCAGCGAAAGAGAAGCGTGGCGGCGAGCGCGCCGAGGAGCTGCGCGGCGATAAAGGCGGGTATGCCGCCGGGCGCGATCCCGGAGAATGTATCGGTCAAGCCGCGCGCGATCGTCACCGCCGGATTGGCGAAGCTCGTGCTCGACGTGAACCAGTACGCTGCGACGATGTATGCCGCCACCGTCAGCGGCACGACGGCCGCACGTTTCCTCGCTCCGTGGATCACGACGAGGAGCCCGAACGTCGCCACGAACTCGCTGAAGATCTGCGCGAATCCGATTCGCGCGTGATGCGACAGCGCCATCAGCGGATGCGAAAACATCGCATGCGCGGCGATGACGCCCGCCACCGCGCCAATGACCTGCGCGGCCACGTAGCCGGGCACGCGCCGCCAGGATAAACCGCCTTCAAACGCGGCTGCGAGCGACACGGCGGGGTTGAAGTGCGCGCCGGAAATCGGAGCGAACGTGAAGATGAGCGTGACGAGAACGGCGCCGGTGGCGATGCTGTTCGCCAGCAGTGCCAGCGCCATGTTGCCGCCCGATAACCGTTCGCCCATGATCCCCGACCCGACCACGGCAGTGACCAGGAACGCCGTTCCGATTCCTTCGCTGACGATCGCACGCATGCGCTCAGCATATTCGCATGAACGGATGTAAGCGCGAACCTACTTGTACTTCTTCATCGCCTTCGCCAGCGTCGCGCCCTTCAGGAACGCTTCCTTCCGATAGCCGACGCTTTCCTCGTAAACGTACACCGTCACGCCGGCCGGTTCCTCGAGGAAAAAGTGCGTGCCGATGGCGGAAGCGCGGTAGGTCACTTTGTCCTTTCCGTCGTTGGAAAGGCTCTGGAGATACATCGCCATCGGATGCGGAATGGTCGGCGGCGCGATCGTTTTTGCGGCAGCCGCGGCGGTGACGGCCAAAAGGACAGCGATAAATAAGTTGTGCAGGCGCATCGGTAAATTGTAAGCTGCGTCCGATGTTTCTCACCGACGGTCCAGACGCCGCCGAGCAGATATACGTTTTCGCCCACGGAGCCGGCGGAGCCATGGATACGCCGTTCATGAGCACCGTGGCGCGCGAGCTGGGCCAGCGCGGTATCCGCGTCGTGCGCTTCGAGTTTCCGTACATGGCCGCGCGCCGCGCGGGCGGCAAGCGCGGCGCGCCGGACCGCGAGCCGGTGCTGCTCAACGCCTGGCGCGAGGTCGTGTCCCAACTCGGCGGCGGACCGCGCATCTTCATCGGCGGCAAATCGATGGGCGGGCGCATGGCCACGCTGGTCGCGGACGAGCTGAAGGTCCGCGGCGCAGTCATTTTCGGCTATCCGTTTCATCCGCCCGGCCAGCCCAACAAGCTCCGCACCGCACATCTCGAACACCTCGCGACGCCGATGCTCGTGCTTCAGGGCGAGCGCGACATCTTCGGCACGCGCGACGACGTGGCCGGCTATCGCCTTTCGCCGCAAATCCGCATCGAGTGGATTCCGGACGGCGATCACTCGCTCAAGCCGCGCGCGAAATCGGGCACGACCGAGCGCCAGAACCTCCTCCACGCCATCGACACCGCCGCGGCGTTCATGAGCCGCCCATGAAAACCGTTCGTCCAACGGCTCTGGTGGTCGAAGACGACGCGACGACGCGGACGCTCCTGGCCGGACTGCTGGAAAGCATCGACTGCGACGTCGATATCGCCGCCGACGGCGAAGAAGCGCTGCAGCGGCTTCAATCGCGCGACTACGACGTCGTCCTGCTCGACATCGTCTTGCCGAAGATGAGCGGCATCGACGTCATGGAGTCGCTGCGCCGCGAGCGTCCGCAAGCGCTCGGCTGCATCATCGTCGTTACCGGCCTCGACATTCGCGAAATCCGCACGCTCTTTCCGTCCGTGCACGAGACGCTGTCGAAACCGGTGATTCCGAACCGTCTGCGGCAGGCCGTCCGCTCCTGCATGAGCGCGTAACGAACGATTGCTGGATGAATTGACGAACGAATCACGCATCCTTGCGCCGCCGTTCACGTTCGCGATCCCGCGCCGCGCACTTTTCACAAAGCGCCGACGCCTCGCTCATGCCCGGTCTCTACACTGCCTCGACTGGGACATACAGGACGCGGCCTCCTCCGGAAGCGTGTTGTATGAGAGAGAGCAGCAGGCGGTTGGAAGCGTGTCGCTTCCAACCGCCTGTTCTTTTTGTGGCGTGCTACAAAGGAAGGCGTCATGCCCCTCCGCTCGCCTCGCGTCCTGACCGCCATCGCGCTTTTCGTCGTCGCGCCGATCGGTGCGGCGGTCATCATCAGCGTCCTGCTGCTGTTCGGCGTCACCCCGCACCTCGTCTTTCTGCCCGGCTTCGCCGTGCGAAAGGCCCTCGGCTTCCACACCCCGAACGCGGTCGGCGTCCTGGTCACCCTCGCGGCCTGGTGGGCGATCATCGTGGTCGTCTGGCTCGTCGTGCGGCGGTTGTGGAGAAGGGCGTAATCAGACGACGGGATTTGTTTTTAGCCAGTCGCTGATGAGGAGGTAATTGTCGCCATACGTGAGTTGCGAGACGACGAGATTCTGTCGTTCGCACCACTCCGGAAGTTCGCGCATGAATTGGCCATAGCGCGCCGCGATGACGGCGCCACTTGGGATTCGACTGCCTTGCGTCGCGGCTGGCCCATTCAGCCAATTGCGCACCAGCTCAATCGCTCTGGAAGGCTTGTCCGAGTGCGCTTCGATATCCTGCCCGGCGATGTCGGAACAGAACTTCTGATAACGATACGGAGAGCGATCCAGCACGAGCGAACGCTTCGTGCGTTGCCCAACGTCGCCGAACTCTTTTGCGCCGAGGAAGAGTCCCAGTTCGAGCGGCATGTTGAAGCGGGGAAGGCGCGTCGCTCGATCGAGCTGCACCCGGGAAATGTCGTGAATGGCGTATTGCGAGCCTCGGATGATCCGGACGATTTTCTGAAAGCGGAGATCGCTCGAGTCCTGCACTTCGAGCGCTGAACGGGCGAAGAATCCGCAGTCATGGATCGCGAACATGATCGCGCGCAGCATCGGGAGATAGCGGCGATCGAACGGACAGTTGACGAAGACGCTCCGATCGTACGGCCAGTCGCTCACGCTATCGTTTCGCTTGTCTGGTGCTCGTGTTGGCCGCCTTAGCGGTTCTCTTTTTCCTTCGCGCTTCGCGAGCTTTGCGCTCGGCGATGATCTGAAGCAACGTCTCGTGCGCGAGCTTCGGATCGACGTTGTCCGGCTTCACCGGTGACGGAAGGATTTCACGCCATTTCATGCGGTCGAGAATAACATGCCGATCCGGAGAAGAGTGCCGCTGAAGAGCTGGCGCCGTACCATGAAATCCGTCTTTCTCCTGTGGCACATGAAGGAGTATCCCGATGGCTCCGACAGCAACATGCTGATCGGGGTCTACGAAACGCGGGCGGATGCTGAGCAGGCCATCGTTCGCGTCGGGAGCCAGCCCGGGTTCGTCGACATGCCGGAAGGATTCCTCATCGATGAGTACCCTTTGGGCAAGGACCACTGGACCCAAGGTTTCGTCCGCACCGAGTAGTCTCTTCCCTCATGTACAATCCGCCCTCTTTGAAGAGGAGAACCATGCGAAAGAACGCAATCATATTTATCTCGCTCGCGGTGTTGTCATTCGGACTTCTCGGCTGTCCGCCGAAGGAAGGTGGAGGCACCAGCACCAGCGCGGGAGGCGGGGACATCCTCGTCGGCGAATACGGATCGATGACCGGACCGCAGGCCACCTTCGGCCAGTCCACACACAACGGCATCATCATGGCCGCGGATGAAGTCAACGCCGCCGGCGGCATCAACGGACGCAAGATCAAGGTGCTGTCCGAGGATGACCAGTCCAAGCAGGAAGAAGCGGCGAACGCCGTCACCAAGCTGATCTCGCAGAACAACGTCATCGCCATTCTCGGCGAGGTCGCTTCCTCGGCATCGATCGCCGCGGCGCCGATCTGCCAGTCCAACAAGGTGCCGATGATCACGCCGTCGTCGACGAACGACGAAGTCACCCGCAAGGGCGACTACATCTTCCGCATCTGCTTCACCGACAGCTACCAGGGCGAGTACCAGGCCGTCTTCGCCGACGGCTGGTGCACGGCGAACAACAAGCCGAAGAACATCGCCATGCTCACCGACGTCAAGAGCGATTACTCGCAGGGGCTGGCCAAGGTGTTCAGCGCGAAGCTGGCCACGCTCGGCGGCACGATCGTCGGGACGCAGAGCTACGCGAACGGTGACAGCGATTTCCGCTCGCAGCTCACGGCCATCAAGGCCACCAATCCGTCGATCCTGTACGTTCCCGGCTACTACACCGACATCGGTCAGATCGCCATCCAGGCTCGCGACCTCGGCATCACGGCTCCGCTCCTCGGCGGTGACGGATGGGAGTCGCCCAAGCTGATCGAGATCGGCGGCAAGGCGCTCGAAGGCTGCTTCTACACGAACCATTACTTCTACGCCGACCCCTCGCCGGTCGTCAGCAGCTTCGTGCAGAAGTACAAGGAGCGCTACGGACAGATCCCCGACGCCCTGGCCGCCCTCGGCTACGACGCGATGAAGACGCTCGCCGATTCGATGAAACGCGCCGCGAAGCTCGATGGCCCGTCGATCCGCGACGCGATCGGCCAGACCAAGGGACTGGTCGGCGTCACCGGCACCATCAACATCGACGCGAACCGCAACGCAACGGGCAAGAAGCTCGTCATCGAGGAGATCAAGAACGGCCAGCTCACGTTGAAGGCCACCATCGATCCGGCCAAAGGCGGGAAGGTGGAAATGAACAACGCGCCCGCTCCGGCTCCGCCGACGTCCACTGCGCCTCCGGCCGCGAAGGCGACGTCGACCACGACCACGGGCTGACACGAAACTTTGTCTTTACAGGAAGGGGTCCGGCGGTTAGCGTTCGCCGGACCTTTTTTTGCGTAAGGGCCTTTGAATGCAGGAGATCCTCCAGAATCTGCTGAACGGGATTGCCGTCGGCGCGATTTACGCGCTGATCGCCCTCGGCTACACGATGGTTTACGGCATCCTGAAGCTGATCAACTTCGCCCACGGCGACGTCTTCATGCTCGGATCGTTCGTCGGCTTCTACGCCGGCGGATACGCTGCGCGGCACCTGCCGTCGTCCGGCGGCGCGCTCGGATGGGGCTACGCCGGGCTGGTGATGCTGACCGCGATGGTGGTCTGCGGGCTCTTCGGCTTCCTCAACGAACGTATCGCCTACCGGCCGCTGCGCAACGCGCCGAGGATCGCGTCGTTGATCACGGCCATCGGCGTGTCGTTTCTGCTCGAATACGGCGGCCAGTTCGTTTTCGGCGCCGATCCAAAGTTCTTCCCCACGCTCGTTGAGAAGCACCTCATCAACTTCGCCGGCGTGACCACGACCAATTACCAGGTCATCGTCCTGGTCGTGGCCGTGATCTTCATGGCCTTGCTGCAGTACATCATCTACGGCACGAAGTTCGGCCGGGCCATGCGCGCGGTTTCGTACAACTTCGAGACGGCGTCGCTGATGGGCATCCCGACCGACCGCGTGATCTCGATGACGTTCATCATCGGTTCGGTGCTCGCGGCGGTGGCCGGGATTCTCTACGGACTCTCGTATCCGAAGATCGATCCGCTGATGGGCATCATGCCCGGACTGAAGGCGTTCATCGCCGCTGTCCTCGGCGGTATCGGTAACGTGCCGGGCGCGGTGGTAGGCGGCTTGATCATCGGCATCATCGAATCGTTCGTCGGCGGCAGCCAGTTCTCGAACTACCGCGACGCCATCGCCTTCATCATCCTGATCGCGATCCTGCTGTTCCGGCCGTCCGGATTGTTCGGCAAGTACCAGGCGGAGAAGGTTTGATGGCGACGCGCGCGCTGCCATGGTGGCTCCGCGACTTTCTCTGGCTGGCCCTTTTCGTCGCGGTCCTGATCGGGCTTGCGTACGGACTCGAGGCCATTCCGATCGCCGGCATCGCGTACTACAACCGCATCCTCGTGATCATGGGGATCAACATCACGCTGGCGGTGTCGCTGAACATCATCAACGGACACGCCGGACAGTTCTCCCTCGGCCACGCCGGATTCATGGCCGTCGGCGCGTATTTTTCCGCCTATCTGACCTTCTACCACTTCGCTCCGCGCCTCGAGAAAATGCCCGAGGGGACGGAGCAGTGGTTGATGCAGAACGTGTATCTGGTCGTCGCGGTGCTCTGCGGCGGACTGCTGGCGGCGCTGGCTGGATACGTGGTCGGACTTCCGTCGCTGCGGTTGCGCGGCGACTATCTGGCCATCGTCACGCTCGGATTCGGCGAAATCATCCGCGTGCTCATCCTGAACATCGACAAGATCGGCGCGGCGCGCGGCTTCAGCGGCATTCCGCACTGGAGCAACTTCTTCTGGGTCTTTCTAGTGGCCGGATTGACGATCGTGATTTCGTGGCGGCTCGTCGGCTCCTCCGTCGGCCGCGCGTTTCTGGCCGTGCGCGAAGATCAGATCGCCGCGGAGGCCATGGGCGTCGACACGACGCGCTACAAGGTCAAGGCGTTCGTCATCGGCTCATTTCTCGCCGGTGTGGCAGGCGGGTTGTACGCGCACTACATGATGTATCTCAACCCGCAGATGTTCATGTTCGTGAAGTCGTTCGAAGTCGTGGCCATGGTCGTCCTCGGCGGACTCGGATCGATCAGCGGCTCCGTCGTCGCGGCGATCATCCTCACGTTCCTCCCCGAGGGGCTGCGCTCGGTGAAGGACTACATGCCGGGCGGCCGCGATCCACGCATGGTCATCTACTCGATCATGCTCATCGTGTTGATGCTGACTCGGCCGCAGGGATTGCTCGGTCGGCGCGAGTTGTGGCAGGTACTGCGGCGGCGAAAAGATTCGGCACCAAACAAAACTGACGAAGGCTCCGCTCCGGTTTCGTGATGGCTAACGGAAACGCTCTGGATGTCTAACGGTAACGCTCTGCTTGACGCGCAAGACGTAACGATCCGCTTCGGCGGATTGACGGCGGTGTCGCATTTCAATCTCGCCATTCAGCCGCACGAGCTGGTCGGCCTGATCGGTCCGAACGGCGCCGGCAAGACCACCGTCTTCAACATGCTCACCGGCGTTTACAAACCGACCGAGGGGCAGATCCACGTCGGCGGCGTCTCGACGCACGAGTTCAAGCCGTACCAGATCAGCGCCCTCGGTGTGGCGCGCACGTTTCAGAACATCCGGCTTTTCAAAGAGCTGTCGGTGCTCGACAACGTGAAGATCGGCGGCCATATCCACTACAAATACTCCGGCACCTCGGCGGTGCTGCACACGAATCGCTTTCATGCTGCCGAGGAGGCAGCGGAAGTTGATGCGCTCGATCTTCTGAAGATCTTCGGACTCGAATCTCGCGCCGAGTACTACGCCAAGAACCTTCCGTATGGCGATCAGCGGCGTCTCGAAATCGCGCGCGCGCTTGCGGCGCGTCCGAAGCTGCTGCTGCTCGACGAGCCGGCCGCGGGGCTCAACGATCGCGAGACGCTCGATCTCATGGAAACGATTCACGCCATCCGCGACCGCTTTGACATCGCCATCCTCCTCATCGAACACAACATGGAACTGGTGATGGGCATCTGCGAACGGATCATCGTTCTCAGCTTCGGCAAGACGATCGCGCAGGGAACGCCCGAGGAAGTTCGCGCGAATCCCGTTGTGATCGAGGCGTACCTCGGCGAACCGGCGGAGGCGGCCGGCGTATGACGTCGCTCCTCAGCGTCAGCAATCTCGAAGTCGCATACGGAAACATCCCGGCGCTGCGCGGCATCGATCTGTCCGTGAACAGAGGTGAGATCGTCACGCTGATCGGTGCGAACGGCGCCGGCAAGACGACGACGCTGCGCACGATCTCCGGACTGCTCAAGCCGAGGACCGGCGAGGTGACGTACGACGGCCGCGCGATCACCGGCATCAAGCCGCACGTGATCACGGCGATGGGCGTTTCGCACGTCCCCGAGGGGCGCGGAATCTTCGCGAACCTGACCGTCAACGACAACCTGGAACTCGGCGCGTACCTGCGCAAAGACAAGATCAAGCAGAGCGAATACGAGCGGATCTTCACGCTCTTCCCCGTCCTCAAAGAGCGCATCAAGCAGAGCGCGGGAACACTTTCCGGCGGCGAGCAGCAGATGCTGGCCATCTCCCGCGCGCTGATGTCGAAGCCGCAAGTTCTCCTCCTCGACGAGCCCAGCCTCGGACTCGCGCCGCAAATGGTGCAGACGATTTTCCGCGTCATCAAAGAGATCAATGCCGAGGGGACGACCATTCTCCTCGTTGAACAGAACGCGCACATGGCCCTCGTCACCGCCCATCGCGGCTACGTGATGGAAACCGGCCGCATCGTCCTCACCGACGACACGAAAGCGCTGCTGAGCAGCGATCGCATCAAGAAGGCGTATTTGGGCGGGTGATGTGGCACAGACACTCTTGTCTGTGTAATGCGCACCGCCCTTGCACTGGCCTCCGGCAGTAAGGAGGACCAATGTACGCATTCAAAACGGCAGTGCTCGGCATGCTGGTCGCTGTGTCGCTATCGGCGCAGACGACCGATCTGGACCGCGCACAACAGGCGCTCGCGGCGGCGGATATGGCGGGCGCGGGAGCGTTCGCGAAGACGCTGTACGACGACGCCGCCTATCGCGCGCGGTTCGCGCAGGAAAACTGGAACGCCAGCAAGGAATCGCTGCGGAACGAGGCGCACATGCGCGCCATCGAAGCGACGGTTGCGGCGCAGGCTGCGGCCGCAAAAGCGCGCTGGCTCAGCACCAATGCGGCCATTCATGGCCTGCAGAGCGACATCGGGCGCTTCGGCGGAACGTCGAACGTGACATTGCTCGCCGAAGAGTCGCCGACGATTCCGATCAATCACGGTGCGACGACGAAGGAGCGCATTGCGGCGGCGCAGTACGCCGTCGATCAGGCCAAGGTCGCCGGCGCGCTCGACACGGTTCCCGACAACGAGATCAAGATCGCCGAGGGCTACATCGACAGTGCAAAGCGGGTATCGAAAGGATCGACGAACAGTGATCCCGCCGATCATCTCGCGTATCGCGCGGAGATGATCGGGCGGCGTGCGTTCTATCTCGCGCGGCTCGCGCAATCGAACAAGGTCATGCCCGGATTGCAGCTCGATCGCACGCGGCTCGCGCAGGCGGCCAGCGAACGTCAGGCCGCCGCCGATCGCGCGCAGCGGGAAATCGCGGAGCGCCGCGCCATCGAACTGCAGCAGCAGTTGGCCAATGAGCAGTCGAATCGGGCGGCGCAGTCCGCCGAGTTGGAGCGGTTGCGGCAGCAGATCGACGAGAACCGCCGCGCTGCACAGGCGCAGATCGAAGCCGACCGGCAGGCGCGCATCGCCGCCGAGCGGCAACTCGAAGAGGCATACGGCAAGTACACGACCACCATCACCACCGCAGCTCCCTCGGATGTCGACGCGATGCGCCGGCAGATCGAAGATCAGCAGCTCGCGCTGCGCACGATTCAGGAACGCGAGCGCGCCAATGCCGAGGCCATGCAGGCGGACATCGCGCGTCTGCGCAGCGACCTCACCGCCGCGCAGCAGACGGGCAATCTGAGCGCAGACGTTCTCGCGCAACGGCAGGCCGACATCCTGGCGCGGCAGCAGCAGCTCGATACGCTGCGGCAGTCGCTGGAAGCCGAGGCGGCCGCGCGGGCGCAGCGCGACAAGCAGGAGCAGGAAGCGATCGCCGCGGCGCAGGCGCGCCGTCAGCAGGCCGACGCCGAGGCGGCCGCGTTGAGGGCGCAGGCGGAGAGCGCCGCGCAGCAGGCGCAGGCCGCAAACGCGGCGGCGCAGCAAGCGCACGCGCAAGCGGAACAAGCCAATGTCCAGGCGCAGCAGGCCCAGGCCGCGGCGCAGTCGGCGCAGGCGCAGCTCGAGGAAACGCGCCGCCAGCTCGCGGCCAGCGACGCCGAGACGCGCCGCCTGCGGATTCAGAACGAGCTCTCGCGAATCGCGACGACGCGCAGCGAACAGCGCGGACTCATCGTCACGCTCAACGGCGGAATCCTCTTCGACACCGGCAAGACCGCGCTGAAGCCGGGCGCGAAATCAACGCTGTCGAAAATCGCCAAGCAGTTGCAGACCGATCCGTCGCTGAAGATCGCCGTGGAAGGCCACACCGACAACGTCGGCGGCACAGCCATGAATCAGACGCTGTCAGAGAAGCGCGCCAACGCCGTGCGCGATTACCTCGTCTCCGCCGGCATCTCCGGCGACCACATCACCGCCGACGGCAAAGGCGAAGAGTCGCCCATCGCGACGAACAAAACCGCCGCCGGGCGGCAGCAGAACCGCCGCGTGGAGCTGGTGATTACGCAGTAAGTGTCGAATCGAGACCGCCGTCGATGCGGCGGCGGTCTCATGGCCCAGGCGCGAACGAATTCAGTGGGCCGCGTGCCGGCGCACGCAGTTTGCCGCCGGCGTGCAAGGCGCGCCGTTGACGACATAGTCGAGTTTGAAGGAGGTCGACACTGGATCGAGGTCGGCGTTGCCGTTGTAGGTCGCCGAATACGAATGAAAGCCTGCTGCCGGTTGAACGGTGATTTTCGCCACACCACTGCCGCTAACCGTGACCGTGCCGATGTCCCTGTCGAAATCGTGGAACGTTACCGTGCTGCCATTCGGGCTCACAGAGGCTGAGATGCTTGCCTGCAGCGTGAGGCTCTGGCCCGCGGCGAGTGGAGAAGCGGGAGAGGAAGAGAGAAAGATCGTGGCGATCGCTTTGGTCACCAGTACATCCACGGTGATCGAGCCGGGCGTGTAATTCACGTCGCCTGAGTAATCCAACGTCAGGGTATGTGTGCCGACGATGGCAAAGCGATAGTTCCTGAGAGCCGGCTCTGCCGTGCTGTAGGGGCCTGAAAAGAGAACCGTACTTCCGTCCTTGATGGTGATCGTGCCGGTCGGCACCGTGATCGACGTCTGCTTCGGGGAGATGACGGCCTGGATGGTCACCGGTTGCTGCTGCTGTACCGGTGCGAAAAGAATCTTCAGCGCGAGTTGGGAGTCGAGCTTCTGGGTGGGTAAGGTGATGGTGGCCGATTTGGCCGGAAAAACGTCATCGCCGACATACGAAGCGGTGATGGCGTGGTCACCCAGCGTCAGCGGCGTCCATGTGAGAGATGCGGTCCCGGCGTTCCAGGGAGCGAAGCCGGCAAAGACGCCGTCGACGTCGACGCGGATTCCGCCCGACAAAACGAAATTCGCCGGCGTCGAAGTGGTCGCGGTGACCTTCACGCCTTCCCCGGGGTGCAGTAGCAAGAGGGAGGTGGACTCCGTGAACGTCAGCGGCGTCGTGCTGCTGGCCGCTGTGCGCGTGAGAAGCGCATTCACGGCAGAGTTCTGCGGGTCGAGCAGCAGAAGGTCCGCGGAACCGTTGCCGTCGACGTCCGCGGCGGCGAGGTCGTTCCAGGTGCGCGAGAGGACACAGGGAACGATGGCACGGAAGGTTCCGTCGCCTTTGCCGAGCATGACCTGATTCTGGAACGCGAGATCGAGGTTGCCGTCGCCGTCGAAATCAGCAGTGACGGCTTGCGCCACGAATGCTCCACTCGGTAATCCGTCGACCAGGAAGTCGGGGGAATCGGTGAACGTGCCGTCGCCTTTGCCCAGCCTCATGCGGATTCTGCTGCCGTAGAGCTCTTCGACCAGATCGGCTTTGCCGTCCTTGTTGAAGTCGCCGACGGCAAGAGCGCCGAGCGTGTTGGTGATGCTCGTACCGGCCGTGAAGCCGCCGCTTCCGTTGCTGCGTAAGATCCTGTAGCCGTTGGAGAGGTCGTTGCTTGCGAAATCAAGCCGGCCGTCGCCGTCAAAGTCGGCGATCTGCGCGGGATTTCCAGGCAGCGCCACCGGCGCGGCGAAGGTGCCATCGCCCTTGCCGAGGAGAAGCTGGCCGGTCGAGTCCCAGCGAGAGAGCACGGCGTCCAGCTTTCCGTCGCCGTTCATATCCGCGAGTGTGAGATGGAAGTAGGTGCTTGCGGCGGTGGCGGCGGAGGAATGGAACGTTCCGTCGCCGTTGCCGAGATAGGTCCACACCTTGGAGCCGGCGACGACGATGTCCGCTTTGGCGTCGCCGTTCACGTCGCCCGTCGCGAATGCCAGGGGAGTGTCGACGCCAGTCGGGAGCGCAAGCGGCCGAGGCGGACCGAATCCGCCGTCGCCACTGTTGAGCATGACGATGAGTCCGTCTTTCCTCGATACGACGTCGGGTTTTCCATCTCCGTCAAAGTCGGCAACCGAAATCCCCAGGAAGTCTGACGGCGTGAAGCTGCCGGTGGGATTGGTACCCATGAAGCTCTTCCGATAGCCGACCAGGGAGCCGTCTCCGTTGCCGTGAAGGAACGCCAGGCCCGGATACGTCCCTGCCAGAACATCCAAATGATGATCGCCGTCGAAGTCAGCGATCGCCAGGGTGGTTGAGCCTGCGACGTACGCGCGAACCGCGAACGTGCCGTCGCCGTTGCCGCGCATCACCGTCACGAGGTCATTGCCGGCATAGACGATGTCCAGATTGCCATCACCGTCGAAATCGATACAGATCCCGCGAGTCGTTTGGCCAATGTTGTATGGCGCGCCCTTCGAGAACGTTGCGTTGCCATTCCCGAAATAGACGGCGTTGGTGTCCCCTGACGACATGAAATCAAGTTTTCCGTCCCGATTGAAATCGCCGACGACAGCGCTGCGGCCGGCGAAGTTCTCGATGAAAGTTGGGGCATTGAAGCTGCCGTCCCCGTTGCCAGTGGCGATCCGTTGGCCGATGGACGATGACTCGATGACGTCAGTGCGCCCATCGCCGTTGAAATCGCCGACGGCGATATCGCTCATCGCCTCGAGGTAGGGACCGGGCTGGCTGATGCCGTTGGCGAACGTTCCATCGCCGTTGCCTCGGAATGTAACCAGCGGCGTCTCAAAACTGCCGACAGAAGGCGCCGCGGCGACGAGATCAAGTTTCCCGTCGCCGTTCAGATCTGTCAGGACGAGAGGCATTCGAGCGCCGATGTTTGCCGCGCTGCTGGATGAGCGAAGCGTGAACGAGCCGTCGCTATTGCCACGATAGGTATCGAGCTCGTGGAAGTCACCGTTCAGAACGACATCGACGTTGCCGTCACCGTCGAGATCGGCGACGGCAATCGAGGCTGCCGAGGGGATCGGCGTCTTCACGGCAGCGCGAAAGGTGCCGTCGCCATTGCCGAACAGCGTGATCAACGAAGAGGTGCCGTTCGCCCCGAATACCTGCAGCAGAATCGCATCCGGCTTGCCGTCGTGATTGACGTCGGCCGTTTTCATATCCGCGACGGAGCCGCCGCCGAAGCCGATCATCGCGTTACGGAAGAGCGACTGCTCGGCGGCGAGCGGCGCGCAGACGAGTACTGCGATGACAAGGGGGAGCGCGCGTTTCATTGGACGACGTACAACGTGTCACAGCCTGAAACCTTCCCCCTCCTCGGACGTTAATGCTGGCAGCAACAACGAATCGAGGAGCGTCCTATGAGCGGGAAGCGCAAGAAGAAACTCGCGGTGTGGTCGATCATCGTCCTCGCGGTCGCGATCGTCATCACGTTCGTGGCCATGAAGGCGACCGGAAAGAAGCCGGAGGCCAAGCTGCCGGTGAAAGTCGGCAAGGCGGAAGTCGCCGACATCCAGGTGAAGGTCACCGAGGTCGGCAACGTGCAGCCCGAGGTCAAGGTTGACGTGAAGAGCGTCGTGTCGGGCAAGGTCACCGAGATCCTGCACCGCGACGGCGATCAGGTGAAGCGCGGCGAGACGCTGGCGCGCATCGAGCCCGATCTGAACCAGGCGCAGTCGATCGCCGACGTCAAGAACGCGCTGACCGCGTCGAAGATCCGCTACGACCAGGCCAAGAAAAATTTCGAATCGGATCACAGCCTCTTCGAATCCGGACTTCTCGCCGGCAAACAGAATCGCGACTCCGAGGCCGAGTATCTGGCGGCCAAGCAGGAGTACGAGAAGACTGAGGAGAAGTACAACATCGTCGAGCGCAGCGGCATCCCCATCGCGCAGGCGGTCAACAAGTTCCAGGGATCGAACGTCGTCGCGCCGATGGACGGCGTGGTGTTGACCAAGAACGTCGAGATCGGCGAGTCGATCACCAGTGGCGTGTCGTCGTTCAACGCCGGCACGGTGCTCTTCAGCGTCGCAGACGTCTCGAAGATGATCGTCAAAGCGGGCGTGAACGAAGTCGACATCGGCAAGATCAAGGTCGGCATGCCGGTCAAGGTCTCGCTCGATGCCTATCCGAAGATCTCCTTCGCCGGCCGCATCGACCGCATCGCGCCGGCCGTGCGCGTCGACGACAAAGTGCGCGTGTTCGACGTCGAGATCCGTCTCGACGCGCAGGGCCGCGAGCTGCGCTCGGGCATGACCGCGAACATCGAAGTGAACGGCGAGCGGAAGGACAAAGTGCTCACGGTTCCCGTCGAGTCGGTCTTCCAGCGCGACGGCGTGGAGCTGGTGTTCGTGAAGAAGAAGCTCGACCCGAACACCGTCCCGACCAAGGACGTGAAGAAGGAAGGGCAGGCGCCCGACAAGGACGGTTGGAAGAAGTTCTTCGACAAGCGGACCATCGTCACCGGCCTCTCCGACAACTCGCGCGTCGAGGTCGTGTCGGGCCTGAAGGCGGGCGAGGAAGTCGCGCTCGAAGATCCGACGCTGCCTGCGGATAAGAAGAAGGAAGACAACGACGATTAGCAAAGGGCTGTCGGCTCTCGGGTGTCGGGAGCTACAGCCGGCCACCATTGCATCCATCCCGACAGCCGACAGCCGAGAGCCAAGACAATGAGCGCACTACTCCAATACGAAGAGCCGCAGACGGCATCACGCAAAGCTCTCATCCAGCTCGACGAGATCACCAAGATCTACGATTCCGGCGAGAACGCGGTGCAGGCGTTGCGCGGCGTCGACGTCGCCATCGAGAAGGGTGAATTCGTGGCCATCATCGGCCCGTCCGGCTCCGGCAAATCGACGCTGATGCACATCCTCGGATGCCTCGACACGCCGACGACCGGCAAGTACTGGCTGGACGGCGAAGACGTGGCTGAAATGTCGGCGCGCGCGCTGGCCCGCGTCCGCAATCAGAAAATCGGATTCGTGTTTCAGACCTTCAACCTGCTGCCGCGCGCGTCGATCCTCAAGAACGTCGAGCTGCCGCTGCTCTACGCCGGCGTCGGACGCGACGAGCGCCGCGAGCGCGCCTTCAAGGCGCTGCAGCGCGTCGGCCTGGAGAAGCGCGCCAAGCATCGTCCGAACGAGCTCTCCGGCGGCCAGCGACAGCGCGTGGCCATCGCCCGCGCGCTGGTTAACGATCCATCGCTGATTCTCGCGGACGAGCCGACCGGCAATCTCGATCAGAAAACGGGATCCGACATCATCGCCATCTTCGAAGAGCTGGCCGCGCACGACGAGACGATCGTCCTGGTCACGCACGATCCCGCCATCGCCGGCCGCACGCAGCGGCGGATCACGTTAGTGGATGGAGAAATCGTCGACGGAGAGACAGTGGATTAGCTGGATTAGAGGTTTTCCTAATCTACTAATCACTAATCTACTAATCGACTACAACACCATGATCCTTCTCGAATCCATCCTCGACGGCATCCGCGACATCAAGGACCATTTCGGCCGCACGATGCTGCAGCTCGTCGGGATCATCCTCGGCGCGGGCTCGATCGTGGCCACGTTCTCGCTTTCTGTGGCCGGCAAGTCGGCGGCGATGAACTACTACAAAATCTCCGGCGGCATCCAGAAGATCTCCGTTTTCGATAAGCCGACAGGCAAGGTCACGCTGGACGCGAAAGCGCTGGCGTCGAAGGGCCTCACGTATCACGACGCGCTGGCGCTGAAGCGGGACGGCAAAGAGATCGATCTCGTGTCGCCCGTCGCCAACGAGAACATGACCCTTCGTTATCGGGACATCGAGAAGCCGCGCAGCATCATGGGCGTCACGCCGGCCTACTCGCCGATGAACGATTTCCGCGCCGGTTCCGGACGTTTCATCACCGACAACGATCTCGCCACGGCCGCACGCGTGGTGGTCCTCGGCACGGAGCGCGCGCAGGAGTTTTTCGGCAGCGACGATCCCATCGGCAAGACCATGTCCATCAACGGCACCGGCTATCTCGTGGTCGGCGTGATGGAGGAGAAGTACTTCAGCTTCGACCACAAGCGCAACGTGATGCGCTGGCTGAACCGTCAGATCTACATTCCGCTGACGACGTTCGTGACGCGCAAAGGGGAGCCGCTGGAGCGCGGCAAAGTGAGCTTCATGCATGTGCGCATGAAGGACGTAAAGCGGAATCAGGAAGCGGTCGATGAGATCAAATCCATCCTGTTGCGCGAGCACGGCACGAAGGATTACGAGGTCTTCTCGCGCGTGGCGAACCTCCGCCGCAACGAGCAGAACAACAAGATGTACGACATGACCTTCATGATCTGCGGGATCATCTCGCTCCTCGTCGGCGGCATCGTGGTCATGAACATCCAACTGGCGTCGTTCAACGAACGCGTGCGCGAAGTGGGCACGCGCAAAGCGGTCGGCGCATCGCCGGCGCAGATCTTCTTTCAGTTTCTGTCCGAAACGATCCTCGTCTCCATCGTCGGAGGATTCCTCGGAATCGTCGTCGGCAAGTTCTTCTGTCAGGGCATCGCCGCTCTGACGCGCGATCCCGCCGAGATCACCGTCGGCACCGCGGTCTGGGCTATCGTTTTCGCCGCCGGCACCGGACTGGTGTTCGGGATGTACCCGGCCATCCGTGCGTCCCGTTTGAATCCGATCGAAGCGTTGAGGGCGGAATAGTGGATTAGTCGATTAGTAGATTAGGAGGTCGCGCTCGCTGCCCACATTGTTTTCCTAATCTACTAATCCACTAATCCACTCAAACAACAAGCACAGAACCACGTACACAAAAACCTATGCAACTCCTCGAATCCGTCCGCACCAGTCTCGAAGAAGTGAAGGGGCACCCGCTCCGCTCGTTCTTCACGCTCATCGGCGTCATCCTCGGCACGCTGGCGATCGTGGTGGTGATGTCGGTGCTCGACGGCGTAGGCCGCGCCGTGTGGAGCGGCATGGAAGACCTCGGACTGGACGGCGTCCTGGTGATGTCGCAACGCAAGCCGAGCGACGCGGTGGAGCGCGCCAAGGCGCATCTCTCGCACGGCCTGCGCGTCGAGGATCAGAAGTACTTCGAAGGCAGCAGCCTGATTTCGTCGATCGGTCCGGTCGGCGAGACGCGCGCGGTCGTCACCGCCGGCCGCGTCACGCGCCGCATCGACGTCTACGGAATCACGCCGGCGTTCGTTGCCATCAAGGGACGCAAGACCAGCGCCGGACGTTTCCTCGGCGAGAGCGACGTCGACTCGAAGAAGCCGGTCTGCATTCTCGGATTCAAGTTGAAAGAACAACTCTTCGGCGGCGATGAGGCGGTCGGCCAGCAGGTCAGCGTCGGCGGACGCCGCCTCACCGTCATCGGCGTCGGCACCAAGTTCAACATGCAGTTCGTCAATGACGACGACATGCGCAAGGAGACCGGCGGCGTCTACATCCCGTTCACCGTCTACCAGGACATGTTCGGCCGCGCCAACGCGATCTCCTACATGCTGGCCAAGGCCGACGATCCGGAGAAGAGCATCGACGCCGAAGATGAAGCAGCCGGCATCGTGGCCCACGCACACAACAACATCCACGACGTGCGCGTCGAGAACGTCGGCAAAGAAATCCTCAAGGAGCGCGGCAACATCGTGCGCATTCTGCGCAACTGGCGCATCGTCTTCTTCTCGATCGCCGGCATCTCCCTGCTCATCGGCGGCGTCGGCATCTTCTCGGTGTTGAAGATTTCGATTTCCGAGCGCTTGTTCGAAATCGGACTGCGCAAGTCGATCGGCGCGGGCGACGGCGAGATCTTCATGCAGTTCCTGATCGAAGCGGTGACGCTCTCCGTCGTCGGCGCCGCGATCGGCTGCGCGGCCGGCATCATCGTGGTGAAAGTGATCTCCGGATTCTTCCCCGCCGGCCTGCCGGTGTCGCTCTTCGGCTTGTCGGTCGCCAGCGGCTTCGCGGTCTCCATGGGATTGCTGGCGGGCTTGTACCCGTCGATCACCGCATCGAGGATGCAGCCGGTCGAGGCATTGCGGTCGTAAGCCGCTTCATCTCTGTGCCTCTGTGGTTCAAACGGTTTTCGCCAGCCGATCCAACGCCGGCCCCGTCAAACGGAACGTGTGCCACTCGTCCATCTTGCGCGCGCCGAGCGATTCGTAGAACAGGATCGACGGCTCGTTCCAGTCGAGGACGGCCCAATCCACCCGTCCGCACTTTCGTTCGATCGCGATCTGCGCCAGACGCGCAAGCAGCGCCTTGCCGTAGCCGCGTCCGCGATACTCCGGCTTCACGAAGAGATCCTCGAGGTAGATGCCCGGCTGCGCGAGGAACGTCGAGTAGTTGTGGAAGAAAAGCGCGAAGCCGACCGCCGTTCCATCCTCCTCCGCGATGATCACCTCGGCGTATCGCGGGCTGCCGAAGAGCGTCGCCTGCAACTGTTCCTCGGTCGCCACCACGAGATGCGCCAGCTTCTCGTAGTCGGCCAGCGCGCGGATGAACTGCTGGATCTGCGGGACATCGGATTCATTCGCTTCACGGATTTCGAAGGTCATGGTGCGTGCGATGATAGCTGCGATGCGCAACTGGATGCTGCTCGCCGCGATCGTGATTTCGATGACCGTTTCCGCGCAGCCGAAGCGCGATGTGCAACCGCCCGCGAAACGCCACTTCGAAGTCAACGTGACTCCCGAAATGATCCGCCACAGCCGGATCTACGACGTCCTCTACTTCGTAGATTTCGCCTACGGCATCGGCGTCCTCGTCCTCATCCTCGGCACCGGTTGGTCCTCACGCATGCGCGCGTTCGCGTCGCGGCACGTACGGTGGCCGTTCGTCGCGGCGATGCTTTACTTCGTCCTGCTCTCGATCGCGACGGCGATCCTCACGTTCCCGCTCGATCTCTACGGCGGCTTTATCGTTCCGCATCAGTTCGATCTCACGAACCAGAGTTTCGCCGCGTGGATGGGCGACTTCGGCAAAGCGCTCGCAGTGAACCTGGTCATCTTCGCGCCGATCGCCGCAGTGGCGCTGATCCTCATCCGCCGCATCCGCCGCTGGTGGCTCGCGCTCTGGATCGGATCGATTCCGCTCATCATCCTCGGCGTCCTGGCGCAACCGTTGATCATCGATCCGCTCTTCAACAATTTCCAGCCGCTGCGCGACGCGTCTCTGCGCCAGGCGTTGCTCGAAGAAGCGTCGCGCGCCGGCATCGAAAATAAGCGCGTTTACGAGGTCGACAAATCGAAGCAGACCAAAGAGATGAACGCCTACGTCACCGGCATTGGTCCGTCGGCGCGCATCGTCATGTGGGACACGCTGCTCGCCAAACTCGATCGCGACGAAATTCTCGCGGTGATGGGCCACGAGATGGGCCACTACGTTCTCAAGCATCTCTGGAAGGGCATCGCCTTCACCATCGCCATCACGTTTTTCGGCTTCTTCATCGCGCAGCGTCTCTTCGAATGGGGTCTTGCGCGTTGGGGTGCGGGTTGGAGGATTGATGGCCGCGCCGATGCGGCTGCGATTCCGTGGCTGCTCGCCGTCAGCAGCATCCTCGCGTTTCTGCTATCGCCCGTTTACTCCGGCTACTCGCGTCACGTCGAACATCAGGCGGACGTTTTCGGATTGGAGTTGACGCACCTGAACGAGGCCATGGCCAGCTCCTTCGTGAAGTTCGCCGAGGATTCGAAGGCAGATCCGAGGCCGCCGAGGTTCATTGAATGGTGGCGGTATTCGCATCCGTCGCTCGGCCGCCGCATCGACTTCGTGCTCGCGTACAAGCCGTGGGAGCGGACATCTGCGGATCAGAAGCGATCCGCAGATGTCGCAGAGGTTACGCAGATGAAGTCCGCTACCTATTCGTCGCCACCGTCTCGTGCGACAGGTTCTGCGCGTCGCTGATCATCGTCAGGAAATCGTGGCGGTAGCCTTCGAAATCGCGGCCGAGCGATTTGTGCGCAAGCATGCGGACCTCGTCGTAAGTCGCGTCGCCTTTGAACTTCGAATCGCGCAGAAGCATGCCGAGCTCCGCGACGGCTGACGCGAATCGCAGATTGTCCGACGCCGCGGTCACGTCGGCGTGGTTGTCGTTGACCGTGTACGTCAACAGCTTCGACGTATCGCCCTCGGGTTCCTTGTAGCGCAGCTTGAGTGTCAGAAGTTCCGGCGACGCCGCGGTAACTTTGGTGGTCTGGTACTTCAGCGGATCGACGCTCGCGGTGCCGGCGTCATCGCCCGGCATCACCAGCTCGTACAGCGCGGTGACCGAATGCCCGGCGCCGATGTCGCCCGCATCCTTCGCGTCGTTGTTGAAGTCCTCCTTGCGCAGCAGGCGATTCTCGTAACCGATCAAACGGTACGAGGCCACCTTCGTGGGATTAAATTCGATCTGCAGCTTCACGTCCTTCGCGATCGTGAAGAGCGTCGCGCCCATTTCCGACACCAGCACCTTGCGCGCCTCGGAAAGGCTGTCGACGTACGCGTAGTTGCCGTTGCCCTTGTCGGCCAGCAGCTCCATCTTCGAATCCTTGATGTTGCCGGTGCCGAATCCGAGGACGGTGAGGAAAATGCGGTCTTTGCGTTTGGATTCGATGAGCTGTTCCAGCTCGCCGTCGCTCGATGCGCCGACGTTGAAATCGCCGTCGGTGGCCAGGATGACGCGGTTGTTGCCGCCGTCGATGAAGTTGTCTTTCGCCACTTCGTACGCGAGCTTGATGCCCGCGCCGCCGGCAGTAGACCCGCCCGCTTCGAGCGACTGGATGGCGGACAGGATCGTTCCCTTGTCGGAGCCGGGCGTCGACGGCAGCACGAGTCCGGCGTTGCCGGCGTAGACGACGATGGCCACGCGATCCTTGGGCCGGAGCTGATTCACGAGCAGCTCCAGCCCTTCCTTCACCAGCGGCAGTTTGTCGGGCGACATCATCGAACCGGAGACATCGATGAGGAACGTGAGATTGTTGGCCGGCAGATCGGCGGTCTTCATGCGCCGTCCCTGCAGTCCAACCAGCAGCACGCGATGGCGCTCGTTCCACGGACACGACGCAACCTCGGTCGTCACCGAGAACGGCTGCGCGCCGGACGGATCGGGATAGTCATAGGTAAAGTAGTTGACCATCTCCTCAATGCGCACGGCGTCGCGCGGCGGGCGCTGCCCGTCGCGCAGGAAGCGCCGGATATTGCTGTACGCGGCGCGATCGACGTCGACGGAAAACGTGGAGAGCGGATTCTCAGCGACGGAGAGGAACTCGTTCTCGACGATCCGTCCGTACTCCTCGGTGTTGAAGTTCGATTGAGCGGCGTCAATCGCCATCGGTGCGGGACTGGTCCCGATCATGCCTCCGGCGATGCCGCCCACCACTCCGCCTTCGACGCCGCCGTAAACCGTTTTTGCAGCGCTCGGCGGCGGAGGCGGCGTCATCATCGCGGACGGCGGCATCTCCTTCGGCTGTGGCGCATTGCGCCCGAGCGGCGGCGGCGCGAGCGCAGCGGTATCCGGCTTCATCTCGCTCTTGCACGAGACGAGCGCCAAAAGTGTGAATAGAACCGCGGACAGGATGAGCACAACTCCATCGAGCGCGGATCGGATCTGTCGATTTCGCATGATGTCTTCCTCCATATCGAGCCGTTGGACACGACGTGGAGCGGGATGGAAACCGCGATTCCTATTTTCGCCGCGAGTGATGCGCCGGCTTCGGTACCTGCATCGGCGCGCGCACCGGCGCCGCCGATTTTTGCGGCCGCGGTCCGGGATCGCTCATGCCGAACACGCGCATCTTCACACCCGAGGACGCGTACGCGCCGTACGCGAGCTCGCGATTGATGAAGAGCGCGTCAGGCGACCGATAGACGTTGCCGTTCTCGATGTACACGTACGAGCCGGTCAACTTCTCGGTGAGGTAATCGCGCACGGCCTGTTCATCCTCGGCCGGTATGGCGACGTTGGCCAGGTGAATGACTTCCGTGTTGCCGCCGATACGTTCGACGACGATCGTGCGGCTGTCGATCACTTTGGAGAAGCGCGCCATCGGATTGGCGGCCATCAACGAATGGGAGATCACAACGAGAAACACGCAAAGAATGAAACGTTTCATAGCAATTTTGCGTGGTGCGGGAAAGACGGAGAGGCAACCGCGCAGGAAGGCGGTCTCGGTGGGAGGCCGGACGTTAACACACGTGTGCGATACTGTGCAACGGTATGCCGGGGCGGGAGGGGAAGCGCGGTTTGACGCGGCGAACGGATTCGTTCAAGACGGTCGCCCTCCTGATGCTTATCCCCGTCGGCGGCATCGTCCTCTTCTTCGCCTGGAGTTTCCTGCACAACGCGCTCGCGCTGCTGCACCGCGCGCCGCATTCCGAGGCCTCGGTGCTCACGACTCCGACGCATCGCGGCGACATCGTCCTGATCCTCGACGACGTCGGCTTCGATCATCAGCCGCTCGACTCGGCGATGACGATCGATCCGAATGTGAATTTCGCCGTGCTGCCGAACGGCAAGCGCTCGATGGAGTTCGCCTCGACGCTGCACGCCCGCGGATTCGAGCTGCTCTGCCACCTGCCGATGGAGCCGGAAGGTTTTCCGCGCATCTCGCCCGGCGACGGCGCGGTGCTGACGACGATGTCCGATTCGCAGATCGCCACCGCCACGCGCGAGAACATCGAATCGATCCGTTTCGCGCGCGGCGTAAACAATCACATGGGCTCGCGCGCCACCGCCGACCGCCGCGTGATGACGGACGTCCTCGGCGCGCTCCCGAAAGGGATGTACTTCATCGACTCGAAGACCACCGGCAACTCGATCGCCGGCGCGCTCGCGCGCACGATGCGCGTGAAGACCGCGTCGCGCAATGTGTTTCTCGATGACGTGCAGGATGTCGCCGCGATCCGCCGGCAGTTAGGCGGCTTGGCCGAGACCGCGTCTACACGCGGCGTTTCCGTCGGCATCGGACACATGTATCCGTCGACGATCCAGGTCCTCACCGAGGAGGCACCGAAGCTACGCGCCGAGGGATTCCGTTTCGTGCGCGCCAGCGCAGTCGTGCGGTGATGTCGTAGCGCCAGCGGCCCGCTGGCTGGACCGCCGCCGGCTCGGCGGCGCGTTGCTACACTGCGCTGCAATGCTGCTCGCGCTTTTCCTCATCGACCTCGCTGCCGGTCTGTATCTCTTCCTCCCATTCGTCGGACGCCGCAATGCGGGGGTGAAGTTTTACCGGTTAATTCTCATCACCACCGGCGCGCTGGCGCTCGGCGCACAACTGGCGCACGTCCAGCGATTGCGTCCGTTCGAGATCGCGGCGGTCGTGTTGACGATCATCGTTTACGTCACGCTGCGATATCCGAAACGGCTGATCTTCCGAATCCCGGCCGCACTCCTCGGCATCGTCTACCTCATCGCGCCGGTGATCGCGTGGCGCGACGCGATGCATGCGTCGATCGCCTGGTCGATTGCCGGCGCGCTCTCCAGCGTGGCCATCCTCGGCAGCGTCACGCTGGCGATGCTCCTCGGGCACTGGTACCTGGTCGTGCGCGGCATGGCCATCGATCCGCTGAAGCGGCTGACGTTCGCCACGCTCGGCGCGACGATCGTGAAAATCGCCGTCGTCACGATCGCCATCGCCGTCGGCGGCGCGTGGTACGAGGTCGCCGTGCGGCAGGGCATCTTCTTCTGGATGCGCGCGGGATGGGGACTGGCCGGACCGCTGCTTCTCTATCCGATGGTGTGGGGAACGGTGAAGATTCGTTCGACGATGGCCGCGACGGGGATCCTGTACGTCGACGTCGTCGCGGTCGTGATCGGCGAAGTGCTGGGCGCCTGGATCAGTGCCATCGTGCACGTGCCCGTTTAGGCTTACCCGTGGCCTTCCTCGGCGCCCGGCGGCGCCGCACCATACACATGCCGATCGTGGATCACCAGATCGAACGGTTTTAGCGCGGGATTCGCGGGATACCCGCGATGCACGGCTTGGCATTCGTAGCAGACGATCACGTCCTTCACGATGCGCCAGACGATGTAGTCGAGGATCGTCACGCCGAGGAGTGAGAGGCCGTACGTCCACGGCACGAAGATCGATCCGAGGACCACCAGCGCGATGCCGGTCTTGCGGTTGAAATCCTTCTGAAAGTAGAGCTGCTCGTGTCCGCACGCGGCGCAGCGATCGATGATCACATCCGCGGCCGGGGCTTCGACCTCATTCGCCGCTGCGCAGAAATCACAAGGGCGCGACGCTTCGCCAGCATCGCGCCCGAGGCGTTGTTCGCATTGGGGGCAGAGAAAGTGGACGGAGGACATGATTGTCATCCTGAGGCTGCCGGAGGCGCGTAGCCGAAGGCGAGACGCCGGAGGACGCCGAAGGATCTCAAGTTACGCGACCTGCGGCGAACACCGGGTTTCAGCACATGCCGCGCAACTTGAGATCCTTCGCCGTCCTTCGCCATCTCCACGCTTCGCGTTCCGTGGCTTCGGCGGCTCAGGATGACAGCGCCTCCTACTCCTTCTTCGCGCGCTCCAGGTACCGGTTCTCGCTCGGGTCGACGATGATCTCTTCGCCTTCGTTGACGAACGGCGGCACGAGCACGGTCACGCCATTCTCGAGTTTGGCCGGCTTGTACGACGCGGACGCCGTCGCGCCCTTCACCTGCGGCTCCGTCTCGGCGATGCGCACGCGCAGCGTCTTCGGGAGCTCGATGCCGATCGGCTTCTCCTCGTAGAACTGCACCTGCAGCTTCACGCCGGGATTCAGCCACGCGGCGGAGTCGCCGAGATCCTCTTCGGAAATCTCCACCTGCTCGAAGTTCTCCGTGTTCATGAAGTGATGCGCGTGGCCGTCGGAGTAGAGGTACTCCATCTCGTGCTGATTGATGTAGGCCTGCGTAATTTCGTCCTGCGAGCGGAAGCGGTGCTCGAACTGATTGCCGGTGCGCATGTTGCGCAGTTTCGCCTGCACCATGGCGCGGAGGTTTCCGGGTGTGTGGTGATTGAACTCCATCACCTTGCAAAGATCGCCGTTGAAGACGATGACGATCCCTCGCCGAATGTCGTTGGCCTGCATGAAGTTGTGAATCCTTTCGCTGGTAAACTCCGCGCCCTGATGAGAATCATGAGCCGGACGATTACGATTTTTCTGTGTGTTGCGACGGTCCTCGGCCTGAGCTGCCGTCCCCGTGCCGAACGACAAACTGACGCCGCTGCGAGTGATATTCCAGTGGGCGTCTACGCCGCGACCAGCGGTGCCGAGGCCGCCTTCGGCCAGGCCACGGTGCAGGGCGAGAAACTTGCCGCCGAGGAGATCAACAACAATGGCGGCGTCCTCGGCAAGAAGATCCGGCTCATCATCGAAGACGATCAAGGCAAAGCTGAGGAAGCGGCGTCCGTCGTCACGAAACTCATCACGCACGACAACGTGATCGCCGTCCTCGGCGAGAACTCGTCGAATCAGTCGCTGGCCGCGGCGCCGATCTGCCAAGCCTCGAAGGTGCCGATGATCTCGGCGTCTTCGACCAATCCCGCGGTCACGAAGAAGGGCGACTACATCTTCCGCGTCTGCTTCACCGATCCATATCAGGGCAAAGCGCTGGCGATGTTCGTGCGCACGAACCTGCACGCGACGACGGCTGCGATTCTGCGCGACAACAAGAATGACTATTCGGTTGGCCTGGCGGAGGTGTTCCGCAAGGAGTTCACGACCCTCGGCGGAAAGATTCTGGCCGAGCAGAGCTACGCCGGCGGGGACAGCGATTTCCGTCCGCAGCTCACGGCGATCAAGGGCACTAATCCGCAGGTGCTGTTCATCCCCGGTTTCTACACCGAGGTCGGACAGATCGCGATCCAGGCGCGCGACCTCGGCATCAACATTCCGATGGTGGGCGGCGACGGCTGGGATTCGCCGACGGTGATCCAGATCGGCGGCAAGTCTGTCGACGGCTGCTATTTCTCCGATCACTATTTCGTCGGCGCGCCCGATCCGGCCGTGAAGCGATTCGTGGCCGAGATCAACAAACGCTCCGGCAAGAATCCCGACGCCAACTCCGCCCTCGGCTACGACGCGGTGTACGTCCTGGCGAACGCGATCAAGCGCGCCGGCTCACTCGACCGCAAAGCGATCCGCGACCAGATCGCCGCAACGAAAAATTACCAGGGCGTCTCCGGCCTCATCACGATGGGACCGGACCGCGATCCGATCAAGCCGGTGGCGATGATCAAGATCGACGGCGGGACCACGCATTTTGCGGGGTGGATCCAGCCGTAGGCGCTATGCAATGTCTCTCCCGAACGCTTCGCGAACGGCTTGCGCCAGGTCGCGTCCTCCTTCCTCGCTGACGGTGGGCCAGTCGCCACGTTCGGGTACGACGATTCCGTCGTCGAGGGTGACGCGCACCATCTCATGGTTGCGCACGCCGGTAAGCGGTTCGGTGAGCTTTAGGACCTTCTCCTCGGCGACGTATTCGGCTTCGATCGTTCTGCTCATGTCGATAAGGATAACGACGTGAGGCGAAAGAGGGTTGTTCTTGATTGTTCCGATCATGAGCATGCAGCTCAGTTCGTAGCGCCGTCGGCTCGGCGGCAGTTCCTCGCGTTACCGGCGAGCCGCCAGTGGTCCAGCCGTCGAGCCGACGGCGCTACGCCGCTACATCTCGATCTGCGCGCCCAGCTCGATGATTTGGTTGGTCGGGAGCGAGAAGTACTGCGCGGCGCTCGATGAGTTGCGCATCATCGAGGCGAAGAGTTTCTCGCGCCAGAGGGCCATGCCGGGACGCTTCGTCGGGATGAGGGTCTCGCGGCCGAGGAAGTAGCTGGTGGTCATCGGGCTGATGGGGCCGATCCGGTGCGCGAGGCGCCCGATGTAGGCAGGGAGATCGGGATCTTCCATGAAACCGAAGCGAAGAACGAGGCGTGCTACGCCCTGGCCGAGGTCCTGATATTCGAAGCGCTCCTCGTCGGCGAGATGCGGCGCTTCTTCGACGTTCACGCTGAGCAGGATCACGCGCTGATGGACGACCTTGTTGTGTTTCAGGTTGTGCAGCAACGTCGTCGGAACGCCCATGGCCTGGCGCGAAAGAAAAATCGCCGTGCCTGGGACGCGATGAATGCGTCCGCCGGCGAGATCGCGCAGTAAGTCGTCGGTGGAGAGCGTCGATTCCTTCAGGCGTTCGGTGAGGATCTGCCGGCCGCGCGCCCACGTCGTCATCGCGGTGAAGACGAGCGCGCCGATGACCAGCGGGAACCAGCCGCCCTCTTCGACTTTGATGATGTTTGCGCCGAAGAAGGCCATGTCGATGATGAGGACGGGGATGGTCAGGCCGAGGATGCCGATGAGCGACCAGTGCCACCGTTCGCGCTCCACGATTGCCAGCAGCGCCGTGGTGATGCCCATCGTCGCGGTCACCGCGACGCCGTACGCGGCGGCCAGCGCGCTCGAGCTCTTGAATGCGAGCACGAGTCCGATCGCGGCCACCATCAAAAGCCAGTTGATCGAGGGGATGTAGATCTGCCCGATCTCGCGCGCCGAGGTGTGGCGGATCTGGATGCGGGGAACGTAGCCGAGCTGCACGGCCTGGCGCGTCAGGGAAAACGCTCCGGATATCACGGCCTGCGATGCGATGACCGCAGCGACCGTCGCCAGGATCACCAGCGGATATTTGGCCCAGTTCGGAGCCATGTGGAAGAACGGGTTTCTTACGGCGCTCTGGTCGCGCAGCAGCAGTGCGCCTTGTCCGAAGTAGTTGAGCAGCAGGGCAGGGAAGACGGCCACGAACCAAGCCAGGCGGATCGGCTGCGCGCCAAAGTGGCCCATATCGGCGTAGAGCGCCTCGCCGCCGGTCACGGCCAGAAAGACGGCGCCGAGGACGAGGAAGCCGTGCATCCGATTGGCGATGAAAAAGTGCACGGCATGATTGGGAAGAATCGCCAACAACACGTGCGGCGCGGTCATGATCCAGCGGATGCCGAGGATGGAGATGACCGCGAACCAGACCAGCATCACCGGTCCGAAAAACGCGCCGACTCTGGCCGTGCCGGCGCGCTGAACGGCGAAGAGGATGATCAGAACCACCACCGTGATGATCACGACATATGGCGAAAAGACGGGTGTGGCCACTTCCAACCCTTCGATCGCGCTGAGCACGGAGATGGCGGGCGTGATCATGCCGTCACCGTAGAGCAGTGCCGATCCGAACAGGCCGAGCGCGATGAGGACGGCGCGGCGCGTCGACTGCGACTCACGCGTGCGCGCGAGCGACATCAACGCCAGGATGCCGCCCTCGCCGCGGTTGTCGGCGCGCATGACGAAGATGAGGTACTTGAGCGAGATGACGATGATCAGCGACCAGCAGATCAGCGAGAGGATGCCGGTGATGTTCTCCGGCGTGGCCGCGACGCCGTGCTGCGCGTGAAAGCACTCGCGCAGCGCGTAGAGAGGGCTGGTGCCGATGTCGCCGTACACGACGCCGAGCGCGCTCAGCGAGAGGACGGCCAGGTACCGTCCGCTGATCTTCTTGTCCGGAGACGCATCCATCGGGCGCGCGGGAAGGTAACACAGGACGAGAGGGAAGGCGGCGCAGCTCGGTGTCGGAACTTAGTCGCGGCTACCAGACTTCGTTGCCGACCGACGCGCCCGTCTCGGCCTCGGCATGTCGATTCTCAGGCGTAATGCGGGCGACGAGTTCCTTGAGCGAAAGCGGCAGCTCTTCGATCGCGACGACCTTCACCAACGATTCTTCGCGAAGATCATGTGTAGGCGCTTTCATATGTAGACATGAGGATAACGCCAATCGATTGACGCCCCGAAGTCGCTTAGGTAAGGGGCTCGGCGGTCGGAACGCTTGCGAGGACGCCAGCGCTCCGTTGCGCGATGCTAGTGGCGGAAGTGGCGTTCGCCCGTGAAGACCATGGCCAGATTTCTCTCGTTCGCGGCCGCGATCACCTCGGCGTCGCGGACGGAGCCGCCGGGTTGGATGATGGCGGTGATGCCGGCGTCCGCGAGGAGATCGAGTCCGTCGCGGAAGGGGAAGAAGGCGTCGGAGGCGGCGTAGGTGCCGGACGTCGGTGCGATCGATTTCATGATGGCCACCTTCGCTGCGTCGACGCGGCTCATCTGGCCGGCGCCGATGCCGACGGTCTGATTGCGATTGGTCAGCACGATCGCGTTCGACTTCACGTGGGCGCAGACGATCCAGGCGAATTCGAGGCCGTCCATTTCCTCCGCGGTCGGCTGGCGTTCGCTGGCCACCGTCCACTTCTCGCGCCCGGTGATGCGATCGGAATCCTGGGCAAGGATGCCGCCCGCTGCGCTCCGGTATTCGGTATCGGGGACCGGTTCCGCGGCCACGATGAGGCGCAGGTTCTTTTTCTTCGACAGTACTTCGCGCGCGTCGTCGCTGAATGACGGTGCCACGATCACTTCGAGGAACATCGGCTCGACGATGCACGCGCAGGCGGCGTCGAATTCGCGATTCACGCCGATGATGCCGCCAAACGCGGAGACAGGATCGGCGTCGATCGCGGCGCGAAGCGCATCAGCAATTGACTCGCGCCGCGCTACGCCACACGGATTCGTATGTTTGATGACCGCGGCCGCAGGTTCGGCGAACGCGTAGGCGAGCCGCATCGCGGAATCGAGGTCGAGCAGGTTGTTGTACGAGAGCTCCTTCCCGTGAATCTGCGCGAACGGCTTCGCGTCATGCGGGACGTAAAAAGCCGCCGATTGCTGCGGATTTTCGCCGTAGCGGAGATCCTGGAACTTGTCGAGATGGAGCGCGAGGTCGCCGCCTTCACCAAGAAACTGCGCGATCATCGCGTCGTACCTGCTGGTCTTGCGGAAGACTTCGACCGCGCAGCGGCGGCGGAACGCGTCGCTGATCTCGCCATCTTCGAACTCGCGCAGGAAATCGCCATAAAGCGACGGATCGCACAGCGGAAGGACCGACCGATGATTCTTCGCGGCGGCGCGCAGCATCGACGGGCCGCCGACGTCGATCTGTTCGATCGCTTCGTCGACCGTCACGCCTTCCTTCGCAATCGTTGCTTCGAATGGATAGAGATTGACGACGACGAGATCGATCGGCGGGATGCTCAGGCGGTCGACGTCGGCGCGATGGGAATCGTTGCCGCGGTCGAAAAGGATGGCGCCGAAGACGCGCGGCGTGAGCGTCTTCACGCGTCCACCGAGGATTTCGGGAGCGCCCGACCACTGCGCGATCGACGTCGCCTCGATGCCGTTGTCAGCGAGATGTTTGGCCGTGCCGCCGGTGGAGAGGATTTCGACGTTCTTCGCACGCAGCGCGCGCGCGAGCTCGACGATGCCCGTTTTGTCGGAAACGGAGAGGATGGCGCGCTCAATTCGCATGCGATGAGTTCGGGCCGCGCACGCTGCCGCCGGCCGTTTTCCAGATGAAGTAGTAGAAATTCACGGTGTCGGTGATCGCGTGCGAGTAGCAGACCGAGGCAACGCCAAAAGCGGTCGATCGGTCGTCGAACGTCGCGCCATTTCCGCGCCCGTACTCCTCGGCCATCAGCGGTCCGAAGCGTGTCGTCCGCGCGAAAACTTTGTCGAGATACGCGCTCAGCACGAAGTTGCGGTCGACGCCGTAGAACATCGGCGAGAAGCGCGCCAGCCGGCGCTCGAAGTACTGCTCGAAATCGACGCGCTCCTCGGCGTCGTCATCGCCGATGTGAAACGGATTGTTGGCGTCGCCGACGAGATGACTGAGCACGCCGAGTTGCCGTACGACGCTGTACATCGGCTTGTTGGTTCGGATCATCGTGACAATCGTGTGCGTCTGCTCGACGATCCGCTCGCGCAGTTTGCGGCGGTGAATATCAGTCCCCTCCGTAGCCAGCGCGTCGTCGATGCCGCGCACGTAGTCGTCGTTGAACTTTTTGATGATGAGCCGCAGATCCTCGGGCGCGAGCGACGCGCTCTTCGCGGCGATGCGCTGGTCGGCGGCGCGCGTCCACGCCATGGCGGGCAACGCGATCGAGAGGAAGAGCAGTGCGACCGCGCGGCGTTTCATGGGCGACGCGATGGTACAACACGCTTCTTTCACGCAACACATCGAGCTGCTCACCGCCTGCGCGGCCTGCCCGAACGTGGTCGGATCGCCCGTCGTCGGCGCGGTGGCGAACGCGCGCGTGATGCTGGTCGGCCAGGCGCCCGGACCGCATGAAGCGGACTCGCGCCGGCCGTTCGCCTACACCGCCGGGCGGCGCCTTTTCAGTTGGATGGCGGAGCTCGGCGTCGATGAAGCGACGTTCCGCGAGCGCGTCCACATCTCCGCGGTGATCCGCTGCTTCCCCGGCAAGGATGCGAAAAGCGGCGGCGACCGCGTGCCCGACGAGGAAGAGATCGCGCGCTGCGGCGCCCACCTCGATCGCGAGATCGTCATCCTCAAACCAAAGCTCGTGATCGCAGTCGGCACGCTGGCGTCGCAGCAACTGATCGGAATTGCGCAATTGAAAGACGCGGTCGGCCGCATGCATCGCGCGAAACGCGCCGGGCGCACGTTCGACGTCATCGTGCTGCCGCATCCCTCCGGACGTTCGACATGGTTGAACAAGGCGGAGAACGCAGCGCTGATGCGCGAGTCGCTGCGATTGCTCGCAGAGCATCCGGCGTTTATAGCGACGTTTTGCCTGGGAACGCGGGCGTCTCGCCCGCATCAGACGCCGCGTTGACGGCGGGCGAGACGCCCGCGTTCCCAGGCTTCACGCATCGAGGATTGCTTTCCACGCCGCCACCGGCGCCGGCATCTCCGGCGATTGCATCGATGGCACGCCGGCCAGTTCGAGCAGCTCGTGCGGTTTGACGTTGCCGGAATTGCCGCGCAACAGGCCGCGCACATAGGCCTGTGCGGCCACTTCGCCGCGGCGCTCGAGGATGTGTTCGAAGTAGATCCACTTTTCGTCCCAGCAGACGACGTGCGAGCGGATGGTGAAGCGCTCGAACGGCAGCAGCGATTTCTTGTAGCGGATCAACGTCGCGCTCACCAGCGGACGCCATCCGCGTTTCAGCGCCGGCCGCAGCATCCGCGTGCGCGCCAGGATCTCGACGCGGCCGATATCCATCATGCTCAGATACCGGCCGCTGTTCATGTGCATGTTCAGGTCGAGATCGTTCGGCCAGACGCGCATGGTGATGACGCAATCGTCGAGGATGCCCAGCCGCCTGCGGAAGCGGCTTTTGAAGATGGCGAACAGGAAGCGGAGCAGAACAACCACGGAAAGAAGTTTATCTGCGTCGCATCTGCGTCATCTGCGAAAAAAAGCCTTCAGTTCAAATCGAACAGCAGCGCCTCACCATCTCCCGCGATCGTGACCTGCGATTCCTTTTCGATCGCGGCGCCGTCGCCGGCGCGCAGCTCTTCGCCGTTGAGCGTGACCGCGCCGCGGGCGACCTGCAGCCAGCCGTAACGGTTCGGACGGAAACCGAACGTCACGCTCCCGTCGCGCAGTGTGGTGGTGTAGAGATCGATGTCCTGATGGATCGTCAGCGATCCATCACGGCCGTCATGCGACGCGACCAGACGCAACTGATTCTCGCGCTCGGATGCGGGAAACGCCTTCTGTTCGTACGACGGCGTAATCCCATGCCGCTCCGGCAGGATCCAGATCTGGAGGAAGTGCACCGGCATCGCCGATGCGTTTTTCTCGCTGTGCATCACGCCGGTGCCGGCGCTCATGCGCTGCACTTCGCCCGGGCGGATCACCGAGCCGGTGCCCATCGAGTCGCCGTGTCCGAGCTCCCCTTCGAGCACGTACGAGATGATCTCCATGTCGCGATGTCCGTGCGTGCCGAAGCCGCGTCCCGGCTCGACGCGATCCTCGTTGATCACGCGCAGCGAACGGAATCCCATGAAGTCAGGATCGTGGTAATCGGCAAACGAAAACGTGTGATAGGTGTTGAGCCAGCCGTGGTCGAAATGGCCGCGCTCCTCTGCTCTGCGCACTCGGATCATCGAACGCCTCCTGCCGCTGAAAACAGAATCGTATTCCGTGCTACAACCGTACCGATGACGGGCGACTCACCGCGGCGAACGATGAACGAACGCACGGGCCGGCACGTGTGCGTGCGCTGCCTGGCCGAGGTGGAGATGGAAGAGTATCTGCGCAACGATCATCTTTGCGATGCCTGCGCCGCGCAGGGCGACTATCCGCTGGCATCGACGCCGGAGCCGAAGCGGAAGAAGAATGCGCGGTAAGGTCACCGGACCCAACGTTCATCTCCTCCGGCACGTATCGGGAGACGTAAACTCGCTCCAGGCCATCGCGTGATCGAGAAAAAACACCGGACGCTGTCGTCGATCTACCTGATCAACGATGCCGTGGCATCGAATCTGGCGATGCTCTGCGCCTGGTTTCTGCGCTTCAGCCTGAAGATCATCCCGGTCACGAAAGGGCAGCAGGAAGTCGAGACCTATCTCCAGCTCCTGCCGATCGTGACGATCGTTTTCCCGCTCGCCTTCGCGGTGCAGGGTCTCTACCGCATCCGTCCGACGCGATCGAGAACGGAAGAGTGGCTGTCGGTGGCCATCGGCTCGATCGTGGCCACGGTGGTTTTCTCCGGCGTGCTGCTCTGGGTGCGCCCCGGCCGTCCGGACGTTCTCTACTCGCGCGCCACGCTCGGCATCTTCCTCATCTGCGCGATCGTCTTCGTGACCCTCGGGCGCGCCATCGTGCGCACGATCGTCGAGCGTGGACATCGCGATGGCAAGCGCCTCGATCGCGTCCTCATCGCCGGCAGCGGCGAGCTGGCTCGCGCCGTGGTCGAGCGCGTCAACGGCCATCGCGAGCTTGGTTTTCTCGTGGTCGGCTATTTGAAAAATGGCGAAGAATCAAAGCTCGACCTTCCCTGCCTCGGCACCATCGACCAGGCCGAAGAGGTCATCGCCGAACAGAACATCGACCACGTTTTCGTTGCGCTGCCGCATGCGTCGTCGCAGGCGATGATGGCGCTGCTCGACCGCCTCGTGCGCAGCGTGGTCGCCATCCACGTCGTTCCCGACCTTCTGCAGTTCATGGTGCTCCGCTCGCGCGTCGAAGACCTCGATGGGCTGCCGACGATCAATCTTTCCGAAACACCGCTGGAAGGATGGAGCCGCTTCCTGAAACGCGGCTTCGATCTGGTCGTGGCCACGGTCGCGTTGATCGTCTTCTCGCCAGTGATGCTGATCGTGGCCATCGCCATCAAGCTCGGCGATCGCGGTCCGATCTTCTACAGACAGGAACGGATGGGACTGGACGGCAAGCCGTTCGACATCGTCAAGTTCCGCTCGATGCGCGTCGGAGCGGAAAAGGACACCGGCGCGAAATGGGCGGAGAAGGACGACCCGCGCCGCACGCGCGTCGGACGCTTCATCCGCGAGACCTCACTCGACGAGCTCCCGCAACTCTTCAACGTCCTCCTCGGCGACATGAGCGTGGTCGGCCCGCGTCCCGAGCGCCCGCAGTTCGTCGAACAGTTCCGCGCCGAGTTTCCGCACTACATGCTCCGCCACAAAGTCCGCGCCGGCATCACCGGCTGGGCGCAGGTGCACGGCTGGCGCGGCAACACGTCGATCCGCATGCGCATCGAGCACGACCTCTACTACATCGAGAATTGGTCGCTCATGCTGGATCTGAAGATCCTCTTCATGACGCTGATCCACGGGCTGAAGCACGAAAACGCTTATTAGCCGATTAGTGGATTCGTGCTCGTAGATTAGGATGTGCGCCGCCTGATCAAGCGACCTCTAATCGACTAATCCACTGATCGACTAATCCACTTAAAACCATGGGCAAAAACTCCGAAACTCTCTTTCAGCGCGCGCAGGAAACGATTCCCGGCGGCGTCAACTCACCCGTTCGTGCATTCAAAGGCGTCGGCGGCACGCCGCTGTTCGTCGACATGGCGCAGGGCTCGCGCATCTTCGACGCCGACAACCTGCAGTACATCGACTGCGTCGGCTCCTGGGGCCCGATGATCCTCGGCCACGGCCATCGCTACGTCGTCGAAGCGGTGAAGAAGGCGGCCACGCGCGGCTTCTCCTTCGGCGCGCCGACGCTCGGCGAAATCGAGCTGGCCGAGATGATCGTGCAGGCAATTCCCTCGATCGAGATGGTGCGACTCGTCAATTCGGGTACCGAGGCCACCATGAGCGCGCTGAGGCTGGCGAGGGCGGCGACCGGACGGAAGAAGATCATCAAGTTCGACGGCGGCTATCACGGCCACGTCGATTCGCTCCTCGTAAAAGCCGGCAGCGGCGGCGCGACGTTCAACGTCCCCGACTCCGCCGGCGTGCCGAAGGAAGTGACCGAACTGACGATCAGCGTCGCGTTCAACGACCTCGAGGCCGTCCGCAGCGCGATGGACGAGGAAGTCGCGGCAGTGATCGTGGAGCCGGTCGCAGGCAACATGGGCTGTGTCCCGCCCGCGGAAGGTTTCCTCCAGGGTCTTCGCGATCTCTGCACGGAAAACGGCGCGCTGCTGATCTTCGACGAAGTAATGACCGGATTCCGCGTTGCCTACGGCGGCGCGCAATCAATCTTCAATATCAAGCCCGACATCACCACCCTCGGCAAGATCATCGGCGGCGGCATGCCCATCGGCGCTTACGGCGCAAGCAAGGAGCTGATGCAACTCGTCTCGCCCCTCGGCCCGATGTACCAGGCCGGAACGCTCTCCGGCAATCCGGTCGCCGTCGCCGCCGGCAAGGCCACGCTGGGCGTGCTGAAAAACTCCTCGATCTATGCCGACCTCGAAGAACGTTCCGGCGAGTTCGAAACCGGCGTCCTCAAAGCCGCCGAGAAACACGGCGTCCCGCTAACCGTCAACCGCGCCGGATCGATGTGGACGATTTTCTTCACCGAGGGACCGGTGACGGATTACGAGTCTGCCAACCGCAGCAACCGGGAGAAGTTCGCCCGCTTCTTCCACCTCATGCTCGGCGAAGGCGTCTACCTTCCGCCGTCGCAACTCGAAGCCGCATTCTTCTCCGCGGCGCATGCGAAGAAGGACATCCTGCAACTGATCGAACGCGTGGATAGGGTGTTGAAGAAGATCGCGTGGGAGTTCGAGAAATAGTGGATTAGTGGATTAGTCGATTAGTGGATTAGGGGGCACTTCACCGATTCGCGATTAATGGAAGGGTTTTCGGGTGGGGCGATTCGCACTCGCCTTCAGGAGACCGTTGATGAGGCGACCGACCTCGTCACATCGCGATAACCCGGCGCGGTGTTGCTCCTCGGTAATCAATCCGACGCGCCACGAAATCGTCAGTTCTGTTTCGAGTTCGAGGTGTGATCCTCGCGCGTGACCCAGAAACTGCTGCCATTCTCCACGCGTGAGGCGGCCATTCCCTTCGGCGATGTTCGCCGAAATCGAAACAACCGCGCGGCGCATCTGTGACGACAATCCATACACCTCGCGACGAGGAAACGAATCGGTCAGTAGGTAGATGAATTCTGCAAGCGTGATTGCCTTTTGCCAGGCGATCAAATCCCGATAGTTTGCGGACATAGCTGCATGGATGCTGCGGAGAGTGAATGCAAACGGCAACGATGCGCCGTTGTGTGGGGGGAGCAGTGTACCTCGGCTGTAGCTGCGTCTCGATAGCCCTCTAATCCACTAATCTACTAATCGACTAATCCACTCTTTCCACCCGCGGTACTAGCCAACTCCGTCCGTTCATCGAAACCGCTTCCGCATCAAACCCGAACAACTCCCGCACAACCTCCGGCTGCATCACCTCGCTCGGTGCCGCATCGCGCGCGAGAACGCCGCGCTGCATGACCAGCATGCGATCGCTATACGCGGCCGCCCAGTTCAAATCGTGCGTGGCGTAGAGGACCGTGACGCCGGTGCGGTCGACGATGTCGCGCAAGAGGGCAGAGAACTGCTGGACGTGCGAGACGTCGAGCGACGACAGCGGTTCGTCGAGCAGGATCAGACGCGGACGCGCCGCCAGCACGCGCGCGAGGAAGACGCGTTTGCGCTCGCCGCCGCTCATCTCGTCGAGATAGCGTTCGCCGAGGTGTGCGGCATCGCATAACGCGAGCGCCTGCGCGGCTTCGTCGTAGTCGGAATCGCGTTCCCAGGCGAAGCGGCCGAGGAACGGGGCGCGGCCGGAGACGACGACGTCGATGGCGCGCATGGAGAAGGCGGGATCGGGATCCTGCGGCAGATACGCGACCTGTTTCGCGTACTCCTTGGCAGGCCAATCGCGAAGGCGCTTGCCGTCGAACGCGATCTCGCCGGCGTGCGGCGCGAGAACGCGCGCAATGAGTTTCAGCAGCGTCGATTTTCCGGAGCCGTTCGGACCGGTCAGTGCGATGAGTTGCGTCGCGTCGAACGAGGCGGTGATGCGATCAACGGCCTGTGTGCTCTCGTATTCAAACGACACATCTCGCAGCTCCAGCATCAGCGATTCCTCCGCAGGAGCGAGAGGAAAAAGGGGACACCGAGGACTGCCGTGAACGCACCGATCGGCAGCTCGGACGACGTCACCACGATGCGCGACAGGAGGTCCGCGAGCACGACCAGAATGCCGCCGCCGAGGGCGCAGAGCGGGAGGAGAAAGCGGAAGTCGCGGCGCCACATCATCCGAATGAGGTGCGGCACGAGCAGGCCGACGAAGCCGATGATGCCGCTCACCGATACCGCCGCGCCGGTGACGATCGAAGCGGTGACGAAGCCGATCAGCTTCACGCGTTCGACGTTGACGCCGCGCGATTTCGCGTCGTCTTCGCCGAAGGAAAACATGCGCAGGTCGTTGCCGATCGACGCCAGCGTCGCCGTGGCGATGACGAGCAGAATCGTCAGGAGCAGGACGTCGCTCCACGTCGCGCCGAACAGCGTTCCCATCATCCAGCGCAGCGCCGCCGTGAGATCGCTCTGCCGCGAGATGCCGAACGAGATCAGGATTACAGCCGAGAAAAATGCGTTGAGCACGAGTCCGGAGAGGAGCAGTCGCGTCGGATCGGTGTATTCGCGCCGTCGGGCCAGCAGGAATACCGCGCCGGTCGCGCCGCACGCGCCTGCAAACGCGATCATCGGCACGACGCCCGGCAGTCTCGCCAGCCCCGCCGCCGTGGCGATGGACGCGCCGCAAGCAGCGCCGCCGGAAACGCCGAGGATAAAGGGATCGGCGAGCGGATTGCGCAGCAGTGTCTGGAAGGTAACGCCGGCCACGGCCAGCGTTGCGCCGACGAGCGCAGCGAGCAGCGCGCGCGGAAGTCGTATCCCGATCAGAATCGCCCGCGCCGTCACATCGCCGTTCATCGCCGCGCGCCACGAAACGTTCGTCGCGCCTGCCGACGACGCGAGCAGCAGTGCGATCACGAGCAGCAGCGCAAGCAGCGCGAACGCGCCGATGAGTCGTGGTTGTCTGTGCGCCGAGGTCACGCTGCGCAGTGTAGGGCAGGAGCGCCAGCTACTTGATGTCCCACGATTCCCACATACGAATTCGTCCCGGCTCGACGATCCAAATCTGGCCGTCGGGCGATTCGTCCGCCGCGCGCAAAATCGCTTGCTCCAACAGCCTTCGGATCATTGCCATCGACGGTACAGGAACGCGCAGAACGATTGTTCCCGTTGCGGGCGGGAAATGGATCGGGTCGGAGAAATCGAGATCGAGCGTCACCAGGCAACGGTTCTCGGCAGCGGCCGCCGCAAACACCTGCTCGTCAGAAGCGCCTGACATTTGCTCATCTCGAATCGTCTTCGCATCGTGGCCGAGAGATTCGAGCACACCGCGAGGCCGACATCGAGATTCTCGTCGAGCTTCAACCGCATCGCGGTTCATCCGACGGCGGTCGGTATGACCCGCTCGCGCGTAACCTCGGCTGCGTAGGCGAGAGCCGCTTTGATGTCGTCGCCTTTCAATGAAGGATAGGCGTCGAGAATCTCCTGCTCGGACGCTCCGGTCGCGAGATTCTCGATGATTAGCGCTACCCAGATTCTGGTGCCGCGAATGCGTGGTTTTCCGAAGCAGACATTCGGGTCGATTGCGATCCGTTGAAGAAGATCGTCGCGAGTCATGAGATCAAGGATACGCGTGAGTGTTCCGCCGGTAAACGTCACGCCCTCCCAATTCGTCAAAGGGTTCATGAAACTCGCGACGAAACTCCTCGCCGGACTCATCGCTTTCGCGATGCTCACCGGGGCGACCTCCGACAACAAACTCACCGATCGTCAGCGTGCGCTGCATGTGCTGAACCGGCTGGCCTTCGGGCCGCGGCCGGGCGACGTCGATGCGGTTTTGAAGGACGGCGTCAACACCTGGATCGAGCAGCAACTGCATCCTGAGAGCATTCCGGATCGCGCGGTCGAGGCGCGGATCGCGGCGTTGCCGACGATGACCATGTCGAATGCGCAGATCGTGAAGACCTACTACGAGCCGGTGCTGATGGCGCGCAAGAAGGCCAATGCCGAGGCCAAGGATGGGGAGGTCGATAAGAAGGATGTGCGGCGCGAGTTGATGCGCGATATCCCGTTCGACAAGCGGCCACAGATCGTGATGAACGATCTGCTCACCGAACGGATCCTGCGCGCGGCGGAATCCGACCGCCAGCTCAACGAGGTCATGGTCGACTTCTGGATGAATCACTTCAACGTCTTCGCGGGCAAGGGCATCGACCGCTTTCTACTGACCAGCTACGAGCGCGATGTCATCCGGCCGCACATCTGGGGACGCTTCGAAGATCTGCTGATGGCCACGGCGAAATCGCCGGCGATGCTGTTCTATCTCGATAACGCGCGCTCGGTCGCGGCGCCGGAAAACCGTCCCATGCTCGCGCAGCGCTTTGGCCGCCGCGCGATGGAGATGAATCCGCAGTTGAAGAATCGCCAGGGCGGCCTCAACGAAAACTACGCGCGCGAGATCATGGAACTGCACACCCTCGGCGTCGACGGCGGCTACACGCAGAAGGACGTCACCGAGCTGGCGCGCGTGCTGACCGGCTGGACGATCACCAACCAGCGCGACGGCGGCCAGGGCGCCGCGTTCATCTTCCGTCCCATGCTTCACGACTCCGGCTCCAAGACCGTCCTCGGCATTCGCTTTCCGCCCGGCGGCGGCATCGAGGAGGGGCAGAAGATGATTCACGTCCTCGCGCACCATCCCGCCACCGCGCATCACATCGCCTTCAAACTTTGCCAGCGCCTCGTCGCCGATGATCCGCCGCCGGCGCTCGTCGACCGCGTCGCCGCGAAGTTCCTGGCGACGGATGGCGACCTGCGTGAGACGGTGCGCGCCGTCATCAGCAGTCCCGAGTTCTGGGATCCGAAGTCGTATCGCGCGAAGGTGAAGTCGCCGTTCGAGTACGCCATCTCCGCCGTGCGCGCCGTCAACGCGCAGATCACCGACGCCACGCCGATCGCGCGTGCGCTGCAGCAGATCGGCGAGCCGCTCTACGGCGCGCAGCCACCGACCGGCTACAGCGACAAGGCCGACGTCTGGATCAACACCGGCGCGCTGATGAATCGCCTCAACTTCGCGCTCGCTCTGGCGTCGAACAAGCTGCCCGGCGTGCATGGCGACGTCGTCGCGCTGATCCCTGCGAAGGAAGCGGCCGATGCGTCGCACTCAGTCGAAGCGCTGGCGCAGGCGCTGACCGGCGGCGGACTCACCGAGGAAACGCGCAGCATCATCAAGTCGCGGATCGTCGAGCGCAAAGCGCCAACCGAAGATCCGTTGGACAACACGCAACTGCCGACCGTGGCCGGCCTCATTCTCGGTTCGCCGGAGTTTCAGCGGCAGTAGGAAAACACCTCATGATCGATAGACGCTTCTTCCTCAAATCCTCCGGACTCGCGCTCGTCGGTGGGGCCTTGCTTCCGAATGTTTTCGTCCGCATGGCCAACGCCGCGACGACGAAGGGCAACAAAACGCTCGTGGCGATTTTTCAGCGCGGCGCGGTCGATGGTTTGAACATGATCGTGCCGTACGGCGAGCAGGCCTATTACGCGGCGCGGCCGACGATTGCCGTGCCGCGTCCCGGCGCCGAGGGTGGCGCGATTGATCTCGACGGCTTCTTTGGATTGCATCCGTCGCTCGCGTCGCTGTCGCCGTACTTCAAGGATCACAGCCTGGCTGTCGTTCACGCGGTTGGTTCGCCCGACGCGACGCGCTCGCACTTCGACGCGCAGGACTTCATGGAGTCGGGAACGCCCGGCGTGAAATCCACCGAGGATGGATTCCTTTCGCGCGCGGTCGGATTGAAAAAAGAGTCGACGGTATCGCCGCTCCGCGCGGTCGCGCTGTCGCCAGCCATGCCGCGCATTCTCTCCGGCGGCGCGGGTGCGGTGGCGATGACGAACATCAGCCAGTTCGGAATCCGCGGCGGCGCGAACGTCAGCGGCGGATTCGAATCGATGTACGCCGAGGCGGTTGCGGGGACGTTGGGAGGAACGGCGAAGGAATCGTTCGAGGCGGCGCGCATTCTCAAGAGCGCCGATCCGCAGAAACTGCAGCCGGAAAATGGAGCGGTCTATCCGAACGGTCCGCTCGGCAATTCGCTGCGGCAGATCGCGCAGTTGATCAAATCCAACGTCGGACTCGAAGTCGCATTCGCCGACGTCAGCGGCTGGGACACGCACGCCGGCGAAGGCGGCGCGCAGGGACAGCTCGCCAACAATCTCCGCAATTTCTCCGACGCCATCGCCGCCTTCGCCCGCGACCTCGGATCGCGCATGGCCGACGTCGTGCTCGTGACGATGTCCGAGTTCGGTCGCACCGTCCGCGAAAACGGCAACCGCGGAACCGACCACGGCCACGCGAACGTCATGCTACTTCTCGGCGGCGGCGTAAAAGGCGGCAAGGTCCACGGCAAATGGCCCGGACTGTCGTCATCGCAGCTCTACGAAAACCGCGACCTCGCCATCACCACCGACTTTCGCGACATCTTCGCCGAGCTGCTGACGAAACAACTCGCGGTGCCGTCTCTGAAGAGTGTGTTTCCCGGATATACGCCGAAGCCGCTCAACGTGCTGGCTTGATCGTCATCTGTGTCCGTCTGCGTCATCTGCGGATCAGCTTCACATCCCCGAATGGCGCGATCTGATCCTTGATCTGTTTGTAATCGCCTACCACGACGATCGCGCTGCGGTAGGTGTCGAAGTACTTTGCGGCGGATTGCTGGACCTCGGCGGGCGTGAGCGCGGCCACCTTGTCGCGGAACGTCTGCAGGAAATCGCGCGAGAGTTCGTCGATGTAGATCGTGCTGATGCGGCTGGCCAGGCTGGACTGCGCTTCGAGCTCCAGCTCCATGCCGCCGATGCTGTACGTCTTCGCCGACTGCAACTCCTCGGCGGTCACCGGCTCGACGCGCATGCGATCGAGCTCGTAGAGCATTTCGAGGATGGTCGGTCCGGTGACCTCGTTGCGCACCGAGGCGCCGGCCGTGAAAGCGCCGGCAGCGCGACGGAGGTCGGCGGTGCTGAACGGCGAATACGTGTAGCCCTTCGACTCGCGAATGTTGCGCGTGAGCCGCGAGTAAAACGCCCCGCCGTAAATCATGTTCGTCGTGCGCAGCGGGATGTAATCCGCCGAACGGCGGGGCGGCGCGGGGGCGCCGATCAGGATCGTCGACTGCACCGAGCCCGGGCGATCGATGACGTAGATCTGCCGCTTATCGCGAACGGGGAGGACCAGCTTCGGCGCCGGCGGAAGCGGAACCTTCTTCCACGATCCGAACGCTTTTGCGACCTCGGATTTCATCGTCGCGGCGTCGAAGTCGCCGACGATCACCAGCACTGCGTTGTTCGGCACGTAGTACGCCGCGGCGAACGTCTTCAGCGAATCGCGCGTGACCTTCTTGATCGCGGCTGGATCGGGAACGCTGAAGCCGTACGGATGGCCGCCGAAGAGCGCTTTGTCGAGCTCCTCCTGCGCCAGAAAATCGGGCGACGAGCGCTGCTCCTCGATCTCCTGCGCGAAGTTCGTCTTGGCCAGCTCCACCTCGGACTGCGGATACGCCGGATGCCGCGCCACGTCGCTGACAATGTCGAGCAGCTTCGGCGCAAAGTCGGAGAGCGACGTCGCCGACAACGTCGTCGCGTCGTTGTCGACGCCGACGTTCAGCGAGCCGCCAATCGAGCGCAGCTCCTGCTTGATCTGCAGACTCGTGCGCGTGGCCGTTCCTTCATTGGCCACGCGTCCGGCGAGCTGCGCCACGCCCGGCTGCGTTTTGTACGCGGTACCGCGTCCGGCCAGCAGCGACAGCGCCACCGTGATCTTCGGCACGTTGTGCAGCGGAGCGAGAACGACCGTCAATCCGTTGTCGAGTTTCGATTCAGAAATCGCCGGCCAGTTGATCGGCCGCGGCGGCGCGGGCGGGGGAGGAGTGGCTTGCGCGAAGACGTTCGTCGCCAGTGCGAGCAGCGCGACTGCAATGAAGCCAGTGTGGCACAGACACTCTTGTCTGTGCTGCTGATGCTCGCGCCGTCCGAGAAACTTCAGCCACTGCATCTTGCCAAAGCACAGACAGGAGTGTCTGTGCCACACATGCCTGTTCATTTTGCCTCCTTCGCGGCCGGCACCCGGTCGATCGATGTTCGATTCGACGGCGCCAGATACTTCTGCGCGGCCGACTGAATCTGCGCGGCCGTCACCGCGTCGAAGACCGGCAACACCTTGTTGATCTGCAACGGGTCGTCGCGAAACAACGCGAACGACGCCAGCAGATTGGCCTTTCCGCCGGTCGTCTCCAGGCTGTCGTAGAAATTCGAGCGGAAGCGGACTTTCGCGTCGGCCACTTCGCGCGCCGTCGGCCCGTGCTGCTGGATGTCGGCGATGATCGCATCGACTTCGTGCAGGATCTCGCCGGCTGTGTGGCCCGGCTTGTACGTTGTGCGCGACACCATCAGCATCGGCCCGTCGTAATCGAACTCGTTGCCGAGCTCGTAGTTGATGCCGCCGCCCCAATCGATCGAGGTCTGTTTCTCCTTCACCAGGCGCTGGTAGAAACGCGAGCTGTCATCGCCCTGCAGGATGAAATCGAGCAGCACGGCGGACGCGTAGTCGGGCGACTGCTGATCGGGGAGGTGATAGCCGAAGGCGAGCGCCGGCAGGTTGGCGAGCTTGTCGGTCTGATCGACCTTCTTCTCCTTCGTCTGCGGCGGCTCGCTGACGTCCGGACGCTTCGGAATGGGCTGCTGCGGAATCGATGCGAAGTACTTGTCGACCAGCTTGCGCGCCGCGGCCGGATCGACGTCGCCGACGATGGCCAGCACGGCGTTGTTCGGCGCGTAGTAGGTCTTGAAAAAGTTCCGCACGTCGTCGATCTTCGCCGCCTCGATGTCGTGCAGGTCGCCGTAGAAATTGTGCGCGTTGAACCAGTTCTGATTCGCGTTCTGCCAGAGATCAAGCCATTCGAAGATTCCGTATGGCTGATTGAGAACGTTCGCGCGCACTTCCTCGGAAACGACGTTCTGCTGGTTCTTCAGATTCTCCGCGCTGACGTCGAGCGAGCGCATGCGATCCGCTTCCAGCCACAGCGCCGTCTCCAGCCCCTCGGCCGGCAGCGTCTCGTAATAGTTCGTGTAATCGAGGCGCGTGGAGCCGTTCAGATTGCCGCCGTTCGCTTCGACGATCTTGGCGTGCTCGAATTTCTTAACGTGCTCCGAACCCTGAAACATCATGTGCTCGAAGAGATGCGCGAAGCCGGTCTGCCCCTTCGGCTCGACGCGAAATCCGATGCCGTAATAAACCGCCACGGTCACCGTCGGCGCCGCATGCGCCTCGGAGATGACCACTTTCAATCCGTTCGCAAGCTTGTCGTAGACAACCGGAACGTTCACCGCCGCCGCATGCGCGTGCGCGGCGGCGAGCAGCGAAACCGCCAGCCAGAGTCGGACGTTTTTCATGCGCGGAATCGTACCTGGGCGAGTGACCGGACGACGTAAACGTTTCCGTTACTCGTCCAGACGGCCATCCGGCAGCGCTACGCGCGCGCCCTGAATGGCGGCGACGATGCGCGGCACGTGCACGTGGCACGTCTCAACGATCACCGTCACTTTGCGCGGCGGCGTTCCAGCCACGGCGGTGCCGGCTACGAAGACGCCGGGGACGTTCGTCTCCATCGTCTCCGGATCGTAAACAGGTTGACGATCGTCGCCGCGCAGCTCGACGCCGAGCTGTTCGAAGAGCGTCGGATCCTGCCGATAGCCGGTCAGCAGCAGGACGAAATCGGCCTCGATCTCGAACTCGTCGCCGCCGTCGACCGACGCCATCAACACCGTCCCGTTGCGAATCTCCAGGGGAACCGTGCGCGGCAGGTAGCGGATGCGATTGTCGCGAATCAGCGCGCGCACTTCCGGCAGCAGCCAGAACTTCACCACCTTCGGGTCGAAGTCGTCGCGGCGATAGCTGAGCGTCACGTCCGCGCCGGCGCGTTGGCAGCGCACCGCCGCTTCGACGGACGAATTGCGCCCGCCGACGATCAGCAGCTTTTTCTGAAAGTACGTATGCGGATCGTGGAAGTAGTGGCTCACGTGCGGCAGCTCTTCGCCCGGAATGTCGAGCATGCGCGGCGCATGAAAGGCGCCGATGGCGATGACCACCTGTTCGACGCGATAGCGATGCTCGCCGTCGATCGCTTGCGTAACCAGCTCGAATCCGCCCGCGACTCGCGACGCATTCACCACCCGCTCGTACGAACGAATCTCCAATCCGAACTGCAGCACGATCGAGCGCAGGTAGGCCAGGTACTCCTCGCGCGTGATCTTCTGCTGCGTCGCCGTCTGGATCGGAACGCCCGCCAGCCCGAGCCGGTCCGAGCTCGAATGAAAGAGCATCTCGATCGGATACCAGGCGATGGTCGTCCCGATCTGCCCCGCATCGAACTGGATGTAGTCGATCCCGAACTGCTTGAACGCGACGGCGAGCTCGAGTCCAATCGGTCCCGCGCCGATGATGGCGACTGTCATAGTTGAACGAACTCTATCCTGCGGCGAAGCGCGCAGGATCTCCGGTCAGGCCGCGCGACGAATTGTTTTCGCGAGTCGCCCGTGTACCTGACGCCGGATGGCGTCTCGTACGCAGCCGGTGGTCGCGTGCGAAGCACGAGACCACCGGACCACGAACGCGCCTGATTTTCCGACCGCGGCATCGGTCGCGGAGGGAATTCACGCCGTCTGGTATTTGGTCCGCGACTCCTGCCGGAGTCGGGGGAACATCGCGTCGTGCGTTCCCGGTGGTCTCGGGCTTCGCCCGCGACCACCGGCTACCGTACGGGACGCCATCCGGCGTCCTCTTGCGGCGTCTACGAAGTCGCCAATCCCAGCTCCTGCAGCACGCTCACCTTCGCGTCGATCATCACGTGATGCTCGAGGCCGAGGAGGTCGGCGAGTTTGCGGACTAGGTAGTTCTCGTATTCGGTAAGACGGCCGTCCGCGTAGGCCATGCGCCACATCGTTTTCACGATCTCGATGCGGTCGTTGAGCGTCGCGTTGCGGCGGATGAAGTGCGTCAGCGCGAAATGGTCGATCGTCTGCGCGCGGATTTCGGCGGCCGCCTTGACCAACTCCTGCGCCATCGTGTCGTCGAGCGCGAACGTGCGCTTGAGATAGGTAACGAGATCCTCATCCTCTTCGCGGCTGAGCGTCCCGTCCGCGTAGCCGATGTCGAGGAGCACCGCGGCCGTGGCCAGACGTAGCGGATCCTGCTGTTGCGGCGGCTTGTCGTCCGTGCAGACGCCGCCTTTGAAACGTTGCATCAGTTTTGCGAAAGACATGGGTAGTAGATTAGTGGATTAGTAGATTAGTGGATTAGGACGAGCGGCGGTGACTGACGACCTAATCTACTAATCGACTAATCTACTACCCATGCCCAGAGTTGAAATCGAATCCCTCCCTCCTACTTCCCGCACTTGGCTGTTCGGCATCTCTCCCGCGCTGAACGAAGCGCAGAGCCGCGATCTGCTGCAACAGGTCGATGCGTTCCTCGACGAATGGGCGGCGCACGGCACGCCTGTGACGTCCGCACGCGCGTTGATCGAGAACAGCTTCCTGGCCATCGCCGTCGACGAGCGCAGCGAGACGTCCGGCTGCTCGATCGACCGGATGTTCGGACTGCTCCGCCAGTTCGAGCGCGACCTCGGCGTGCAGATTCTCGACTCGAATCGCGTCTTCGTCCGCCACGCTGACGGCCGCGTCGAAGCGCTCAGCCGCGCCGATTTTCGCGACCGCGGCGATCGTCACACCACCGTCTACGACACCCTCGCGGAACGCCTCGGCGACATCCGCAGCGGCCACTGGATCCGCAAAGCCGAGGATGCGTGGCCGGGAAAACTGCTCTCGGCGTCGTAGCGCCGGCGGCCCTGTACGTACCGGGGACATGGTGGATAGGTGGCCGGAGACATGGTGGACACATTCCACCAACCGTCAGCGTACGACAGAACCGGGGTTTCGCAGGTCGATTGACCCGAGCTGTTTATGAAAGAAGTGAACGGTGAAGACGCCATCGTCGGCTGAGGGACGGACAGCCAGCAGTTGACCGCCGAACGCTTGGTTTAGATAGAAGTCGCACTTGTCGACGCGCAGCATTCCGTTGCCGCGAAGCTTATAGATGCGATCTTCCGGCCCGTACTCGGGCAGAGGCAGCACCTCGGGATACGAACGCGAGCTGGGACGATAACGAGAGGCCGGAACCTCAAGGCCGAGGGCCTCATGGGGCCGATCGTGATTGTAGGTTTCCCGCCAGGGGTCGAAGGCACGCTGGATCTCGGCGTACGAGGTGAAGTATCGGTTGCTCAGCAGTTCGGCGTTGAGGGTGCGATGGAATCGCTCGTCCTTGCCGTTGGTCTGAGGATGAAGAGGACGTGAGTGGGAGATGGTGATGCCGAGGCGAATCAGCCAGACGGTGAGCTTGGTGTAGGGATCTCCGGTCGGGTTACCCCACGGGTTGCCATTGTCCATGTTCATGCGCCAGGGAAGGCCGTAGCGGCGAAACATGGCGATCAGATGCGGCTGGACGGTCTCCGTGCGCTCGTTCTGGCAGGCCTGCAGCAGCATCGAGTAACGTGAATGATCGTCGATCACGGTCAGAGGAAAACAGCGGCCCTGGCCGATCTGGAAATGCCCTTTGAAATCCATCTGCAGCAGGTCGTTGGGAGCGTCGTGCTCGAAGCGCTGCCACGGACGAATCAGCGCCGACGCGTCGGCGCTGATTCGTCCGTGGCGCTTGAGGATCTGCCCGATCGTGCTCGCTGCCGGCACGAGCGGTATCGTTCGCTGCAACACCCGCCGGATCTTCCGCGCGTTCCACACCGGATGAGCATCCCGCACCTCCAGCACGCGTTGCTCCATGGCGTCCTCTGTCCGCTTGGGCGAGTGGTGAGGCCGTCGAGAACGATCCTCGAATGTCTCACCGTCCTGCTTGGACCGTTCGATCCACTTGTAGCTCACGGTCGGAGAAACGCCGAACCGCCGGCACAACTCCCGGACATTGGCTCCTTCACTTCTGGCCAGCGTTACAAACTCTCGGCGATTCGACATTCTGGACTCCTCTTTGAACGCCATTGAGCAGCTTCCTTTCGCCGCTCACTGTGCGCTTCTTCGGTGTCCACCATGTCCCCGGCCACCTGTCCACCATGT